>WNFR01002202.1_pt1 | contig 20349 bp, 11 predicted proteins | sample 5400221 | NCBI WGS metagenome assembly WNFR01 (sample SAMN13153357, study PRJNA577476) | soil metagenome | isolation source: 40 cm soil under Madrone tree | place: USA:California | collected 2016-06-14 | reverse complement strand
GCCGTGGCGCAGGTACTCGATGTCCATCGAGCTGTCGACGCGTGCGATCGCGACGAAACACGTTTCGCCGCCGTCGTCGCGGCGGACGCGGACAGTCAGCTCGCCGCGCGGGACGAGCGTCGCGACGCCGAGGACGTCGTAGGTCTCGGTGCCGTCGAGACCGTGCGTCGCGCAGCTCTCGCCGCGCTTGAACTGCAGCGGCAGCACGCCCATACCGACGAGGTTACTACGGTGAATGCGCTCGAAGCTCTCCGCGAGGACGGCTTTGATGCCGAGAAGCACCGTGCCCTTTGCCGCCCAATCGCGCGAGCTGCCCGTGCCGTACTCCTTGCCTGCGATCACGACGAGCGGTGTGCCTGCCCCGCGGTAGCGCTCCGCGGCATCGAAGATCCGCATCTCCTCGCCGCTCGGGATGTGGTGCGTCCAATCGCCCTCGCGTTTCGGCGCGAGCGCGTTTCTCAGCCGGACGTTGCCGAACGTGCCGCGCATCATGACCTCGTGATTGCCGCGACGCGCGCCGTAGCTGTTGAACTCACGCGGCGGGACGCTGTGCGCGACGAGGAACTTCCCGGCCGGGCTGTCCGGCGGTATCGAGCCCGCGGGCGAGATGTGATCGGTGGTGATCGAGTCGCCGAGGAGCGCGAGCACGCGCGCGCCCTCGATGTCGTGGAGCGGCGGCGGCGACGGCGGCAGATCGACGAAGAACGGCGGCTCTTGAATGTAGGTCGAATCGCCGTCCCACGCGTAGAGCGCACCCTCAGGAACGGGGAGCGCGCGCCAGGCATCGTCACCCTCGAAGACGGTGCCATAGCTCTTCCGGAAGAGATCGGGGCTCACCACCTCACCGAGGACCGCCTGCACCTCGGCGCGGCTCGGCCACACGTCGCGCAGGTAGACGTCCTTCCCATCAGCGTCGGTGCCGAGCGGCTCGGTCGCGAGATCGACGTCGACGCTCCCCGCGAGCGCGTACGCGACGACCAGCGGCGGCGACGCGAGATACGACGCGCGCACCAACGGATGAATGCGCCCTTCGAAATTCCGATTGCCGCTCAGCACCGCCGCGACGACGAGGTCGTTGTCGCGGATGGCGGCGGCGATCGGCTCGGGGAGTGGGCCGCTGTTGCCGATGCAGTTGTGGACGGCAATGGTGCCGGCGACGAACGCGTGCGCGTCTTCCACGGCGAGATCGAATACGGGCCGTACGCCCGCCGCCCGGCGCTCCAGCACCTGAAGCGTGAACGTCGGCAGTTCTGCCGCCAACTTGTCGACGCAATAGCGTTTTGAATAGTCGCTTTCGGTACGTGGTTGCAGGCGGGCAAACCAGTGCCGGATTCCGAGTTGCTCGAGAACCTCGACTGGCGATGGGAACCCGCAGCTCTCGCGATGTAACGGCCGAAATTTCCGGTCCTCCGCCTTCGGGAGCCGGGTGAACCGGTCGTGCCCTTGCAGCAGGGAGTAATGGGGAAAGATGACGGCCTCACGCTGCGCGAGCTCGGCCGCAGCCATTTCTCGAGCCTGAGAGAACGACAGCTCGGAGTACTGTTCGTGCACTTCCTCGAGGCGCGATGCCATCCACAATCGTTGGCGGTTGATCCCGTCGACCGTCCGCCAGTACACCGCCGCCGCGCTCGCTCTCAGCTGTTTATCGACACAATACCGGAACCCGACCCGCTCGACGAAAGACAGACCGTCAGAGAGGTCGAGGCGCACCTCGATGCGCGGCTCGCCGTCGCATGGCGCTGCATACGAAGAGGCGGCGCGCCGTACGGGATACTCGTAGACTTTCGCCGTGTCCGCGTTGACACCGCAGCGCACGAGAAGATCAATCAGTTGACCCATGACGGCCTTGAGCTCCGGTACGTGCTGGGGCTTCGCGCTCTGGACATACGCGGGCGCTTTCAAGATCGCGTCCTCCTCGCGCTCCGTCATCCGATGTAACGTCGGTGCCGTCCCGTCGGCGCCGAAGACGCCGCCGAGGAACTCGCGCACGACCGCGACGGGGCACCGGGGATCGCGGAGAAATTCCGGTAGGCCTGGCGCCTGGTCGATACGCCGGCCGACGCGTACGCCGGCGAGCGCGCTGATGGCGCAAGTGAGGGCCTTTGGCAGGACGATCGCCCATTTCCGTTCGTCATACCGGTTGGCGGCGGGTCGTTTGCCGGTGACGATCTCGACATCGTCCAAGACGGCCTCGCGATCGATTGCTTGGCCGACGTTCATCCGACCCTGGCCCCACGAGCTGATCGAGCCGTCGCCGAGCAGGTGACCGAGGAGTCGTGCGAAGGCGAGGAGACGCCGCCGCTCCGCCAACGTCGCCGTAGTGAACTCGAGCTCACCGGCACGCAGAACGTAATCCGTTTCGTCCGCGGCGGGCTCGTCGAGGGGCGCCTCCAGACCGACGACGACGCGATCGCGGCCGGGCACCAGCTCGTCCGCGCGCACCCACGACCCATCGGCGCGCAAGATTTCGTGATCCGGAGTACAAATGAGCTTGCGGCCGTCCTGCAGGACGAGCGACACGCACTCGCGCGTCCCCTGACTCATCGCCTCGGCTTGCACCGCTACCTGCAGCTCGGATTCCGACGTGGGTGCGAACAGAAGCGCGCCACCCGCTTCCGGCAGCTGCTCGATCGCGCGCGCAGTGCCGTTCGCCAACAGGACGGGCGTCCCCGCTGCGATGCACGTGGTGCACCCATAACCCACGACGTGAAAACGCAGGAGCTCGAGGTACGACAGCAGCCCGGCGTTTTTCAGATACTCCGTCACGACGCGCGATCCCGGGGCGAGGCTCGTCTTCACCGTCGGCCGCGTCGCGAGGCCGCGCTCGACGGCTTTCTTCGCGAGCAGACCGGCGGCGATCATCACCGCCGGGTTCGACGTGTTGGTGCAGCTCGTGATCGCGGCGATCGCGACGCTGCCGCCGCCGATCGTGGTGCGCACGTCGTCGACGACCACCGGCACGTGCCTCTTCGTCTGCCCCGGGTAGCTCGTCTCGAAGCCGCTCTTCACGTCGCCGAGCGAGACGCGGTCTTGCGGGCGCTTCGGTCCCGCGAGGCTCGGCTCGACCGTCGCGAGGTCGAGCTCCAGAACCTCGGAGTAGACCGGGTCTTCTGTCCCGTCGGTGCGGAACAGCTGCTGCGCCTTGCAGTAGCGCTCGACGAGGTCGACGAGCGCCTCGTCGCGCCCCGTCATGCGCAGATAGCGCAGCGTCTCGTCGTCGACGGGGAAGATCGCGGCGGTCGCGCCGTACTCGGGCGACATGTTGGCGAGCGTCGCGCGGTCGGCGAGCGGCAAGCTCGTGAGGCCGGCGCCCGTGAACTCGACGAACCGGCCGACGACCCCGTGCTTGCGCAGCATCTGCGTCACGGTGAGGACGAGGTCGGTTGCGGTCGCGCCCGGAGGCAGCTCGCCGTGCATGCGGAAGCCGACGACTTCGGGCGCGAGCAAATAGAGCGGCTGCCCGAGGAGCACCGCTTCCGCCTCGATGCCGCCGACGCCCCACCCGAGCACGCCGAGCCCGTTCACCATCGTCGTGTGCGAGTCGGTGCCGACGAGCGTGTCGGGGAACGCGAGCGTCTCGCCGCCGACGTCGCGCCGCTGCACCACCGAGGCGAGGAACTCGAGGTTCACCTGATGCACGATCCCGCGGCCGGGCGGCACGACGCGGAAGTTGCGGAACGCCTTCTGTCCCCAGCGTAGCAGCAAGTAGCGCTCGCGGTTGCGCTCGTACTCGCGCGCGACGTTCGCCGTGTACGCTTGCGGCGTCCCGAACACGTCGACTTGCACGGAGTGATCGATCACGAGGTCGGCGGGGACGAGCGGATTGATGCGCTGCGGATCGCCGCCGAGGCGCGCGACCGCCGAGCGCATCGCCGCGAGATCGACGATCGCGGGCACGCCGGTGAAATCCTGCAAGACGACGCGCGCCGGCAGGAAGGGAATCTCGCCCGACGCGAGGTGCTGCGGGTCCCACGTCGCGAGCGCGAGGACGTCTTTATCGGCCGCGAGGCCGAGCGCGTGGTGGCGCAGCACGTTCTCGAGCAGGATGCGGACGGTGTACGGCAGGCGGTCGAGCGTCCCCTGGCCGTGCTGCTCGAGGGCGTCGAGACGGTAGTAGCCGACGGCGCCGCCGGCCGTCGTCATCGTCGCGTGGCTGCCGAACGGATCGATCTTCGCCATCACGTCACCTCCGCAACCGAAAACGTACCAGGGGCGTGAAGATCATGCCATGTCAGTGCAGTGCGGCGATGATCGCGTCCGCCATCTCGCGCGTAGTCGCGGTGCCGCCGAGATCGCGCGTGACGTGCGTCTTGTGCTCGAGGACCGTCGCGGCCGCGGCGGTGATGCGAGCGGCATCGGCGCCGAGGCCGATCTGGCGCAGCATGAAGAGCGCGGAGACGAGGAGCGGCATCGGGCTCGCGAGCTTCGGGTCGTCGCGTACCGCCGGGTCGCCGTCGATCGCCTCGTAGACGGCGATCTCGTCGCCGAGATTCGCGCCCGGCACGACGCCGCGCCCGCCGACGAGCCCGGCGCAGAGGTCGGAGATCACGTCGCCGTAGAAATTCTGCGTCACGATGACGTCGAACTGATACGGATTCATGACGAGCTGCATGCAGACGTTGTCGACGATCAGCTCGCGATACTCGATCGCCGGGAAGTCGGCCGCGACGGCGCGGCAGCACTCGAGGAAGAGGCCGTCGGCGCGCTTCATGATGTTCGCCTTGTGGACGGCGGTGACCTTCTTGCGCTGCTCGCGCGCGGCGAGCGCGAACGCGAAGCGCGCGATGCGCGTGCACGCGCGGGCCGTCGTCACCTTGATGCTCTCGACGACGCCGGGAACGACCTGGTGCTCGAGCCCGGCGTACTCGCCTTCGGTGTTCTCGCGAACGACGACGAGGTCGAGATCGGGGTAGCGGCTCGGGTGGGCCGGGAAGTTTCGTACCGGACGGACGTTCGCGTACAGATCGAGCACCTTCCGCAGCGTGACGTTCGGGTTCTCGAACGCGCCGCCTGCGGGCACGCTGATGTGCGCCTTCAGCGCCAACCGGTGGCGACGGATCGAGGCGATCGCCGCGTCCGGCAGCGGCGTTCCGTACCGTGCGACCGCCTCGCGTCCCGTCTCGACGCGCTCCCAGCGGAGCGCCACGGCGGCGGCGTCGAGGATCCGGACGGTGGCGTCGGTCACCTCCGGACCGACGCCGTCGCCGGGGACGAGCGTCACGGTGCGCGGCGCTGCGCTCACGTGTCTGCTCCGTTCAGCGCAACCGCCCCGTTCACGCGGGCGCTCCGTTCAGATGCGCGATGATCGCGTCACGAACTTCCGTGGTGCCAGCGGTGCCGCCGAGGTCGCGCGTTCGGATCTTGCCCTCGCGGAGCGTCGCGGTGACGGCGCACTCGACGCGTTCTGCCGCGTCGCCCTCGCCGAGATGGCGCAGCATCAGCGCGGCGGAGAGGACGAGCGCGATCGGGTTCGCGAGGTTCTTGCCGGCAATGTCCGGCGCGCTGCCGTGCACCGCTTCGAACACCGCAGCCGCGACGCCGATGTTCGCCCCCGGCACCATCCCGAGACCGCCGACGAGACCCGACGCGAGATCGGAGACGATGTCGCCGTAGAGGTTCTCGAGCAGAATGACGTCGAAGTGCGTCGGGTCGAGCGCGAGCTGCATGCAGAGGTCGTCGATCACGACCTCCTCGTAGGCGATCTCCGGGTTCTGCTTTGCGACGGCGCGGCAGCACTCGAGGAAGAGGCCGTCCGTCATCTTCATGATCATCGCTTTGTGCGCCGCCGACACTTTGCGGCGGCCGTCCCGGCGCGCGAGCATGAACGCGTACTCGGCGATCCGCCGACACGCGTGCTCGGTCACGACCTTGAGCGTCTCGACGACGCCGGGCACGACCTCGTGCTCGAGTCCCGAGTAGAGGCCCTCGGTGTTCTCGCGGATGATCACCAGGTCGACGTTCTCGTAGCGCGTGCGGACGCCCGGCAGGCTCCGCACCGGCCGCACGCTGGCGTAGAGATCGAGCGCTTTTCGCAAGCGCACGTTGACGCTCGTGTAGCCGCCGCCGATCGGCGTCGTAACCGGACCCTTCAGCGCGACGCCGGTCGCGCGGATCGCGTCGAGCACCGCCGCCGGCAGCGGGTCGCCGTCGCGCGCGATCGCGGGCGCTCCCGCCGCTTCTTCGATCCATTCGATCGCGACGCCGGTCGCGTCGACGATGGCGCGCGCTGCCGCCGCGACCTCCGGGCCAATGCCGTCGCCGGCGAGGAGCGTCACGCGATGGGGCATCGTGCCTCGCTCCGCGACCGCATCGCGCCGGACGTCGGCTGGATCGGAGCCGTCGCCCGCGTGGCGCTGGTCGGACTGCCGCAACGCCCCGGCATCCGCCGCACCGTCGCCCTGCCCATGCGTGGCATGGTACCACGCGGCTCGAACGCGCGCCCGTTGCTGAACCGGCGCCGTGAGAGGAGGTGCGACGATGGCGGATTCGCGACGCGTGCTCGCCGCGGTGCTGCTCTTCGGCGGCCTCGGAACGATCGTCTACTGGGTCGCCTTCTTCACGAGCGGCGTCGTCCAGGCGACGCAGGACCCGTGCTACCTCGCGTTCGAGCGCGCGTTCCCCGCCGCCGACGCCTGGACCGCCGCGACGTCGATCGCCGCCGCGACGGCGCTCTGGCGCCGCTACGCGACCGCGGTCCTGTTCGCGATCGTCGCCGGCAGCGGCTTCGTGTTCCTCGGCCTCATGGACGTGCTCTACAACCTCGAGCACGGCATGTACGCGCTCCGCAGCGCCGAGATGGCGAGCGAGATCGTCATCAACGTGTTCTGCTTGACCGTCGGTCCGCTGGCGATCGCGTTTGCATGGCGCCGGCGTCGCGAGCTCGACCCGCGGTAAGCTGGGGCATCGCGCTCCGAGCGATCGCCGTGACCGCGGGTCAGGCCGCGCTGACCGTTCGCTCGGCGGAAGCTGCGAGCCGCGCGGCGTGTCCACGCGCACCGATCTCTTCGTAGAGGCGAAGCGCATCCCGCAGCTCTCGCTCCGACTCGTCCAGCCGGCCGCGCCGGCGTTCGAGGCGAGCCCGCTCCTCGCGGATCGCCGGCTCGTAGACACCGGCCGCACAACGGCGTGCGATTTCGGTGGCGCTGTCGAGCATTCGCTCGATCTCGGCGTCCGGCGTGTCCGGTAGCGCCAGCAAGACGCGCGCCCGTCCGAGGAAGGCGTCCGCGGCGGAAAGGCGCTCCATGCGCGCAGCGAGACCGACGGCTTCTTCCGAGAGGGTGAGCGCGCTCTCGAGCCGCCCCACGGCGGCATGGGCCTCCGCCGTACGAGCGCGGAGCGTGACCTGCTGGATCGGGGTCAGGGTCTCGTGCGCGGCAAGTCGCTCGGCATCCTCCAATGCGGCGAGCGCTCCCTGCGGGTCGCCGGCGAGCAGCAGCGCCGCGCCGAGCGTGCCGCGCGCCGCGGCGCGGAAGCCCAGCACGCCGAGCCGCTCGGCGGCGTCGATCGCCGCTCGCGCATGGCGCATGGCCGCAGCGGCGTCACCCCGATACAGCCCGATGCGGGTCAAGCAGAAATGCGCGACGCATTGGTACGAGAGATCCGACACCGCTTCGGCCCTTGCGAGCAATCCTTCGATCTGCGGCGCGGCCTCGTCGAGCCGGCCGGTCTCTGCGCGCATCATCCAGTGATTGGCGAGCGCTCCCATGTAGCGGCGGAGCACGAAGTTGTCGCGCGGTTCGGCATCGCCGAGCAACGCGAATGCCTGCTCGTAGAGCTCGAGCGCCTTCAAAGTCTCACCGCGCACGACGCAGGCGAAGCCGGCGTGGCCGCGCACGACGAAGCGGATCTGTGGATCGTCGATCTCGGCCGCTGCGGCCTCCGCCTCGGCGAGGAGCTGCGCCGACTGCTCGTAGTCGGAGCTCGACAGCACCAGCGCCGAGTACGCGAGGAGCAGCCGCACCCGCGCGTCGTGGTCTCCGAGGTCGAGCGCCAGCTGTCGGCCTTCCGCGAATGTCTCGGCGGCTTCCGCGTCGTTCACGACGTCGTAGTCGGCGGCACGGACGAGCCCGATACAGGCCGCGAGGCGAAGGACCGCTCCGTCGCGCGAGTCGCCGAAGCCGGAGCTGAGCCGCCGGACTGAACGCCAGTGCGCCGCCGCGGTCTCCGGCGACGAGATCTCCGCCTTCTCCGCCGCACGCGCGTGCCAGCGCGCCGCGGGGAGCGGCTCGCCGGCAGCTTCCCAATGATGGGCGAGAAGCGCGGCATACTCTTCCCGCTTCGACTCCTCCTTTTCTTCGAGGACACGCGCGACCGCGGCGTGTGCCACGCGGCGGCTTTCCGCGAGCTGAGATCCGTATGCGACTTCCTGCGTGAGGGGATGCTTGAACGCGTACACGACTTTCGGAAAGAGCGCTTGCTCGTAGACGAGGTCGCGTTGCCGCAGCGTGCGCAGCCCCTCCGCGAGCGCCTCGTCGTCGATTCCGGCGACGCGCCGCAGGAGCGGCTCAGGGAAGCTCTTGCCGATGACGGCGGCTTTCTGCAGCACGCTGCGAGCGCTCTCGGGAAGGCGATCGATGCGTGCCGCGAGCAGTGCCTGGATCGTCGGCGGCACGCGCAGACGGCGGAGCGGCGCGACCAGCCGGTACGCGCCCCGTTTTCCGTCGAGCACGCCCGTGTCGACGAGCGAGTGGACGACCTCCTCGACGAAGAACGGATTGCCGCCGGCGCGCTTTCCCACGAGCTCGCGAACGTCGGCCAGACTCGGATCGCCGCCGAGAAGATCGTCGAAAAGATCGGCAAGAGCCGGCGCGCCGAGGGGAAGCAGCGGCAGCTGCTGATACGTCGATTGCTCCATCCACGCGGCGCGAAACTCGGGACGGAAGTTGGCGAGCACCAGCGTTTTCGTGCCGGCGATCGTCTGGATCAGGGTGTCGAGGAATCCGACCGAGGCGTCGTCGAACCAATGAAGATCTTCGAGCAGGATCACGTGGGGCTCGCGTTCTCCGAGAGCGCGGAGCAGTCGCGCGATCGCCGCGAAGAGCTGACGGTTCAAGTCCGCCGGCTCCGCAACCGGTGCGGGACGCTCCGGGTCCGGCACGCCGAGGAAGTCGAAGAAGAGCGACAGCGAGTCCTCGAGCCGCCGATCGACGAGCACGAGAGCGCCCGCGATCTTCTGCCGGGCCTCGCGTGGAGCGTCGCGGTCGGCGAGGCCGAACACCTCCTGCAGGAGCTCGATGAACGGGTGGAACGCGAGAAGCCGGCCGTGCGCGACGCCGCGACCCACGCGTATGGCGATGCCACGATCGCGGCAGCGTTCGGCGAATTCCTCGCACAGGCGGCTCTTGCCCGTCCCCGCCTCGGCGACGATTCCCACCACCTGCGCGTGGCTCTCGTGCACGTGGCTCAGCGCCCCGTCGAGCACCGCCATTTCGTCCGCGCGTCCGACGAAACGCGAGAGGCCGCGCGCACGCGACACATCGAGCCGCGTCCGCATCCGTCCCGCTCCTTCGAGCGAGAAGACGCCGAGCGGGCGCGACACGCCCTTGACGTCGAATCGGCCGAGGCTCTCGAGCGCGAAGAAGCCCGAGACGAGGTCGGCGGTGTGCTCGCTCAGATAGACCTTGCCGGGATCGGCGAGCGCCTGGAGGCGCGCCGCGATGCCGATCACCTGCCCCTGCGCGGTGTAGTCCATGCGGAGATCGTCGCCGATCGTGCCGACGACGACCTCACCGGAGTTGATGCCCATGCGGACGGCGAACGGCAGACCGCGCGTCCGTTTGAGCTCCTGCGCGAAACGCTGCAGCTCCTCGAGAAGATGCAGCGCCGCATAACAGGCGCGGTGCGCGTGATCCTCATGGGAGAGCGGCGCGCCGAAGAGCGCCATCACGCCGTCGCCCGCGTACTGGTTGATCGTCCCTTCGAAGCGGTGAACCCCCTCGGTGAGGATCACGAAGAAGCGGTCGAGAAGCGTGTAGAACTCCTCGGGATCGACCTGCTCGGCGAGCTCCATCGAGCCCTTCACGTCCGCGAAGAGCACCGTCACTTGCTTCCGCTCGCCTTCAAGCGCGCCGCGCGAGCTGAGAATGCGCTCGGCGAGGTGTTGCGGCGTGTGGACCCTCGGATCGCGGCGCGCGGGCTTCGCGATCGTTTCCGCGGCGTGCGGCGCGGCGGCGGTCGCGTCCGTCACGGGCGCGCCACATGCATCGCAGAAGCGCGCTCCGCCGCGCAGCTCGTTACCGCAGGCGGCGCAGCGGGATTCGAGACCGGCGCCGCAGGCTTCGCAGAACCGCGCGTGAGATCGATTGCCGTGGGCGCACGTCGGGCACACTCGCTCGTCGGTGACGGTCATTGCTCGGGCGAGCCTACCGTCTCGGGTAGGCACACACCAGAATCTCCTCCCGCCGGTCAGGACGCGAGATCGTCCGAAAAACGGGTATCGTGGCCGAGATTGCGGATCGCTTCCGTGTAGTCTTCGAAACGGTCGCCGCGTCGGGCTGAAAGCTCACCCGCGATGTCAATGACGAGCTGGCAGACGATAGGGAGCGGGCGCAAACGTCGATTCGTCACGCATTCGGCCTGAAAAGGAAACGAAGGACACCGCTCCAGGTTGACAGTGGATTGACTTCCTCCGCTAGAGGGCCGTCCCTACCAATCCAGGGGATGAGTTTGTTAACCGCGACCTCCGTGCACCAATATCTGTCGGCGATTTGAACATCTGACAATTGCCCCGCATACACCCCTTCTTGGCCCACTGTACCGGCAGCGACACATTCAGACTGACGTCATGTTGAGAGTCCGAAGCTATACTCTCGTTGACCGTTCAGTTCGTCCGTGTTACCCGTCGCTGCGAAGTGCCCCGTCCGATCACGACGACGTGGTTTGCGCCATCGAAGCCGTCGATCCAGCGTCGCGCACGTCGAATCTAGCAATGTTCCGTCCGACATCTCGCTCCGCGGCGCTCTTCCCTGCGCTGCTGCTTCTCGTAGTCCAGTTGGTTGGCGCGGCCCATTTCCACTCGCTTCGCGGGCGACCAGACGTCGCGCACTCCCAGAGCGGCGCCGATGTGGCTGGGTCCTGCAATCTTTGTTTGTTCGCTCTTCACTCTCCAGCTGTAGCGACCACCGCGCCACCACCTTGTGGTGCGCAGCCCGTGGTTGCAGACGCGCTTCCGGCCGTCATCTCGGACTGGAATGCGCCCGCGCTCATGTTGTGCCACGGACGAGCGCCACCCCTCCCGGTCTGACTCCCGCAACCTAGAAGACTCTCATCCACTCCTACGTCGCTCCGAGACCACCGGAGCGCCAATTGGTGTCTCATATGGACGGGCTTCTCCGATTCATTGGATCCGTGACGGCTGTCCTTGCCACGGTCGGCGTGCTGATCGTGGCGTCGGTAATGGCGGGCTATCCTCCGGAGGCGCTCGCCGCCGGTGTGTTCGCGCTCGTCTGGGCGTCGATCTGCGGCATGGTCGCGGTGGTCGTGTGGGGCCGCGGGCGTGGCGGCTGGAGCACGAAGCCACCGCCGATGCCGTCCATGCTGCGAGAGACTCTGTCGGTGACCTTTGGGCTGGCGGGGTTGTGGGTGCTGGCCGCCTCGCCGATGGGCGACGCCTATGGCGCTCCGCCTGCGGTGATCTTCATCCCGCTCGCGATGGCGGGGCTCTCGTGGCTTCTCGCCCATCACTTTTCCTCGCTCTCGCCGACGGATCTCCCCGAGGCGCCGGCGCTGGCGCGATGGGGAAGAATCGGCGTGTGGCTCGGCGCCGCCGCCGTACTGAGCGAGCTCGGACGCTGGTGGAACCCGACGGCGCCATGGGCCGCGGCGGTGAATTGGGCCGGTGGGTTGACCGTCATCGCCGTCTCCGCCGACGAGTTCCGATCGAGCCTGAACAGATGGACCGAGGACGTCGGGAAGCCACTTCCCCTGGCGGATCTGGCGGTCGCTCGCGTACTCGGGAGTCGTGCCAATCCCGTCTCGAGTCTTCTCGATGCCACGGAAGCGTTCCTCGGGGTGGATTTGCGCGGCTCGTGGGCGCTTCGCGTGGTGCGCGAAGGCGCCGAGCCGCTCGCGATCACGGCGCTCTTCGTCGGGTGGCTCGGAACGAGCCTCACCCAAGTACATCTATACGAGCAGGGTGTCGTGGAACGTTTCGGACGGATCGTCCCGGGAGCGGTGCTCGAGCCCGGGCTCCATGTGCATCTGCCGTGGCCCATCGACTACGTGCGCCGCGAGCCGATCGCCCGCGTGCTCGCCATCACGATCGGCCATGAAGGCACGGAGGGGGCGAATGCAGCTCCGGAGAATGTGCTGTGGGCGCGCCAACACGAGAGCAACGAGTTCATGTTCCTGCTCGGCGACGGCCGCGATCTCGTGACGATCGACGCAACCCTGAAGTACAAGGTGCGCGACCTGCGCGCATACCTCACCAGCGCAGGCAATCAGCGCGCGTTGCTGCGCAGCATCGTCTACGCCGCGGTGACGCACCGAACGGTCGATCGCTCACTCGACCAGGTCCTCTCCGAGAACCTCGCGGCGTTCACGCACGACATCGCTGTCGCCGTACAAGCCGACGCTGACGCGCTCGGTCTCGGGCTCGAGATCGTCGACATGACGGTGGGGGGGATGCATCCACCGGTGATTGTCGCCGCGCAGTATGAAGCGGTGGTGAGCGCGCAGGTGGACCGGGATACCGTCGTGATCGGCGCGCGCACGGATGCCGAACGCGACATTCCAGCAGCCAAGGCGGCAGCGCTGGACGTCATCTCGAAAGCGCAGGCCGATGCCGCGGGAACGATTGCGGGCGCGAAGGGCGATGCGGAAGCGTTCCGCGGTGTCCGCACTTCCTTCGCAGCCGAACCAGGATTGTTCCAATACCGCCGCCGCTTGGAAGCCCTCGAGGGCGCTCTCCTCGGGCGCCGGACGGTGATCGTAGACGACCGCCTCGAGCGGGATGGAGCCGAGTTATGGCTGACGGACTGACGATACGTATACGCCGTGTGTTGCGGATCGGCCTCGGTGGGGCGGCGATCCTCGCGATCCTGTGGTCGGCGTGCGCCCACGTGACGCGTGACCGCGAGACGGCGCTCGTGGTTCGGTTCGGCCGGCCCGTACGGGTCGATCGCGATCCCGGACTCCACGTGAACTTGCCGTGGCCGATCGACGTCACGGTGCGCCTCGACATGCGGCATCAAGTCTTGGAGACGGGACTCACGGAGATGCTCACGCGCGACAAGAAGAACGTCGTCGTGATGAGCTACGCGCTGTGGCACGTCGAGGATCCGCTGCGGTTCGTTCAGGCGGTCGGGAGCATGGATCGCGCGCCTTCTGCGCTCCAAGGCCTCCTCGCCAACGCTGCGATCGGGGTCATGGGGCACTACGATCTCTCCGCCCTCACGTCGACGACGCCCTCCGATCTCCACACTGATGAGATCGAGCGCGATCTCCTCGCGGCCGCGGCTCCCACCGCGTCGCAGAGCTATGGCATGGTCATCGACCGGGTAGCGCTCATGCGTCTCTCCCTGCCCGAGCAGAACATCTCGTACGTGTTCGATCAGATGCGAGCGGAACGGAAGCAGTACGCGACTCGGTTCTCCGCCGATGGACAGAAGGAGGCGTCGCGTATCCGCGCCGAGACGAGCGTGGAGGTCGCGCACATCCAGGCCGCGGCGACCGAGGAGGCTGCCCGCACCCGTGGTGAGGCCGACGCCGAAGCGGCTCGCATCTACGCCGAGGCGCACAGTCAAGATCCCGAGCTGTACCGCTTCACGCGCGCGCTGGAGAGCCTCGGCAAGGTCGTCGGAGACAAGACGACGCTCGTGTTGCGAACCGACGCGGAGCCGTTGTCGCTCCTCAAGGGTCAGAAGCCATGACCGTTGGGCGTCGCCGTGGGCAGGGAGTGTGGCGCCGCGTGTTTCAACCGCTCGTCGCGCTGTTCGCGACGGTCATTGCCAGTCTGCCGCTGTGGGTGATCGTGATGATGCTGCTTTATCTCGGTTCGGGCATCACGATCGTGGGTCCGGACGAGGTGGGCATCGTCCGTCGCTTCGGCCGACTCGTCGGTGGCGGTACGGCCGCGGCGATTCATAGCCCTGGGCTCCTCTTCGCGCTTCCGCGTCCTCTGGGCGAGGTGGTGCGCATCAACGTGAAGCGAGTCTATGAGGTCGACGTCGGGACGCTCGCACCGCCGCGCGGCGAGGACACGTTGCCGAGCTCGATGACTATGGATCCAACGCGGGTGGGCTACGCGCTCACGGGAGACCACAACATCATCCACGCGCGGTTCAAAGTGCATTACCGCGTCGGCGATCCGATCGCGTACCTGATCGGATGCGGCGAGCCGGAGCGAGCGCTCCTCGACGTGTTGACGGGCGAGGCCGTCCGCGCCGTAGGGCAGCGAGACGTCGATCACGTGCTCGCCGAAGGCCGGTCCGACTTCGTCACGATAGTTCGCGACCGCGCGCAGGCTCGTCTCGACGACGCGCGTCTCGGTATCACGATCGTGTCGCTGGAGCTCACGTCTCTCGGCCCGCCGGGCGCCGTGGCAGCGGGGTTCACGGCGGTGCAGAGCGCGGCCATCGCCGCGCAAACGGCGCGGCAGAACGCGCAGACGGAGCGGGCAAACGCGATTCCCGCTGCCGAGGCCGCAGCCGCCGACCGCCGCTCCCTCGCGATCAGATACGCCGTCGACACGCGAGCCGCCGCCGAATCCGATGCAACAGCATTCCGCGCGTTGGCATTGGAGTACCGGCGAAGCCCTGCGGTCGTCCGCGAGCGCCTGTATCGTGACGCGATGACTCGCGTCGTCGCCGGCGCCGGGAAGCGCGAATTCGTGCCGCCGCCGGTGGGCGCCCGCTACGGCGGACTGCGAATCACCGTGCCGACGGCGAAGGCGCCATGATCGCCGAGGTCGTCACCGCTCCGCTTCCGGTCGAGAGCGTCGGCATCGCGCTGCTGAGCGATCGCGACCGCCGGGCACTGACGTTGCGCCTGGCCGCGACGATCGCGGGCGTATCGCTCCTCGGCGTCGCGATATGCCTGGAACGCCTCGTGCCCGATCAAATCCAAGTCGCGGAAGCCGGGAAGGCGCTCGCTGCCCTCGTCGTGGCCGGCCCGGTGCTCTGGCGCGGCATCCGGGGGCTGTTCGATCCGCGGGCGCAGTCCGCCACGGAGCCCCTCGTCGCGCTCGCGGTTCTGGCGGCGATGGCGGGAGGGGCATTCGCCACGGCGGTCCTGATTCCGACGGTGATGGAGATCGGGCGCCTCTTCGAGGAGCGCAGCTCCCTCGGTGTGCTCGCGGCGCTCGAAGGAATCCGCCGGCTGCGTGCGGTGACGGCGCATCGAGAAACCGCGTCTGGAGAGGATGTCGTCCCGGTCGAGTCGATCGCGGTCGGCGACGTCATCGTCGTTCGCCCGGGCGAGCTGTTCGCGGCCGACGGCGAGGTGCTGACCGGCATGTCCACGCGGGACAGCGCCGCGGTGACGGGGGAGTCCCGGCTCGACGACATCGGACCGGGCTCGAAGGTGTTCGCGGGGACGCGCAACGTCGGCGGACTCATCCGGCTTCGGGTGCTGGCGAGCGGCGCCCGGTCGCTCATCGGAAGAGTGATGCAGACCCTCGCCGAAGTGGAACAGGCGCGGGTTCCTTTCCTGCGACTCTTCGATGCCGCCTCGCGCGACTATCTACCCGTCGTGTTGACGATCGCGGCGACGGTCTTGTTCTTCACGTCCGACCTGCCACGAGCGATCGCCGTTCTGGTCGTCGCATGCCCGACCGCGCTCTTGTTGGCGGGCCCGGCGGCCATGGTGGCCGCGATGACCGCCGCGAGCCGTGCCGGAATCCTGCTCAAGAGCGCGCGGTTCCTCGAACGGATCGGTGAGGTGGACACGCTGCTCCTCGACAAGACGGGGACGGTCACCCAAGGCGCGCAGGCCGTCCGGGTCATCGTGCCGATGCACGGCGTGGCGGAGGAAACCGTGCTCGCCGCCGCGGCCCGCTGCGGCCACGGGTCGATCCATCCGGTGTCTCGGGCCGTCGTCGAAGCCGCCGCAGTGCGCGGCGTACGGATCGAGGCGCCGGACGTCGTTCGCGAATGGCCGGGCCTCGGCGTCGCCGCGGAGACATCGAGCGGTACGCTTCGCCTCGGTCGCGCCAGCTGGCTACGCGAGGTGGCGCGGGTACCGGACATTCCCGAAATGGATGCTGGAACCGTCGTCTGGGTCGCGGAGGACGCGCGACTGCTCGGACGCTTGGAGCTGTACGACCCACCCCGTAGCGACGCCCGCGCCGCGATCGACGAGGTGCGCGCGCTCGGCATCTCCAAGGTCGTCCTCCTGACCGGCGATCTCACCTCGATCGCCGAGGAAGTCGCGGCCGATCTCGCGCTCGATGGATGGGAGGCCGAGGTCCACCCCGATCACAAGCTCGCGCGCGTTCACGCGGAGCAGAGCGCGGGCCGCGTGGTCATGATGGTCGGGGACGGAATCAACGATGCGCTCGCGCTCGCGGGCGCGGACGTCGGCGTTGCCGTCGGGTCGGGCGGCGGCGTCGGAGTCAACGAGGTGGCGCTCGGGGGCGCGGACATCGCGCTGTTGCGTCCCGATCTCGCGGCATTGCCGCAGCTCATCCGACTCGCAGACCGTGTCCGCGCGGTGATGACCTGGAACGCGGTGCTCGGTCTCGGTGGTGCCGCCGCGAGCGTCGCGCTCGCGGCGGCCGGGTGGCTCGGGCCGGTTGCCGCCGCGGTGGCGCAGAGTGCCGGCGTCCTCGCCGTGGTGTTGAACAGCGGCCGACTCCTCCGGGCGCTCGATGGACCAGCACGCCGGATACCACCGCCGGCGGATGCGACACCGGCTTCGCGTGAGGGCGCGCCGCCGGGAGCGCAGGACGCGCCAAGCGCACGAGGCGCATGGTCATGGTCGATGATGATGACGCGGTTGCTGCGTTGGGAGCGCGCGCGGAGGCGACATTCTCGGCGGGGCTCACATTCCTCGAGCGCACGCTCGCGACGATCGAGGTGACGCGTCCGATTCGGGGCCGTGAGCGGAGCAGGCGTGACCGCGACGTCCGCGCTGAGTGCACCTGCGTGCGGCGCTCGCCAGCGGATGCGACATCAGGGCGACGTCGCGCCCTCGATATCGCGCACGATTCGGAGAAACCGCTCGATCGGGTCGACCCGGTCGAGGGCCTCGATCACGCGATCGCCGGTAGTCTCGGTATTTTTCGGCATCGTGATCCGGATGTTCTATCAGGAACACGGCGTCGGCCACTTCCATGCCGAGCATCAGGGACAGCAGGCGACGTTTACTTTCGAAGGTAAGCTCCTCGTTGGTGCAATCAGATCGCGGACCGCGCTTCGACTCATCCAGGAATGGGCAATGTTGCATCGCTCGGATTTGGAAGCGAATTGGAAACGCATCGAGACGGACGCTCCACTTGAGAAAATCGAACCGCTAGACTGAGGAGGCGTATGAACTTGGTGCCCATCGTCGTCCGAGCCGACTATCGAGGCGACTACAGGATCCACCTGATGTTCAACGATGGCGTCGAGAGCACGATCGACTTCGCGGCGTGGCTCGAAGGTCCCGTATTCGAGCCGCTCAAGGACCGTGAGTACTTCCAGCGGTTCTTTCTCGACGGGGGAACAGTGGCGTGGCCGAACGGGGCCGATGTCGCCCCAGAGACGCTCTACGAACGCGCGAAGTCGACGGCGGCAGCCTAGCTAGCCGTCGCATCACTTCTCCAGCTCCTCCCTGATCGTGTACATCTTCTGGCGCGCCTCGGTGATCGACGCGTCGAGGTTGCGGCGGTGATTGGCGAAGACGCCGGCCGGGCTGCCGTCGAGGACGACGAGCGGCTTCAGCGTCGCCGCGGCGATAAGCGAGCGCGCGACCTCATCGAAGAGCGTCGCGAGGATCTTTCGCTCGGTGAGCGATTGCGCGTACTCGCGCTCGAGGGCGCGCATGCAGTGACCGATCACGTGGGCGTAGCCCTGCGCGTGGTAGAAGAGGTCGTCGGTCTCCCACGGCCGCAAGCGGTGGCCGCCGAGCTCGTCGCGGTAGAGCTCGGCGTGGGCGTCGCCGAGGAGGTCGCCCCACGTCATGAAGAGCCGCAGCAGCTCCATGTGGCGCTGCGTGATCGGCTTCGAGGTGCCGAGCGCCGGCTCGAGGCCGCGGACGTACTCGTTCAGAAATCGCACGCCCTCGCGGTAGCGGCTCTCCGCCGACGGAAACCACAACCGCCGCTCGTCATTGCGGAACATGAGATCCGCTTGCACGAGGTTGGGATCGAAGGCGTCGCTCGACACCTTCGTCAGGTTGTCCTTCATGACGCGCATGGTCTCGCGTACCGCCTGGATGATGCCGAGCTGACGATTGGCGTTGTTGTCGGCCCAGAGCGTCGGTCCCCAGAGGATGAAGTCGTTGGGACGCCAGCCGAAGCCGTCGCGCAGCTCGTGGTCGACGATCGCGCCGAGCGTCGTCGCCAACACGGCGCCGGGCGGCGCCGGCTCGCCGACGGGAAAATGCTGCGCGAGATCGAGCGGCAGCTGGTTGTGGCGGATCTGTCCGAGATGGAGGGCGACGATCGCGAGCACCCAAACGACGAGCAGGCCAACCCAGCGATTGAAGAGCCGCCGCATGCTCATGCCGCCGCCGCGTACCGCGCGACGCGCGTCACGGTCTCACGGCCGCACGAAGCGCTGGTAGATCTTCGGCAGCTCGCGCGGCAGCGCGGTGATGTCGTCGATGACGAGGTAGCGTGAGGCATCGCAGATCTCCTTCAAGTAATCGTGCCCGGCCTTGTCGACGGTGATGCAGAACGGCGTCACGCCGGCGCGCGCCGCCTCTTGGAACGCCATCATCGTGTCCTGGATGCCGTAGGTATTCGAGCGCCGGTCATCGCCGTAGTCGAGGTCCTGCGGGAAGCCGTCCGAGAGCAGGATGATGTGCTTCGAGCGCGCGGCGACGCGACGGATCTGCGCCGTCGCGTGGCGGAGCGCCGTCCCCATCCGCGTCGAGCGCTTCGGCTCGATCGCGCCGATCCGTCCCTTCACGCTGGCCGCCAGCGGCTCGTTGAACCGCTTCACGACATAGAACTCGACCTGCTTCCGCCCGTGGCCGGAGAAGCCGCCGATCGCGTACGCATCGCCGATCTGCTCCAGCGCCTCCGCCATGACGACGAGCGCCTCCTTCGTGATGTCGATCACGCGCCGGCCGGCGGCGGCGCCGGGCACGGGCTCGTCGGTCGAGGCGCTCATGTCGACGAGGAAGAGCGTCGCGACGTCGCGCTCCTCGCGTTGCCGCGCCTGATACAGCTTCGACGACGGCGCGTGACCGGAGCGGCGGTCGGCGCGCGCGTCGATGACCGCGTTCAGGTCGAAGTCCTCGCCGTCCTCGAGGCCGTGCACGACGCGGTAGCGCTCCGGACGGATGCGCTGGAACTGTCGCCGCACCTCCGGGAGGAGATCGGCGTGCTGCGCCACCGTGCGATGGAAGAAGTCGCCGGTGTCGCTCTCGAGCGGCAGCTCGCGCAGGCGACACCAGGCGCTGCGATAGTCGCCGATGCGGAAATCCCACTCGTCGTACACGAGCTCGGCGGCGCCGTCGGTCGGCGTCGGCGCCTCGCGCCGTCGGCCGCGGACGTCGCGCAGCGCCCCCTGTAGCTCCGCCATGCGCTCGCGCGGCAGCTTGCCGGCGAGATCGTCGATGTAGAGGCCGAGCGCGTCGAGCTCGTCGCCGTGGCCTTGACGGATCGTCAGGTCGCCTTGCTCCAAGAGCTCGAGGAGCGTCGCGGGGTCGAGCGGGGCGCCGGGGGCACCCTCGGCTTCCTCGTCGGTGAGCTCGAGGTCGAGCGTCGTCGCGGGCTCGATCGGCGGCGGCGCATCCTCGGCGCCGTCGTCGGCGCCCGGCAGGCCGGCGAGCGCGGCGGCGTCGGCGCCCTCGAGGTCGAACATCGCATCTTTCAGCGACCCGTCGGCGAAGAGCTCGGGGAACCCGGTCGCGCCGACCGTCAACCCGAGGCCGCTCTGGTCGCGCATGATCTCGGCGTAGAGGAGCGTCGTCGCCTGCGCGCTGTCGGTGACGGTCGCGTCCGGCGCGACCAGTCGCTCGGCCATCGCGGGCAAGTGGGCGGCGAGGTCTGCGCGGCGCGCCTGTACGAGCACGCGCGCGAGCTGCGCGACTGTACCCGGCAACCGGACGGCGTCGCGCGCCACCTCCGCCGCGAGCACGCGGAGATCGGCGGCGAGGCCGCGGTACGCGCGCGCGACCGCGGCGTCGAGGCGCTCATGTCGACGAGGAAGAGCGTCGCGACGTCGCGCTCCTCGCGTTGCCGCGCCTGATACAGCTTCGACG
>WNFR01002200.1_pt1 | contig 20353 bp, 20 predicted proteins | sample 5400221 | NCBI WGS metagenome assembly WNFR01 (sample SAMN13153357, study PRJNA577476) | soil metagenome | isolation source: 40 cm soil under Madrone tree | place: USA:California | collected 2016-06-14 | reverse complement strand
CACCGGGACCTTCGGGGCTCCGGTGGCGCTCGTCTCGGCGGACGCGCGCTACGACAGCGGACCGTTCGCACTGCGCGCCGTGGTCGCGAACATCAGCGTGAGCGACGCCCAGGCGATCAACGCCGCCTACGGGCAGGCCGTCGGCAGCCGCATCGCGGGCGGCTATGTCGAAGGGGCCTACAATCTGCTGCGCCTGGTCGCTCCCGCGTCCTCCCAGAAGCTCAACGCCTTCCTGCGCCACGAACGCTACGACACCCAGGCGAGCGTCCCTGCGGGCGTGACGCGGGACCGCACGCTGGCACGCCGCATCACCACCTTCGGCCTCACTTACAAACCCACCTGGAACACCGCGTTCAAGGGCGACTATCAGCTGCTGCGCAACGCGGCCGGCGTGGGCGAGTTCGCAGTGCTGAGCCTCGGCGTGGGCTACCAGTTCTGACGTGAGCATCGCACTCGCGCTGCTCCTGCTCGCGGCGCAATCGCCCGCCGCCCCCCCCGCGAAGGTCGCCGCCTCGATCGCGCGGGTGTTCGGGGCCGGCGCCCGGGCGGACACGTTGCGCGTGGATACGGTCAGCGTGCTGCGGGTGTCACGCGCTGACTCCCTGCTCGGCTTCGCCGCCATCGGGAACGTGCTGGGCAAGGACCAGCCGATCACCTTTCTCGTAGCCATCGATCCGGTCGACCGTCTCAAGGACGTGGATATCCTCGTGTACCGCGAGCCGTACGGCGGCGAGGTGGCCTACGAGCCGTGGCGACGGCAGTTCCGAGGCAAAAGCGCAGGCGATTCGCTGCGCGTGGGGAAGGAGATTCGCAGTATCTCGGGCGCTACGATCAGCGTGCACGCGGTCACCCTGGGCGTGCGGCGCATGCTCGCGCAGCTCACCGCCTGGCATCAGAGCGGAGCGATCCGATGAGCGTCACCTGGCGCACCGTGCCCGCGCCGCTGCGCACGTTGGCGCGTTGGGTGACGATCGTCCAGGTGGTGGGTTACACCACATCGCTCGTGTTCGTGTGGCACACGACACGGCTCGTGCCCCCAGGGGTGGCGGCGCGCTACCGCGGCGCCGATCCCGAAGCGACGCAGGCGGCGATGCAGTTCCCCAAGTCTCTCGCGGAGATGCTGACGATCACCCACACGCATCTCCTCTCCATGGCGGTGATCTTTCTGCTCACGGGGCTCGGCGTGGCGTTGTGCGCGCACTTGTCGGACCGGTGGAAGCGCTGGCTCATCGCCGAGCCGTTCGTGGCGCTGCTGGTGTCGTTCTCCGCGATGTGGTTGATGCGGTACGTCGATGCGCGCTTCGCCTGGCTGCTCGAGGCCTCGAGCGCGGTGCTCGCCGTGACGTTCTACGTGCAGTCATACCTGATTCTGCGGGAGCTGTGGCAAGTGAGACGGGAGGGGTCAGAGGTTTGACTCAGGGCGGCTCGGCTCGGGGTCCGCGGCTGAAGCCGCGACTCGGCACTGCCGCTGAAGCGGCTTTGCCCGTTTACGGGCAGACGCCGAGCCGCGGCTTTAGCCGCGCACTCGAGGGGCCATGAACCGACGCAGGTTCATCGGGACCGTCGGTGCGGGTATCGGCGCAGTATTCGTCCGCCGCTGGCCCGCGGCGGATCGGTTCGTCGAGCGCTGGTCCTGGGCGATGGGGCAGCCGGTTCACGTGATGGTGTTCGCGGGCTCGGAGCGGGAAGGGCTCGATGCTTGCGCGGCGGCGCTGGCCGAGCTGCGGCGGGTGGAGAGCCGGCTCACGCTGTTCGATACCGCGAGCGACCTGTGCGAGCTGAACCGGCGGGCGGGGCGGACGTCATTGCGCGCGGACGAGGACCTGCGGGCGGTCCTGGCGCAGGCCGGAGCATTCAAGCGACTCACCGGGGGCGCCTTCGACGTTGCGGTCGAGCCGCTGATGCGCGTGTGGGGATTCCACCGGCCCCGGGTGAGCGCCCCCACGGCTGCGGAGCTGGCCGAGGCGCGCGAAGCAGTCCGGGCCGCGGTGGTGGAGCTCGACGGCGACGTGGCGCGGCTGCCGAGTGCTCACACACAACTCGACTTCGGCTCGATCGGCGTGGGGTACGGGATCGACCGAGCTCTGGCGGTGCTGCGCGGCCGCGCAGTGCGACGCGCGTTCATCGACGTGAGCGGCGACGTTGCCGCCATCGGCGCGCCCCCGGGAGAGCCGGGTTGGCTGGTCGAGATCGCCGACCCGGACCGCCCCGGCGCGGGCCGCGCCGTCGTGGCCACGCGGCTACGGGACGCCGCGCTCGCGACCGCGGCGAACACCGAGTCGACCGTGCGCTACGGATCGCTGGTCGCGGGTCACGTGATGGATCCGGCGACCGGCTGGCCGGCGCGGGCGCTGCGGCAGGCCTCGGTGGTCACCCGAACGGCGGTGGCCGCGGATGCGCTGTCGACGGCCATGCTGGTGACGGGCCGTAGACCCGGGGGAGTGCAGCGGGCGTACCGGGTCTGAGGTTTTCGTGATCCCCGGGCTTGCGCCCGGGGTCAGCCAGGACCCGGAGGCAAACTGACCCCGGGCGCGAGCCCGGGGTCTCCGGGGCGCCTTTCGATCAACCCAGCAATCGCCTCTCGCAGCTCCTCAATCCCCTCTTTCTCACGCGCGCTCGTTACGATCATCTGGTCCTCCTCGAGCTCGAGCGCGCTCCGCAGCTCGCCTGCGCGGCGCGTCCGCGCGGTGCGGGCCACCGCGTCGCTCTTGGTGAGCGCCGCGAGCACCGGGGTCCCGCGCTCGGCGAAGAACTCCTGCATTGCGCGGTCGTCGTCGGAGGGCTCGCGGCGGATGTCGAGCAGCCACAGCACCCCAGCGAGCCGCGCGCGGTCCAAGACGTGCGTGATGAGGAGCCGAAATGCCCGGCGGTCGGTGTGCGAGGCCTTGGCGTAGCCGTAGCCGGGGAGGTCGAGGAGGTAGTAGGCCGGCATCTCAAACACGTTCAGCATCCGCGTCTTCCCGGGCGTTCCGGACACCTTGGCAATCCTCCGGCCTGCCAGGGCGTTCAAAAGGCTCGATTTTCCGACGTTGGAGCGGCCGAGCAGCGCGACTTCGGGGAGAGCGGGAGCGAGTGGGGCGTCGGCTCGGGGGAAGGAGCCGAGGAAGCGGGGGGGAGAAGAGGCGGTCAGGCTTCTTTCTTCTGACGCACCCGCTCCGTGACGAGCAATGGCTGCCGGCCCTCAGAGACGCACTCGGCCGTAATGGCGACCTCGCGCACGTCGTCGCGGCTCGGCAGGTCGAACATGATGTCCGTCATCATTTCTTCGAGGATGGCGCGGAGGCCGCGGGCGCCGGTACCCCGCTTGATCGCCTTCTGGGCGATCGCTTTGAGCGCGTCCTTTTCGATGGTGAGCCGCACGTCCTCCAACTCGAACAGCTTCTGGTACTGCTTGGACAGCGCGTTCTTCGGCTCGATGAGGATGCGGATCAGGGCGTCCTCGTCGAGCGAGTCGAGCGGCACCGCGACCGGGAGCCGGCCCACCAGCTCGGGGATGAGCCCGTAGCGCAGCAGGTCGTCGGGCTCCACGTCGATGAAGGGGTTCTTCTTGAGCTTCGCGGGCTCCCCTCGCGCGAGCTCTTCCTTGGTGAAGCCGATTTGCCGCCGCCCGGTGCGCGACTCGATGATTTTCTCGAGGCCGTCGAACGCGCCGCCGCAGATGAACAGGATATCCTTCGTGTTGACCTGGATGTACTCCTGCTGCGGGTGCTTGCGGCCGCCTTGCGGCGGCACGCTCGCCACCGTTCCCTCGAGGATCTTGAGGAGCGCCTGCTGCACGCCTTCGCCCGACACATCGCGCGTGATGCTCGGGTTCTCCGACTTGCGGGCGATCTTGTCGATCTCGTCGATGTACACGATGCCGCGCTCGGCCTCGGAGACGTTGAAATCCGCGGCCTGGAGCAGCCGGACGAGAATGTTCTCCACGTCCTCACCCACGTACCCGGCCTCGGTGAGCGTGGTCGCGTCCGCGATGGTGAAAGGCACGTCGAGGATGCGGGCCAGCGTCTGGGCGAGGAGCGTCTTGCCCACGCCGGTCGGGCCGATGAGCATGATGTTCGACTTGTCGAGTTCGACCTCGGCCTCGCGCCCCTGGTGCGAGTTGATGCGCTTGTAGTGGTTGTAGACCGCCACGGCGAGGGTCTTCTTCGCCTTCTCCTGGCCGATCACGTACTGGTCCAGCACGTCCTTGATCTCGGCGGGCGTGGGGACCTGCGTGATCGCCTCGGAGACCTCCCGCTCCTCGTCCTCCGCCAGGATCTCGTTGCAGAGGGCGATGCACTCGTTGCAAATGTAGACCGACGGGCCGGAAATGAACTTCCGGACCGAGTCCTTCGACTTGCCGCAGAAGGAGCAGCGGAGGTGCTTATCGTGGGACATCTGACCTTAGTATGGGAAAGTCGGGTGACCGGCGCAAGCTGTCACTTCTTCTTCCCGTCGTCGATCTCCTGGAAGTTCGCTATCACGTGGTCAATTAGCCCGTATTCCTTGGCTTCCTCGGCCGACATGAAGCGGTCGCGGTCCATGTCCTTTTCGATGTGCTCCACGGGCTTGCCGGTGTGCTTGGCGTACAGCTCGTTGAGCTTGCCGCGCAGGTACAGGATCTCGCGCGCCTGGATCTCGATGTCGGCGGCCGTGCCCTGCGTCCCGCCCGACGGCTGGTGCATCATGATGCGCGCGTGCGGCAGCGCCGAACGCTTCCCCTTGCGGCCGGCGGCGAGCAGGAACGAGCCCATCGAGGCCGCCATCCCCATGCAAATCGTGTTCACGGGGGCGCGCAGGAACTGCATCGTATCGTAGATCGCCATCCCCGAGGAGACGAGGCCGCCGGGCGAGTTGACGTACAGGTAGATGTCCCGCTCCGGGTTGTCCGCGTCGAGAAACAGCAGCTGCGCGATGATGATGTTCGAGACTTCGTCGTTGATCTGGGTGCCCAGGAACACGATGCGGTCCATGAGCAGCCGGCTGAAGATGTCATAGGTGCGCTCGCCACGGCTGGAGCGCTCGATGATGTAGGGCGGGTAAATCTGGTTCCTCGTCACGCTGACTCCACGGTGGATTGCGACAGTAGAAACGTAAACACCTTCTCCTCGGTCAGGCCGCGCTCCAGGTCGCGCAGCCGCTTGGCCTTCTCGAGCGCGGCGCGCACCTCCGCGACCGGCGTCCCGCGCCGGGCCGCGACCTCCTGGAGCTTCTGCTCGAGCTCCGCCTCGGTCGCCCGCAGGCCATGGTGCTCCACGACCCAGTCCAGGATCAGGTCGCGCCGCACCTGCGCTTCGGCCACGGGCCGGAATTCCTGCGCGAAGTCCGGCCAGCGGTCCTCCGGGATGCTGTAGGCCTGGGCGTACACGGCCAGGGCGCGCTCGACCAAGGGCCGCGGCGCTACGATGCGGTTGGCCTGCACGATCTGGTCGATCAGGTCCCGGCGCAGCTGGGCGTCCGCCTCGCGCTCGGCCTCTTTCTCGAGATCCTCCCGCACGACCTTGCGGAGCGCCTCGAGCGACTCGAAGTCCCCCACCTCGCGGGCGAAGGCGTCATCGAGCTCGGGCAGCTGCTGCCGCTTCACCTCGTGCAGCGTGATGCGGATGTCGCGCGGCTGCCCCCGCTTCGCCTCCTCGGGAAAGTCGGCCGGGAAGCGCACCGTAGCGTCGAGCGACTCGCCTGGCAGCATGCCCATGATCCGCTCTTCGACCTCCGGGATCGCGCGCCCCTCACCTAACACGATTTGATAGGGCTGGGGATCCTTCACCTCGTCCCCCTCACGGGTCGCGATCGTCACCTGGACCAGGTCTTTGGGCTTGGGCTTGTCGCCCGCGACCGGCGTCCACGGCGCCTTCTGCTCCCGTAGCTCGTTCAGCTGGGCGAGCACCCGGTCTTCGGTGACCTTGGGCACGGTGCGCTTCAGGGAGAACTTGCCGATCCGCTCGAGCGTGAGGTCGGGCTTCACCTCCACGTGGAACTCGAAGGTGACCGGGGCACCGGCGTCCCACTTGAGGTTGTGGATGTGGGGGTCCGCGATCGGCTTCAGCGCCTCCTGTGCGAGCGCCGCCTTCCAGCTCTCGCGAATCAGCTCCTCCAGCGTCTGCTGGCGGATGTCCTCGGCGAACTGCCGCTTCACGAGCGCCGTGGGCGCTTTTCCCTTGCGGAACCCGGGAAGCCGGGCCCGCTGCTGGTAGGCGGAGGTGGCGCGCGCCTCGGCCTCCTGGACCTGCTCGACCGGTACGGTGACGGCGAGCGAGGCGGCCCCAGGCTCTTCGCCGGTCTTCTTGATCTGGATGGTCGGCATGCGAAAGTAAATCTAATAGGAGGTAGTGAGGCACGGGACAGGAAAGTCTGCGCGTCTAGCCTTTGCCCGTCCTGTCTCCCGTCTACGGATTCCTGCGAATAGCCCAGATGCGGTGATGCGGCCTGTCGCCCGCCTTGATATCGTCGTAGCGCACCACGCTGATCGCCCCGTCCGGCTCGAGGACCGCGAGCATCACGTCCTGGATATTCGCCACGCCGTGCTCGCGCAGGGCCTGCCGCAGCTCGTCGTGCGTGATCCCGGCCCGCTCGCAGTGCTCCTGGAGGATCTTGCCGTCGTGGATGAGCATGATGCCCTCGCCCGCGAGCAGCTTGGAGACTCCTCGGCTCCGGACGCGCCACCAATCGATCACCCGATGCCAGCCGATCAGCACGCCAGCCGCGACCAGTCCGCCCGCCAGGCTCGTGTCGGGCCCCACCATCGCGTTTTGCACCGCATTCGCGATGATGAGGAGCAGCACCAGGTCGAACGTGGACATCTGGCCGAGCTGACGGGTGCCGGTGAGACGCAGCCCCACCAGCAGCGCGAGGTAGACGATCGACGTCCGCAGCGCGACGTCGAGCAGTGTGTGCCAGGAGGCGGTCAAGGTTCCTAAAGTACGAGCTTGCACCATGCGTGCCTAGTGACCCGCGGGTGCGGTCGATTGACGGCGGCGATCGTCAAACAGCGGGCCACGACGGTCGTGAGCCCTGTCACGCCGCGCGCAGTGATAGGGGTCTATAGTGACCGCGAGCCGAGAGACAACCCGGTTCGAGCAAGCCCCGTCGCGCCCGCGAAGTGGCCGACGGGGCTTGGTGTTTTCTGAAACCGATTCAAAGGAGGACTATGCGTTTCACATTCCACTTGGCCGCCGCTGCAGCGGCCGCGCTGACTACGACGGCCGTGGCCGCCGCGCAGAACGGCAATGGCGCGCCCAGCGGCGCGCATTACAATCTCAACATCATTGGCGTGTCGCACGACAAGAATCCCAACATGAATGGGAATGGGGGCGGCAACGTCATCTTCGTTGACCTCGGGTCGCGCACCGGCGACGCCGTGACCACGAAGATTCTGCTCAGTCAGGCGGCCGACGGCGTGTTCGACGTGCTCGACAAGAACGGGACCGACGGCGAAGCCTCGTTCTCCCTCCCCCTTCCAGGCACCTACACCGTCTGGGCCCGCGCGCTCGGCACGCCGGGTGGACAGTCCAAGATCGCGACCTGCGCGACGTTCATCGATCCCATCACGGGCGTGGCGACGATCCTGTGCTCGACCGAGAACGAGGTCTTCGTGCGCGGCACGGGCAAGAGCAAATTCCGCGACGTGACCAGCGCGCTCACGACCATTACCCTCGTAGCGGGGAGCCCCGCCCAGCTGGCATGCGGCACGCCGAGCGTGAGCCTGTTCGCTACCTGCTTGCAGGACTTCCTCTGGCAGTACGACAACAACGGGCTGAAGCTGCTGCAGATCCGGTTCTACCCCTCCTGACACGTAACAGTCGGTCGGCGCCCCCGCTGTAGTGGGGCGCCGACTGGCCCGTGGTCGACGGTGCCGCGACGCGGTCATCGCGTGTCGTACGCGGTAACCGCTTTCCCCTGCAGGTACTTGTCGAGCCAGGTCAGGATGTGCTGCAGGCGCTCGACCCGGTGCACCGGCTTGCCGGAGCGCGACAGCTCGTGCGACTCACCGGGGAAACGAACCTGCACGGTGGTCTTGTGCAGGTACTTGAGGGCACGGAACATCGCCTCACCGCCCTGGGTGGGTGGTGTCCGAAGGTCGGCATCTCCCAGGATGAACATGAGGGGTGTGGTGACGCTGTCCGCGTAGCGCACGGGCGAACGGGCCAGAAACTCTTGCGGATCGCGGAACGGCGTGGAGCGGAACCAGGACGGCTGGAAGAGCGTGAAGTCAGCCGTGTACCAGAAGCCCAGCCAGTCGGCCACGTCGCGCTGCGACACCGCGGCCGCGAAGCGGTGCGTATGGCCCACGGTCCAGTCGGTGAGCAGCCCGCCGCCCGATCCGCCCGTCACGCCCAGCTTGGTCGAATCCACGTAGCCGCGACGGATCACGGAATCCACCGCGACCATCAAATCCTTGTAGTCATCGCCGGGATACCTGTACTGGATGATGTTGCCGAACTCCTGGCCGTACGTCGTGCTCCCCCGCGGGTTGGGATAGACCACGACATAGCCCCGTGCGGCCATCACCTGCATTTCGTGGAAGAAGATATAGCCGTAGGCGGTGTGCGGGCCGCCGTGGATGTTGAGGATCAGGGGGTACTTCTTGCCGGGCGTGAAGCCCACCGGCTTCATGATCCACGTCTCGATCTTTTTGCCATCGAAGCTCGGGTACCAGAAGTCTTCCGGCGTCACGAGCTGGAGCTTCGCGAAGAGCGAGTCGTTGACATGGGTGAGCTGGGTGAGCCGCTTCGTCTGCGCGTCGAGCGCGTACACGTCGGGGAGGTGTGTCGGGTCGCCCATCGTCAGGACGAACCGGCGGCCGTCGGGTGTGGCGGTGTAGGAGAGGACGGCGTGATCGCCGGTGGTCATCGCCTCGCGCGCTCCCGTCTGCGCGTCGAACCGCACGAGGTTCGAGCGCCCGTGCTCGGTGGTGGTCACGATCACGGCCTTGCCGTCCGCGGTCCAGATGTTGGGGCTCGAGCCTCCGCCGCCGCGCGGCGGCGCCTGGTCGCCGATCACGTCGCTCCCCATGTCGAAGTCGTAGTCGGCGGTGAGGTTTTTCGCCTGACCGTCCCGCGACACGAATAGGTCGGACTGATTGTAGGAGCGGGCCGCTCGCGGATTGATCCAGCCGCGGAATGCCACAGCCTTGCCGTCGGGTGCGAGCGCCGCACCGAACACCGGACCGTTGATATCCACCACGGTATCCATCGCGCTACCGCCGGCAGGGACGGAATAGACGTTGGCGTCGGGGGGATAGTAGTACGACTCCTTCTTCCGGTCGGACACGAAATAGATCCGCGCCCCGTCGCGGCTCCACTGCGGCGCCTCTTCGTCGAACGCGCCGGACGTCATCTGATGCGCCTTCGCCGGCTCGTCGCCCGGCATGCCGGCCGGCACGGTCCAGATGTGGGCGTGCTCCGCCGGATCGAAGTACCCTTCGTCGTCACCCCGGAACTCGGCCTGTGTGACGATCCGGACGTCGCTCTTCGGCTTTTCGGTCGTGTCCTTCTTCGCCAGGTCCTCTGGTGTGGTGGTGCTCGTGAACGCGATCGTCTTCCCGTCGGGCGACCACGCCGCCGCGGACGCGCCCTTGGGAAGGTCGGTCAGCTGCTGCGCCTCGCCGCCCGCCAGGGACAGCAGGTAGAGCTGCGCGTGGCCGTCCTTGGGACGCAGGAACGCGAGCGTCGTGCCGTCTGGCGCCCAGCGCGGCGCGGCGTCGTGCGGGCCGGCGGTGAGGCGCCGCGGCGGGGACCCGCCGTCGGTCGCGGCGATCCAGAGGCTTGTCTCGTAGCCGTCGTGCTTCGCGTTCACGGTCACCAGCACGTACGCCGCCTGGCGGCCGTCGGGTGAGATCTGAGGGTTCGCCACCCAGCGGAACAAGAAGAGATCACTGTCCGAGATAGCGCGCTGCTGCGCGGAGAGCGTCGTCACGCCGCAGGTGGCGGCGAGGGTCAGGAGGATGACGCGCATGAGTCAGTTCCCCGTCGTCTCGGGGACGGTCGGGAGCGGATAGGCGTTCCGCAGGGCCGCGAGATAGTCGCTGTAGAGGCCCTGCAGGCCGTCGAATTCGCGCTTGACGGCCGCCCGATACGGCGCGTCGCTGGCGAAGTGGTACAGCACCGCCGCCATCGTCTGCGCATCCACGAGGAATCCGTGATGGCCGACCTCGCCGAGCGCGTCCGCTTCCATCTCGAAGGTGTGGTAGCCGCCGTTCGAGCTGTGAGCGGTGAGCCCCACGCCGGGGATCTGGGTCGCGACGGTGCCCGTCTCCTCAAAGGGTAGAGGCCGGCCCGGATCTGTCTCGACTTTGGTGGCGCCGAACTTCTTCATGTAGGCGAACGCGAGGTCGTTGAGGGCGGCGACCGAGATACCGTTCCGGGAGGACGAGTCCAGGTCGATGTGCACCTTGGTGCCGGTCGCGAGCGCCGCGCCGCGGGCCGCGTCGTTCACGCGCTCCGTCACCTGGGCCAGGTAGACCGGGTCGGGATAGCGGATCCAGAACTCCGCCGCCGCGCGGTCCGGCACGACGTTCGGCGCCTTGCCCCCCTCGGTAATGATCCCCTGGATCTTGGTCTCCGGGCGCAGCGTTTTGCGCAGGCCGTCGATGTGATTGAACAGCTCGATCACGCCCATCAGCGCGTCCCGTCCGTCCCACGCCTGCAGCTGATGCGCGGGAGCGCCCGAGAACACGTAATGCATCACGTTGATGTTCATGCAGCAGCTGCCGAAGCCGGGGCCGGGGGCCTGTGTCGCCGTGGACGAGTGGGAGCGGATCAGGACGTCCGCGCCCTTGAAGACGCCGGCGTTGTACATGACGGTCTTCGCGGCGGGCGACGCGAGCTCCTCCGCCGGTGTGCCGTACACCGTCACGGTGCCCGGCGTCTTCGAGCTCGTGAGGAACTCGGCCACGGCGACGGCTGCGGCGAGCCCTACGGGCCCCTGGGCGCTGTGCTGGTCGCCGTGGAAGTCACGGCTGGTGCCGCGCAGTGCGTCGTACTCGACGATGACGCCGAGATTCGGTCCGGGCGTGCCCTTGCGGTAGCGCGCCACGAAGGCGGTTTTGAGTCCCGCCACGCCCGGCTCGACGTCGAAGCCGTGTGCGGCGAGATAGTCGGTGAGGATCTTGACCGAGCGCTCCTCCTTCCAGCCGGTCTCCGGGTGACGCGTGATGTCGTCGGCCATCGCCAAGAGCTCCCGGTCCATCAGGTCCTTGGCCCGGGCGATCACGGCGTCGCGCCGTGCGTCGCGCGCCGCGGTGAGCCGCGCGACGAGCGGCGGCAGGGCGAGCGAGCGCTCGAGCTCGTTCATCCGGCGGATGACGTCGGCGGCGGCGACCTTCTCGGTCGGCGTCTCCTGGGCGGTGGCGACGCGGGGAGCGACGAGCAGGACGCAGGCGGTGACGGCACAGGCGTAATGCATCAGCGGACCTCGGGGCGAACGGGGGAGTCGAGAAGTTATGGGCGTTGCGGCGCGGCGCCAGCGCTCCTCTTGCATCGGACGTCCGCCGCGTCATACCTTGGGCCGTGAGCCTGAAGATCGTCTTCAACGGTAAGGAGTACGACAGCGTCGACCAGATGCCGCCCGACGTCCGCAAGGAGTACGAGGTGGCGCTCGAGACGCTCAGGAAATCCGGCGGCGAGGAGATCCTGTCGGTGCTCCAGCGCGACATGGGCGTGAGCGGAACCCACATCAAGGCCACGGTCCACGAGATCGTCGTCAACGGAAAGAAGTACGACAGCGTCGACGCGATGCCGCCCGACGTGCGGCGAGTCTACCAGCAGGCGATGGCGCGGGTCGCGCCCAGCGGGGCAGCGGTGAGGCCGCCGGTGGCTCCCGCCGCTCGAGCGATCCGGCTGCCGCCGATCCCTGACGACGCGGACGCGCCGGGCAGCGGGCTGTGGCGCGTGGTTTTGTGGATCGTGGCCGGGGCGGCGGTGGCCTGGTGGCTGCTGCGCCGCGGGTGAGCTGAGTGACCACGCCCGCGGCGCCCAGCCAGCGTTGGGCGCGTCTCCGCCAGGACACCCCAAGTGTGCTGCGGCGCGGTGCGTGGTATCTCGTGCGGACCCTCGGGCCGGACGAGGCAGTGCTCGAGGTGGACAACGCGACGCTGCGGGTTCCCCGGGACTCCGTGGAGATCACCGAGACGCGTCCCAGCCGATGGACCATCGTGCCGCGCCCGCAGGGCGCGGACAAGCTGCCCGAGAGTTGGGGCTTCTTCTACGTGGTGTGTCCCAACTGCGCCGCGCGCGCGCCGGTGGGCCGGCCGTCCGGCGAGAAGCGGTGCACCCGCTGCGAGCAGTCGTTCGCCGTCGCTTGGGACGAGCGCTACCTCAGGACGAGCTGACCGGATGGCCGCCATGGTCCGTGGCCCCACACCGATCAACATTCTCCTCGTCGAAGACGATCCGAGCGACGTCGAGCTGACCCGGCGTGCGCTGCAACGCGCCAAGCTGCAGAACCGCGTCTGGATCGTGGGAGATGGTGTGGAGGCGCTCGCGTTTCTGCGGCGCGAAGGGCCGCACCGCGGAGTACCCCGGCCCGACCTCGTCCTCCTGGATCTGAAGCTGCCGGGCCTGGACGGCCGAGATGTTCTGATGCGGATCCGGGAGGAGCCGCGCTGGCAAGGTCTGCCGGTCGTGGTCCTCACTGGATCCGATGCCGAGCACGAGCAGCTGGCGGCGCTCGCCGCCGACGGCTTCCTCACCAAGCCGGTGGATTTCGCGCGTCTCGAGGCGGTGATTCGGGCGATCGCCGGACTGGGGTGGGCGATCGTGAAAACGGCGCGCGCCCCGCGTTAGGCGGGCGCGATCTGGTGAGCGATGCGACCGGAGGGACTCGAACCCCCACGGGTTGCCCCACAGGATCCTAAGTCCTGCGCGTCTACCAGTTCCGCCACGGTCGCGTTGTATGTTGCGCTTCAACTTAGCGCTTCTGCCGCTCCGTGGCAGTGTCCGATCTCCTCTGGACGAGCGCGTCGCGACCCTGCACGATGCGGGCTTCCGACCCCGGCCAACTGTACGGACTCCCCAGGCTCACGGACCGTCTCAGGACCCTACGTGGCTCGGACTATCGCCCGTCCCAACTTGCTCACACTTTAAAAGAAGAATCGAGATACAAGGCGGCAGCAGGCCGACCCAATCAGGAGGCACCATGTCTCCCCACACTTGTGCCGTCCGGCGGCGTTGTACCGCCACCTTGCTCCTGCTGACCCTGCAGGGCACGGCCTGTCAGGCGTGGCATACGGAGGACGTCGCCCCGCAGGCAGTTCTCGAAACTCACCAACCAACCCAGCTCCGCGTCACGCGCACGGACGGCCGGCAGTTTGTCCTCCAGCATCCAGTGCTCCGGGGAGACACGCTCGAGGGCGTCTGGCAGGTAGGCGGGTACGGCACTCCAGCGCCGGTGCGCATCGCGCTCAGGGACGTTCGACAGGTGGCGACTCGGGAATTCAGTTCGGACCGGACAGTCGTGCTTGTCGCCTGCCTGGCCGCCGTTGTGGGCGGGGCGATTGCGGTCATCTACGCGATTGCCCCGGATTAATCCGAAGCTCCTGCGCGTCCACCAGTTCCGCCACGGTCGCGTTGTTGTGGGCGTGAGGCTCAGTACGGGTCATCCCAGGCGATCGCAAACACGCCGCCGCATTTCTCGCACCGCAAATCCGTTGGCTGTCCCGACAGGCGCTGGCGATGGGTACAGCCGGGGCAGACCACGTAGGGCGATCCCCAACTCAGCGGCATGTCGACGGAGTCTCGGGGGCGGGCCACCACGGACCACGTGTGCGGCCGGAGGGGGACGATCTGTATCGAGGATCGTTCGACGCGCACCGGTCGCCGGTTCACCTCGAGCACCACCTCTTCGGGCGTGAGGCGAAGCACTTCGTACCACGCCCCTCGACGGATGTAGCAATTCATCTCGCCGCGCACACGGGCCCACTGCGGGGCGTCGGGCATCGAAGGTCTTGGCCGTTCGGCCTGCTACACAATAGTTGGAACGGCGGAAAAACACGACCCTCGGCGCCGCCTGCCGTCAGGCGTACAGCGGCGCGTCGTCCGGCGACGTCCCTTCGACCGACAGCCCTTCCTTTCTCCAGTAGCCGATCCCGCCGATCATTTCCTTCACGCGGAAGCCGAGCCCGGCCAGCTTCGCCGCTGCCCGGGTGGACCCGTTGCATCCCGGTCCCCAGCAGTAGGTCACGATCACCTTGTCGCGGGGCAGGGACGCCGTCGTCTCGGGACTGATGGTGCGGGTCGGCAGGTTGCTGGCGCCGGGGATGTGGCAGCGCGCGTAGGCGTCCGGGCTGCGCGTGTCCACCACGACGATCCCCGGGTGCCGACGTTCCAAATCGAGATGCACGTCCGCCGGATCGGTCTCGAACGCGAGCTTCGCAAGAAAGTGCTGCCTGGCGGCCGCGGGCTCGGCCGGGGCGGGATCGAGGACGAATGAGAAATTGGGATTCGTGGTGACGGTCGCGGTCACGGAGTGGCTCCTGGCAGGGTTCACCGCAATGTCCCCGGCCGGCGGGCACCGGGTCAAGTGCCGTGTAACATTCGTGGGCCGAGGCTCGTCTCGACATCGAGCCGGCGAATTCGCTTGGGGAGGTGGGCATGCGTGTACTGGTGACGGCGCTGCTGCTCGGGAGCGCTCCCGTCGTGTTGCATGGTCAGGAAGTCGACTGGAGCGCCAACGGGCGCGACGCCCAGGGAAGCCGTTACAGTCCCGCGTCGACGATCACCCGGGAGAACGTCACCCGCCTCGCAGTGGCATGGACGTACCGCACCGGAGAGACCGACCCCCACTTCAAGACCGAGAAGGCTACCGCCTTCGAGGCGACTCCTCTTGTGGTGGACGGGACGATGTACCTTGGCACGCCGCTGGGGCGGGTGATCGCGCTGGACCCGGCCACGGGGCGCGAGCGCTGGGTGTTCGATCCCATGATCAAGCGCGACGTAAGGTACGGGGACTTCGCCAGCCGGGGCGTCTCCACCTGGCTCGATGAATCGGCTCCCGCCGGGGCTGCGTGTCGCCGGCGGATCTTCGTGGCCACGGCGCAGTCGCAACTGTTCGCGCTCGACGCCCGGGACGGCCGGCCCTGCGCCGGGTTCGGCCAGAAGGGAATGGCGGATCTCAAGGCCGGGCTGCGGATTCCGCCGTTCGAGCCGGGCGCGTATTCGATGACGTCGCCGCCGGTGGTCGTGAGCGGGCTGGTGATCACCGGTTCCTCGGTCGCCGACAACAGCAGGCCCAACCCGGCGAGCGGCGAGGTGCGCGCCTACGATGCCCGCAACGGTGCGATCAAGTGGAGCTGGGACCCGATTCCGCAGGACCCGAAGGATCCCGCCTACGGCGAGTGGCGCGGCGCGATGGCCCACAAAACGGGCGCCGCCAACGCCTGGTCGGTCCTGGCGGCGGACCCCGAACGGGATCTCGTATTCGTCCCCACCGGAAGTCCCGCCCCCGACTACTACGGCGTGCTGCGTCTCGGCAACAACCGCTACGCCAACTCGATCGTGGCCCTCCGGGCTTCGACCGGCAAGCTGGTCTGGGCGTTTCAGACCGTGCACCACGACCTGTGGGATTACGACAACGCGTCCCCGCCGGCGCTGGTAACTGTCACTCACGGCGGCGCCCCGATCCCCGCCGTCGTTCAGGCTACGAAGTCCGGCATGCTGTTCGTCCTCAGCCGAGAAACCGGACAGCCGATCTTCCCGGTGGAAGAGCGTCCGGTTCCCGCGAGTGACATCCCCGGCGAGCAGGCATCCCCCACCCAGCCGTTCACAGCGGTGACGCCGCCGCTCAGCCCCCATCGCTTCTCGACGGACAGCGTTTGGGGCACGAGCGACGCAGACCGCGCCGCCTGTCACGCCGCGATCGATGGGCTCCGGAACGAGGGGATCTTCACGCCGCCGAGCGTGCGGGGGACCTTCGTGATGCCCTCCAACATCGGCGGCGCGCATTGGGGCGGCGTCGCCGTGGACCCGGTACGGCAGATCGCGGTGGTGCCGGTGAACCGGATCGGTGCGGTGGTGCAGCTGATCCCGCGCGACAGCTTCCATCACGAGCAGGCCATGGCGGAAGACAAACGGCTGGGGCACGACTATGAGTACAACGAGATGTTGGGGACGCCCTACGTGATGCGGCGGCGTATCCTCTTGAGTCCGGCCGGTCTGCCGTGCACGCCGCCGCCCTTTGGAACGCTCGTCGCGATCGACTTGAAGACGGGCGGCCGGCTGTGGGAAGTCCCGCTCGGCTCCCCCGCCAGGCTGCTGCCCCCGGAGGAGGCCGCGAAGATTCCGGCCGAGTGGGGCTCGCCCAGTCTGGGCGGGCCGATCGTCACGGCGGGCGGCGTCGTGTTCATCGGCGGGGCGCTCGACCGCTGGCTCCACGCGTTCGACATCGAGACCGGACGAGAGCTGTGGCGGGGCCCGCTGCCCGAGAGCGGCAAGGCCACGCCGATGAGCTATCGGCTCGCATCGGGCCAGCAGTTCGTTGTGATAGCGGTAGGGGGTGGTGGGGCCTGGGGAGCGGGCGACTACGTGGTGGCATTCCGGCTCAGGGCCGAGTGACCAAAGCGCCGAGCGCCGCCGCCAGTCGTCCAGGGGCGCTCGCGTCCCACCCCAGAAACAGGTGCGGCTCGATCAGCTCGAGCTCCATCAAGACGAGTCGCCCATCGCGCTCTACCCCATCTACGCGCGCGTACAACGGATTGCCCGGCACCGCCGCCATGACCGCCTCGGCATCCGCGATCAGCCTGGGCGGTGGCGCCATGGTCACCGCCGTGCCGCCGAACTCCCATTGCACCCGATAATCGCCCGCGGCAGGCCGCTTCAACACCGCGTGGCTCGCGCGGCCCCCGAAAAACAGGATGGACCACTCGCCTCCCAGGGGCTCCTGCACTTCGCTCATCAACGGCTGGACCATCACGTCCCCGGCACCGAGCAGCTCGTCGAGCCGCGGTTGATCGGCGCTCGCGGTCTCGACGGACGTGCGCCAGGTGCCGTGCGCGCTCGCCGAGACGGCGGGCTTTACGACGGCCTCCCGCCACCCCGCGTCCCGCAACAGACGGGCCAGATCGACCGGCGCGCCGCGCTCGAGCCAGCGCGTCGGCACGATGGGGACGCCGCGTGCCGCCAAGTCGCGCAAATAGCTCTTGTGGCTGTTCCACCGCAGCACGGCCGGCGGATTCCACAGGGGCACGCCGGCGCGCTCGAGCCGGGTCACCCAGGCAAGGAACTCCTCCAGCCGATGGTGGTAGTCCCAGCAGGAGCGGACGAGTACGGCATGACACTCGTCCCAGCAGACATCGGGGGCGTCCCACACGGCGGGTACGGCCGTGAACCCGAGCTCGGCGAGGGCCGGGATCAGCAGGCGGTCATCGTCGTTCAGCGTCGGGAGCTTCGCGGCGGTCGCGAGGGCGATGCGTTTCATCCGTCAAAGAAAACCATATAATTCAAGGCCCGCACTCACCAGTTCCTGGAGGATGCTCAGATGCATCGTTTCGGCACATTGATCGTCGCGCTCGCGCTCGGCACCGTCGCGCCGTTCGCGCTTCCCGCTCAAAGCCCGACCGATCTGACGGATGTTTGCAAGGTGCTCGGCGACGCGAAGCCCGGTCAGTGGGCCTCGTTCGACGGCTCGGGGAGCTCAGGCGTGGGAAAGCTCCGCCTGGCGGTCGTCGGCTCGGAGCGGGCGGGAGACTCGACGCTGTACTGGTTCGAAGTGAGCTTCGCCGGAAAGGATCCCGGCAGGAGCGGCGTCGTGCAGATCCTCACCGCCAGCCTGGCATCTGGTCTGGAGTCACCGCGTGCGCTGATCATCAAGGCGGGCCCACAGCCGGCCATGAGGATCTCCGGTGAGATGGCCGGGATGATGGGCAAGCAGGGGGGACAAAACGCCTCCGCCTTCGACTGGGCTGGAAAGTGCAGCGGCGCGCATGTGGTGGGCTGGGAGTCGGTCACCGTACCCGCCGGCACGTTCCGCGCGCTGCATGTGACGACGGACGATGGCGGCGAGGTGTGGGCGTCGCGGGACGTCCCCTTCGGCCTCGTGAGGACGCATGGCAAGCAGGGCGACCTCGCCCTCACCGGCCGCGGCGCGGACGCGAAGTCATCCATCACGGAGAAGCCGCTGGAGATGCCCGCGATGCCGATGCCCAAAGACTGAAAAAGTGCCCTTGCGGGGGTCGGCCTTTCCGTGCTTACGTGGGTGACTCTTTCACTCGCCATCCGGAGGCCGACCCCGTGTCCGTTCGCTCGTTGACCCTCGTCGCCGTCACGCTGCTGCTGCTTCCCGCCGGCTCCGCGCTCGCGCAAGGCTTCGACTCCACGGTGTTCGCCGCGCTCAAGTGGCGCGAGATCGGGATCTACCGCGGCGGGCGCAGCGTCGCCGTCGCGGGCTCCGCGTCCCGGGTCGCTGAATTCTGGATGGGCACCACGGGCGGCGGCGTGTTCAAGACGAAGGACGGCGGCGACACGTGGGCGGCCGCGACCGACAAGTACTTCGGCGGCACCATCGGCGCGATCGGCGTCTCCGAGTCGAACCCGGATATCGTGTACGTCGGCACCGGCGAGTACCCCATCCGGGGCAACGTCGCGGCGGGCGACGGAGTCTGGAAGACCACCGATGGGGGCAAGACGTGGACCTCGCTCGGACTCGCCGAGACGCAGCAGATCTCGCGGGTGCGCGTGCACCCGACCAATCCCGACATCGTGTGGGTAGGCGCGCAGGGTCACGCCTACGGACCCAACGCCGAGCGCGGCGTCTACAAGACCATCGACGGTGGCAAGACCTGGAACAAGGTGCTGTTCCGGAACGACTCCACCGGGATCTCGGACCTGGTGGTGGATCCGTCCAATCCCGACGTGCTGTACGCGGCGTTCTGGCAAGCGCAGCGGTATCCCTGGAAGCTCGTCTCCGGCGGGCAGGGCGGCGGGCTATTCAAGTCGACGGACGGCGGCGAGCACTGGACCGAGATCACGCACAACCCCGGCCTGCCGGCCGGACTGCTGGGCAACATCGGCCTCGCGATCTCGCCGGCGAAGCCGTCCCGCGTCTGGGCGTTGATCGAGGCCGACCAGGGCGGTGTGTACCGCTCCGATGACGGCGGGGCGACGTGGCGCTACGTCAACGCCGAGCGGAAGCTGCGCCAGCGGCCCTGGTACTATTCGCGCGTCTTCGCCGATTCCAAGGACACGAACACCGTGTACGCGCTGAACGTGCTGGCCTACAAGTCGATCGACGGCGGCGAGACGTTCAAAGTCTTCCCCGATCCGCACGGCGACAACCACGACATGTGGATCGCGTCCAACGATCCGCAGCGCATGATCGAAGCGAACGACGGCGGCGCGAACGTCTCGTTCAACGGCGGCAAGACGTGGAGCGACCAGGACTACGCCACGGCGCAGTTCTATCACGTCACGACGACGAATCACTTCCCCTACCGCGTGTGCGGGGCGCAGCAGGACAACACCGGCGTGTGCGGGCCCAGCCGCTGGCCGGTCGGGATCGACCGGGGTCAGTGGTACGATGTGGCCGGGGAAGCGGGCAACGTCCAGGCGCGGCCCGACGACCCCGACATCACCTACGGCGGCGACAATTCCGGCTTCCTGGCGCGCCTCGACCACAAGACCGGTTTCTTTCGGATCATCAACCCCTGGCCCGACAGCCCGGACGGCCACCCGGCGGGGGAAGGGAAGTACCGCTTCCAGTGGACGGCGCCGCTCTTGATCTCGCCGCACGACCCGCACGTGCTCTATACCGGGGCCAACGTGCTGTTCCGGTCGGTGAACGAGGGGCAGAGCTGGACGGCGATCTCACCTGACCTGACGCGGCACGATCCGGCCACCCTGGGCGTCTCGGGCGGGTCGATCACACTCGACCAGACGACCGCCGAGTATTACGCCACGATCTTCGCGCTGGCCGAGTCGCCGCGCGTGAAAGGGCTCATCTGGACGGGATCGGACGACGGGCTGATCCAGCTGACGCGGGACGGCGGGAAGACGTGGACCAATGTGACGCCGCTCGACGTCGCGCCGTTCACCCGCATCTCGAGTATCGAAGCGTCGCGCTTCGAGCCGGGCACCGCGTATCTCGCGGCCAACCGGTACCAGCTCGAAGACCGCGCACCCTACATCTACCGGACCACCAACTACGGGAAGACGTGGACCAAGATCGTGAACGGGATTCCCGCCACCGAGTTCGTGCGGGTGGTACGGGAGGACCCGGTGCGGCGCGGTCTTCTGTTCGCCGGCACGGAGCGCGGGGTGTGGGTGTCGTTCGACGACGGCGGCCACTGGCAGTCGCTGCGGACCAACCTGCCGATCGTGCCGGTACACGACCTGGTGATCAAAGAGGGTGACCTCGTCGCGGCGACCCACGGGCGCTCGTTCTGGAT
>WNFR01002254.1_pt1 | contig 20367 bp, 14 predicted proteins | sample 5400221 | NCBI WGS metagenome assembly WNFR01 (sample SAMN13153357, study PRJNA577476) | soil metagenome | isolation source: 40 cm soil under Madrone tree | place: USA:California | collected 2016-06-14 | reverse complement strand
TGTCTGCGCGATGTCGCGCGATTGATTTCCGAGATTCGCGACGCCGAGGTCCGCCTGCAAACGGTTCGTCAACTTCAAGGAATTACCCATCGCCGCGGCCGCGCGGCTTACGGCAAATTAGAGATGATGTTGACGCTCGAGCTCGAGAATTTTATGGCGGCATTTGCCGAGTGGCAAACTCAGGCGGTCCCAATGTTGGAGCGGGCGCGCGCAGCCGCCGATTGCTGGCCGCTCGATCACTTCAACGTCAAACAACTTCGTCGCGCAGCGCAAGCGAGCTACAAGGCCGCGCGAAAAGCGCTTACTGAGGCGAAGTCGAATCCAACCGTCGAAAGTTTTCACCGGTTCCGCACGCGAGCGAAAGTGCTGTGGCATCAATTGCGCATCCTGCGTCCGGTCAATGCCGTGGTTTTGAAAACCTTAAGCGACGATCTGCGTTCGATCGGAGACTTGCTCGGTCGCGCCCACGACTTGAGTTTTCTCGGCGAGCGGCTTCGCAACGAACATGGAAGATCGGAATGGCAACGCGAAGGCCACAAACTGTTGGCAGTGATCGAAGTCAGTCAGAGTGACTTGCAGCGCAGTGCTGCCGACGTAGCCGAGAGATTTTTTGCCGAGCGCCCGCGGGATTTCGGAGCACGCGTTGCCTGCTGGCTGGATGACTGGGCCACGGCTAGCTCACCGTCGCTGGCGGAGGCGCTGGTCAGTTAGCTTTCCGTGCGAACTTCGGCGGGAAGAGCCAGAGAAGCTTTCCCTTTTCCGACTTAAGATCGACATCGACGAGGGCAACGCCGCCTTTGGAAAGCTTGAGCGACGCGCCGGTCAATTTTGAAATGACCTCGGTGAAATCGGGTTCGTGACCGACGAGCATCAAAGTTTTTGCCCGATGCCGCTTTAGCACGGTCCGTAGCTCGTCCATTCCAAATCCAGGCGAAATCAATTCGTCGGTACGAAGCTTCGCTTTCAAATCCTCCGCGGCAATTTTCGCAGTCTGCGATGCCCGCGGCAGTGGACTGGTCACGACTAAACCGGGTCGCACTTTGAGACGATCGAGAAACTTCGCTATGCCGCGCATTTCTTTCTTGCCGAACTCGGTCAACGGACGTTGGTCGTCTGATTTTTTCCAGTCTGGCCAATCCGCTTCGCCGTGTCTGAGAAAATAAAGGCGCATGTCGATCTTATGAACGGTTTTACAGAATACGCCATTTCGGGCGACGGGTGCGCGGGTCGATTTGCCACAAACGTGCGCCGCCAAGAAATGCGTTTCGGTTATGCCCGCGCTCCACTCCTTTTGGAAGCGAATCCAGCTTTTTCACGTTGCCGCCGCCGAGAACAACATAGTCGGCGATGAAAGATTTCTTCAATTGGGCGACCGCGAATTCGACGTCGCGCTGCCACTGTTTGGCGCCGAGCTGTTCCATGCCGGACCGGCCGAGATAGTCTTCAATGATAGCGCGATCGTGGTATGGCAAATCGCCGAGTTCGAGCGGCAGAACGGTGTTGGCCCAAACCAAAGTCGAGCCGAGGCCGGTGCCGAGCCCAAGAAAAAGCATTCGCCCGCTGCGGTAACTGCCGAGCGCTTGCATGGCCGCGTCGTTGATCAGGCGGACCGGTTTGCCAAGTGCCTTCTCGAAATTGAATCCGACCCACCCGTGGCCGAGGTGTTTTGGCTCGGTGGCGATGCGTCCATCTAGAACAGGCGATGGAAACCCCATCGAGATAAAGTCGAACTTCCAATCGGCAATCAGTGGTTTGATTTGAGACACCATTTCGCGCGGCGTCATGGGCGGGCCCGATTTGAATTTTCGCTTTTCCGTGCGCGAAATCATCAATTTCACGTGGGCTCCGCCGACATCGATCACTAAAATCCTTTTCTTCATGATTGTTTCGGCAACGGCGGCGCAACCGTGATCGGAATCAACTTATCAACCGGCGGCGTTTTTTTGCGACCAAGCTTTTTCGCGCGCTCCCGCGAACGTTCCCGGAAATGCCATTGCGCTTGCGCGCGCGCCTCCGGGCCCTCCGGCTTCAATCGCCGATAACTTCCATCCGGCTGAAGCTCGCGCGCTTTAACCCGATCGTTCAGAAACCGCGGAAGCACTTCGTTGATAATGTTGTCACGCAGGGCCGGATTTTCGATCGGGAACGCAACCTCGACGCGCCGCAAAAAATTCCGCGGCATCCAATCCGCGCTCGATAACAACACCTCGGGCGCACCGGCATTTGCAAAATGATAAATCCGGCTGTGCTCGAGGAAGCGCCCGACAATGCTGATCACACGGATGTTTTCGCTGAGGCGCGGGATCTTTGGTCGCAGGCAGCAAATTCCACGCACAATTAGATCGATAGCCACGTCCGCGCACGATGCCTCGTAAAGTTTTTCGATGATCTCCTGGTCGACGAGCGAATTCATCTTCGCGACGATCCGCGCCGGTTTATCCGCCTGGGCATTCTCTCGTTCGCGATCGATCAAGCCGATCAGGCGTTGTTTCATGTCGAAAGGCGCGACCATCAACTTCTTCAATCCAGGATAAGCGGCGAGGCCGGTGATCGTATTGAACACAATCCCGACTTCCTCGGTCAATTGCGATTCGGCGGTGAGGAAGCTCCAATCAGTATAGATGCGCGCAGTTCGCGGATTGTAATTGCCCGTGCCGAGATGGACATAATGGCGAATCCGATCGGCATCGCGGCGGACGACCAAAAGCATTTTGCAGTGCGTCTTCAGCCCGACCACGCCATAGATGACATGGGCGCCAGCCTCTTCCAACTGGCGGGCCCATTGAATGTTGACCGCTTCGTCGAAGCGCGCGCGTAACTCGACGATCGCGGTCACTTGTTTGCCCGCGTTGGCCGCATGGATGAGCGCTGCGACAATGGGCGAATCGCCGCCGGTACGATAAAGTGTGATCTTGATGGCAAGCACTTGCCGATCCTGGGCCGCTTCTTCGATTAGATCGACAATCGGATCAAAACTGTCGTAGGGGTGATGAAGGAGAACATCCTGCCGGCGCAGAACCTCAAAAATATCGGCATGTGGCGGAAGCGCTGGATCGCGCCCTGGTTGAAAGGGTCGGTCTTTCAGTTTGGCAAAGGCGTCGTTACTGATGAGCGGCGCCAGATGGGTCATCGAAAGCGGACCATCGACCTTGTAGACGTCGGCGTCGGTCAGTTCGAAGAATTCAAGCAGTAGATCGCGAAAATCTTTCGGGCAATCGGTTTCCACTTCCAAGCGAACCGCATCGCCCCGGCTGGTGCGCCGCAGCTCCTGCTCGATTGTGCGCAACAGGTTCTCCGCTTCCTCCTCGTCGATGTAGAGATCGCTATTGCGAGTCACACGAAAGGCATGCACCCCTTCGAGAATCAAACCGGGAAACAACTCATCGATGTGCTGCTTGATCAGCGATGCGAGGTAAATGTAATCCCACGGCTCGTCTTTGCCGCGCGGCATGAGAATTAACCGCGGAACAACGCGCGGCACTTGCACAATCGCGTGCAACGGCTCGCCCCCGCGCTGCGCCTTGGCGCGCACGAGCAAATTATGACTTTTGTTCAAGAGTTGCGGGAAGGGATGACTCGCATCGACGGCCAGAGGCGTCAGCATCGGAAAAACTTCCTTTTGAAAATAACGCAGCGCCCAGGCCGCCCGTTTAGCATTCAGTTGCGACACCTCGCGGACGCGAATTCCGTTCTTAGTAAGTTGGGGGAGGAGTTCGTTATTCCAAAGCGCATATTGGGTCGCGACCAGCTCGCTCACGACCCGCCGAATGCTATTGAATGTTTCGGTCGGGCTCAGCCCATCGGGACCGACGTCGCTCGTTTCGCTCTCGATTTGTTGTTTGATCCCAGCGACACGAATCTCGAAGAATTCGTCCAGGTTCGAACTGAAAATCGTGAGAAACTTCACCCGCTCGATCAGCGGTTGCGTGGCGTCCTGTGCTTCTTCGAGAACACGGCGATTGAATTCGAGCCAGCTTAGCTCGCGGTTTATGAAATTTGCCGGATCGGAGAGATCGCGCGTAATCGGAACATCGGTTGAGGCGATAATACTCGGTTGATCAACCGGCTGCTCTTCAATGATTTTGGCGCTGGTTTGCTGCATTTATCTCAAAATCGACAAGGGCTCTGGACGCACTTACTTTGCGTGGCGTCACCATTCGACCATTCTCGTCGCTAAGTCGTACCGACAAACGGCTGATGCCGAATGTCCTCGGCGGCGGCCGCGTAGACCGCATCCTCGGCAATATTGGTGGCGTGGTCGCCCACGCGTTCGAGATGACGGCCGATGAACATCAGGTTCAAATAGCCCCGCAATTGGTCCGGATCTTCCGCCATTCGCTGGATCAAGCGACGACTGGCCACGCGATTTAATTCATCCAGTTTTTCATCACGCGGAACGATCGCACGGCCCAGCTCCACGTCTTCACGCACGTAAGCGTCAATGCTGTCTTTAAACATCGATATGGCCTGTTCGTGCATCGGCACAATCAGTTCCATTTCCGGTAGCGGCGGATGGTGATTCAATTTTCGGGCGCGTCGTGCGATGTTTGTGGCCTGATCGGCCATGCGCTCGAGGTTCGAGCTCAATTTCATGGCCGAAACAACGCGGCGTAAATCGGACGCCACCGGTTGAAAACGCAGCAGAATGTCCACGCCATCCTTGTCGATCTGTTTCTCGAGCTGATCGATCTCCTCGTCGTCGGCAATCGCAGTTGCACAAAGATTGTCGTCCCTTTGGAACAAGCCTTTCATCGCGCGGTCCAGGCTGCGCTCTGTCAGGCCCGCCATCATTAGCACGTTGTTGCGCAGCGAAGCGAGCGCTTCATCGAACGTTCCAAGAATATGTTTTGGCGCGATCATGTCGATGTTTTCCGATGTCGATCTAAATTAGCCAAACCGCCCGGTAATATAATCCTCCGTTTGTTTCTGACCCGGATTCGTGAAAATTTTCGTCGTCGATCCAAACTCGATCAAGCGTCCGAGATAAAAGAAACCCGTGTAATCCGATACACGCCCCGCCTGCTGCATATTGTGCGTTACGATCACGATCGTGTATTGCGTTCGGAGTTGATGAATTAGTTCTTCGATCTTTGCCGTGGCAATGGGATCGAGCGCCGAGCAGGGCTCGTCCATCAGCACGACTTCCGGCTCAACCGCGAGCGCGCGTGCAATACACAGACGCTGTTGTTGCCCGCCCGACAATCCCAGCGCGTTCTTCTCCAACCGGTCCTTCACTTCGTCCCAGAGCGCGGCTGCGCGCAAACTTTTCTCGACTGCCTCGTCAATGCGCGAGCGCTTCGTTACCCCGGCGATGCGCAGGCCGTAGGAAATATTTTCGTAAATCGATTTGGGAAATGGGTTCGACTTTTGAAAAACCATTCCCACACGCCGGCGAAGGTCGACAACGTCTAGGTCGGGCGCATTAATATCGGTTCCATCGAGATGAATCGCGCCGCCGGTAATATGCGCGTTCTCGATCAGGTCGTTCATGCGATTGATGCAGCGAAGCAGCGTCGTCTTGCCGCAGCCGGACGGACCGATGAATGCGGTCACTGCGCGCGACTGCATCTGCAAGCTGACATCGTGCAACACGCGGTGCTCGCCGTAATTGAAATCGAGATCGCACACGTCGATCATCATCGTCTTGGTCGCTTCTTCCGGGGCTGCTGGATCGCTCTGACGTGGCAGTTCTCTGGGCAATATTTCCGGCATTTTCAATAAGCTTACCATGATAATCGGTTCCTGGTTCTTTCTCGCAAGATAATCGATAGCAAAGCGATCAGCATCACTAGGAGAAGGAACACGAATGCGCTGCCATATTGCACGCGCTCGGTGTACTCGTTCTGCGGGATTTTCGAGCTGACCACATAAATATGATAGGGCAGCGCCATCACGCCTTGGAAAAAGAAATCGGTCCACCGGCTCACGTGCCAGGGCATTTCGTCGCGCATCGCGTAAGCGGCGGTGAACATGATGGGCGCAGTCTCACCGGCTACGCGCGCAATCCCCAGAATCGATGAAGTCAAAATTCCAGGTAGCGCGTAGGGCAAAACGTTCTTACGAATCGTTTGCCATTTGGTCGCCCCCAAGGCGAGCGAGCCTTCGCGCAATCCTTGCGGCACGGCCCGGAGCGATTCTTCGCTAGCAGTGATGATCGCCGGCAGGACCATCAACCCGAGCGTGAACCAGCCCGAGATCAAAGACACATTCCAGCCGAAGAAAATAACGAAGAGACCGAAACCAAAAAGGCCGAACACGATCGAAGGCACGCCGGCGAGATTCAGAATCGCTACGCGGATCAGACGAATGAGTGGCGTGTTACGGCTGTATTCGCTCAAATAAATCGCGGCGCTGATGCCAATAAACAACGCCAGCACCATTGATCCGACGACCAGCAATACCGTGCCAACAATGCACGGCCAAATTCCGCCGGCCGAATAAGCTACGCTCGTAACATCGACATCTTCCTGATGGGTCGTCTTCCACTGGCGAAATTCACTGTCGCTCAGCTCCATTTTTTGCCCGTGATAATCGAATACGTAGAGCGTTTGCGGCGGCTGAGTGAGAAACTGCACGTTCACGAACGGCGCCCGGTTCGTAAATACGGTCCGGCCGCCCTTGATCGTGATATCGAGGAAAATGTAAGTCGCGCACAACAACACAAAATAAGTCGCGAGACGAAAACACCAGAAAACGATTCGTTCGAAGAAGCGGCTCCGGCGTTGCTTGGAAGATGAAGCGATCATTTCAGCCGATGCTCATTCGGTAACGAGCCACCAGTTTCTGGGCGGAATAATTGATGCCGAGGGTCAAGACGAAAAGAATGAGCCCCACCATGAACAGGGCACGATAATGGATACTCCCGCGCACCACTTCGCCCATTTCCTGCGCGATAATTCCAGTCATTGTGTGGACTGGTTGAAAGAACGCGCCGAGGCCCTGGGTGAAATCCGGGATGGCAATTCGATTCCCGGCGCAAAGCAAAACTACCATCGTCTCCCCGATCACACGACCTAACCCGAGCAGGACCGCGGAAATAATTCCGGAAAGCGACGCCGGCACCAGGACGCGCGCGATCGTCTGCAGGCGGTTGGCCCCGAGCGCGTAGGAAGCTTCTTTAAATCCGCGCGGAACATTGCGCAGCGCGTCTTCCGCGAGCGTGAAAATGGTCGGCACCGCCATGAGCGCGAGCAAACAACCGGCGGTAAAAACGTTCAGTCGTTCGCTGATCGGAAAAAACGGTACCCAGTGGAAGATCGAGAAATGCGATGCGGCCCTCACTGCCTGGCCAACCACGGCTATTCCGAAAAATCCAAGGACGACAGAGGGAATCGCAGAGATGAATTCGATGTAGGGCTTGATCAGGCTCTTTTCGCCGCGCTGCGCAATTTCGCTAACGTAAATCGCTGAGAAAACTCCGAACGGCACGGCAATGATCAGCGCCACCGACGCCACCATGATCGATCCAACCAACAATGGAATGATCCCGTACCAATCCTGCCAGAAGCTCGCGGTCGTCCAATCCTTCCCGAAAAGAAACGAAGCAATCGCACGATACCAAGGAACCGGCACAGTTGGGTTCCACTCGCGTAATCGCTGCGTCGCGCCCGGCAAACCAGCGAGATAATCGCGAACTCGCCTGTGCCATTGCTCAAACGAACGTTGCGACTTTGCATCGCTCAATCGCGGCGCCCCGCTGAGGAACGCGCGAATCTGCGTTTCCATCGACAACGTGATCTGCTCGAATTTCGCCGTGTTAGCTTGCAACGCTGCGAGCGATTGCTCTTCATTAAGCGGCGACCCAGTCGCCGGGACATCTTCGTTCCCGCCACGATTGATATCGCCTCCGCGGCCTTCACGCGTCGCGATCGACTCCCGCAACGCCAGCGCCTGGTCGCCCGCATCCGAAACGAGCGCGTTGAGAAATTCACCTGCGTCGCTGAATTGCACCGCAAACCGCTCGAGCTCCGCCGTGGTCCCACCTCCTCCGCGCACGCGGATGTCGTTAAGGGCGCGCGCCAGTGCAGCCTGCGCCTGGGCTTGCCCGCGCATAATATCCACGTATTCCAGGCCAGCCCGCCGATACAGCCGCAAATTGGCCAGATTTTGCCCGAAAAACCCGAAACCTTCGCGAAATAAGAAAATCGTAATCAACGCGAGCACGACAATTGCGACCAGTGCGTTGCTGCCAAAAAACGCTTTGATTGCCGCTTCAGTCGTCAGGCGGCGGCGTTTCGAAATTTCTCTTCCGCGAAGGAGGGAGGGCGCTGGAGCGAGTGCTTCCACATCATCGACGATGCGAAACGGCCCCACCGCCGGCAACGCATTTAATGTTACGATTCTGTGACAGCAGCGCGATCGGGCGCGCCGACCAGGGGCAAAATCACGCGAACGGTGGTTCCGCGTCCCGACTCGCTCTCCGCTTCGACACGGCCGTCGTGGAGTTGCGCGATGTGTTTGACGATCGCGAGTCCGAGGCCGGTCCCACCGAGCTCGCGGCTACGGGCTTTATCGGCGCGATAAAAACGTTCGAAAATGCGCGGGAGATCGTCTTTATCAATGCCGACGCCGTCGTCGCTCACACTGAGCGCAATTTCACCCCTGTCCTGCTCGGCGCGAAGACGAACTTCGCCGCGCTTGCGGGAATATTTCACCGCATTGTCGAGCAAATTGTAGAGAATCTCCCGCAATCGCTCTTCATCCGCGCGGATCTTTGGCAAATCGGGCGCAAGATTGACAACTACCTTGAGCCCCTTTTCAGCAAACTTTTTTTCCCAATCGTGCGCCACATCGCCAAATAGCTTGAACAAATCGACGTCGCTCGATTCTAAGTTTGAATCTACCGATTCCAATTGCGCGAGCATGAGCAAGTCATCCACGAGCAGGCCGAGACGTTTTGAATGTCGTTCCATTACGTCGAGGATGCGCCTGCGTTCCTCGCCCGAACTTTTCGGATCGTCGATTAAGGTCTCGATGTACCCGCGCAAGATCGACAATGGCGTGCGCAGCTCGTGGGAAACGTTGGCCACGAAATCGCTGCGCATTTGATCGGTGCGCTTCAACTCCGTGATATCGTGAAACAAGACCACCACCCCGGTCGTTCCGCCGAAATCGTCTTTCATCGGCACGGCGCTGACTTGCATCCAACGTTCCCGTTGATTTTGCGAATCGAGTAGACCCAGTTCGGTTTGTTTCTGTTCTCCTGCGCTTAACGTTGCCACGATCAATTTTTCGAGCTGGGAATTGCGAACAGTGTCGAGAAGCGGCGCACTTGGTGAGATCTCGCGCAGCGCGAAAAGCTTTCGGAGCGTTTCATTGACCAGCGTGACCCGTCGGCTGGAATCGACCACCAGCAAACCATCCTGCATCGCCGAAAGAACGGTTTGTGTTCCGGAGGTGGCTTCCGAAATCTGCCGATCAAGACGCTCCTGGCGCCCAAAAATATTTTCCAGGGCGAGACCTACGCGACGGGGCTGCGCTGCCCCGTCGACAAGGAAGGTGCGCGGGCGATCGCCGGCCGCAATTTGCTGGACGAGGTGCTCGATTTGCCGCCATGGCGCGATCCATTTTCGCCATGCGATGTAAACCAATGCAATTGTCGACCCAGCGATCGCGCAGAGCAGAACCCAAAACATTCGCTGTTAATTTTCGCGCAAGCGATAGCCGAAACCCCGCACGGTTTCGATCAAATCGCCCGCTTTCCCAAGTTTCTCGCGCAGGCGGCGTACATGTGTATCAACGGTGCGCGTATCGATGATGCTTTCGTAGCCCCAGACGTCGTTGAGCAAACGATCCCGTTCCTGGACACGACCGCGCCGCTGCATAAGCGTACGCAAAAGTTTGAATTCAATGCTGGTGAGATTGACGCGTTTGCCGCCGGCCGAGACCTCGTGCCGGGCTGGATCAATCGTAATCGGGCCGGCGGTAAGACGTTCGTCTGCTCGCATCGCTTCACCGCGACGAAGGATAGCGCGGATCCGCAAAATAACTTCGCGTGGGCTGAACGGCTTAGGCACGTAATCGTCGGCGCCGAATTCCAACCCCACGATCCGATCGATCTCCTCCGCTTTGGCCGTTAACATTAAGATCGGAATTTGCCGCGATCCGGGATCGCTTTTGAGAATCCTGCACACTTCCAGGCCCGGCATCTTCGGCAACATCAGATCGAGAATGATAAAGTCCGGCTTTTCGCTGCGCGCCTTGTTCAAACCCGCAACGCCATCACTGGCCGTGGAAATAACAAAGCCGCCAGCCTTGCGCAGATTCAAGGCGAGAAGATCGACAACGTCCTTCTCGTCTTCGACGATAAGAATGGTTTTGCTCGACGCCGCGTCCATCCGCAGCAGATCTTGGTTAGCTACCTCGATTCGCTCGCGACGCTTGGTCGGCGCCGGCTTGCTCGTTCAGCGTCTGCGTAAATTCCTGCAGACTCGCAACGATCTGCGGAGCTTTGCTTAGCACCGTAGTGGCCAATTTTTCCGCGTAGTCGGGGCGACGCTGCGACATTTCCGAAAGTGCCATCATCACGGCCAGCGCGTTATTGATCGAGTGCTTGATCTCGCTGAATTTCTTTTGCAACTGAACGAGCTCTTCCTGCGAGATATTGCGGTCGGTTTCGCTCATAATCGGGGATTTTCGCTGGAGAAAATAGGTGGCTATGCTTGACTTATAGGTTCGACATTTGTCGCCAAGATGCCTGCGGAAGTTATCAAGATCAGTGGTGCACGCCAGCACAATTTGAAGAATCTCCACGTGGAAATTCCGCGTGAGAAACTGGTCGTAATCACCGGATTGAGCGGCTCAGGGAAATCCTCTCTTGCCTTCGACACGCTCTATGCCGAAGGGCAGCGCCGCTACGTGGAAAGCCTTTCGGCTTATGCCCGGCAGTTTCTCGATCAGATGGAAAAACCGGACGTCGATTTTATCGAAGGCCTCTCCCCAGCCATCGCGATCGAGCAACGCAGCGCCGGCGCGAATCCAAGATCGATAATCGCAACCACGACCGAAATTTACGATTACCTGCGCGTGCTTTTCTCCGCTGTTGGCCAGCCGCACGACCCCGCCACTGGACGCCCGCTTCATCGACAGACTCCTCAACAAATCGTCGATCAAATTCTCTCTTACGAACCGCAATCAAAAATCGCCGTCCTCGCTCCGCTGGTGCAAAATCAAACTGGGGAATTCCGCGACGTGATCGAAAAATTGAAGCGCGAAGGATTCGTTCGTGTTCGCGTGGACGGGGAAATCATCGAGCTTGGCCTGCCCGAGCCGATTCGCCTAAAAAGGAACGAGCGGCACACGATCGAAGCGGTAGTCGATCGGCTGGTTGTACGCGATGGAATTCGCGCTCGTTTGGCCGATTCGATCGAAACCGCGCTGAAGTGGGGTGGGAATAAATTGTCGATCTTGCGATCAGGTAGGGACGGGTCTCCGACGCGTCCGGCGAATTTGTCGGATGGCTCGAAAAGCGATGGAGATCCGGTCCTAGCTGATTGGGAAGAGTTGCGCTACTCGACCGATTACGGAGACCCGGAGACCGGTTTTAGGTTAGGAGAACTGTCACCGAAACACTTCTCATTCAACAGTCATCTCGGAGCCTGCCCGGCTTGTCACGGTCTTGGCACGCAACTGGTTTGCGATCCGGAATTGATTGTTTCGGATCCGGGAAAAACGCTGGCGGAAGGCGCGATCATGCCGTGGCGCCGCGGCACGAAGCGGATGCAGGCTTATTATCGCCATTTGCAAGCCGCGCTCGTGAAACATTTCCGGATCGACGAAGACGCGCCGTTTGCGCAATTGCCGGACGAATTTAAAAATGCGCTTTATTTCGGCACGGGTGACGAACCGATTGAAATGAGTTTTTCGAGCAATGGTCACGCGCGGAAGAAGGCGCGTCCATTCGAGGGACTCGTTCCGCAGATGCAGCGGCTGTATGAAGAAACGGAAAGCGAATTCACACGCAACCGTATCCGCGCATTCATGACGCGCGTCCTGTGCAAAATCTGTGGCGGGTCGCGACTCAAGCCCGAAATTCTCGCCGTCACCATTAAAAATCGCCAGGGGTGCGAGTCGAACATTCATCAATTTAGCGAGATGACGATCGAGAATGCGGCGAAGTATATGTCGATTTTGCAATTAACGGAGCAGCAGCGCGTGATCGCCGCCGATGTCGTGCGCGAAATTCAAACGCGGCTGCAATTTCTCGTCGAAGTTGGCCTCGGTTATCTGACGCTCGATCGTGAGAGCGGCACGCTGAGTGGCGGCGAGGCACAACGCATCCGGCTGGCGTCGCAAATAGGTTCCGGGCTGGCCGGCGTTCTTTATGTGCTCGATGAGCCGAGCATAGGTCTGCATCAACGCGACAACGCGCGTTTGCTCGGGACGCTGCGACGTCTGCGCGATCTTGGCAACTCCGTCATCGTGGTCGAGCACGACGAGGAAACGATCCGCGCTGCAGACCATATTGTCGATCTTGGGCCCGGGGCCGGGCCGCGCGGCGGGCAGATCGTTGCGCAAGGCCGTCTCGATCAAATCTTGCGGGCGAAAAATTCGGCGACCGCTGATTATCTTTCCGGTCGAGCGCGCATTCCAATTCCGAAACGGCGAACGAAACCGCGCTTGCCGGAAAACGAAGAGGGCTGGCTGACGGTGATTGGCGCAGGAGAAAACAATCTAAAAAATGTGGATGTTTCGTTTCCGCTCGGCTGTTTCACTTGCGTGACGGGCGTATCCGGCAGCGGCAAATCGACCCTGGTCGACGACATTCTGCGCCGAGCATTGTTTCGCCATTTTTACCATTCGAAAGAGAGACCTGGTTCATATCGCGCCATCCACGGCCTCGAACAAATCGACAAAGCGATCGTGATCGATCAAAGCGCGATTGGTCGCACGCCGCGCTCGAATCCGATCACGTACACGGGCGCGTTTACGCCGATCCGGGAACTCTTCGCGCAATTACCGACGGCGCGCGTGCGCGGGTATGATGCGGGGCGTTTTAGTTTCAATGTCAAAGGGGGGCGTTGCGAAAATTGCGAGGGCGGCGGATTGATCAAGATCGAAATGCACTTTTTGCCCGATGTCTACGTTGAATGCGAGGTTTGCCGCGGCCAGCGTTACAATCGCGAGACGCTCGAGATTACCTATAAAGGTAAAAATATTGCCGATGTGCTGAAGTTAACGGTGGATGAAGCGGCACGATTCTTCCGGAATGTGCCGACCATTTCAGACAAGTTGACGGCACTGCTCGATGTTGGCCTCGGCTATTTACAGCTCGGCCAAGCCGGGACCACGCTTTCCGGCGGAGAGGCCCAACGCGTGAAACTTGCGGCCGAGCTTGCGAAGAAAGCGACGGGTCACACCCTTTACATTCTGGACGAACCGACGACTGGTCTGCATTTTGCGGACATTGAGAAACTGCTGCAAGTACTGATGAAACTACGCGACGCCGGAAATACAGTCGTTGTGATCGAGCACAACCTGGAAATGATCAAGTGCGCCGATTGGATTGTCGATCTTGGACCGGAAGCGGGCGAGCAGGGCGGCAAGGTTGTCGGAGCAGGTCCGCCGGAAGCGATTGTCGATCTTGCCGAGAGTCACACCGGAAAATTTTTGCGGCCGCTCCTGCTGGAAAAGCGATGAAGGCATTTAGAGACCATCGCGCACTTGTTTTCGCCGGTTTGTTCGTCCTGATCTGGCAATCTTCGCGCGCCGAGGTTTCGCCTGAGCTGGCAGATGCGGAGGCGCCGTTAGCCGAAGGAGTGCCGGAAGTTGCGGTGGTGCGTCTGCAAACATTGCTTGGCCGCAATTTACCGGACGAAGAATGGCGCGCCGTCGCAGAAAAACTTGCGGAAGCGTTAGTCGCGGCAAAGCAGCCAGCGGACGCCCTTACCTTGCTTGCCGATCCACGGCTCCGCGAAATTTCCGCGACAAAATTCTGGCGGGCGCAAGCTCTGGCCGGGTTGCGTCGATGGACGGAAGCATTACCGCTCTACGAGGCGTCGGCGAGGGCCGGTAATTCACCTTTTCGAGAGAGCGCGATTTTCGGAGCAGCGGAAATGCTGCGAGCACTAGAGCGGCGGGCGGAAGCGCTCCAGAAATTGGTCATTCTTTTTTCGGACAAACAGTGGGGCACTCCGGCGCGGCTTCGATCGGCCGAACTCTACATCGACAAGTCCGACGCCGCTAGCGCCGGGCGCGTGCTGGACGAGATGCAGCCGAAGTCGACGGCGGAAAGAAAAGAGCGGCGTCTTTTGCGCGGCCGACTTGAGCTAATCTTGCGGCGGCCGGAGAAGGCGATCGGCGCCTTTCAAGCATTTCTAAAAAGACCGGAGGGGGCAAGTCATGCAGTGGTGATTGCGGCGCTTTGCGGAATTGCCGATGCGCATCTGCAATTGAAAACGCCTGAGACAGGCGACGATGTGCTGGAAGATTTCATTGAGCGTAATCCGCAAGATGTCGATCTCGCGCTTATTTTTGCAAAATTGGATGAGCTGTATCGCGCGGAGCGAAAATTGTCGCGGAATGAACTTGAGCGGTGGGGCAGAGATCCCGCGCAGCCCCGCCGTGGCTTTGCGCAGTGGTATTTGGCGCGCCTCGATCTCCGGGCCGGACGTCGCGACCGGGCTTTGGAATCGTTTGCTGCATTGCGCCGCAGCGAAACCAAATCCGCGGCGCTCGTTCCCGGCCTTCTCGAGTACGCGCAGCTCAAATTCGAAGAACACGATTTTGATGGCGCGATTGCGGTTCTAAACGAAGCGCGCGCGCTCCAACCGGAGCCGACTTTGCGCGACCGCATCGATCTGCTAGCGGCGCACGCCCAATATCTGGCGAAGCGCTTTGAAATCGCGGCCGCGACCTTTGCAAGAATCGCGCATTCAGTCTCGCCGTGGGCAAAGTTATCGCTTTTCAACGCATCCATCGGATGGCTTCAACTCGGCGACTACGCTCGCTTTCTGGCCGATTACGATGAATTTGAAAAACAGGCCGGCGATGAGGAATGGCGCGCCGAGATGCGACTCGAAGAAGGATTGGCGCAGGCGGCAAACGGCGGTGACAAGGCAGCCGATTCGCTGCAAAGTTTCTTGCGCGATTTTCCGCGGAGCCTGCGCGCTTCGGAAGCTTGGATTGCTTTGGCCGAACTGGCTTTCCATTCTACGCCGCCGCATCTGGACGAAGCGCAAAAGAATCTCGCCCGCGCCGCGGAATCTAAACCGACGGCCGCGGCCGCGGAGCGAAGCGATTATCTCCTCATTTGGATTAAAGACGCTGAGAGCGGGAACGGCGCAGATGTGCTCGAACTGGGAAATCTTTTTCTGCAAAAACATGCCGCATCGTCATTCGCGCCGGACGTCCGCATGAAATTGGCGGAGACCTATTATCGCCGGCAGGATTTCCCAAACGCCCAAACGCAGTTCGAACTTCTCGCACAGCAAAGCCCGCCAGGACCGCTCACGGAGAAGGCACTTTTTTTCGCAGCGGAATCGGCATTGTCGAGCATGGGCGCGCATTCGCTTGATCGGGCGATCGTCCTTTTTGATCAAGTGGTGCGTTTGAATGGCGAGCTGAAATGGGCCGCGCGCAACGAACAGGCTGTAATCGAACGCAAACTGGGCAAGCCGCAGGATGCGCTCTTATTGTACGATGAAGTGTTGAAGAACGACGCCGCCCCCTCCGAAAAACGAGAAGCACTTTGCGGCAAGGGCGACATTCTTTTCGAGATGGGTGGAAGCGCAAATTATCGGCGGGCAATCGAAGCTTACGATCAGTTGGCTTCTGATAAGGAAGAGCCGATCCACTGGCGCAACCAGGCGCTTTTCAAAAAAGGTCTTTGTTTAGAGAAGGCAACCGACCGGGCGGGCGCGCTTTCGACGTTTTACAGAGTCTTGGAGAGTGAGGCGCGCCCCGATCGGCGGCGCGAACTCTTCTGGTATTACAAAGCGGGATTCAACGCAGCGCGACTTTTGGAAGACGATTCCAAATGGGAATCGGCGGCCACCATTTATCAAACTTTGGCAGGCACGGGAGGGAACCGGAGCGAAGAAGCCAAGGCGCGGCTCAATCGCCTTCGCCTGGAGCATTTTCTTTGGGGGGATTGATTTCCGCGAATTTCGTGCTTGAACTGAGGGCTGTCACAACAGCCCAAAATGTCGGTTTTTTGTCCGAAAGAGATTAGTTAACGTGTTCGTTTTGTCTTGCACCCCGCAGTAAAAGGGCGCACACTTCGTGCATGAGAACCAGGGTTTTACACCTATGCGGTTGGTCGATCCGGTGCGCATGTGTAGCGGTATCGCTCGCACTTTGCGCATCAATGCTTGCTGATTCGAGCAAAAACGTAGTCATCCCGGCAAAACAGCAGCCGGCCCAAAAAACGGTAAAGAAAGCGTGCTACGTGATGATCTCAGGCTTCGGTATTCCGCAGCCTTGTGATCGGCTCGGCGGCATTCCGACCACCGTTTATCCGATGGATCGCATCGGGAGGTAGCACGTAGTTTTCTGCGCGGCAAGATCGGCGCGATAACGCGCTGCCCGACAGCGGCAGCGCGGGCTAGTCCTTTTTGTTTTTTCTCCTCCAACTCATAAGACCGCGAAGCCGCCGGCCAACAGTTTCGATTGGGTGACTTTGAGCCTCTGGCAGCAGCTTCTTGTAGCCCGGTTGGCCGCTTTTCATTTCGCGGATGAATTCGCGTGCAAATTTTCCTGAGCGGATCTCGCGCAGCGCTACTTCCATTTTTTGCCGCACAGTTGCATCGACAATCCGCGGGCCGACCGTCAATTCGCCCCATTTCGCCGTGTCTGAAATGAGCGCGCGCATTCCATTGATTCCGGCCTCGTGAATAAGATCGACGATAAACTTAAGCTCGTGGAGGCATTCGAAGTAGGCCAGCTCGGGCGGATAACCGGCGCGGACAAGTGTTTCAAATCCGGCGCGGATGAGCGCGCTCGTTCCGCCGCAAAGTACGGCTTGCTCGCCAAACAAGTCTGTTTCCGTCTCTTCGCAGAAAGTCGTTTCGATAACGCCGGCGCGAGTGCAGCCGATGCCCTTTGCCCAAGCCAGGGCTATCCTTTTTCCGGATCCGCTCGGGTTTTGATGAACCGCGATCAATCCCGGGACGCCGCGGCCTTTAGCAAATTCCCGACGCACCATCGGTCCCAGGCCTTTCGGCGCGACCATTACAACATCAACATCTTTTCGTGGAACAAGCGTGCGGTAATGAATCGCAAAGCCGTGCGCGACAAGCAACGTCTGGCCCGGCCGCAAATGGGGCGCGATTTCTTTTTTGTAAACCTCCGGCATTTTCGTATCGGGCAGCGCGAGAAAAATGACATCTGCGCGACGCACGGCCTCGGATGTATCGACAACTTTAAGACCGGCGCGCCGCGCCCCCACGCGCGATTTGCTTTCGCGATACAGCCCAACGACGACGGCGACCCCGCTGTCGCGCAAGTTTAATGCGTGCGCGCGGCCTTGCGCGCCGAAACCGATCACAGCGCACGTTTTTCCCTTGAGCCAGCGAAGGTCGCTGTCTTTATCGGTGTAAATGCGCGCCGCCGTACGACGCCGAGGAAGTTTGTGCATCGTGTGTTGTTGTAGCCGAGGTCGCCGACATCGGCCAGTCAGAAGGCGGCATCGACTAGAGCGTGTGCCGCCCGCGCTTAATTGACGGCAGCCTGCGATTTCGCGATTGCCCGTAAGCGGTTCGCTTGCGCGACCGTCGCACGGACCTCATCGGCGCGTCCCATTTTTTCCAGGATACTTGAAAGTAACAGGTACTGTCGGGGCTCGTCCGGTTGCCGCGAGACGGCGCGGTGTTGCGCGGCGAAAGCATCCTCCAGGCGATTCTCGCGCAGGCGAATCAGCGCGATGAGATTGAGCGCCTCAGTATCATGAACATCGAGCCGACTGGCATGGCCAAGTGAGGCATCGGCTCGTCCTACGTCGCCTTTTTGCGCGTACAAGCGACCGAGCGCGAGAGCCGCGCCGTAGTGCCACCAATTATGGCGCGCGAAATTTTCGACGAGATGTATGGCGGCGTCGGGTCCTTGCGTTTCACGAAGAACTTCGGATTCGAAGCTGATGATTTCCCAAATGTCCGGGTATGCGACGCGAGAGTTCTCAAGAATGGCCAGCGCTGCTTTGTCGTCTTTTGCCTGATGTCGAAGATGCGCAAGGTTGACCGCGGCGATCCACGTGCGCGGATATTCTCTGCGCGTTTGTGCGGCCGCCCGTGCCGACGAATCGAACATTGCTTCAGCCTCGGCCCTCTTGCCCACTTGGAACAGTAGGCCAGCGAGATTGTTGCGCGCGATCGGATAATCGGGGCTGATCTCGAGCACGCGCCTGAACATCTTCTCGGCGGCGGCGTAATCACCGCGATGCGCGTGAATTTGAGCGAGATTGGCGGCGACCCTCGTGCTCGTGCCGCCTGCGGCAAGCGTGCGCTTGTAAAACGTTTCCTCGTTTACCCAATCGCTGCTGCGCACAACGCTGCGAACGCCAAAGGCGATTACCGCCACAGATACGAATGTGCCGACGGCACGCCGATAGCGCACCGGCAAATTAAACGCGCAGCCGGCGAGAAAAATTAGGAACCCGACGCTCGGCAGGTAGAGCCAATGCTCGGCGACCGTCGCATCCAGCTGGATGACATTGGAAATCGGTAAATAACCAGCGAGGAACCAGGTTGCACCGAAGATGCGCGCCGCCTGACCGGGACCTCTTTTCGCACTGCCGCAGACCAAAGCAGCGAGGACAAACAATCCAACCACGGACAGGTATTCGATACCAATCGCTCGTCGCCAATCTGCATTGCTGCGGCAGGCCGCCGGATTGAATACGGTGCGTTCCATATGCAGATTGCCGGGAAAAATCATCAGACGACCGTAATCGCCGAGCGTTCGCGCCATCAGAACGGCGCGAAGGGGCGCACTCCAGCCCGCATCGGGCATAGGCGTCATGCGGCTTTCGGGTAGATAACGGAGGCCCATGTAAATGGCGAGGAGCGCGCCGCAGCAGGCCACCGCCCAGATGCGCGTGCGAAGCCGCATCTGTTTCTCGACGAGAAGCAGATGCGCGACAAAGAGCACGAGCCAGACGCAGGCGATCTCGCGCGATAACAACGCGAGCAGACCTGAGACGGCGGCGAGCAAATAGAGCGAGCCACAGAGAATCCGGGAGCTGCCGGACGGGGTCCGTTGCGCGCGCAGAAACAGCAGCCATCCGGCGCTAGCAAAGAGAAATGCGAGACTATCGGCGCGTCCTGAGATGTAATCCACTGCCGCGCTATGAACCGGGTGTACAACCCAGATCATCGCAACGGAGAACGCGGTCATCGAGAGCCAGGGGAATCGCCGTTGCACACGGTCGCGGACCGCAACTGGGACCCGGCGCAAGAAGAGCGACGCGAAGAGTTGGCGGAGCAGGAAGTAGAGCAAAACACCGCTGCCGGCGTGCAGCAGCACGTTCGTCAGGTGAAAGCCGTACGAGTCGGTGTTCCAAAAAAAGTAATCGACGATGAATGAGAGGTTCTGCACCGGCCGGTAATGGGCCGAGAACGAGTCCAGAAACAGATAGTGCCGAAAGGCCTCCAGGATCAGGAGCGGGCTCTTGATGAACGGATTGTCATGAGACAAATACTGATCGTCCCAGATGCGCTCTCCTTGCAGGGCCGGCGCGCGCGCGATGACGCCGATAACCATGAGGAGAAGAACACGCAGCCATTCTCTGCGCAGATAAGTCGCGAGTTTCGACAGGCGGAAAATTGAAACCCAATTGCCAACTGCGCGTGGACACGGAATCGGGTGCGTGATTCTCGGTCTAACGAGCGGGGTTGGTGAGGCGAGCACGAGACACAGTTGCGAGATGGGGCGACTTCCGAGTCTTGTTCGTACGACTCATTCCCTGCCACTCCCGCTTTTAAGGAAATGACAGGAGAACTGACGGTGCAACGTCCGACAAGCCGGCGAAACTGGCCGACGGAACCGACGGCAGCGTGTCGACGACCTGGTTACCGTAGGCGTGGCCGAGGAGATCAGCACCCGTGTTGTAAAGGACCGTTCCTCTTTTCAGGTAGTTCGTCCAATCGCCAACGGCAACTGTATTGCCGGTGACCCGGTTGGTTTCGATCGCGTATTGATCGACTGCGGAGTCGATCATGCGCAGGTCGTTTAGGATTCGGGTGGCCTGCGAGCGTTTGCGGGCCCGGAGAAATCCAGGCACGGCAATCGCCGCGAGCAGCGCGATGATCGCGACCACGATCATGATTTCCACGAGGGTGAAGCCCCCGCGGCGTTTATTGATGGCGTTTAACATACTATTGCTTTCTTTATCTTTTGTTTGTTTGACTGCGCTCCGCGATACAATCGTGGAGG
>WNFR01005137.1_pt1 | contig 20373 bp, 17 predicted proteins | sample 5400221 | NCBI WGS metagenome assembly WNFR01 (sample SAMN13153357, study PRJNA577476) | soil metagenome | isolation source: 40 cm soil under Madrone tree | place: USA:California | collected 2016-06-14 | reverse complement strand
CCCGTTCAAAACCACACTCTCGCGCCAGAGTCGTCAGGCGATCGCACCACTCTGCGGTCAGTTCCCTGCTCGCTTCGAGCTTTGAATCAATCTCAGCCGCCAGCCACACGATTTCGTTTTCGTTCGTATAGTCAGCCGCCTCAAACCCGTGGGCCACGGCACAACGCTCACCGTCACAGGAAATCGACGTCGAGTAAGCGTCACAGCCCGCTGCGTGGACGACCTGCGGCAATCGAATTAGATCGGCTTCTGAGTCGAGGGCTGCGTCGACTCTGTCAGGGTCTTCTCCCTTATGTAAGGCCGCAAAACGATCGTAATGGAATAAGCTGGCTGGGACGCTTTGACAATTAAAATCGGAAATTAGATCACGCAAGCCGAGCGAAGCTTCGCGCCGATATTTTCGCGCCATCGTCTGTGGCGCCCGCTTCAAAGAATCCAGCAATATCGTCGCAACTACCAGGGCCCGCCGCTCACCAGCGACCTCAAGCCGGTAATGCGCGCGCAAGTAGTCCATCCACACACCCAACTCGGCGTTTATCTCAATGAACGCTGCGCTCGAATTCGCCAATTCATGAACGTGCAAGGCATCAACGATTCGTTCGAATTCCGCAGCGTCGACACCCAGACGTTTCTTCCAGGCCCACAGAGAAGACTTGTGCGCGCCGCTCGAGGCCGACTCAAACAGCACTCGCAGCAGCACCTTTCTTGTCTGTGGGTTAGCAATCGACGCGTCCAGAATTCGGGAAAAGTGCCGATGAATGTGTCCGCCCATCAGTTCGTCGACGTAAAGACGCTGACAATTAAGAAAGCTCGTCAGGGCCGTTTTCTTTTCTCGGGCCTCCTGAATCAGACCATTGATAAAGAAAGGACCGGCGTTCAACTGCTGTGCGATTAGATCGCGCGTGGGTTCGTTGGTCTCAACATCGTTACGGCGGGCAGCGACCTCGATGAGCGTGCGGGCGGCGGCGTCTCCCAGTCGTTCCAGATGGATCGTCTCACCGTGATCGAGGCTGGCATTCGCTCCGTGAATCGAGTCGGCTATCTGCCGGCGCAAACCAGCGATCGCATACGGACGATTTAGCCGGGCGATAGCCGCGATCATTTCCAGGGCCAGCCAGGCTTCGTCCTTTGAGGGCGTGGCAAGTTGAGTGCAGTCGATCAAATGAAAGACTGTGCGAGCGGCCACGGAGAGACGATACGGAGCGTTCAGACAGAATCGCACCAGGTCCCGGTCGTCCCCGCCGGAGCGCTCGCGCTCAAATCCTTCGATGATGTCACCCATCAGCTCGTAATCACCTGGCAGGGCCAACTCAAGCAAGTCGTGGAAACTGAGCTCGGCTTCGCACAATGAAGGATCGACACGCCGATAAGCGATGTATTGCTGCAAAATATTCTGAAAGAATCGCCGGGCCGCGTCGACCGGCGTCTCGCCAATCCCTTTGAAGGCAAAGTGGATTGGAACCTCTGGCCCACGGCGCGCGAACAACTGATCGTATGTCTGCCGCAGCAGTTCAGACGCGCCCGCCCCGGGGGCAGCCTGAACTACCAGTCCGCGGCGGTCGCTGGACGCGTGCCGCACGATCTGTTGCAGTTCGGTGTCGCGGCCCACAAACTCGTCGCGGCTGACTTTGGAAAGTATGCGCTGGTTGATCATCGAATCACTGTTGCGGGTTCGCGGCCGCTCCATTGGCAGCGCCCCTGACACCCTGATATGCGTAAGCTCGATTCTTGCCGTGCCTCTTCGCATGATAAAGGGCGCGATCGGCCGCGCGAACGATCGCCTCCGCCGAATCGAGCGCCGGCGAGAACGCGGAGAGTCCGATGCTGACGGTAACTGCACCGAGCGGTTGCGATTTGCCGTGCGTAAACGCAGTTTCGTAAATCTTGCGGCGAATGCGGTCAGCAATTACGCCGGCCTCCTTCAAATCAGTTTGAGGCAGCAGGATGGAAAACTCTTCGCCGCCATAACGCGAGGCGACGTCCACTTTGCGGAGCGCGGCTCGCAGGCACTGGGCGGTAATTTCCAGCGCGCGGTCGCCGGCCTGGTGGCCGTTCTGATCGTTGTAGATCTTGAAGTCGTCAATATCGATCATCATAAAGCTAAGCGGATAATCATAGCGCTTGGATCGGCTTAACTCTTCGGCCAGGCGGGCCTCGAGATAGCGCCGGTTGTGCAGACCCGTCAGCGGATCGGTGATCGACATGACCTGATACTGATTCGCCCTCTGCTGCCAGGCGGCGCGCTCAATCGCGAGGGCAATTTGGGGCGCGACCGATTCAATCATACTCAAGTCATTTGAGTCATAAGCGCCGCCGCCGGTCTTGTCGGCCAGATTGAGGACGCCGAATCGCCGACTGCCGATAGAGATCGGATAGCTAATAAAGCTCTTGGTTTTGTAACCGCGCTCCGGCAAACTCGACCTGCCCAGATCATCGATACTGGCCACCATCGGACGGCCTTCGCTCAGAACAGATCCGGCAATTCCCTCGCCCATGGCGATCGGACCGACTTCGCTTATCGAAGCCCGGATTCCTCGCGAAGCGGTCATCGTCAAGGTATTCGCCGATTCATCGAAGAGCAACAGTGAGCCACGCTCGGCTTTTACCAACTCCGCCGCCTGCGTCAGAATCGATGAGTAAGTTTCCGCGGGCTCGCTGGCGTCAATCTGTTCGATGAATCTGCGAATGGATTCCGCGAAAGGCGCGCGCCGATCCAAGCCAGGCTTCGGGTGCTCTTCGGTCCGTCGATCTTCTATCCGCGGCTCAGCGGCCGGCTGGGGCCTCTCGGTCTTCTCAGTGGAGAAACTTGATGCCTCCTCCACCGTCGTCTCTGCGAACTCTCTTGCGGCCCTGGACACACGCAATGCCGCATGATCCAGGTCCGCCGCGTCGGCGAAGATCACGTTGCGAAACAGCTCTTCGGAATTCAGATCCTGCAGGTCGCCCGAGCAGAAGCGCTCTGCCAATTCCTTATAATCCGAGCTGCTGATAAAGGCCCGCCCTCCTATGATTGCCAGTTGACGCTGGTCATCAATCTCTAAGGGCATCGCAAAGCACTGCAAGCCAGCATGGCAACGATAGTGTGTGATTGTCTTTGCCTCAATGGCGCGACCGTGTGCTTCACCGCAAAACGGATCGCAAAGTACCACGTGTTCGGGAGACGACTGCAGGGCTTCGCAAATCGAGTTGTTATTGGCGATCGATAACGCTGGAGGTTGATGACCCTCAACCAAAAGGAGCGATACTCCCGATGATTCAGCGATAGACTTTTGTAGGTCGGCCCAACGGGGGGGCGCGTGTTCGGCAGTCTCCGCGACTATCGTTTTGGATCTCCTGGGGCGTTCATTCTTCATCGTCCTACTGGCTCGCACTTTCCGCAATCGACTTCATTATCTGTTTTATGATTCGAACTGAGATACCTGGCCATGAAAGAGGCAACGCTAAAGGACGCTCAGTATAGGTTGCGCTCTTGATAGCTACAAGCGAGCGATGCTTGCAGATCACGACTTGAGATGGGCGTTAAAAAACGCCGATCTTCATCTCACATGTACCGTAAATGACTAATAAGGGGCGTCTTTCACGCAGTTGATGATGCCGCCACCTCCGCCAGCCCGGGTGCAGCCCCCGGCGCGACCCGGTCAATGTCGGGGTCTTCGGGGCTAATGCGAATACAGGCGGCGAAGTGATTAGGCTTGATTTGGACCAGTTGAGGCTCGAATTCGCGACAAACGTCGATGGCATAGGGGCAACGAGTATGAAAACGACATCCCCGAGGCGGATTTATTGGCGAAGGCACATCACCCTCCAACACAATGCGCCGCCGTTTGGCTTCAGCTTTCGGATCGGGAACCGGAACCGCCGAAATCAGAGCTTTGGTATAGGGCATCAGCGGATTTTTATAGACTGCTTTCCCGTCGGCCAACTCGACAATCTTGCCCAGGTACATGACCGCCACTCGATCAGAAACGTGCTGAATCGCCCGCAGATCGTGTGAGATAAACAGATAGGTCAGATTCTTTTGGCGCCGTAAGCGATCCAGCAAATTCATGATCTGAGCCTGTATCGAAACATCGAGGGCTGAGATGGGTTCGTCCGCGACTATGAATTCAGGATCGACGGCGAGCGCGCGGGCGATGCCGATGCGCTGCCGCTGGCCGCCGGAGAATTCGTGCGGATAACGCTTCCGAAAACGCGCGCTCAAACCCACCATTTCCATCAGCTCCTGCACGCGCTCTTCCTTGGCCCGGCCTTTGGCAAGTTGAAAGGTTGCGAGCGGCTCTCCGATGATCTGACTAATGGTCATGCGTGGATTCAGCGAAGCATACGGGTCCTGAAAAATTATCTGAAGGTGCCGGCGCTGTTCGCGCATGGTGGCCTTTGATAGCTGAGCCAGATCGTTGCCGCGAAACAGGATTTGACCTCCGGTGGGTTCGGTCAAACGCAGGATCGCGCGTCCCAAAGTCGACTTGCCACAGCCTGACTCACCAACCAGGCCCAGAGTCTCGCCCGGAGAGATGTCGAGTGTAACGCCGTCGACGGCCTTCACTACCTGACGTGAGCGACGGAACAGCGATCCGCCCGCGAGCGGAAAATGGACCGTGAGGTCTCTGATTGAGATCAATGGTTGGGAATCCGTTTCCATCACACCTTCATGGCTGACTCCGCAAAAACCTCATTCGCAAAATGACAGAGCGAGTAATGCTCCGATGTCAATTGCACGTAGGGCGGAAACTCGCTCCGACAAATATCTTCCGCCCGGTCACATCGCGGTGCAAACGGACACCCAGCAGGCAAGTGAGCGAGATCGGGCGGCAGACCGGGAATTTGATAGAGACTTCCCTGCTCGGCAGTGGGATCTGGCACCGAGCGCAAGAGGCCGCGCGTGTACGGATTGCCCGGCTGTTCAAAGAGTTCGGCGGTCGTCGCCTGTTCGAAAACCTTGCCGGCGTACATCACGATGATGTGATCGGCCATGCCGGCAACCACGCCCAGGTCATGTGTGATCAGGATGACGCTGGCGCCGGTCTCGGCCTTCAAACGTTTGATGAGCTCGAGAATCTGCGCCTGAATGGTTACGTCGAGCGCCGTAGTTGGTTCGTCGGCAATCAAGAGTTCGGGCTCGCAAGAGAGGGCCATCGCGATCATCACTCGTTGCCGCATGCCTCCTGAAAACTCATGCGGATAGCTGTCCACGCGTTCCCTCGCGTCGGGAATACCGACGTGCTCCAGCATCCTGATCGCGTGTTCGCGCGCCTGTTTCCTGGTGTGACCAAGATGAAGTTGGGTTACCTCCATCAACTGTTTTGAGATCCGCGTGAAGGGATTAAGCGAGGTCATCGGATCCTGAAAGATCATGGCTATGCGTTTCCCGCGGAGGTCTCGGACTTCGCGCGCACTCAGCTTTAGGACGTCGTGCCCGTCAAACATGATCGTGCCCGAAACGATCTTTCCCGGCGGATCCGGAATCAGACGCATCAGCGACAGATTAGCAACCGACTTGCCTGAACCCGACTCTCCGACGATACCCAGAGTCTCGCCCTGCTTCAGTTCGAAGCTAATCCCGTCGACGGCTTTGACCGTGCCGTCTTCGGTTTCGAAGTACGTGCGCAGCTCTTTGACGCTCAGAAGATTTCCGTTGCTGTCAGCCGTCATGGTTTCGAAAGGGTCGGGATGCGTCCATTTACCAGGGAAAGTAGTACGAGAGCACGCCAATGGAAAGGCCGCCAGCCAGACCAGTTATCAACGCCGCGAGCCAAACCGGCATGCCATATTTCGGCGACGACCGTCTGGCATAGATCAAGCCGGCAACAAACCATGCCGCAGAGCACCCGATGCCCATCGCGTAATGAAGCGGCAGCCATCGCTTCAACACAAAGCCTGAGGACATCCCCAGGAAGGTGCCTAGCCCTCCTGGCCAGCCGTCCCTCCACCAGGACCTCTGCCAAATTTTTAATTCCGTACTCATGTGATCTGTCCTCCAAATTCGTAGAGACCTCAATCTTTACGCATCTGTGGATCGAGCGCGTCACGTAACCCGTCACCCAAAAAGTTCAACGAGAAAAGCATCAGCGCCATCGTGACGCCAGGAAAAATTAGCTGCCAGGGATAGATAGCCAGGCTCTGCGCTCCTTCGGCGGCGAGGCTGCCCCACGAAACACGCGGCGGCCGCACGCCCAGACCGAGGAACGAAAGGAACGCTTCACTTAACATCACCGTCGGAACCGTCAGTGTTGCGTATACGATAACCGGGCCGAGTGTGTTGGGGACCAAATGACGAAAGATAATTCCCGTCGTCGACACTCCGGTGGCGCGCGCCGCCAGAATAAACTCCTGGTTCTTCAGCGTCATAACCTGTCCGCGGACTATGCGGGCCATGGTCAGCCAGGATACTGCGCCCAGGGCGAGAAAGAGCTGGGCCAACTGTCCGGTCGGGGTTTTTGCCGGCAACAGCGCCAGCAGTACGATCACGATGATCACGTACGGCAGAGAGTAGAGGACATCGACGACTCTCATCATCAGGGCGTCGATCCGTCCCCCGAGGTATCCGGCCGTAGCCCCATACGAAACGCCAATCAAGAGCGATACGAGGGTCGCGATTAAAGCCACCATCAAAGAGATTTGTCCGCCCGACAGGACCCGCGCGAGGATGTCGCGGCCGGCATTGTCAGTGCCCATCGGATGGGCCCAGGTAAACCTGCCGCCTGGTCCGCGAAAAGGCGGAAATGATTTGGTCAGCGCCTGATCTTTGGGAATGAAATCATAAGAGTATCCCGTGGCGGCCTTAATTATTGTAGGACCAATCAGAGCAGCAATAATGATGAGGATCACGATGATCATGCCCAACACGGCGAGCCTGTTCTTGAGCAACCTGCGCCATGCGTCACGCCACAGGGATGTCCCGACGACGACCTCGCCGCTAATCACTTCCCGCACGTCCTTTTCGGCGACTGCGTACTCTGGACCGATATAGAGATCCGGCGGGTCGGGCGTTGTAGGTGGTCTATTGTCTTCCAAACTTTCGCTCCTGGCTTGGAGTGCCTTCCGGCGGAATGCCGCCTAAAGGCGGAACTCCAAACCGCGTTCAGTACCTGATGCGCGGATCGATTAGGCCGTACGAAATATCGACCAGCAGATTAAAGACCAAGACTGCGATCGCGATGAAGGCCACAATGCCGATAATCAGCGGCTCATCACGATTAAAACAGGCGTTGATGAAATAGTTACCCAGACCCGGCAGAGCAAATACTCTCTCAACTACGACCGTGCCGGTGATCAGAAAAGCCAGTGCCGGACCTGAAAACGAAACGACCGGCAATAACCCACCGCGTAGCGCATGACGAAACACGACCTGACTTTCGCTTAAGCCTTTTGCGCGCGCCGTGCGGATGTAATCCGAGCGCATCACTTCCAGCATCCCCGATCGCGTCAACCGGGCAATATAAGCGACGTACAGGGCCGAGAGCGTGAGCGCGGGCAGGATGATGCTGCGACTGGGGAACCCGTCCCACAATGCCGGCGGTAACCAGAAGAGTGTCAGCGCGAACACCAAAGCCAAGAGTGGGCCCAGGACAAAATTCGGAATGGAAATGCCAAGCATGGCCAGCGCCATACTGGCATAATCGATCCACGAATTCTGTCTGAGAGCGGCGAGAGTTCCGGTAGTGATGCCGACGGCCAGCGCGAAAATATAAGCGCACAATCCGAGGGTTGCCGAAACGGGCAAAGCGCGGAGCAAGATTTGATTTACGGATTGCCCCTCGTACTTCAGCGAATTTCCGAAATCGAACCGGGCCATGTTCCACAGCACCTTGCCGTATTGAACATACCAGGGCTTATTCCGTCCATACTTCTCGCGCAGGTTCAGCTCGACCGCGGGCGCCAGCTTCTTCTCCTGGGTGTAGAAATTTCCTGGAGCCAGGCGGATTAATGCCCACGTGATCGAGACGATAATGAGCAGCATGGGAATGATTACGACAACCCGGCGAATGATGAAGCGAAGCATAGTTATCACGGACCGTTTAGAGTCGGGCTGCTAAACCTCAGAAGTTTCTACTCAGCCATGCTCGGAACTCCATAGTCCCACTTTGCCGGATCGCGCTCAATATAGATCCACTTCCAGGCAAAGAGAGAACCTGCGTTCGGATACATTCCCTTGATATAGGGCTTTTTCATCCAGCGAGCGCTACCGGTATATAGCGGCAAGACCGGTTGCGCATCCAGCGCGAGCGCCTCGGCCTTAGCCATTAACTCGTAACGCTTTTGACGATCTCCCGTTGAGTTCGCCTCATCCAGGAGTGCCGCGTATTTGGGATCCCACCAACCCGTCCCGTTGTTACTGGATGCGGTGTAGTAGAGCCCGAGAAATGTAAAGGGATCCATATAGTCGGCCGACCAACCATTGCGGGCCATGCCTTTGTACTCTAGTTTGGAACGGCCCGCGAGAAATGTTTTCTGCTCGATCGTATGGATCGGAATGGTGACCCCAAGGTTTTGCTTCCATTGGGCCTGAATAAACTCAGCTAGTGGGATATTGCCGCCATCGGGATTTACCGTCAGCTCAACCTGATCGACTGGAAACTTCTTTGGATCAAACTTGCCTGATCCGTCCCGATACCCCACATCGGCCAGGAGAGTCTTCGCCTTCTCGGGATCGAACGCGTCGCCTTCGGGCTGTGGATACCCGGGAAACATTCCAGGGGGAGTAATCGCCGTCAAAGGTTGCGAGTGCCGCCAAGCCGCCACCGCATTTTTGTCGACACTCATGTTCAGCGCTTTTCGCACCCGCACGTCGTTTGTCGGCGGCCGAGTGCAGTTGAATTGGTAATACTCAATAATAGCTTCAGGCGCATCCATGTAATCTTTGAAAGGCGCGATCGTGTCTAACCACTGCGCTTGCACGCTGTGGTTGAGCATTGCGTCGATCTCACCCGCCTTGTAAAGGTTCATGATTGTCGAACTGTCAACCACCAGGTAAAAGACAATGCCGTCCAGTTTCACATTGGCCGCGTCCCAGTACATCGGATCCCGTTTCACGATTACCCGGTCATAATGTTTCCAGGCCGCAAGTGTGTAGGGTCCGCTGGTGATGATGTTCTGCTCAAGAGTCCATGCGCCGCCAAACTTTTCAATTGCTTTTCGGTTAACCACCCGGAAGAACTGGTGTGGCATCAGGCTGAGGAAAAACGGCGCCGGCTGAGCCAGAGAAATACGCAGGGTATAGTCATTCACCGCCTCAACGCCGATGTCCTTGCCTGCAACCGGCACGAGCTGCTTCCCCGCCAGCGCGGCTTTCAGCTTTGGATTTGCCTCAACGACTTTCGCACGTTTCTTTTCGTCGCCCGGCAAGACCATTCGCTCGGGTGAATGCATGAACTTATGAAAGTCGGTGTCTGCGTCCGGTGTCTTGTCCTCCGGAATAGGCGGGTATTCTGAGGCAACGGATTCAACCGGTTGCGAGCTCAACGGCACGCGAGGTTTGGGTGGCGGAATCTCACGATTTGGATCAGCCACGACTTTCGCCGACTGATCTGCTCGATCAGCAAAGTCCTGCGCCAGCAGAAACTTTCCGCTACCGGGGTCCTGAACAAAGACGTCGCTTTCGTTGTACGATTGCGCATATTTGATGTAGTACGCGAGCGCCGCATTCCGCGAAGCGAGTTTTGGATCCAACCCACGCTGAAACGTGTAAACAAAATCACGCGCGGTGATTGGATCGCCGTTTGAAAAGCGGCAGTTGTGCCGAAGATGAAAGGTGAGTTCAGACGAATCGTTGTTAACTTCCCAGCGTTCGGCCAGCGCGGGAATCGGCGCCGTGGTCTTGGGATCGTACTCGACCAGGCCTTCGTAAAGCGCCATATAGATGCGCGCCTCGGGCTGGCCGTCCGAGATCGCCGGATCGAGAGATTCCGGTTCCGAGCCAGAGACATAACGCATGACGTTGTCGCGGGGCGGTTCCGTCTTGCCGAAGAAGGTCGCGTTACTCGCAGAAGCGGCACAACCTGCATTGATCAAGCTCGCGATCAGAAGCACAACGGCGGCGCAGCCGGATGAACCACGAGTGATTGATCCGATCTCCCCCATGACCTGCGGTCTCTGTTTCCAGGAAGTTAACACGGCGGTTCAAAGTAGCACGCGTCTGCAATGCGGGCAAAGTATTTCCTGAGCATGTCTGACAGACTCAAGAAATCTCTGGGTAAGTTTATGTCGACTCAAGCCAAAACCCGCGTAGCGGGTGGAAGCATAAAGCCTGGTGCGGAGCGGAATCCCAGGTGTCAACCGATTCAAAAACAGAGCGCCGCGAAGCGTGGGAGAGCGCAAAACCTCCGATCTACTAATGACGAATTGCTGTCGCCGCGCTTAGCGGGCACAAGACAAAGTTCTCAACCAACATGCTTGGAGCTTCCTATCGTTTGTCGGGTAGAACTTTCAATTCCCGAAACACCGCTTCGGTTTGCGCGCGAGCGCTGTCGAAACCTTCCGAAGTATCGATCAGGAAATCGGCGAACTTGATCTTCTCCGCCTGAGGCATTTGCGCCGCTATTCTCCGTGCGGCTTCTTCCGGCGGCAGGCCATCGCGCGCAATCAGACGATCCAGCTGCACTTCAGGCCGGCAATGAACCACGATTAATTTATCAAAACGTCGATAGCCGCCCGACTCGATCATCAGAGCTGCGTCAACCACAGCGACTCCGTCGGGAGTTTCGCGTTGCCACGTTCGAATCTGATCGTCCTGAGCCGCGATTATGAAAGGATGAAGGATTGAATTAAGGGTTTTGCGTTTCGCTTCGTCGGCAAAAACGATCGCACCCAGACGCGCCCGATCGAGTGTTCCATCCTCTCGAAGCACCTCGCTTCCAAAGGCTTCCACGACGGCCTTCAGCCCAGGAGTACGCGGCGCCACGACTTGCCGCGCGGTCACATCAGCGTCCAGAACGCGGCATCCAAGCTCCGCCAGAACGCCGAGCACGAAAGACTTTCCAACCGCAATCGATCCGGTAAGGCCCAGCTTCAGCATGCTTGTAGGGGCAAGGCTTGTCCCTTGCCCGCCTCTGTCCCTACAGATTCCTGCGCCACTTCGCTGCTTGCAAGGTATTTCTCATTAGCATCGCGACCGTCAGCAAGCCGACACCGCCGGGCACCGGGGTGCGCCAGCCCGCCACCAAATCAGCTTCCGCAGGATGCACGTCGCCGATGAGCGTATAGCCGCGCTTTTCTATCGCTGCAATTCTCTTCACTGCTTCGGCGCCAAAAAGGTTTCGCGCGTCGTCCACGTCACTAATCTTATTAACCCCGACATCGATTACTATGGCGCCCGGCTTGATGTAATTACCGCGGATGAAAGCTGGGCGGCCGATGGCCGCAACCAGTATGTCCGCCTGTCGCGTAACCTCAGAAAGGTCGCGCGTTTTTGAATGACAAATCGTTACCGTGGCATCTCTCTGCAATAACAAGCTGGCCACGGGGCGGCCCACGATCTGGCTGCGCCCGACCACACAGGCGTTCTTCCCGGCAATTCCAATCTGGTTGCGATCCAACAACTCAATGATTCCGGCGGGCGTGCACGGAACGAATCGAGGTCGGCCCATGGCCAGCAAGCCGACATTTGACGGATGAAAAGCATCCACGTCCTTTTCAGGATCGACCGCCTTAATGATAGTTGCTTCGTCGATCTGTCCTGGCAGTGGTAACTGGATCAGGATGCCGTCAATATCTTCGCTTTGATTCAGTTCCCGAATCAGCGACAGCAGTTCTTCGGTCGTGGTGCTTGCGGGCAGACGTCTCTGGTCGGACTCAATTCCCACCTGGGCACATGCGCGCACTTTGTTGCGCACGTAAACTGCGGAAGCATCATCGTCGCCAACGAGTACAGCCGCGAGTCGAGGCTTCACGGCCCGTTCAGCCGACCATCGCGCGACTTCTGCGGCGACTTCCAGCTTGATTTGATCAGCCGTTACACGACCATCGAGAATTCTTGCGCGTGTTTGTTCTGCGGAAACCATTAGTCGTAATCCTAACATGTAAAGCCAGCGGTTACCTGCGTGGCTAGGGGTATGGTCAGCGTGAGCGGCTGGGTTAACCACACAACGCCAGGCTTAAGCGCTCTGCTGCTACTTGAGTGTGATAGCCACCGAATACTGATCTCATTACAGTTCGATAATCTGGGTCCGAAACCAGGAGATTGGGTTGATTTGAACCGAAAGGCAAATGAAGTGGACTTGAGCTAACCGCAGCAAACCGTCTAATCTATTCCTTAATTCAAAATCACTCAGTAACTAATCCGTCGGAATCATTCGAATCATGATCAAAGCCAGGTCGTCTCTAGCAATCCTTCTCTTCCTTGTCATCGCTTTAGCCGGATCTTGCCGCCCCCGGTCTTCGGCTAACGAGAAGCGTTACCCAATCAAAGGCAAAGTCGTAGCTGTGGACAAAACCGATCGGACCATTACCGTGGCCCATGAAGACATCACTGGCTATATGCCGGCGATGACTATGCCGTTCAAGATCAAGAATGACGCTGATCTTGAGATGGTAAAGCCCGGCGACCAGGTTACCGGAACGCTGGTGGTCGACGATCTGTCGTCGTGGGTCGAGATTACCGCGATCGTCGAGGGAGGGCCTCCCATTTCACAGAACATCGACGTGCCGGGCGAACCAAAACCAGGCACCGAGGTTCCTGACTTTGGTCTCGTCAACCAGGATGGCAAACGAATTCATCTGACGCAGTACCGGGGCAAGACGCTCTTGATAACCTTCGTCTACACCCGCTGTCCTCAACCCGATCAATGCACTTTGATGAGCAACAATTTCGCGGCCATCGATAAAGCTTTGCAGGCCCAGCCCGAGACTTACGATAAGACTCATCTCCTTACGATCAGTTTCGATCCGGATTATGACACTCCCAAAGTTCTTCGCAGTTACGGAGCATCCCACACGGGCCGCTATTCAGATGAAACCTTTCAGCACTGGGAGTTTGCTTCTGGCACCAAGGACGAAGTGAAAGGCATCGCACAGTTTTTTGGGCTGCGTTATTATCACGATACAGAATCGAACGATGAACAGGTCATTCATTCCATGCGCACTGCGATCGTCCGCGCTGATGGCAAGGTGTTCAAGTTGTATCGCGGAAACGAGTGGAAACCTGAAGAGGTCCTGGGCGAACTCAAGACTCTGAGCCAACTCGTGATCACCCTGGCTATCTGCGTCCTTTATAAAACGTTCATAGAGAGCGTAATCAACCGGGTAGTTTGGGATAACACCGAATTCACTCTCGCTCGGTTCACCAACTTTGATTGTCTCGGCGTCCACCACGCTATAGCTACCACCGGGATGGAAGACTACTTGTCGGACTAACGTGCCCCCAAGAGAAGGCGCTAAATAGAACTCGGTATAACCTGTGTCGGGCGTGCTGGGCGTCCGCTGTACGATCACAGGAAAACCAAGCACGACATCGTCCCGCGCAAATTGTCCCGTGTTCCGTAGCTGGTCTTCGTTTATTTCATGTGACGCGTGATACTCTGTATCCGCACGTGCAATTATCGTACTGGTCGCAATAGAAGTTCGTAATGCACAGTTCACATCTGGGCAATTTCAGACAGTTATCGCTTCCGCGTCTGACGGAAAGATCATTAACAACCCAGCAAAAGCAAAATGTTGCCCGCACCGAAACAACATCGTAAGGCGAACTTTCTGAGCATGGCGATTTATCCCCCTAAGTGTCAGTGTTTTTGGTGATCCCACTCTTAGTCTGATGAGCAATCAGGCCCCTAATTGCCTGCCTAATTTATGAAGAGGGCAATTAGTGGAAACGTTAGGCGCATTATGTCAAAAGAACAAGGTTTTTGATTCAACCAAGCAACTACGGCGAAGCCTTTACGACTCTTTGCTGTCCAAGACTCTTTCGTCTGCCCAAAAAATCGGGGAAAGCCGCTAAGAGAATAATGGACGCAAGTTGTGCTTAAGATTTCGCAAGGGAGATTGACGACTGCGAGAAGCAAACCTCAGTTTCTGCGAGGCGCAACGCGAACGAATCTTAGGATAGAATTCGGCGCTCAATCTCGCCCAACCGCTTATCGTGAAGTGAAATGTCTCCCCGAACATCGTAAAGATCACGTATGAAGAGGGTGAATTTTTCGTCCAGCTTTTTAAGTTGAGCTTGCACGGCCTCCCAGATCGGCCGTGTTTCCTTGAGCCGGCTATCGACTTTATCTTCCAGCGACGTGAGACGTTCGTCCAGTAAGGTTAGACGTTGGTCCAGAGCTGCGATGTTCTTCGCCATAGCGGTCTGCTGCACGCGGATTTCTGCAACTTCGCCGCGGAGGGAACCCACTTCGTTGCGGATTCCACCGACTTCGTTCCTAATCGCACCAAGTTGAGTCAATACACGTTGCTCGAAACGACTCGCTCCCGGCAAATCCTTTGTGGGATCTTCGTTCACAATAACCTCATCCTAACAGGTTACCGGAAATTTTCAATGTAACGATTCTTGCAGGCAGGACGCTTAGCTCTTGAGTTTTTTGATCTCTTCGGTGAGCACGGGGAGGGCTTCAAACAAATCGCCGACGATCCCGTAATCGGCAATATCAAAGATGGGAGCCTCGGGGTCTTTATTGATTGCCACAATCGTCTGAGAGTTCTTCATGCCCACCAGATGTTGAATCGCGCCGGAAATCCCCAGGGCGATATACAGCTTTGGCGCCACCGTCTGTCCCGACGATCCGATTTGACGATCGATGGGCAGCCATTCGGCATCGCAAATCGGACGCGATGCGGCCAGGTCTCCGCCGAGAGCTTCGGCTAGCTTCTCAGCCAGAGCGATATTGTCTTTGTTCTTAATGCCGCGACCGACAGCCACGATAATATCTGCCTTGCTTAGATCGACTGCCTGCTTTACTTCCTGAAACGGCGCTTCCGCTTTCATGCGCACCTCATTGATCTCTACCGGCATTTCCTCTACCGGCGCCCCGCTTCCCTTCACTGCCTGATCCGGACGAAAGGCGCCCGACTGAAACGTCACGAACAGAGGCGCCTCGGCGTCGGATACGACATCGGCGTCGAGCTTGCCAAGAAAGATGCGCCGCGTGAAGGTCGCCTTGCCGCCCTCGACGTTCATGCGAATGCAATCGCTGATCAGTCCTTTGCCAAAACGTGCGGCCAGCTTTGGAGCAAAGTCGCGCACCAGGTAAGTGTGCGACATGACGACGTATTGCGGATCGATGGCGCGCACGACATGCTCCATTGCCGCGGCGTAACCATCGGGTGTGTAGTCGGCCAATTGGGCATGATCGACGTAGATAACTTTGGCCAGATCGTAAGCGGCCATGTCCTGGGCCAACGACTTAACTCCCGAGCCGAGTACGACCGCGGTTATGCCGGCGCCGGTCTCGCCGCCCAGCTTTTGTCCAGCCGCGATCGCTTCCAGGCAAGTCTTATTCAGCGTCCCTGCTTTGTGTTCAATGAAAACGAGAATGCCGTTGCTCATGATTAATGACTCAACTCTTGTGGCACAGACTTCAGTCTGTGATTCCCTCGACGCGATCGCAGACTAAATAGTCTGTGCCACTAAATCACACGCGCTTCCGTACGCAGCTTCTCAGCCAACTCGACTGCGCCCTTTTTAGCGTCGCCGCCGCCGAGGAACTGCGTCTGCTTGGACTTCTGCGGCAGATAAATCTTTTCGATCCGCTGATGCGACGGCCGGCTGACTATCTCAGCATTGGGCGCCACTTCCTTAATCTCTTTTTTCTTGGCGGCCATAATGCCTTTCAGCGTTGCATAGCGAATCTGACTGATACCGGACTGAATAGTCAGCAGCGCAGGTTTCGGCATCGTGTACCACTGATACCAACCACTTTCGAGTTCGCGTTTGACGCGCAGTTCAGCGCCGGTCGCATCAATTTCGATGACGATAGTCGCGTGCGGCAAGCCGAGAAGCTCAGCCAGGATTACACCCGTCTGTCCATAACCATAGTCGTCGGACTGCAGGCCCGTCATGATCAACTCTGCCTGTTCTTCGCGAATCGCTTCGGCCAGAACACTGGCAGCGGCGAATGGTGAAAGATGAGCGAGATTGTCACCCATTACGTGGATGGCGCGATCAGCGCCTCGGGCCAGCGCGTCCTTAATCACGCTTTTAGCCCGCTGCGGGCCCATTGAGCAGACCACAACTTCACCGCCAACTTTCTCCTTGATCCGAAGAGCTTCTTCCAGGGCATAGCCATCCGACTCACTCACTTCAAACGAGAGATCTGCTTCTTCAATCCAGGTGGAGTCTTTATTGATTCGCAGGATCGCGTCTTTATTCGCAACCTGCTTCATCAGCACCAGTATCTTCATAGAATCTGCTTAGCGGCGGGCTACCGCCCGCCATTTCATTCGTGGTCGTCGACAGTAGCCCGCCGCTAAACGTCGAATAGGGATTTCATTCTTCGTATCGCTTAAATAACAAGGCGGCGTTGGTCCCGCCGAATCCGAAACTGTTTGAAAGCGCGTACTGGACGTGCGCTTCGCGAGCCTTATTCGGAATGTAATCAAGGTCGCATTCCGGATCGGGAGTGACGTAATTAATCGTCGGCAAAAGGATGTTGCGATGAATCGACAGCACTGAGAAGACACCCTCGACTCCGCCCGCCGCCCCCAGCAAATGGCCGGTCATGGATTTCGTCGAACTAATGGCCACCTTGTAGGCGTAATCGCCGAAGGTCTTCTTGATCGCCATCGTTTCAAACTTGTCGTTGTAGGGTGTCGACGTACCATGCGCGTTGATATAGCCCACTTCTTCCGGCTGCACGTTCGCGTCCTTCAAAGCCTTTTGCATGACCCGAACCGCGCCTGAGCCGCTGTCATCCGGCATGGTGATGTGAAAAGCGTCGCCGGTCATGCCATAGCCGACCACTTCGGCATAGATCTGAGCGTCGCGACGGCGCGCAAATTCCAACTCCTCAAGGATCAGGATCCCGGCGCCTTCGCCGATGACAAAGCCGTCGCGTCCCAACTCAAAGGGTCTGGACGCGTGGGCCGGATCATCATTTCGCGTCGACAGCGCGCGCAAGGCCGCGAAGCCGGCGACACTCATCGGGGTGATCGCGGACTCAGCCCCGCCACAAATCATGGCGTCGGCGTCGCCGCGCTGAATGATCTTGAAGCTGTCACCGATGGCGTGAGCGCCCGCGGAGCATGCCGTCGCCGTAGCAGAATTCGGACCCTTGGCGTTGTGCCGGATCGAGACTTGTCCGGAGGCGAGGTTAACGATTGCCGAAGGAATAAAGAAAGGCGAGACGCGGCTGGGACCATCTTTAAGGAGCTTTTCGTGCTCCCGTTCGATGGCCCAAAAGTCTCCAATGCCGCTACTTATATACGTGCCGACATTTTCCGCAATTTCGTCGGTTATCTTCAGTCCGCTACCCTTAACCGCTTCATCTGAAGCGGCAATCGCATAGTGGATAAAGGCGCCCATCTTGCGGGCTTCCTTCTTTTCGATATAGTCCAGCGGATTGAAATTCTTTACTTCGCAGGCGAATCTGGCGGCAAACCTGGCAGCGTCGAACTTCTTGATATAGTCCGCTCCACTTTGGCCTTCCAGAAGCGCGGCCCAGGTGGTCTCGAGTGTATTGCCTACTGGCGTAACCAAACCGAGACCCGTAACGACGACGCGACGATTCAAAGTCAGGACTCCTTCCGTGATCGACTAAGCAAGGTGTTTGGCGTACCCCGGAGTACTACCCGGGTCACCATCACCGTAAACGATCACTTGGCCTTGTGCTGATCGATATAGGTATACGCGTCGCGCACGCTCTGAATCTTTTCCGCGTCCTCGTCCGGAATTTCAATGCCGAACTCTTCCTCGAAACGCATTACCAGCTCGACGGTGTCGAGCGAGTCGGCGCCGAGGTCATCAATGAACCGGGCATTCGGCGTAACTTCATTTTCGTCCACGCCCAGCTCGTCCACGATAATCTGTTTTACTTTTTGCTCAATCTCTGGATCGGGCATTCGTTTTTGCTCCTCTTTGTAAAAGTCAGACAAACTTTTAGTTTGTCGATGTTAGTTCGGGGCACAGACTTTCACCCTCTATGACCCGCACCTCATGCACAGACCGCGATCTGTGCCACTCTGACGACAAACTAAGGTTTGCCGGACAAGCTCTATCCGGAAATTGCCTCGCGAGTGGCGCGCAGGCTGGCTTTATCCTCGACGTTCACGCAACGCAGGTTGCGATCAATCTGGCGCGCCAAACTACTCAAAACTTTTCCGGATCCAATCTCAATCAAGCTTTGTACACCCTGACTGATCAAAAATTCAACTGACTCAAGCCAACGAACCGGCTGGGATACCTGACGAATCAGCGCATCGCGCGCCTGATCGCCTGTGGTAACAGCCTTCGCGTCCACGTTGGTTATAATGGGGGTCGCGAGGTTCCGAAACGTAATCCCCTTCAATTTAAGTGCTAAACGCCTCTGAGCCGGCTGCATTAACGAGCAATGAAAGGGCGCGCTCACCTTCAGTTTAATTGCCCGCTTGGCGCCCCGATCCTGCAAAAGTACAATCGCACGATCGATCGCCGCAGTATCTCCGGCGATAACGACCTGGGTCCGAGAGTTAATGTTGGCGGCGCTGCAAACCTGCCCCTGCGCGGCTTCCTTACAAGCATCATTAACCACATTCAGATCAGCACCGAGAATCGCAGCCATCGCCCCCACTCCGACCGGAACCGCCTCCTGCATGAAACGTCCGCGCGCGCGGACCGTCTTGACCGCTTCAGTCAACGAAAGGGAGCCGGCCGCCACCAGGGCTGAATACTCGCCGAGACTATGACCGGCGACAAAGTCAGGTTTGGGAAAGCCCTCAGTTTCCAACGCCCGCAAAGCCGCGATTGAAACGGTCAAGATTGCCGGCTGGGTGTTCTCAGTCAGTTGCAAGTGTTCTTCAGGGCCATTGAAGCAGAGCTCGGAGAGCGCAAGGCCCAAAGCTGCGTCCGCTTCTTCAAAGACCTGTCTGGCCGCCGGAAAATTATCGGCCAAGTCCTTTCCCATGCCCACTTGCTGCGAGCCCTGGCCGGGAAACAAAAAAGCTATAGGTCCAATAGGTCGCATAAACCTATATCTTTTACCAGCGCATGACGACTCCACCCCACGTCACGCCGCCCCCGAACGAAGCCATCAGCACCACATCGCCCTTCTGAACCCGCCCCGATGAAACACACTCGTCGAGTCCAATTGGAATCGAGGCGGATGACGTGTTCCCGTGCATAGCAATATTCGAGTACACCAGTGCGCTGTCGACGCTGAGCTTGTTTGCCACCGCATCCGTAATGCGCTGGTTAGCCTGATGTGGAATGAACAACTGCACGTCCGCGGTCGTTAATCCTGCTTCTTCCAGAACCTCGCGCGAAATGTCGGCCATCGATCGGACTGCTACTTTGAATAGCTCATTTCCCTTCATCTTGAAGAAATGATCACCGCGCGCGATGGTTTCAGCACTGAAGCCGCCCTTCGTCCCACCGCCGGGTGCGTACAATTGCTCTTCGTAACGGCCATCCGAGCGAATCTGAGCGGCGAGAATTCCCCGGTCGCCCTCCACCGCGCCCAAAACGGCGGCGCCGGCGCCATCGCCGAACAGCACGCAAGTTGATCGATCCGTGTAATCAACATACCGCGTTAGAATCTCGGCCCCGATCACCAGGGCATACTTTGATTGCCCGCCGCGAATCATGGAATCGGCCAACGTCAGACCGTAGAGAAAACCGGAACAGGCAGCCACGATGTCCATCGCGGCGGCTTTGTCCGCACCCAATTCAGCCTGAATCAGACAACCAGTCGACGGTAGGATCTGATCGGGGGTTACCGTGGCGCAGAGTATCAGATCAATCTCGGTGGGTTCGATGCCCGCGCGCGCGATGGCCTCGCGCGCCGCGCGCACTGCAAACTGAGAAGTGTATTCGTCGGGTGCGGCCTTCCGTCGTTGCTTGATTCCGGTACGCGTCGTAATCCACTCGTCCGAAGTGTCGACGATCCGCTCCAGATCTGCATTCGTCAGAATGCCCTCTGGATAGGAATGGCCGGTGCCAAGAATGCCCGAATTAAAGTTCGACATTCAGCAAATCTCGCTCAAAAAATGCCGTTTAGAGGGCAGGACTCGTCCTGCCGCACGCCGCACAAGTGCGGCGCCTAAACGGCGCGCTCTCCTGAACTTCACGCAGCTTGTTCCACTTGAACTATTTCGCGGCCCTTGTAATAGCCGCACTTAGGGCAGACACGATGCTGCATACGTGGCTCCTGACAGTTTGGACAGGCTACGGTTTGCGGCACCCGCAGGGCATCGTGTGCCCGGCGCTTGCCGCGACGAGATTTTGAGTGACGGCGTTTTGGATTTGGCATG
>WNFR01002542.1_pt1 | contig 20375 bp, 16 predicted proteins | sample 5400221 | NCBI WGS metagenome assembly WNFR01 (sample SAMN13153357, study PRJNA577476) | soil metagenome | isolation source: 40 cm soil under Madrone tree | place: USA:California | collected 2016-06-14 | reverse complement strand
GGCAGCGGCGCAAACCCCAGCGACATGAAGAAGTTCTCTCCGTATTTCACCATCCCCCGCGGATCCGTCTTCCGGTCTGTCAGAATCTTCGTCAGGTCATAGCTCGCCGGAGGCTTCGGCGAATCCATGAGTGAATAGACGTTGTTCCACTCCTGGCTCCAGATATTTCCCAGCAGCTGAGCCGGAATCGGTCCGCGCTCCGGCACCAGCGCATTCCCATATTTTTTCCGCAGCTGACCTCGCACGTACGCATGCAGCGACAAATACAACGGCCTTAATTGCTCCCACAGCCGGTCCTCTTCCTTCGCAAACGCATCCGGCGGCATGTCGTAATTCGAACGCCACAGCGCCCCCACGTCCGCATATCCCAACTGTCGCGCCCCCTCATTTCCCAGCTCCACCATCCGTACGTACCGCTGACGCATCGGAGCGCCAATCGCGTGCCACCCGGTCCACGCACGCTTCAGCTCCTCCGGATCGCGGCTTTCTGCCATGACCTTTTCGATTACTGTCACGTCCAGGCACTTTTCCTTCTCTCCTTCTGGACACCATTTCCCTTTTCCATAGTCCCCCTCCAGCGATGCCTGGATCTGCGCCAGCTCTTTCTGTGCCTTCGGATCATCCGGCGCCGGAAAACCCGCCGCCAATTCCAATAACAGTCGTTTCCGCTCCAGCTCCGGCGATAATTGCAACCCATCAAAACGGTGCGCCTCTTTCGCGTACTTCGTGCTCGCGGTATTCAGCGCCTCGCCCGCCTCCGCGGCGATCTGCTCCGTGTCGTCTGTAATGAAATTCTCCTGCACCCACGCGGCCCGCGAAGCCTTCACCTCCAGGTCAAACAAACGCTGCTCCGCGTCCTCGATAAATTTCTGCGCCTCCGCTGTCGTTACGGAAGCTTTCTTCCCTGGCTCTGTTTCGGCCGTCGACTGTCCTGCCGCCGATCCCTGAGCAAAAACCAAAACTGCAACTGCGCAAACAAAATGAACCAGCCGCTTCACTCGTCTTCCTCTCATGCGCCCGCCTTCTGCGTCTTGGCAACGACATCCTGCAGCAGAACGATCGCTCTCTCGATCCCTGCCCGGTCCACATCACAATGCGTAACAAACCGCACCGAATGCAGCCCCGTATCCTGCGCCCACACTCCGAAGGGATGAAGCGCATCGCATAGCTCCGCGCCGGTTTTCCCGGTTTTCGAACAATCAAAAATTACGATGTTCGATCGAACCTTCTTCGGATCGATCGTCAGCCCCGGGATGGCCGCGATGCCTTCCGCCAGCCGCTTGGCATTTTCTTGATCGACGTGCAGCCGCGCCGGAGATTTTTCCAGTGCAATCAAGCCCGCCGCTGCAATTACGCCCGCCTGACGCAGGCCTCCCCCGAACATCTTCCGGTAGACCCGGCCCTTTTCGATGAACGCTTTCGTCCCCGCAATCATCGATCCCACGGGCGCGCCAAGTCCCTTGGACAAACAGAACATCACCGAATCCACTTTTCGCGTCATCTGCGCGACATTATCTCCGAGCGCCGTCGCCGCATTAAAAATCCGCGCACCATCCAGGTGCACTCTCAGACCTGCGGCATGCGCGTAGTCGCAGATGTCCGCAACCTGCGCCGTCGGATACACAGTCCCTCCCGCCATGTTGCTCGTGTTTTCCAGGCACACCAGCGCAGTCTGCGAATCGTAATAAATCTTCGGCCGGACGACCGCCTCAATCTGTTTCCAGGTCAAAATCCCATCTTCTCCCCGAGCCACTCGCGGCATGCAGCCGGCAATTGCCGACATCGAGGCCAACTCATACAAATTCACGTGGCTGCGCTCTTCGCAAATCACTTCGTCGCCGTGATGAGTCCACACCTTGATGGCAATGAGGTTCCCCATGCAACCCGTGGGCACAAACAGCGCCGCCTCTTTCCCAAAAATCTCCGCCGCGCGCCGCTCCAATCGGTTGACCGTCGGGTCTTCGCCGTATACGTCATCCCCGACCTCCGCCTCCGCCATCGCCCGCCGCATCTCCGCCGTCGGCCGCGTCACCGTATCGCTCCGCAGATCAACCACAGCCCCCGAAATCATCCCCGCCTCCGCAAACTGATCCGGATCCACCCGCTGATTCCCCTTCGCCACCGTGTCGCTCATATTCTTCTCTTCTCCGTGGACTCTGTGCTCTCTGCGTCTTCTGTGTTAGAAGCCTAGTTCAACCTCTACCCAAGTCTACCCATTCCAAGTCTTACTTCATCAACTCCACAAACACCTCATTCGAAACGCTTAGTCTCTTTGGCGCCAGCCGCACCATGCTGCCCTCTCGCTCCACCAAACCAGCCGACGCCAGAGGATCGAATCGCCCAGACAGCCTAACGCCATAGTCCCGTTCGATTCGCGCAAGATCGATTCCATCAAGCTGCCGCAAGCCAAGAAACAATTCTTCTTCCAGCGCGCGCTCCGCCGTCAGTATTTCATGCTGCTCGACCGGCAATCGTCCTCCTCGCACCGTCGTCACATAAGCCGCCGCATCATGCGCATTCGCCCATCGCTCCGTCCCCGAAAACGAATGCGCCCCCGCCCCAAATCCTAAGTATGGCTCCCGCCGCCAATATTTCAGATTGTGCTTCGATTCGAACCCCGGCTTAGCCCAATTCGAAATCTCATAGTGGCGATAGCCCGCCGCCCGCAATACCTCCTGCGCCATTTCGTAATAGTCCGCCATTTCGTCTTCGCTCGGCACGGCCCCAGCGCTATACTTCGCGCCACCTAACAACAACTCCTTGCCCAGCCGACTGCCTTCATCGATCTCCAGCAAATAAACCGAGACATGCTCCGGCGTCATCCCAGCCAATTCATCCAAAGATTGCCGCCAGCTTTCCCTCGTCTGGTGCGGCAAACCCGCAATCAAATCAAAGCTGATGTTCCGGATCCCCGCCTCGCGCAGAATCGGCACCGCCCGGTAAATATCCGCCCGCCGGTGCATCCGCCCCGCCGCCACCAGTTCCTTATCCGAAAACGATTGCAACCCAAAACTCACCCGGTTGATTCCCGCCCGCACCCACGCCGCCGCTTTCCCCGCCTCAATCGTCTCCGGATCCGCCTCCAGCGTCACCTCTTCAAATTCCCCCGTGTAGGGCCCGCCTTCCGAGGTGGGCCGCTCGCCAAACGCAGCCCGAATTGCCTCCAGAATGTTTTGCAGATGTACGGGATCCAGCAGACTAGGCGTGCCCCCGCCAATGTAAACCGTATCCACAGCCAAAGTGCTCTCTGTGTAGGGCCCGCCTTCTGAGGCGGGCCGTCTGCCCACCTCCCCCGGCGCCTCGCTCTTTCTAAGTAGGGAGGCAGCACCGGCCCCGACCTTGCCGGGAACGCCGCCCCCCAAACGCCCAGGCCAATCCACCCCAGCCCCCCTCAACAACCCCCGATGCCCCCGAATCTCCCGGCCAACCGCCTCAACATACGGCGCAAACCGGCTGCTCGCCACCACGCCCGTATGAAAATTGCAATACGTACACTTCGTCTGACAGAACGGCACCTGCACGTAAATCCCCAGCTTCCTCATCTCCCAAAAACTCTAGCACACCCCCGCCCCAAACCTCGCCAGAAGCGCAACTCACCTCAGGCCTCTCCCATCGGCGCGATCATTTCGGGTTGTCGTTTCTGGATCATGATTCCGCTGGTATGCTTGTCTAACAGGGTACCGATGAAAGGATTCAGTCCATGAATCTCGCTGGTGTCCTGCTGCCTAAGTCGTTTGTTTCAAGCCTGCTTGTTATCAGTCTCTGCGTTCCTGCAGCACTTGCCCAGGAGGAAAAAAAGATCGAGTTCGCAGAACAAACCTCGTTCAGTTGTGAAGAAGAGAAGTTTGACCACCCTGTGCCCCTAGATGAATCTGCTAAGAAAGCTCTCGCTAGTGAGCAAAGCATCGCGGATGTCCCCCGAGACCAGAAACTCTCTGTCGAGAGCATCCCTGCGGATTGGTTTACTGCGTCGGAAGTCCATCTATCGAGCCCGGCTGAGGCCGACCTGGTAGTTATATGGGCGCTCACTTTGCTCGTGGTGCGCACACAAGTACCTTCTGGGTCCTTCGCAAATTGCAAGGGGGATACCGAGTGGTGCTCCGGGACAATGCTCATGACGTCGAGCTACAGAAGACAAGGACCAATGGGCTGCGCAGCATCCGTTCCGTCATCGTTACGCTCCGCTCGGTACAACGATTGAGTACGAATTTGATGGAAAAACCTACAAAATTCCAAGGCGCACATCACAGCCTAATGCGCCCGAGACCAGACCCCACAGACTATAAGAGCCGCAGGGAATTTATTCAGGTGCGCGGTCAAGACGCGGAACCAGTCCTCGCCGAGGCCAGCGCCTGGATTTGGCAACACTGGCAGGACCAAGAACGCACTTACGTGAGAGTCTCCACGCATGACGATGACGGAGAGGAACAGGACTGTTCCTACTTCATCGACGACGACTCGGATAACGGGGAAATGCAGGTTACTCTGAAAATTCATCGACTTGCCTGGGATCAAGACACTCGGACTGGCCCGCGCTACTTGGTGATGGAAGACAACGTCTTCGTCGCAATCAAGGTCCAGAGAACTGAGTCACCCGTGAATGATTCCACGCCTCCTAGAATTTTGTCGCAAGAAGAAGAATGGCCCGGCGCAAAATACCACCTCCGCTTCATTGACGATTGGGAGTCTACTCTTACCCTCTAGATGTTCGCGTGTAGCAAACCCGTCGCGATCACGCACCCGCAAGTCAAGATGCCGGAGTTTGGCCCCGCGAGCATTATCAAAATCCACTTGACGGGAAGAGATTTGTTATGATACTTAGTTACGTAGGTATTCCTGCGGCCCCCTCTGAGCGAGGAAGTGTGTCCCAGCTCATCCCGTTTGTTCCTTCGCCATAGCTGACATTTTGGCTTACCTCCTGAGCGGCTAATCCTCTTAGGGGTCCGCCGTTGCGAGAAGGGCACCGATTCTGCACAATTTTGGTGCAATTCAAGTCATTTAGAAATCAACACTTCCGCGAGTTCTACAGTGTTGATTCTAAACAACTTAAACCCTTTAGAATGAACACTTGTGAAAAAGCCCAATCTTGCACAATTTTGGTGCAATGTAAGTCCCTTTAGAATCAACACTTCTAGAAGTGCTCATTCTAAAAACTTACAAAAAACACAGGGGGGAAGGGTGGTTCCCAACTAGTATACTTTGCTGAATTTCGCCCTCAATCAGCCACAACCTTCACTTGCAGCCGCCGCTCGCGGGGACCATCAAACTCGCAAAAGAAAACGCCTTGCCAGCGCCCAAGCACCAGTCTCCCACCTTCCACAGGGACGATTTGACTGGCTCCCACAAGCACCGCCTTCACATGCGAGTCCGAGTTGCGTTCGCTGTGGCGATACGGCCCCGTCGCAGGGATCAGCCGGTCCAGCGCGCCTTCGACGTCGCGCGCAACATCCGGATCCGCGCATTCATTGATAGTGATCGCCGCCGTCGTATGCGGCACATACAAATAGCAAATGCCAGTGGCGACACCGGACGAAGCGACCGCCTTTTGCACTTGAGCCGTCACATCCACAAGCTGCGTCCGGCGATCAGTTTTCACGCTCAATGTCTGCACCGAATTCCCTCCCCCAGCGCCGGGATTCTAGCATGCAGCATTCCTGAACGAGCAGGCCGTTCCTGTTTCTGTGTAAGGGCGGACTTCAGTCCGCCCCCTCTCTAACGCAGGCAATGAAATATGGATAACGGTTCGTGACTTAAGGCAGCTGAATAATGAAGTGATGCCCGATTTTCTTTCCCGTGGAACGTTTTTGCAATTCGCCGAGCCCGCCAGCCCCCCATCGCGCCAGAAACGGCAGCAGACACAATTCCCGCTCTTGCGGCGCTTTGTGGGGATACAGGAGCGACTCCAGGTACCGCTCGTGCCCCGAGATCAACCCGGCCTTCTGGTCCTGCGCCCGGCCCGTTTTCCGGCGCAGTTTGTCGATGTGAAATTCGATTCTCTTCCGCGCTCTCTCAACGGTGCCTTTCAAGGTGGGATCGAGCTTCTCGATCTGCTTGCCGAGCTGCGCTAACATCTTCGCGATCTGTTTCTGGTTGCGGTCAAAGTTTTTCGACAGAGACCCGGGGACCGACTGACGCTCCATTTTGTGCCGCAAGCCTTGCGATCCCGCCCAAGCATCTTCAACGCTCAGCCCATACCGGCGTAGAAGTTTCTTGGCCTTCGCGTCAACCAGCGTGAATCCCGCGCGTGGCAGCATCACCGGCATCCGTCCGAGTAGATGCCGGTACACAACTTCCGACTGCGCAAAATAAGAGATCTCCGCCGGCCCTGCAATATACGCGGCGGTGGGAAGCAGATAATCCTGCACCACCGGCCGGAAGAGGGCATTGGGGCTGAAGTTCTCCGGCTCCGTGTGCGTCATGTGCACCAGTTCGTCCCGCGCCCAGGTTTTCTCGCCGGCCTGAAATTTTCCGGTGCTCGCCGTGATAACCTGCCGCACGCCACCGGCCAGATGAAACAATAATGTACTCCGCGACGTCACTTTGACCTGAGCATCAAATCCCGCGCGGTCCAAATCCTTTCCGCGCTGCAGTAATTTTTCGTTCAATGCGTCGCGCTCCGCAAGCGCGTGCTGGTAAAGCGGCGCTGCAACTTTGTGGAGGCCGGTATCGAGCGGGTCCATCAGGATCAACCCGTGCTGCGCAAACAGGCGCGCGAATAGTTTGCCGAAAGCGCTGCCGTACGTTTCTTCCGGCCGATAGCTTTCGATCAGGTATTGCGCGAGCAGGTCGCTGCCTTGCTTCGCAAGCAATTCCGCCGCTTCTTGCACAAGAGGCTCGATCTGTGCACCGAGCGGAATCCTTCCTACAGGCCGTCCCGTTTCCGCGACAAGCGGCAATTCAAAACGGACCAGTTTTCCCTGGTCGAAGCATGTTGCGTGACGGACTTCGTCGAGATCGTGATCTTCCGTGGCCATCCAGAAAATCGGCACCGCTGGAATTCCGCCGCGCGTCAACTCCTCGGCGATCTGAACGGCCGTCAGCGCCTTATAAACGGAATAAGCCGGCCCGCTGAATAGCCCCACCTGCTGTCCGGAAACGACAGCGACTGCGCCTTTCTCAAGCCGGTCCAGGTTGGACAGCGTTTCCGCTCCCGCCCCGAGATCGACGTTCTGTTTGCGAAGAATGGAAGTTACTTCTGCCCTTCGCTCGCCTGGATAGTCCAATTTCCGAGCCGCGCGCGTCACCGCCGGCATGGCCGGCGGATGAAAGTAAAATGACTTCACTTTTTCAAAGTGATCCAGATATTCAAGAAAGACCTTCGGTTGATGCGGAAGCTGACGAAAGGCGAGGACGTGACAATCCATGAGCCCTTAGATGATACTCGCGGCAAAACGTCTCATCAATTCTGTTGGCTCATGCTGAATTAGGCCCTGACCGCAGCCGGTTCCAGGCTTGCGAGGAAGTCGTTAAGACGTTTCTTTTGTTCTTGGTGCAGGGGAACTAGGGGCAAACGCGGCACGCCCCCGCGGTATCCACGCTGGTCCATGGCGAACTTTACGCCGGCAATACCCATCTCGGAAACGATCAGCTTTGATGCGCGGAGCAGGATGGATTGCAGTTCGCGCGCCTCTTCGTGGCGGCCTTGGCGGACCAAATCGAACACCGCCACACACTTTTCCGGAAGCGCACACGCCAGCGCCAGAATAGCTCCTCGCGCACCAATCACCAGCGACGGATATACACTGGCCGCGGCGCCAACCAGGACCTGAAACGCAGGCGGCGTTGCCGCTACAATTTCCGCGACGCCCTGCACATTCCCAGAACTGTCTTTGATGCCAATGATGTTGGGATGCTCGGCGAGAGCGGCTGCTTCCGCGACTCCCAGCGCGATGCCGGTGAATTGCGGAATCGAATAGAGCATAACGGGAATAGGAGATTCGTCTGCCACGCGCCGGTAATGCGCGATAAGCACTTCCGGCTTGTACGCGGGTTTGTAGTAGTGCGGCGTCTTCACCAGCGCCGCGTCATAACCCAGCTCTGCCGCCCGCTTCGTGCGTTCAATCGTTTCTGCTGTTGATTCCGCGCCGGCGCCGGCGAGCAGCTTTTTCCCTTTCGTCGCCGCTTCCTTTACCGTGATAAGAATTCCGTCCATCTCTGCTCGAGTGAGCAGCACGGATTCTCCCGTTGAACCTAGCGCGACATAGCCCGCCAGCTCCGTCTCGTTGTAGCGCTGAACGTTGTGCTTTAGGTCAGGAAGAGAAACCGACCCGTCCTGCGCGTAAGGCGTGGTTAAAGCGGCGAAAACTCCGGAAAATATCACGGCTCAATCTCCCGACGCAGGCACGCCGGAAGCGGCGGCCTGTCCGCGATGTAAATCCTGCAATGCAGCGACTTCCGTTCCCTGCTCGAGAAGCGCGCGAATTCCGCGCGCGGCTGCATGCGCCGCGGCAAGAGTAGTGATACACGGTATGTTGTAACGGATCGCCGCGCGCCGGATCGATTTTTCATCGTAGAACGATTCACGCCCCAGGGGCGTGTTGATTACCAGATCGATCTTGCCAGTTTTCACCAGGTCCACAATGTTGGGCCGGCCTTCGTTCACTTTGAATACCGCTTGGGCCTCGATGCCGGCGGATTCCAGCGCCGCCGCAGTTCCCCGAGTGGCAAGCAGGTGAAAACCCAACGAAGAGAGCTCTTTTCCAAGAACTCCCAGATGCTTTTTGTCACGGTCGTTTACGCTGAGGAAAACCGTGCCCTTGCGCGGCAAGCGCTGCCCCGCCGCAAGCTGGGCTTTCGCGAACGCTTGTCCGTACGATGTCGAAATCCCCATGACTTCGCCCGTTGAGCGCATCTCGGGGCCGAGGATGGTATCGACGCCACGAAACTTGTTGAATGGAAATACCGGGGATTTCACCGAATAAAATTCGTGCACTGGAATTTCTGCCACGCCGTTGTGCCGCACCACCGGCAGCTGGATGGACGCGAGTTTCTTCCCGGTCATCAGTCGCGCCGCGACTTTTGCTAGCGGCACCCCCGTCGCTTTACTCACGAACGGGACCGTGCGCGACGCGCGCGGATTTACTTCCAAAACGTAGACCGCGTCACGCTGAATCGCGTACTGCACGTTCATCAGTCCAACCACTTTCAATGCCAGCGCCAGCCGTTTCGTATATTCACGGATAGTGTCGAGAATCGCTGGCGACAAACTAACGGGCGGCAACACGCAGGAGGAATCCCCGGAGTGCACTCCAGCTTCTTCGATGTGCTCCATAATTCCGCCGATGACCACATCCGTTCCATCGGCCAGCGCATCCACATCGATTTCCGTCGCTTCCTCGAGGAATTGATCGATCAGCACGGGGCGTGCGGGCCCCATCAGGGCCGCCTGAGCGACGTACTCCTGCACGGTGTTCACGTCATAAGCGATCACCATCGCGCGCCCGCCAAGCACGTAGCTCGGCCGGACCAAGACAGGTAACCCGATTTCTCGCGCGACGCGAGCTGCTTCTTCCGGCACCAGCGCAGTGGCGTTGCGCGGCTGCGGGATCCTCAACTCGTCGAGCAAACGCCCGAACCGCCGGCGGTCTTCCGCCAAATCGATCGACTCCGGAGCGGTGCCCACGATCGGCACGCCGTTGCGCTTTAGTTCCAGCGCAAGATTTAGAGGCGTTTGACCGCCAAACTGAACGATCACTCCTTGCGGTTTTTCGCGCTCCACGATTGCCAGCACGTCTTCGAGTGTCAGCGGTTCGAAATAGAGGCGGTCGGAAGTGTCGTAGTCCGTCGATACCGTCTCCGGATTGCAATTCACCATGATCGTTTCGAAACCGTCTTCGCGCAACGCGTAGGCGGCATGGCAGCAGCAATAATCGAATTCGATCCCCTGCCCAATACGGTTCGGTCCGCTGCCCAGAATCATGACCTTTGGCCGCACCTGGGCCTCCGATTCATCCTCGTCTTCGTAAGTGGAATAGAGGTACGGCGTGAACGATTCGAATTCCGCCGCGCAGGTATCGACGCGCTTGAACACCGGGGTCACGCCGTAACGGGCGCGCTGCAACCGCACAGAGGCTGACGTCGTTCTCCAAATTTGCGCCAATTGCTCATCGCTGGTTCCATGGCGCTTCACCTCGCGCAACAATTCCTTCGAAGCCGTCTCGACGGTGACGGCCGCCGCGCGCCGGTTCATGGCCGTCAACTCTTCAATCTGCTGGATAAACCAGGGATCGATCTTCGTCAGCTCACAAATTTCCTGCGCCGGCAGCCCGCGCTCCATGGCCGTCAGCAGCCAGTGGATCCGATCCGGCCTGGGCGTTGCCAATTTTTCACGCAGCAGTGAATCCGGCGTTTCCGACGGGGCGCGCCACGGGGTGCTCGGCTCGAGCGAACGAATTCCCTTCTGCAGCGCCTCCTTGAAAGTCCGCCCAATCGCCATGACTTCGCCGACCGATTTCATCTGCGTTCCGAGAGTACTGTCCGCGCCGGGAAACTTTTCGAACTGCCACTTGGGAATCTTCACGACGACGTAGTCGATCGTGGGTTCGAAGCACGCGGGCGTTTTCTTCGTAATGTCATTTGGGATTTCGTCCAGCGACATTCCCACGGCCAGCCGCGCCGCGATTTTCGCGATGGGAAACCCCGTCGCCTTGCTGGCCAGCGCCGAGCTGCGCGAGACGCGCGGATTCATCTCGATCACCACCATCCGGCCATTTTCCGGATTCACGGCGAACTGCACGTTCGAACCGCCGGTTTCGACGCCGACTTCGCGGATAATCGCGGCCGATGCGTCGCGCATGCGCTGGAATTCTTTGTCTGTCAGAGTTTGCGCGGGAGCTACGGTAATCGAATCGCCGGTGTGCACGCCCATAGGGTCGAAGTTTTCGATGGTGCAGATCACCACGAAGTTATCGCGAAAATCGCGCATCACTTCGAGTTCGTATTCCTTCCAGCCGAGCACGGATTCTTCCACCAGCGCTTCATGCACCGGACTCATGTCCAGCGCGTGGGCGATGGCTTCGCCAAACTCTTCCTTGTTGTAAGCGATCGAACCGCCCGTGCCACCCAGCGTAAACGACGGGCGAATCACCAGCGGAAATCCCAGTTGATCGCAGAGCCGCAATGCGTCCTTCGCGTTGTTCACCAGCGCGGACGCCGGAACTTCCAGACCAATCTTGCGGCAGGCATCCTTGAACCACAGACGGTCTTCCGCTACTTTGATGGCGCGCAGCGAGGCGCCGATCATCTCCACTTTGTATTTTTCGAGGATGCCGCTTTCGGAGAGCTCGACCGCCAGATTCAACGCCGTCTGTCCGCCGACCGTCGGCAAAAGCGCATTCGGTTTTTCCCGCGAGATAATTTCCTCGAGATATTCCTTGGTCAGTGGCTCGATGTAGGTCCGATGCGCGAGTTCCGGGTCGGTCATGATGGTCGCGGGATTCGAATTGACCAGGACGACCTGGTACCCTTCCGCGCGCAGCGCCTTGCAGGCCTGTGCGCCGGAGTAATCGAACTCGCAAGCCTGACCAATGACGATCGGCCCCGACCCGATAATCAGAATCTTCTTGATGTCTTTCCGCTTCGGCATAATCTCCCGTGAGACCTTTTTTCAGTGCCGGGAACTGCCCGGCTGCTCGAATTCCTTCATCATGTCGGTGAACTGAGTGAACAGATAGTGCGAATCGTGCGGACCGGGCGACGCTTCCGGGTGATACTGCACGCTGAAGAGCGGCAGCGACTTGTGGCGCATGCCCTCGTTCGTTTCGTCGTTTAAATTGATGTGCGTGATTTCGACTTTGCTCGACGGCAGCGATTCCGGATCGACGCAAAACCCGTGATTCTGCGCGGTAATTTCCACCTGTTCCGTCAGCAGATTTTTTACCGGATGATTCGAACCGTGGTGCCCGAATTTCAGCTTGAAGGTTTTTCCGCCCAGCGCCAGGCCGCACAACTGATGCCCCAGGCAAATGCCGAAGACCGGCACGTGGCCGATGAGCTTTTGAATGTTCTCCACTGCGTAGGTGACCGGCTCCGGATCGCCCGGCCCGTTCGAAAGAAAGACTCCGTCCGGCTTCATCCCCAGAACGTCCTCGGCGGAGGTTTGCGCCGGGACGACGTACACTTCGCAGTGGTGGTCCACGAGCAGCCGCAAAATGTTCTGCTTAATTCCGTAGTCGTAAGCCACCACGCGATGTTTCCGCGTCTCCGCTTGCGCATCCGATTCGCCCATTTGCTCGGACCAGGGCGAAATCGCGACCTCGACGGATCCTTTATCCCACCCGTACGGTTTCCCGCACGTGACGCGGCTGGCGAGTTCCTGCCCCGTCATGATGGGCAATTGCTTGGCTTCGAAAATCAATTGCTCCGCGGGCGTCCCGTCCGTCGATACCATGCCGCGCAGCGCGCCGACGCTTCGAATGTGGCGCACCAGCGCCCGCGTATCGATGTCCCAGATCACGGGAATCTTGTGACGGTTCATATACAACTGCGCCGTCTCCGCCGACCTCCAGTTTGAAGAAACCTGCGAGAATTCCCGCACGATGAGCGATTCGATGTAGGGCCGCGAGGATTCCTCATCTTCGACGTTCGCGCCGACATTTCCGATGTGCGGATAGGTCAAACAGACGATCTGCCCGGCATAACTGGGGTCGGTGAAAACTTCCTGGTAACCGGTGAGGCTGGTATTGAAAACGACTTCGCCGCCGCGGCGCGTGATGGCGCCCGCCGCGCGGCCGTTAAAGACGCGCCCGTCCTCCAGCGCAAGTATCGCGGGTCGGTGCTGAACTTCGGTCAGTGGGTCCTCCCCTATTTCTCATCAAAATTTGCCATTCACTTGGTGTTGGCTTCCGTGGTCGAAAGCGACCCGAAATGATCGACGGGCCAGTAGGCAAAGACGGCGCGCCCGTAAATGAACCGGCTGGCGACTGGGCCGAAAACGCGTGAATCGTTGGAGCTGATGCGGTGATCCCCCATGACGAAGTAACTGTCTTTTGGCACGTGCACGGGGCCAAAATCGCTCAGGTCCTCGTACTGCGGCGGAACATAGGGCTCCGGCACAATGTTCCCGTCGACGTACAAGGCGCCCTGGCGAATTTCCACCGCCTCTCCCGGCAAACCGACCACGCGCTTAATGAATGACTTTGAGTGATCGAGCGGATACCAGAACACGACGACGTCTCCGCGCTGAATCGGCTCGAAGCGGTAGACAAATTTGTTGATGAAAATGCGTTCCTGGTCGGAGAGCAGCGGGGCCATGCTGGTGCCTTCGACTTTTACCGGCTGGTACAAGAAGACGATGATTACCAGCGCGAGACCGATGGCGATCAACAGGTCGCGCGTCCAGACGCGAATTTCGTTGCGCAAAGGGTGCATCGGGGCCATCCGCTCGGCGGTCGCAAAAGCAGACGATGCCGGAAGTCGGGTTTCCAGTGAGGTTGCGGTCGCGGGCTGTTTCTCGTCTGGTCTTTCCATTTTTGGCTGCCTTGTATTTATAGCATGGCCATCGCGGCCCGCGCCAGATGCGATTTACCGCTGTGCCTGGGGAGGACGAAGGCCGCTTGGCTTGCTTACATTTACTGAGATTCACCGAACTCCGGCATTGTTGCTTGCCAATGTTGGGTATTTGTCGAAAGGGGCGAAGGTTCTTGGAACCGGGTCGCAGTCGATTATTCGCTGTCGAGCGCGTAATTCAGCGACGCCAGCGCGGCAATGACGGCCGTCTCCGTGCGCAGGATCAATCGGCCGAGCGAAGCTTCCAGAAAACCGCCGCTCTGAGCCGCCGCGAATTCCGCATCGGTCCACCCCCCCTCCGGACCAATCGCCAGGGCCGTTTTTGTCGTCCCCTGGCCTTGCAGCACTTTTCGCAGGGGCGAAGCAGCCGCTCGCTCTGAAAGCATCACACGCAAACCGTCTCTGCGTGAAGCAAAGGCGCTTTCTGGTCTTACCAATTCGGCCAGCACCGGCACGCGGACGCGCCGGGATTGCTGCGATGCTTCCAGCAGGATCTTCTTCCAGCGTTCCGCTCGCTTCGCTGCCGCGGCGAGCAAGGCCTTCTCACTTCGCTCCGCGGCGAGCGGCACGATCGTGCTCACTCCCAGCTCGGTGGCCTTTTCAATCGCCCATTCGAACGCGTCAAACTTGACTACCGCCAGCAGCAGCGTGAGATCCACGCCGGGGTGAACCGCAGGCAACTCCTCGACCAGGGCGAATTGCAGGCGATCGCGCCCCACACTTTCGATCCGGCCTAACCACACTTGTTCGCCGTCGCTCAGCTCATAGAGCTGGCCGGTTTGGGCGCGCAACACGCGTCCCAGGTGATGCGCCGCTTCGCCTTCCATGACGGCAGTCTTGCCCGCAAATTGTTCGACGAAGAATCGCCTTCGCACGGGGAGATTCTATCTCGGGAGGAGCGTTACTACCCGAAGATGTCTTTCACCTTATCGAAGATCGAGGAGTTGCGGTCCGCGGGCTTGTTTTCCACTTTCATGGTAGCGCCAAGTTGCTCGATCAATTTGCGCTGGTCCCGCGTGAGCTTCGTGGGCGTCATCACAAGCACGTGATAGTACAAATCGCCCTTGCCGCCGCCGCGCGGATCCGCCAATCCTTTGCCCTTGATGCGAAATACGGCACCGCTCTGCGTGCCTTCGGGAATCTTCAGTTTCTCTTCCCCGTTCAACCCCGGCACTTGTAATTCCGTACCGAGAGTCGCCTGCGCGATGCTCAAGGGAATGGTGCAATACAAGTCCGCGCCGCGCCGTTCGAAGAAGGGGTGTTCTTTGACTTCGAGCACGACATATAAATCGCCCGCCGGCCCGCCGTTCGGCCCGGGCTCGCCTTCGCCGGCGACACGCAACCGCGTTCCCGTATCCACCCCCGGCGGAATCCGCAGTTCAATGGTCTTCTCGCGCTCGAGGCGTCCTTGCCCGCGGCACTCCGGGCAGCGCTCCTTCACAATCTGGCCCGCGCCCTGGCACGCCGGGCACGTGCGCGTGATGGTAAAGAATCCCTGTTGATAGGCCAGCTGCCCGCGGCCGGCGCACGTTTGGCAGGCCTGAACGCCTGTACCCTTCTTGGCGCCCGTGCCGTTGCATGCCGCGCAGTATTCCTGGCGCGGCAGCTTGATCTTGGTGGTCACGCCCGCGGACGCTTCTTCGAACGCGAGCGACATGTCGTAACGCAAATCGGCCCCGCGCTGCGCGCGCCTGCGTCCACGCCGCCCGCTGCCGCCTCCGAACAGATCTTCGAAGCCAAAAAAATCTCCGAAAATGTCGTGGAAATCCTGGAAGACGGTGTTGTCAAACCCCTGACCGCCGCCGGCGCCGGAAAGACCTGCATGACCGTAGGTGTCGTAGACCTGCCGCTTCTGCGTATCGCTCAGCACACTGTAGGCTTCGGTGCATTCGCGGAATTTTACTTCCGCCTCTGTTTTGTTTTCCGGACTGCGGTCAGGATGCCATTTCAGCGCCGCTTTGCGGTACGCCGACTTGATTTCCTCGACCGCGGCAGTGCGGGACACGCCCAGCACTTCGTAGTAATCGCGTTGATTCCCCTTGGCCATGGAAACTCTCGATCTCCTTTAGTTCGCTGCTTCTTTCGATGCGGGATTCGGATGTACAGCTACACGCACCATTGCCGGACGCAGCACGCGCCCATGAAACATATATCCCGGCTCAAATACCTGCAGAATGGCGCCGTCTGCGTGGTCTTTTGTTTCAGAGCGATCCACCGCCTGATGCAGGTGCGGATCGAATGACTTTCCGACGGGATCGATCCGTTCTACTCCGAGCTTCGTCAGGTTTTCCAAAAGCTGCTTGTAGATGAGCTCAAATCCCTTGCGGTAATTGTCGTATTCGGACTCGCGGTGCGCCGCCAGAGCGTGCTCAAAACCGTCGATCACCGGAATGAGCCCTTCGATCACCCGAGCGGTAGCGCGCTTGGAATCCTCAAAACGCTCCTTCTCGATGCGCTTCCGGTAATTATCAAAGTCGGCTTGCCGCCGCAGCAGCGTCTGGCGCAATTCTTCCAGGTCCGCTGTCAGCTTGGCCATCTCGGCGTCGGCTTTCGCCGTATCCGCGGCCACGGCCCGAGCTTCCGCGGATTGTTCGGCGTTCGCGCTTTCCTCGTCCTTGTTGGCATTGAGATTGATCTTCATTTCCTTGTCGCTCACTTTTTCACTTCTCCTGTGCCAAAAATTTCTCAAGGCTTGCTCAACGCTTCGCTGAAGAGCTGCGCCACGTATGCGACGGCGGTCATGGCCCGCTCGTAATGCATGCGCGTCGGCCCCAGCACGCCAAGCGAACCCTGCACCAAATCGTTCCTCGTGTAGGCGGCGCTGATCAGCGCCAGGTTCTCTCCGGCTTCCGATATCTCTTTGATGCCAATTTGCACGTGAACGGGTTCAGGCGTTTCAATGCAAGCATTCAGCACCGTCACGAGCCGGTGCTTCTCTTCAATGGCCGCCAACAAATCACGCAACTGCGCTTGATCCACGAATTCGGCCGCGCCAATGATCTGCGCGGTGCCTTCGACGTGGACTTGCAAGGCGGATTCATCTCCCAACACCGCCGGGTCGCATAGCGTCAGAGCGCTCTGAGCCATGCCTTCGTACCGCTCACGCTCCGTTGCGAGTTTCTGCAAAAGGTCACCGCGAATCGCTTCCAGGGTCCACCCCGAATAGTGCCGGTTCAAAAACTCCGCTGTCGCGTCCAGTTCCCCTTGGGTGAACAACCTGCTTGGCCGCAGGATCTTGTCCCGCGTATTCCCACCCGGAGAAATGAGCACCACTACTACGCGTCCGTCCGGGAGAAGCCACATTCGCGCGTGTTCCAAAACGGTTTTGCCCAACGGCGGCGACACAATAATGCCAAGGCCATTGGAGACCTCCGCTAGCACGTGTCCGGCGCGCTCGGTGATTTCCGCTGCGCTGGTGGCGCCGCCCATTTCACGCTGGATCCATTCGCGATCCACCACGCTGATGGTAGCTTGTGAGGCAATCTCTTGGGCAAAAAACCGGTACGCCGCAGCCGTTGGCACGCGCCCTGCCGAGGTATGGGGTTGGTACAGAAACCCGGCATCCTCCAGGTCCGCCATGACGTTGCGAATCGTGGCGGTGCTCAGCGTCTCTTCAAAGCCTTTCGAGATCACGCGCGAGGACACCGGTTCGCCCGTCTCGATGTACGCGCGCACGATGTCCGCCAGGATCTGGCGGTTCCGCCGTTCTTGGAGCGCTGAATTCCTCATAGCAGCACTGTACTCCTAGTGCAAAAGAGCGCTACCTATATTGTAGAAAGCGTGTCAAGCGCGGTCAACGTAAGTCCCCTCCCGCATTGCCGCAAAAAACAGAGGGGGCAGGATTTCTCCTGCCCCCAAACCTACTCTTGTCAATTCCCTGGCTGCGAACCGAACTAATTGTTATCGATTTGGGCGCGCTGGAGCTTGTCAGAATAATCGATGTAAACCGTCTTCCACTCGGTGAAAAAATCGATTGCCGCAATCGCTGCTTCGCGGTGGCCGTTGCCGGTTTGCTTCGTGCCGCCGAAGGGCAGGTGAGTCTCCGCGCCAATCGTGGGGGCGTTTACATAGACAATTCCGGTGTACAGATCGCGAGTGGCTTGGAAGGCGCGGTTCACGTTTCGCGTGTAGATCGAAGCGGACAATCCGTATGGCACGCCATTCGCAACATCTATGGCGTGTTCCAGATTATCGATCGGGATCACAGACACGACCGGACCAAAAATCTCTTCCTGCGCTATGCGCATTCTCGGCGAGCAATCGCCAAATACCGTCGGCGCGTAGAACCAGCCCTTCGCGTGCGCGCCGGTGTCCAGACGATCTCCCCCGGTCAGTAATTTCGCGCCTTCATTTTTGCCGATCTCCACGTAGGTCATGACCGTTCTCAATTGTTGCTCGTTGATGCACGGCCCCATATCCGTGGAAGCATCGAGCCCATCGCCAACCTTCAGCGATTTCACCCGCTCCACAAACCGTTCCACGAACTCCTTATAGACACTCTTGTTGACCGCTACGCGGCTCGCCGCGGTGCAGCGTTGCCCGGTCGTGCCAAAGCCGCCCCAGACCGCTCCGTCCACCGCCAAATCGAGATTGGCGTCATCCATGACGATAATGATGTTCTTTCCGCCCATCTCCAGGCTGTAGTGCTTGAAGTCCGGCGCGCAGGCTTGCGCGATGATTCGCCCCACTGCCGTTGAGCCCGTAAAGCTGATCACCGGCACATCTTCATGCTGAGAGAGCGGCGCGCCCGCTCCCGGCCCGTCGCCACTCACCAGATTCACTACGCCGCGCGGCACGCCCGCCTCGGTCAGAATCTGCACCAGGTGATACGAAGACAGCGGAGTATCCTCCGCCGGTTTCAACACAACGGTATTCCCGCTAATCAACGCCGGCATCATTTTCCAGGAAGGAATGGCCATGGGAAAATTCCACGGCGTGATCATTCCGCACACACCAACGGACTGGCGCACGCTCATGGCGAATTTGTTCGGCAATTCCGAAGGCGTCGTCTGACCAAACAGCCGGCGCCCTTCGCCCGCCATGTAGTAGGTCATGTCGATGGCTTCTTGCACGTCGCCGCGGCTCTCTGCCAGGACCTTGCCCATTTCACGCGTCATGTCGGTGTTCGCCGGGTTGCGGTTTTCGTACGCTTTCCCGCTCCGCGATTCCACCCATTCGCCGTTGATGAAATTCTTAAAAATCCGGGGTGCAACTGCCGTGGCCATACTTCCTCCTCAATCCCTGAAGCTTGCCGCTTTGCTTTTCGTCTGGTCCTCTGCGGATCTGAACGCGAGACACTACCCCGTGGAAACTAAAGTCTACCGTCGCCCATCAACCTGGTCAAATTTCGACCCTTTCTGGCATTTCCCACGCTGAAGTGAAATGACGCCAGAGATCCCCGGCGAATCCCTTACGTTCCAACGAGCATATAATGGGTGGTATGAAAGCACCGCGCTTCAACGGCTGACTTGCCTGCTTCCTCGTAGAGGGGTCCCTCTACCTGATCGCGCTTGGGGCGCAGGCTCTGGCTCGTCTATTCAAGGGCGCGTCTTAGCGCTTTTGCTCGTTTCTCTTGCCACCAACTACAGCGCCGCCTTTTATCACAGGCCAAAGTGCGTCTCTTCAACAGTTTACAGGTAATGTACTTTTTACTTGACACGGCGGTAACTAGTCTGGTAAGCTCATCACCGTAGAAGAGTGTGCCCCGACGCCAGTTGGGGCTTTTTCTTTTTTGGACTGCGGCAGCCTTGCTGCCGCTTTTCTTTTGTGGAGGCGGGGCTTGCCACGCGCTCCGGCTACGATACCCCCGTGTCGTACGTCGGCATCCCCCTGTCGGTGTTTCTCCGTGACCGGCGCTTGCCCCCACCGGCTCGGGGTGCCTGTCCTCGGTGCTCTCTGTGTTAAGCCGCTGTCTTTTCTTCCGCTATTAGCTGTCAGCTGTCGACTATAAACTTCCCTTTCAGGATTGAAATCATGAAAAATAAGAACATCGACGCGGAACAGGTCTGGAAAGATTTTGAAGACCGGCTGGCGTCCCAGCTAAACTTTTCCGTGACCGACCGCGCTGTCTACTCTCATCTTTTCCGGCATAGCCGCCTCGAACGCAAGCTCCGTTTCCGCTTTTCGATGTCCTGGCTTGCCGGCCGTATTCGTCTCTCTGAGAAAACCACTCGCCAGTCGGTGCGTCGCCTGATTGCGCGAGGCGTTTTGCGCTTGGTCGAGCGCAGCTGCCAGGCCCATCACGTAGTTTGTGTGCGGCTGCCGCAGGAAGTTCGCGCCCTGCGCGCTGCCAAAACCGCAGCCCACGGCTCCGCCCGAACTTCACGCGGCGCCGCCTTCGCGGAGACCGATTTCCTCCAAACCCAGGCGCTCCGCCGGGCCATTCACGCCCGCGAGGGCGGCCGCTGCTTCTATTGTCTGCGTCGGCTCATCCCCCAACGACGGTGCCTCGACCACGTCGTCCCGCAGGCCAGCCTCGGCAGCAATTCCTACCGCAACCTCGTCTCCTGCTGTCTCGATTGCAATTCCAATAAAGCGGAGCGCCACGCCGTCCAGTTTGTACGCTCGCTCTACCGCGACCGCCGCCTGAGCGACATTGAACTCAGCGGCCGCCTCCGCGCCTTGGATGATTTGGCCGCCGGCAAGCTCATCCCGCCACTTCCCGTCCAGAGAAAGAACGGAAATGAAAGCAACGAGGGATCCTAGTGTAGTGTCCCATAAATAGCTTGATAGTGTTGCAGCGATTGGTATGATCTCAGTCATGCCGAACACGGGTCTGGCGATCACGTTGCAACCGGCGGAGCGCATTCAGCTGGAACAGTGGGAATCCGCACACGGAACGCCTCAACAAGTGGCGCTGCGCTGCCGGA
>WNFR01002199.1_pt1 | contig 20389 bp, 17 predicted proteins | sample 5400221 | NCBI WGS metagenome assembly WNFR01 (sample SAMN13153357, study PRJNA577476) | soil metagenome | isolation source: 40 cm soil under Madrone tree | place: USA:California | collected 2016-06-14 | reverse complement strand
ATTGCGAAATACTTTGCCCACCTGCTTCCAGTCAAAGCGCGCGACCGGCAGAGCATACGGCCCGTCAGTGACAAAAAGCAGAACCAGCAAACCACCGACAACTGCGAGCAGCGAAACGAACGTCACGTTGTGCCGCCAATTCTGGCTGCCGATGGCATTGATTAGATAAGGCGCCGCCTTACCCAGCGTCAGCGCGCCGACCAGCACCCCTAACGCCAGGCCACGACCGTGCCGAAACCACGTGGCCAGAATCTTCATTGCCGGCGGATAGACCCCTGCCAAACACATCCCGGTCAGAAAGCGCAGAGGAATCGCGACTGATGCGTCATGGGCAAACCATGCGAACGCCGCGTTCACGAGTGCGCCGGCGATCGCCGTCAGCATGAACAAGTGACGCGGACTGATGATGTCGGGAAGATTGAGGAGTGCGCTGAGCAAGGTCCCGGCGACAAAGCCAAGTTGGACTGACAGAGTGAGCCAACTCGCCGCTGCTTCGCTCAGGTGCCACTCTTTCGTCAGCTCCGGCACTACCGCCGAGCCGCTGAACCAAAGCGACATCCCGAGCAACTCAGCGATCGCCAGCAGCGCGAGCGTGCGCCAACGCGAACCGCTCTTAGCGTCCGATAAAGGGTGGGCCGAGTTGTGCAAGCAGGAGATTGTAACGTAAAGGGTAGGTTGCGTCTTTCGTAAAACGGAGGGCGACGTGATGGCCTGAGCGCGAGTCCCGAAAAGAGCTGAGGATAAGGAAAGCGTGCTCCGTGGTTAAGCCACTGCTTCGATGCGCGGTCTGACGAACCTTGGAGGGAACACTTCCCGGGTGCGTTTGCGGCGCTTGTCCTCGTACATGGCCCGGTCCGCGCGAGCCATCAAATCTTCGATCGAGTGTCCTGCTTCCGGATCAAACCGCGCCAGGCCGACACTAATCGACAGATCATAAGGACGATTCCGACTGGCGTTACTGGCGGTAAACTTTTCCTGTAGGCGCGTGGCCAGCGACTCAGTGCTCTCTTCCGAATCGATCGCCGCCAACACTACGAACTCGTCGCCACCCAGGCGCGCCAGAATATCCGAGCTGCGGAACGTATCTTTAAAGATCTCGGCCGCTTTGGCCAGAGCGCGATCTCCTTCGTGGTGACCCAGCGAGTCGTTAATCTCTTTTAATCCATCCAGGTCGGCATAGAGGATGACTGGAACTTTTTCATTCCGACGAATCGCCGCCAGATGCTGCTCAGTTACCGCGAGGAAACCCCGCCGGTTGTAAAGTCCGGTCAGTTCGTCAACCAAAGAGAGGCTCTGCAATGCCGCTTCAGCGCGCTTGCGCTCAGTGATGTCCTGAATCTGAAAGATGAAGTGTGCCGGCTGGTCATCAGAGTCGCGCACCAATGAAACACTGTTGAGCGCCCAGACGATTTGGCCGAACCGATGTACGTAGCGCTTCTCGACCTGGCAGGTGGGTGTCTCGCCCTGGATCAGGCGATAGAGGTTGGCCAGATCGTTGCGTCAATGCGGTACTGGTCGCGATCAGAATTGAGTTGCCGAAATACTGAGCTACGGCCATCACGCAAACCACGACCAAATAGTTTGACGAATACACATCGCGCAACGTCAGGGCCTCTCCAAAACATAGGCGCAATATCCAGACGGTGAGAAAAGTAGCGCATGCCATTACGCTACTGTTGAAGAAGTGTGTGCGCACCTTGTTGCTGAGACGCAATGAAGAACAAAGCGCATCCGCGGTAGCCAGGAGGATGGCGGCCTCACCGCCAAAGAGCAGTAACGAAAGAAATACAAAAGTGTCTGAGACTGAGATGTGAGCTTTGACTCGCGGAATCTGTATACTCAATCGCGTTCGGGGCGTTTAGAGTACCAACTTCAGTTGGGTCCTTTGGACTAAATAAGACCGACTAAAGTCGGTACTCTGAACATGAGTTTTGAGACAGCTCCGTTACTGCGTTAGAATTGCCCGCCCGATAAGTATCGCCGAGAACAAACAAAGGATTTTATAGTAACCGACAAGATGTTAGCGCTACTGGCCAACAACCCTCGTCCCCTGACCGGTGATTTGTGCGTCGACTTTCCGGGCTTCTGCGAGCCGATAGAAAAAACGGCGGGCAACATCAGTTCGCTCTATCAGCTTGATGCCTTCGATTGGACAATCCTCATCATCTACTTCAGTATCCTGACGGTGCTGGCAATTTATGGTATGTATCGCGTCAAGCAGGTCATCGAATTTTGGCGCTACTCGAAATTTCCGCCGCAGCCTAAAGGCTCGTTCAACGAAGCTGAACTCCCACTGATCACCGTCCAGCTTCCGCTCTTTAATGAGATGTACGTGGTCGAGCGTTTAGTCAAAGCGATAACTGAGATCGATTACCCGCGCGACCGTTTGGAAATCCAGGTGCTCGACGATTCCACGGACGAGACCGTGAGTATCGCTCGCGCCACAGTCGAAAATTATGCTCGCGCCGGTTTCGATATTCACTATCTTCATCGCGACGATCGCACCGGCTTCAAAGCCGGCGCGCTGGAATATGGACTGAAGACGGCGAAGGGCGAGCTGATTGCCATCTTCGACGCCGACTTTGTGCCCAGGCCGGATTTCCTGCGCAAGCTGGTTCATTATTTCACCGACCAGACCATCGGTTGCGCGCAAATGCGTTGGGCGCACATCAACGGTTCGTACAATCTGCTCACGCGTCTGCAAACCATCATGCTCGACGGCCACTTTGTGGTTGAGCAAACGACGCGCAATCGCAGCGGCAACTTTTTCAACTTCAATGGGACGGCGGGAATCTGGCGGCGCGAAGCAATCCTGTTGAGCGGTGGCTGGCAACATGACACGTTGACCGAAGACACGGACTTGAGTTTTCGCGCCCAGTTGATGGGCTGGCGATTTGTCTACCTGCTCGACGAAGAAGCGCCGGCCGAAATCCCGGTTGAGATTAATGCTTTCAAAGCGCAACAGCGGCGCTGGGCCAAAGGTGTGCTGCAGGTTTGGTTCAAGCTCTACCGGCGCATCTGGTACGCGCCGTTGCCGCTGCGGGTCAAGCTGGAGATGTTCTTTCGCCTGACCGGCAACATCTGTTATCCGCTGATGATTGTCGCCAGCTTTATGCAGTTCCCGCTTTTGGTGGTGCGATACAACCAGGGTTTGCATCAACTGATGATGCTCGATGTGCCGCTGCTTTTCTTCTCGACAATTTCGGTCGTGCTTTTTTACGGTTCGGCGATTTGGTATCTCGACAAAAAACGCGGACGGCGCCTGTGGCATCTGCCGCTGGTGATGGGATTGGGAATCGGTCTGGCGTTTTCCAACGCGCGCGCGGTAATCGAAGCCCTGGCCGGTGTTAAATCAGATTTTGTCCGCACGCCAAAGTATCGAGTGGAACAGACTGACGACGAATCGTGGAAGCGAAAGAAATACAAACGCAAACACGGCTGGCTGCCGCTGCTCGAGCTGAGCTTTGCTTTCTATTTCGTCCTGGCGATTGGATACGCGGTGCGCATGCACATGTGGGGACCGATTGCGTTCCTGCTGCTGTTCCTGTTCGGCTACGGCTATATGGGAGTGATGAGCTTGCTGCAAACGGCCGGCGGGAAGCGCCTGTCATCAACTTTCCGGCCAGCGTCGCTAAGTCCGAAGGGCTAATCTCACCGCCTGAGAAATCCTCAAAAACTTGTAGTAACCCTCCGCGCCGCCCGAGCGTCTTACTAGCGCACTCGCAAATAAAATCGCGTTTGCACACGCAACTATTTCAAGTTTTGACGGAGGATTTTCTAAATGAGAAGAGCTTTTCTAATAGCCGGTGTGATGACGGCGTTCGCGGTGGCAGTGCTGGCGGCCGGCGCTAATTTCGCTGGTACCTGGGCGTTGGATAAGACCAGAAGCCAGGGCCTTGATCCAAGAATGCAGAATGCCGATGTCACCTGGGTAATCACGCAGGATGACAAACAGATTTCCATTGAAACGAAGGTTACCGGTGGCCAGCCCCCGGCCGGCGGGCCCGGTGGTGGTGGCGGCATGGGCGGCGGTCGCGGGATGGGTGGTCCGCGGACTTACAGCCTGGACGGCAAAGAAGTTACGTCTGAAGCCGGTGGCCAAATGGGCGGCAGCAACACCACGAAAGGTCTCTGGTCAAGCGACGGTAAAACTCTCGAATTGTCTTCGGTGCGCACCGGCAACCGCGACGGCCAGGCCTTAAAATTCACGACGACGGACAAACTGAGTCTGTCGACCGACGGCAAGGTTCTGACCGCAATTCGTCACAGTGAAGGCCCGCGCGGAACAACGGACTCGACGCTGGTTTTCAATAAACAGTAGTTCCCTTCAAACCTGGAACTCATCAAAAGTGCGTAAGCCATTGGAATCCCTGGAGGAACTCCAATGGCTCTTTCGCAATTAAGAAGCTGGTAGAAGAGACTCGCTGATTGATTGGGTGTAGCGCAGATGATTGCGACCACCTGTCCGGTGCCGGCATGGCCGGGCGACCGGCCATAGCCGGGATTGGTCCGCACGACGATTATCTTCCTGACGTCTCCGCTGATGACCGAACCGTCGTTCTGTATAGAGCTGGCCACAATTACCGCCATGTACTTGGGTATCGCGGTAGGTGGATTCGAGCTGTTACCGGGCCGACTGCGAATTGAACCAGCGCGGGATTCGACGCTCGTTTCCTGGATGATTCGAGATCCATGAATCAAGCCGGAGATTTTATTCATTTCCCTTAACGAGACCTCGATCCTGAAGCGACTCTCTTCCTCAATTAGCGTCACAACCTCTTTACGATCGGGCGTGTGCCGCGAACGTAACATCCGATTTTGAGTCAAAACGCTCTCCGGAATATCGGCCCTACGGCTGCTGGTGGGATTCAATCCGAACCAGGCCGCGGCCGGCTCGCCGCCAATCGTGAGACGCTTGGCCGTTACCACCTCTACTTCAAGTTGATTCGGCACGTCTCCCCAGTACGAGATCGGAAACATTCGCAAATGAACCTCTGCGCGTGCGGGCAAGAGCAACGCGTAAAAACCGCCGGTGCCCAGAAAGTGGCCAACGACGACACGACCTTTGCCGCGCGGCCCGAACACTTCCACGCCATCGATACCGCCCTTAGTGAGAAGCGCTGAAGTTCCGGGGCCAAGATTACTTGGCAGCAGAAACCAACGCGGCTCAGCGCGATCGTTGCGCAGCGCAATATCGAAATAAAGTTCGACCAGTGGCGGTTTGCGCATGCGCAGTTCACGGAATTTGATTTCCGCGACAGCACGAGGACTAATCACTTTGACTTCGCGCATATCAAAGAAAAAATGCTCGGGAATACTCGCTGCGTCGGTTCTTTGAGAGGGCGAACCAGGAGCATACCGGAGCGTGCCCATAAGCTTGACCCTTTGGCCATTGAAATTATCGAGAGTATTCATACGGGTGCCGTCAGACTCGTGAGCGTTGTAAACATAGACACCCCAGTGCTCAAAAGTGACTAGCCAGCCGAGTTTGGCTGAGGCAAGGATTCCTTCTACCGTGATCCGGCGCCCGACCTGCGGCATCATTTTGCGTTTGAAGCAGGCAAAGTCCGAGCTGCGGCATTTAGGACTCGCCGCCATCGCGGTTGCAGATAAAATGAGCGCTGCGACGATCGATGTGATTCTTAGCTGGGTTCTCATGTTAACCAACAATGACTCACTCTCTCGACATTCAATCACGGCAAAAACGTTATGACATCCTGCTTACTTGAACTTAAGTGAGTTCAGAAAGCGCTGAACGCGTGCGTCTGATTCGTTGGCGCCGCTGACGTCAATCGTATAGTAGTGCGCCTTGCCCGCCAGAACTACGAGCACGCTTTCCTTTCGTTCTGAACAGGAGATGCGAGCGTAAGCGTAAACTTTGCGCGGCTGGCCGCTCACTTGGTCTTTCCGCAGAATCTTTAGCTCAAAGCTGTTGCTCAACCCCTCATCCAACCAACCTCTGCTGCGAACGCCTACGAAGACTCGTGCCAGAGTATTCAAGGCAACGTCAATGACGTTGGGCTCCCGCGCGATTGCCGGACGAGCCATTGAGTCTATGACGTACATCACGCCTTCGCTGGCCGCGATGTAACCACTTCCGCTAGCGCAAACATTGTCCGGTAAATCGACGACCAGGTCTTTATCAGCCGAGAAGGTTTTCCAATCGCGCTTTTGCTGCACCGAAGGGGTTCCGTCTGCTTCCCGGAAACATCCTTTTTCAACAGCCGGTGAATCCGTCGTTACCGTTCGTTCAGTTTTTTCTTCAGGGATTGGAACTGGAGCAACCAGGGTTGTCAATTCATTTTCAATTGGCATGAACGCCCTGCTCACCGCCTCTTGCAAAGACGTCTCAGCCTTGTACTCCACCAACTCCTTCGAAGCCTTTTCCGCGTCCTTCAATGTAAACGAGTCATTCTTTTTTCGCTCCTCATCCTGTCTGGCCGACTCTTTTTCTTCAGCCTCTCGCCTGGCGTCGGCGAGTTCCGTTGCGCGCTGCTGCGCTTCATCAGACCGGCGTTGCATTAAAGCCTTCGCCGCTCGGTCGTTTTTCAGGCCGTAAAGTTTGGCCCTTTCCGAAAGGAGAAGAGCCTTAAACCGCCAGGCGTTTTCGTTCTCAGCGTCTAGATCGATCGCCCGGTCCGTATATGCCATACCGAACGTTACACACTTCTCCACTTCTTCAATTTCTGATTTCGCCAAAGCGAACTTCGTCGACGTTATTCGATAGGAGCAATCCCGGGACTTGCCGGCCAGCACTGTGTAAGCTTCGGCGCGATCTTTCGCCGTTCGATTAGAGTCCGAAGTACGTTTTTGCAATTCGTTCCTCAGTTCTTCTTCGCTAATTTTTCCGTAGAGCGAAACAAGGTAATGATCCATCCGGCTCTTTTCTTCTGAGGTAAACTGCGGATTGTTTATCGCCTGCTGATAGGCTTCGATTGCTTTCCGAATGAGCGCGATGTTCTCGGCCGACTTGTCACTCGGTTTGATCTGTTGCGCCAGGCTGCCAAGCAAGACCTTCTGTGCAAAGATATTCTTCGGGTCTGATTGAAGGACTCGTTCAAGCCTCTTCTGCGCAGAGGCATAATCGTGCTTATCCACGTCACAGAGAGCCGCGCGAATTTCCTGCTCAATGGAATTCTTCGTTGAGTCTTGTTGCGGACAAAGACTCGGCGCACCGGCCTGCAGGCAGAGTAGAAGGATTGCTGCAGCAACCAGATTTCTTTGCATGGAAGTAAAGTCGCTCGAACCTGGAAACTTCTCGCGGGGGCCGACAATCTCAAACGCCTCACCGCGGTATGCTGTTACTGAACACCCATGGCACCTACATAGCTCACATTGTAAGTGAGTTCATACGCCGGCGTCGTGGCGATGATCGGCTTTCGATGTAGGTGTCGGCGCCGGCGAACTGCAAACTTCGGTCATCGTTGTCCGCGAACCGGCTGAGGACAATCCGATTACCAGCAGGATAAAGGTAGCCAGAACAACTGCTGCTAATTTCTTCATGAACTTCCCCCTTTGTGGGTCACGACTGCGTTTGCTACGCGGTATTTATGCGCGCGCTACACAATAACAGCGGTCGTTGTAGCACCAGGCGATGCTGCCGCAAGCGCCCCCGGAAAACATGTTGTTGCAGTCCGCATCTCCGGTGCAGCCGCAAAATAATCCCGAGCATGTGAAATTAGTAGTGCCACCCCCTGGACGCGAGGGGCTCAACTTTTGGCCTCGCAGGTCGGCCGGAGTTCCCACGAGCAATTGACCTTTAACGTTGGCCCCGGATTGCTTCAACAGCTCAGCCATTGTCTTAACGCCTGCTGTCGTGCGGACCGTCACGCGGCTGAAATCGGTACCGTCACCGTTGAAGTTGTAGATAGTACCTTTACGCGTCAAATCAACCTCGTACGTTTTCCCAGCCGGCAACTTAGCGATCGTTGCCGACGACACTGCCTTGCGTTTTACGGGTGTGGTGGTTTTCTGCGCCAGGCTGAAACTGAACCCTATTGCCAGAAGAGTAATTGCTATCGCGATCTTTTTCATAGGGACTCCTTTTTTAGGTTCCGACGAAAGTTAAAGTTGTCAGGGACTGTGGTGCACGCAGCCCAGCGATCGAGGGGGATATTTGTGTTTCGATTAGCGGCTTTGCTCGTAACGCGGAAGAGAATAACCCGACTGTTGCTCAAACATCAATAACTTTTGAGCGAGGAACATAAGAGAAAGTGTCTGGCGCACAATTGTAATCGCGGCTACAATTGGCGCGGTGCCGACGCGATTCAAATTGAGCCTTATCTCGGATGAGCGCCTGCTGGACACGCGTATCTGCGATCTGCCGATACGCATCAAGGGATCGTTCCTGGAGCCTCACATCAAACGCCTGTACCGCGAGCTGAACGACCGCGGAATTCGCTTCAAACCGCACGTGTGGTTGTCGGCAGAATGGTTCACGCCTGACGGCGTGCCCGGATTCGCGATTCCGTTTTACCTGGCGCATCCGCGGCTGATGAAGCTCGAGCGCAAGTTCATGCGCGAGGTCGAAGGCGGGACCGACGTTGAGTGCATGCGCATCCTGCGCCACGAAGCCGGACACGCACTCGATAACGCTTTTCGTCTGCACTTCAAACGCCGCTGGATTCGCATGTTCGGATCCTTCACCCAGAAGTATCCGCCGTCTTACAAGCCGAAACCGAACAGCCGCCGGTATGTACTCAACCTCGATGCCTGGTACGCGCAGGCGCATCCGGCGGAAGACTTCGCCGAGACATTCGCCGTCTGGCTACAGCCACGCTCGAACTGGCGACGGCGTTATCGTGGCTGGCCGGCGTTGCGCAAACTGGACTATGTCGACGAGCTTTTGAAAGAGATTGCGGGCACGCGGCCAAAGAATCGTGTGCGTCGCAAGATCGAAAGACTGCCTGAGATCCGCATAACTTTGCGCGAGCATTACGAGCGCAAACGCAAGCAATACGCGTTTGAATGGCCGGCTTATCTTGACAATGATTTGCGGCGAATTTTTTCCAACGAGCCACGGCATCGCGCCCGCGAAACTGCGGTTAGCTTTCTGCGCCGCATCGGACCGGAAGTCCAGCAGCTTGTGTCCGAAGGCACCGGGGTACATGGCTACGCGATCGATCACGTCATGGAATTGATGATCGAGCGTGCGGCCCAATTAAAGTTGCGTACCGTCGGCCGTGAGGAACAGGTCAAGCGGCATCTGCTGATCATGTTGACAGTGCAAACAATGAACGTCGTTCACTCGGGATACTACAGGATCGCTTTGTGAGCAGCGAAGAACCGACTAAGGAACGCAAGCGCTCGCGCCAAAAGACTCGCGCTTCGAAAAACGGCGAGGCGTTCAAGAAGCTGCGCGTGATCGTGCTCTGCCACGAAGACCTGGTGCCGCCCGATACAATTGAAGGTCTGAGCGCTAAAGAAGTCGCGCCCTTTAGAACCGAATGGGACGTCATCTCGACGCTGAAAAAGATTGGCCACGAGGTCTCGCCCGTCGGTGTTTACAACAACCTGGGCGTGATCGGCAATGCTTTAATCGAACAAAAACCCCACATCGCTTTTAATCTACTCGAAGAGTTTCACGGCTATCCTCTCTACGACCAGCACGTCGTCAGCTATCTCGAATTGATGAAGCAGCCGTACACCGGATGTAATCCGCGCGGGCTGACGATCTGTCGCGACAAGGCGCTGACTAAGATGGTGCTTGCCTATCATCGGATTCACATTCCAGCGTTTGCCGTCTTTCACATGAATCGAAAAGTGAAACGATCGAAGCGGTTGAAATTTCCGCTGCTGGTGAAATCAATCAGCGAAGAAGGATCGGTGGGTATCGCTCGCGCTTCGATCGTCAACGATGACGAAAAGCTGGCTGAGCGCGTCGAGTTCATTCACCGCCAGACCAAAACGCACGCGATTGCCGAGCAGTACATCGCCGGCCGCGAGATTTACGTTAGCGTGATCGGAAACCAGCGCCTGCAAACCTATACGCCTTGGGAATTGGTGATCGAAAAACTTCCTGAAGGCGCGCCCAACATCGCGACCTCAAAACTGAAATGGGATCCCGCATATCAAGAGAAGGTTGGCGTGGTCACGAAGGCGGCTGAACTTGATAAGAGCATCCGAGACAAGCTGGAGCGTCTGTCCAAGAAGATTTACCGGACGCTGTTCTTGAGCGGGTATGCGCGGTTGGATTATCGCGTGACTGAAGAAGGGCAGTTTTATCTGCTGGAAGCGAATCCGAATCCTCAGATCGCGGACCACGAAGATTTTGCCGACTCAGCCAATCACAGTGGAGTCGATTACGAAGCGCTGCTGCAAAAGATCATCGCGCTCGGTTTGCGATATCGCACCGGGGCTTAGTAGCACAGACTTCAGTGGGTGATTCAGCTGCCACAAAGTGAAGTTTGAGCTACAAGAAGAAACGCGCCGGAACTCCCTGGTTCCTGGCGCGCCCTTTGGTTGAGATGAAACCAGCCTAATTTCCAGTCACCGCTCCGCTACTGGTTCCTACTACCAACTCTGATTCGAGCCTGCGAAAGTAAACCCGATCAATTCAGCCACGTTATTCTTCTCAAGGGTCCGCACCGAAGTGCTCTTCGCCTTATCACTGCGCGGCGCAAAGTGCGCGGTCGTTTTTGCCCTGACTTGCCCGCTCTTGAGAATCCTTAGCTGGCTGGTTTCCTCGTTAAACTTGATTTGATATTCGCCGGCCTTAAGGAGCGTGCCGTTAACCATTACATCCGATCCGAAGGTAACGCTCTCTGTCCTGACCTTACCTTTGCCGCCGGCGAAAGCGCCCACCGCTAACAGAGCGCAAACCGACAGCGCTACCAACGCGCGTTGTAGAAATTTTCTCATACCTCTCATCCTCCCTGTCTGTTCGGCACAATCGTCCACGCTGGGGCGCGTTCAAAGCGATTCTCCTTGCTCTGGGAATAAACGCTTCGGCCAGGGTTGCGTAGCGAAATTCTCATATCAATATTTCTGGGAGGCGTGAGAATTCGGAAACAACTTTCTTCGATTTGCTTGAAAGGACTGTTGGACAATTACCAGTTGAGGATATGTTGCGGATCCAGCCAGTGGCGCGTCATGTCGCACCACAGAGCGAGCCCTCGCCACGAATCAAAGCGCGCATAGAAACGTGCTATCTTTTTGTCGCTGGCGGCGCGTCCGTTGTTCCGCGCGCGCGCAAACTGCGCCCGCGTCCATGAATCCAGCGCCAGCCCATCATACCTGCCGATCAGTTTCAGGAGATTCTCAGCCGCATAGTTACCGACACCTTTGACACTTTTCATTTCTTTTATTAAATCGTCCAAAGGCGCCGCATTCATAAGCCAGCTCTCGACATCAAGGGCGCCGGCCGCTACGCGTTGTGCCAACTCTTTCAGGTACGGCGCGCGATAGCCGGCGCGAATTTTATCGCGAAAGAACTTCTCCGGCTTTGCGGCCATAGCTGTCGCGGTGGGAAACGATTTGCGGTCATCGTCTGACTCCTCGCCCAATTCGCGCACCAAAGCACCTACCATTTTTTCCGTCAGCGACCACGAGCAATTTGTCGTGCAGAGCATCTTTACCAGGTCCTCGAAGACGGTGGGCGAGCGCAGCAGTCGGCCCGCGCCTTCCGAAGCTATCCACGCAAATTCCGGTTCAGCAGCCATGTTCTGGTAAAAGTCGCGCAAGTCATCATCCAGTCGAAACATGTGACGAACGTCGCGCACAACTTTTTCCGTGGCTCGCTTGCCGAGTCGCCGTGAAGTCTTAATCTTGAGTCCGCCGTTCGTTGATGAAATCTTGACCGTGAGTGGGCGAGGGTGGCCGCGGTCAAGCACACGCACCAGTGTCCAGGTGTCTTTTTCGAACTCGAATGGCGGCAGCGCGCACCAACCGTGACTCAAGACAGTGCGGCGAAAATTGAATTCAACAGGGGTTGTGATTTCGATGCCCATGAAAGGTCGCTTATATAGTTTGCCTCGAAATGTCACCAGACATTATCAAAACCCCGCCCCGCAAGTCGACGGCGTTGTTCGTCCCGATCGCGATAGCCCTCGCCCAGGCCCTGGGACACGCGCCTGAACCGTTTGTTGTGACGGTGGCGATGGCCTCAGTAGTGGCTTTTCTTACGCCCATAGGCCATCACGGAAACCTTCTGGTTTACGGCCCCGGCCGCTACAATTTCATGGACTTTGTGAGAGTAGGCACACCCTTAACGGTGATTTGTGCGTTGATTGTCGTGATGCTCGCGCCACTGTTTTGGCCAGGGTAATTGAACCGCAAGAAAATCGATCGACGAAAGCCTGTACGTATCAAGTGCGGTCAACCTGCCACTTGACCAATGTCGGCTATGGGACTAAACTTCGGGCACTTACCAAGATGGAAGGAAGGCTGTACTCGCTGGCTCCTAAATCACTTGGTTCTCAGCGGGCGAAGGGTCAACACCGAGACTCTCTACAGTTCAGGTTGCTTAAGCACCGTTTCCGAAAATAGCTGCCGGAGCTTTCCGGCGCGCGCTCCGTCGCCCCGCAGGGAAACGCCCTTCGGGGCGATGTCGTGTTTACAGCTCAACTTTTACTCGTTCCCTTTGCGGGCCAGATCAGCGAGGCGGCTACCGAAGCCAGCAACACCACCGCCACCAGGCCCAGCGCCAGGCCTATCGGAATGTCGTCCACGCCCCGGGTGTGCCCTGCCAGCGTCTCAAATCCCAGGGCCTGAAATCCGGCGGCCAGAATCTTTGCCAGCAAAGGCAGAAGCATCTTGATCCCGATGAAGCCCAGCACCAGGCCGAGGCCAAACTTAAGATAGTGAAACTTCTCGACTACGCCAGCCAGCAGAAAATAAAAAGTGCGCAAACCGAGGATGGCAAAAACGTTTGACGTGTAAACGATAAAGCGATCAGTCGTAACGCCAAAGATGGCCGGGATAGAATCTACGGCGAAAACCAGATCGGTGACCTCGACTACGATTAGCACCAGCAACAACAAAGTGCCCACGCGTTTACCGTCCACCACGGTGAAGAATTTTCTGCGCTCATAGTGCCGGGTAATGGGAACGTATCGCGTGACGAAGCGAACCGCCGGATTGTGCTCGGGCTCGATCTCTACGTCACCGCCGCGCAGCATCTGCACTCCCGTATAAACCAGGAAGGCGCCAAAGATGTAGATAATCCAATGGAAACGGTCGATTAGCTCAGTGCCAACAAAAATCATGGTCACGCGCATAATCAAAGCGCCCAACACGCCCCAATAGAGGACGCGATGCTGATACTTTGGTGGGACCTTAAAGTAAGAAAAGATCAGTAGGAAAACGAATAGATTGTCGACCGACAGCGAGAGCTCGATCAGATACCCGGTTAGAAACTCGAGCGCCTTCTGGTGTCGGACGGCGCCAAACAGTTCCCAGCCCAGGGGACCGAACAGCAGCCCGGCAAAGACCAGCGCCAGGGCCACCCAGACGCCGCTCCAAATCGCAGCATTCTTGTAAGAGATTTCATGTGGCTTGCGATTGAAAACGCCGAGGTCAATCGCCAGCATCGCCAGGATAAAAACGCAGAAACCAACCCATGCGAGCGTCGAAGTAGCAATCGAATGCATCTGGTCAATAAAATATCATTCGACCTGCGAGCGGCGCAAAATCGAAACTGAAAAGCTAACTCTGCTACCAACCAATTTGTGGGCGAACAGATCAACCTAATTCTGGGCGCGCTTGAACGTGACGCCCGGGTGGGGCCTTGGCGGGCCGCTCCTTCAAACCGATCCAGCACCTGTGGCAAGTTGCAGCCTGGCCGTGGCGTAAATTAGAATTCGAAGTTTCAAACTAGCGAGAAAAGGTTTCCATACATGCTCAAACAACTAAGTCGGTTTAAAGGCACCAGCAAAGTCCTGATTTGGGGGTTCATCGCTGTGTTGGCCGCTGGCCTGGTGCTGTTTTTCAAGCCTGCCGGCAGCGGCTCCGGCACGCTTGATCCCACCAAAAGCACGGAAGTGCTTGCCTCAGTGGCCGGCGATGACATTACCGTGGGCGACTTTGTCACGCAAAAACAGAGTATTCAGCAGCAGTTCAGCCGCTTCGGCGGTCAAATCAGCCTGCTCCAAATGGGCTATACCGATGAACGGATTCTGACCGGGCTAATCCTGAAAAAACTGACCGTTCAGGAAGCCGAGCGTTTGGGTTTAGGCGCGTCTGAAGCCGAAGTCAAAGAACGAATCGCCAAAACTTTCAGTGACGCATCCGGTAAGCTGACCCTGCTGGACGCCTCTGGACGGTTGGATATGAGCAAGTATCAGGAGCGCGTTCCCGGCGGCGACGTATCTGCTTTTGAGCGCGGTGTGGCTGAAGAAATTGCGCGCGAAAAGCTCGAGGCCTTTGTCGCAGCCAGCGTGCGTATCTCGGAAGACGAAGTGCGCGAAGATTACAAGCGCAAGAACACTACCTTCGATCTGACGTACGTTACGGTTTCAGCCGGTAGGCTGGCAGAGAAAATCCAACCCACCGACGCCGAGTTGAAGGACTATTACGAAAAGCACAAAACCGATTACAACATCCTCGTGCCGCAGAAGAAGATTCGCTACGTCTTCATCGATCAGGACAAGTCCGGACAGAAAGTGCAGATATCAGACAAAGAGCTGCACGACGAGTTCGACAATCTTAAGCCTGAGTTCAAGCAAGCCGGCGTCAAGGTCCAGCAAATCGTCCTGCGGGTGGCGCGCCCAGATCTCGACGTTCAGGTGAAGGCCAAGGCCGACGGACTGGTCGCTAAAGCCCGCGGCACCTCCACCAACACCACCGAAGAGGCGTTCGCCGATTTAGCCAAAGGAAATTCCGAAGACCCGGGCACCGCCAAGAATGGCGGCCGCGTCAATGGGGTGGTGAAGAAAGACCCCAACAAGACTGACGATCCGTATCAGAAAGTACTCGATCTGCAGCCAGGCGAGGTCACCGATCCGATCAAATACAAGAATGCTTATTACATCCTGCGACGCGGTGACCCGGTGCCCAAAACTTTTGAGGATGCCAAAACGGAGTTGTTGGTCTCTCTTCGCAATCGCCGGGGCTACACCATCGCCCAGAAGATTGCCCAGAAGGCCCAGGACCGTCTGAAGGAAACCAAGGACCCGCAGAAGGTTGCGCAGGAGCTGGGCGTCGAAGCGAACATGACCCCGGCTGAGATGGTGCGCGAAACGCCTTTCGTGAAGCCGGGCGACGATGTGCCGAACATCGGCAGCTCGCCGCAGTTTGAAGAAGCCATCGCTCCACTCAACAAGCCAAATGACGTCGGCGATCGCACTCAGATCAAAAACGGTTTCGCGGTACCGATGTTGGTGGATAAGCGCGACCCGCGCATTCCCGACTTTGAAGAAGTTAAAGACAAAATCACCACGGCGGTAAAGGAAGAAAAGGCGAAGGCGCAGTTGGAAGAAAAAGCCAAAGAGCTGATCGCGACGGCGAAATCGCCGGGCGATTTGAAGGCTGCCGCCGAAAGGCTCGGCCTCGAAGCCAAGGCTGAAGCTAACTATAAGCTTGCGACGCCGCTTGGCGAGGCCGGCTCAAGTGTGCTGATTGACGATCCTCTATACGCCTCGAAGGCCGGCGAGGTCATCAAGACGCCGATCTTTCTGAACCAGAACTATCTGGTCATCGGCGTGACCAAGCGGACTGAGGCCGACCTGACGGAATACGCCAAGCAACGCGACTCGCTAATGCAGGCCGCGCTCACCGAACGTAAGAACCAGATCTTTGACGATTACCTGGCCGCCGTTCAGAAACGCATGGAGAATAGTGGCAAGATCAAGATCAACAAGGACGTGCTCATAGCGCTGCAAGATGAAGAGCCAGAGGCCGCGCCGCGTCAACGGGCGAGGTTGCCAGTTAGGAAGTGATTGAGTAGAAATGCAGCGTACGCGCTCTGTGAAACCTCTGTGTCTCTGTGGTGAATCAGCCGCGAGAATCACTCACACAGAGACACCGAGATCACACAGAAGATCTCTTGACGGGCCTTAACCCCCGAATCTAGTTTGAAAATCTCTCACATCACGAAAAGGCGTCTCGCGATCATCGAAATCAGGACGATAGTAAAAAGCTGAGCCGTCGTACTCCTGCATCCAGCCTTCCTGCACTCCTAATTCGTCCAACGCAGCCACCGCCTGCATCCATTCCGTTTCGCTAATCCGCCGCGAAAGCAGGACATACCGTTGGTTGGTTCCGGCGACGTTGGTCGGATAGTACTGGGCCATTAGCGAAACGGCGACGCGAGGGCTCACCTCGCCGTGAATCCACCTTAGCGATTCACGAACGCCGCCGATATCGTTCGGCAAAACCAGCAGGCGAATCAACAGGCCACGCTTCAGCAAGCCGTCTTTGTCATAGCTAAGCTTATCGCCCATCTGGCGATACATCTCGACAATAGCGGCGCGCGAAACCGACGCGTAACTTCGCACCTTTGAATACAAAAACCCCTCGTCGTTCCCTGCGTATTTCAAATCAGGCAGGTAAACATCGACGATGCCGTCAAGCAGTTTCAGCACGTCCACCGAATCGTAGGCGTTGGTGTTGTAGACAATCGGCAGGCGCAAACCATTTTCGGCGGCAATCAGAATCGCGCGCGCCATCTGTGGCGCGAAGTGTGTGGGCGAAACAAAGTTGATGTTGTGACAGCCGCGCGCCTGTAGCTCGAGCATCATTTCCGCGAGCCGCTCGTGCGTCACTTCATTTTTGATTTGCTGCTTGTGGGTCTGCGAGATCTGATAGTTCTGGCAATAGACACAACGCAGGTTGCAGTTGCCGAAAAAGATATTGCCGGCTCCGCGCGTGCCAACCAGGGGCGGCTCTTCGCCGAAGTGCGCGGTGTAAGAAGACACAATCGGCAGACGCCCGGAATAGCAGGCCGCAATTTCGTCGCGCAGACGATTGTTCAGGCAATCGCGCGGGCAGACCGTGCAGCGTTCCAGCAAAGCTTCCAGTGCTTCAACACGACTTTGCAGGTGGCCTGTGGGCAGCAGACTGAGATACGAAGGTTCGTGCTGTTTCAACTCCTCGGTCATCTGCTATTCGCGCTTCTTCCTGAAGTGCACGTAATGTGTCTTGTGTTGCTCGACCAGTTCCGGCGGCACCGCGCTCTTAGTGGTGCGCCAGATGAAATCCATTTCGGCGTGCGTGGTGCTCAGCGCCAGCCGTGCTTCGAACACCAAAAGCATGCTCCCATAGAAGAGAAAACACGCGCCGATGAGTCCCGTCACCACCGGGACCCAGCCAAAGCGCGCGCCTGAGAAAGCCACCACGCCGATCGCAACGCTGGTGGCTACAAACACCCCTACGGCCAAATAAAAGCTGGTCAGCGCGCGCTGCAAAAGACGTGAACGGCTGGTCAGCTTGTCGAGCTGATCGTAAAGCATCGCCCGCCGCTCTTCAAAAAACTCAGTGTTCGCATCACCGCTGGAAACTTCCTGCAAACGATCTGAAAGCGAGCGCGTGCGATCGACGACGCGTCCCAGCCGCGTCGAAGACGACAAGATCATTGTGCCGCTGGCGGAGATCAAAACCGCGGGCGTAATCATGGCGGTCAGAACCGCCAGCGATGATGAGAGGCCCTCCATTCCTTTTTCCGGAATTCATTCTAGCGACTTGCAATGATGAGTCCAAACCGGGCAATCAGAAAGCTGCTCAATCGGTTCATAGTTCAAGCTTTAGCTTGCGCCTAACAACGGCAACCTAAAGATTGAACTCTAAACTTTATGATATGCTCCGCTCAATCCTGTCAGAGGGCCGTCATGCCTGTTAACGACTACCGATTCATCGACCGCTGGCGTGTCGAAGGGAACGCGGAAGAGGTTGCCAACATTCTCGAGGATGCGCTGTCGTTGCCGCGCTGGTGGCCGAGTGTATATTTTGAAGTGCGGGAGTTGGAACCGGGTGGCGAGCACGGAGTGGGCAAGCTGATTAGTCTGCGCGCTGGAGGTTGGCTGCCGTATACGTTGCGGATCAATTTTCGCACGGTCGAATCGCGCTATCCGTTCGGATTTTCCATGGACGCAACCGGAGATCTGCAAGGCCAGGGCATCTGGACTCTTGAGCAGGACGGGGCTTTCGTAAACGTCACCTATGACTGGACGGTTCGCGCGCACAAGCCGATCGTTGATAAGCTTTCGTTTCTACTGACACCAGTCTTTCGATCGAACCACAACTGGACAATGCGGCGAGGTGAAGAAAGTTTGAAGCTGGAATTATTGCGCCGTCGCGCGAAGAGCGAGGAGGAAGCTGCGGCCGTGTTGATGCCACCAAAGGCTTCGCTGGTGGTTAGAATTCTTGGCTTGAATCGCAAAGAATAGCGGCGACCAGCCTGCTTGAATCCGTTCTTTCGGATTGCGAAAGCCTTTCAAGGTAAATGAAGGAATGAAATCCCAAAAGCTCTAAGGATAGAAGGGGGCTTGCCCCCGCTTCTTTGCCTCGTACAGATGGAGTCTACGGAAAATAATGAATCAATGATTGCGTGGCTGCCGGATCTGCTCTACACGGGCGGGAGATTCGAACGCGGCCGAGCGCTCGTTTGTGACCCTTCGGGACAGATAGCAAGCGTCAACCGCGTCGATGAGCTGCGCGGCGAGAAAAGAATTCGCCTGGCGAACCGCGCGATGTTGCCGGGGATGGTCAACGCGCACTCGCACGCCTTCCAACGCGTGCTGAGAGGAAGAACTGAGTACCGCACTGAGAATTCATCGTTTAGAAGCGGGCTACTGCCCGCTAAGTCGGGCGGTAGCCCGACTCTAAACAGCGAGATTCGCGCAGACAGCTTCTGGACGTGGCGAGAAATGATGTATTCCGCTGCGACCCGCCTGACCCCCGAAGATATTTACGATGCTTCCCGCATCGCTTTTTTGGAAATGGCTCTGAATGGCATCACCGCGGTGGGCGAGTTTCATTACCTTCATCACGATCCGGACGGCCACCCGTACGACGATCCGAATCTGTTAGCGAAAGAAGTCGTGCGCGCGGCGGGTGACATAGGGCTGCGCATCGCTCTGCTGCGGGTAGCTTATGCGCGCGCGGGTTTTCAGGCTGAGCCTAATCCGAAACAAGCCAGGTTCATTGAAAAGGACCCGGACACTTATCTGAAAAATGTGGAGAGACTAATTGCAGATGTTAATCGGGGCACTAGCCCGACCGTTAGCGAGGGCTCATCCTACTCGGTCGAAAACGGAGGCCTCGCTGACGGTCGGGCTAGTGCCGCGCATCCGAGCGCATGGGTTGGTCTAGCTCCGCACAGCGTTCGCGCAGTGCCTTTGGATTACCTGCGCGAAGTGATTACCCGGGCGACCCAACACAATCTGAAAGTTCACATGCACGTCGCCGAGCAACCGGCGGAAGTCTCTGCCTGCGTCGAAGAGTACGGACGCACACCTGTGGCTTTGCTGGAGACTGAAGGCCTGCTCGGTGAACGATTCACGGCCGTGCATGCGATTCATGTGACACCAAAAGCCATTCCTGCTTTTGCCCGAAGCGGCGCCATGGTTTGCGCGTGTCCGACAACTGAGCGAAACCTCGGTGACGGAGTTGTGCCAGCGGATGAATACTTGAAACATCACGTCCCTATTTGTCTGGGAACCGACAGCCACGCGCAGATCGATTTGCTGGAAGACGCGCGCGAGCTGGAGTATCACCTGCGCCTGCAGAGACTCGAACGAGCAGTGCTCACCAATCAGTTTCAAGTTTCAAGTCTCAAGTCTCAAGTTGTGGGCAGAATGGAAGTCAATGTCGCGGACGCGCTTGCGACTCAGTTATTCGACTTCGCCACAGTTAACGGCGCGCGCAGTATCAGCGCGCCGGGCGGGACACTTGAGCCCGATCGCCCCGCGGACTTTTTCACGGTAGCTCTTGACGATCCTGCGATCGCCGGCGCGTCCCCCGACGACTTGCTCGCAGGCATCGTGTTTTCGCTGTCACGCGCGGCCGTGCGCGAAGTCGTCGTGGGCGGCAAGCCGGTGGTTTCTGAAGGCCAACACCTGATTCAGGAAGAAGTTGTTGAGAGATTCAATGATTTGCAGAAGCGATTGTGGGGCTAAGGCAATTTGGAGTGCGGCGGCAATGCGGTAGCGCGACGCCGCTTTGTTTGTTCCTAGGATTACAATCCAAAGCGCCGTCGACGCTTCGCTCTGCCGGCGCACTCCAAAATTCTTACAATGACTGTTGAAGAAACACTCCGCCAACTCGTCGCCATCGACTCTGTCTCGTCGCGCTCGAATGCCGAGATAATTTCCTATCTCGCTGCGCGCTGTGAAGCATCAGGTTTCGCAGTCAAACGTTTTCTGCACACGGACGAAACAGGGGCAGTAAAGATAAATCTGATCGCGCTGGCGGGCGCTGAATTCAAGGCCAGCGTTGAACTCGCTCTCGTCGGTCA
>WNFR01011714.1_pt1 | contig 20396 bp, 14 predicted proteins | sample 5400221 | NCBI WGS metagenome assembly WNFR01 (sample SAMN13153357, study PRJNA577476) | soil metagenome | isolation source: 40 cm soil under Madrone tree | place: USA:California | collected 2016-06-14 | reverse complement strand
TGCCCTACTGGAATTGGTGGGTGGGAAAACACATCGAGCATGTCCTCGAACCGCGCGCCGGCCGCAAAGAGAGCGATTGGGGAAGAGAGCCCTACGAGTTGGCCGCCACAGTCCACGAGCCTGGTGAAGACATTTTGGAAGGCAGAATCTTAAGCGGCTTTGAAGGCGACGAGAATATGCGCTCGATCATCGATCAGCTCGGCAGCAAAGGATTCATGTATGCCAGCGATTATCCCCACAGCGATATGGATTGGGATCGCGTGCAAACGATCAAAGGGTCCGAGGCTCTAACAGGCGCGGAAAAAGCCGACCTGCTAGGTGAAAACGCCCGGTGCTTTTATAATTTGCGGATTTGAACTTGCTTCGTAATTCAACCGTGCGGGCGAATTGCTACCGGTGGGCCGTTTCGCAATCATCACGAACAAATTAGGATTGTGTCCCCGGAATTCATGCCATTTCAAAAAGAGCGTTGAACTTTGCCTGATAAGGTTTCGTTGCGTTTGGGAAGAGTCAAGACAACTGTTATCTATCTGATCACCAGTTTCTTAAAGAACCCTTCTTTTTCGGCTTCTGCGACAAAGCGCATATCGGCAACGTCTTCGTACCTGAGCTGGCGAATCTTCGCATCTTTTTCGCCCGCGCTTGCGAGCAGCGACGCGATGCCGGCCTTGCTTACGTAAGGAATCGCGTCAAACGCATCGCGAAACTGGCCGTAAGTATCTTCCAGAATATCTGCGTCATTCAAACGCGAGTATTTTTGAATCGCTCTGATGCCGATCTGCCGGTTGGTTTTGAAAACGTTTAGCCCCTCGCCTAATGCCCGGACCATGCGCCGTGTGTTGTCCGGATTGGCTTTCACGTAAGCGCGCGTGCTCGCGATCACGGTCGAGGGATATTCAGGCCCGTCAACGCCGAGATTGACCAATTCGTGCAGTCCCGCCTTTTTCGCCCGGCTATTGGTCGGCGGCGAGAGCGCGCCGGCGTCGATCTGTGCCGCCAACAGCGTGGTGAGAATATTCGGCACCTCACCGAGTTGCAGCAGCGTGTAATCGTTGGCGCCGAGACCCGCTTTGTTGACGACGTAAAGCACTGCGGTGTGTGTCGACGAGCCGAGCCGGGTAATGCCGATCTTTTTACCCTTGAGATCCGCGACTCGTTTAAGATCGGCGCGAGCCATAATCGAAAATACAAAACGATTGACGCCCTCGCAAACCATCACGACATCGGCGCCCGCAGACACCGCTTGGATGCTATTGAGCGCATCCGCCGTCGTAAATTGGATCTCACCGGACACCATCGATTGGATTGCCTTGGAAGTGGAGGCGATATGGATCAATTCGATATCGAGGCCGTGTTTCTTGAACAGTCCCTCTTCCTGCGCTACCCAGATGGGACTCATCACGCCGCTGATGGCGCCCCAGTTGAGACGCACTTTGTTCTGCGCCCAGGAAGGCGCGCCCATGTGCAGCTGCACCAAGAGGGTAATAGCGATTATGAATCGCATGGGCACTCCGCAACTCTCTCCACTCGTTGGTTTCGTGATCTACGCGCCGGTAACAGCAAAAGAAAGGTCGTCACTCCCGCGGAAGCGGGAGTCCAGGTAGCTCAAGAAAACCCTGGATGCCCTTTTTCACGGGAATGACGGAGTCGCAAAAAAACTCTGCGCCGCCTTGTGAATCCTTTTGTGATCGTTGTGATCTTTGTGGTCAAATTCTTCTTCAGTTCGCCGCCACCCACGCGGTGAGAATCGACGGCGTATCGGTCATCAAAGGTTGCCACGAGTCACCGCGGTCGCGGCTTGTGTAGAACGCGCCTTTGCCTTTGATACGGGCTTCAAAACCGTAGCCGCGCGAGCCGTCGCCCATGCCGCAGAAGAGCGCCTTCGAATCGGTGGGATGATGCACCAGTACCCACGGCATCCAGGGGTTTTCGTTTCCCAATCCTTGCGTCGAGGTGCGCCAGTTTTCACCGCCGTCGTCACTGAGTAGGATACAGCCATGAGGATGAATTTTTTCTCTGCTCCACACTCCCGGCGAGCCTTTGCCGCCGCAGAGCACCATGCGCGGTGTGTCACCGGGCAGGAAGTGCCACTCATGCGAATAGCTGTGGAGTTCCGTATAGGCCCAAGGCATTCCGTTTTCCACCCGACGCCAATGCTCGCCGGCATTGTCGCTACGGTAAAAACCGCGCGCCGAAGACACATAGTAGCGCTCTTTGCTGCCGGGATAGTTTTCAATGTAGTGCATATCGACGTAACTGATGCCGATGCTACGGTCGTACCAAGTTTTGCCGCGGTCTCTACTCAATAGGACGCCGCCATGCTCGAGCAGGACAAAGATGAGATTCTGATCCTCTGGATGAATAAAGATATGCCGCACGTGGGGTAACTCGACACCGCGCAGGCGCGGCGGCACGTCCCATTTCGTTTTGGCCTCGTCTGGAATAGCGAGCATGCCGTCGAGCGGCCCCCAGGTCTTGCCGGTATCCTCACTCCTAAACAAGCGAATCGGTCCGATGCCCATGTAGACGACGCGTTCATCGTGCGGGTCGACAGTAAACGTGCGCACGTCGCCGTCCATGATCTTCGTCCAGGATTTGCCGGCGTCTTCCGTTCGATAACCGCCGTCGAAAGCGACGGCGGCAAAAACGATCTCTGGATTCTTCTTGCAGCCGATCAGATGCTCAAGGGTTTTGCCTTCGAAAAATTCACCGACCGTGTTCATCGATGAACCTTGCGGCTGGACGATCTTTAATCCGCCGTTGTGAGCGATGTAGTATCGCAGCGATTCAGCCATAAGCACCTCCCAAGTTACGAAACCCTGTCAGACCAACTCGCTCCTCCGTTACCTCGACTCGCGGACCGGAGTTCCGATCCATTAAATCCTGCCCCTTGACGGGTAAGGACAAAGGTAGGGGGTGATTTTGAACTTCTTCAGCACCCCCATCTCAATCTTCACCCTCGATGGGGAAGACATCGGGTGGATCACTCGGAAAAAACAAAGCGAGATGCCCGTTTTGCATCATCCTTTTCTTTACGCGCTTCGCGCCTTCAGCGCCCTATACACCTTCTCCGACGTCACCGGTAAATCCATAATGCGTACGCCGCAGGCATCCGCCACCGCATTCGCCACTGCTGCGGCGGTCGGCGTATTCGCCACCTCGCCGATCGCCAAACTATTATACGGCCCGGGGCCCGCCGGCACGTTTTCCATGACGTGGGTTTTGAGCGGCGGGATGTCCGTAATGTTGGGAATCTTGAATTCGCCAAAGTTCGTCGTGGTGATCCTGGCGCCGTCGAACATCACTTCTTCAGTGAGCGCGTAACCGAGGCCGAATACGATGCCCCCTTCGATCTGTCCTTGATGCATCAGCGGATTGATGACTTTGCCCGTCGTGTGCGCCGAGACCATGTTGCGCAAAGTAACCTTGCCGGTCTCCGGATCGACGTGCACTTCGGCGATCTGTGCCGAAACGGAAGCGTCGTGAGATTTCTCTGCGCTTTTGTAATAGCCGCGCACATAGATCGGCGCGCCCTTGAACTTGACGACTTCAGCGAAGCTCATTTTGCGCTTCGAGCTCTTATGCAGAATCATTCCCCGATCGAGGTCCAACTCCTTGGGATCGACTTCCAGTGCTTGCGCCGCGAAGACGAACAGCTCCTCGCGCGCTTTTACTCCGGCTTCGAACGAAGCGTTGCCGTAAACGCGCGTCGCCCGGCTGCCGCCGACGCCGCCGTCGCTCGGCACGATCGTGCTGTCCGCTTGCTTTAACTCGATCTCATCGGCCGGAACTTGCAATTCTTCGCCCACCACTTCGACGATCACCGTGAGCACTCCGGCGCCCTGATCGACGACCGGCGTAATCACTTTGACATTGCCGTCGTCCTCAATAGTCACGAACACGTTGCCTTCGCCGCCGCTCGGGCTCCACTCGGAAAAGGACAAACCACGGCCGACATGTTTCGGCTTTGCTTTTCCGTAGCCCGCAAGTTGAATCGCTTTCTCTAGAGCTTCTTGGCCGCGGATGTGCGAGATATGGCCGCCGATCGGCGTTTCGTCGCCGTCGCGCAGCATGTTTCGACGTTTGAACTCCGCCGGATCCATGCCGAGTTTGCGCGCGACGATATCGAGCTGGCTTTCGTTGGCGAAAAACCCTTGCGGGTCACCCGGCGCGCGCATATGGCCGCAGGGGATTTTGTTGGTGTAAACCATCCGTTCTTCGATCAGACAGTTGGCGATCTTGTACGGCCCGGCGCAAGTCGATGCGCCGATCAGATAGCCCGCCGGCTTCATCGACGCATACGCGCCGCTGTCGAACATAAACTCGATGTGGTGGGCGACGATGGCGCCGTTTTTCTTCACACCAGTTTTAATCTTGATGATCGAGGCGTGGCGCGGATTGCCCGCGGTCAATTCCTCGGTGTAATCCATGACCATCTTGACCGCTTGGCCGCTTTTCTTCGACAGGAAATACGCCACGGGCACGTCCATGAAGCCGCCCTTGCCGCCGAAGTCGCCACCGATGTGCGTCGGATGGAAAATCAGTTTTTCCTTGGGCACGCCGATGCAGTTCGATAATTGGCCACGCACCGCGAACGGCGTCTTGCTGCATGACCACAGCTCCGCGCCGCCGGACGCGTCAGCCTTTACCACGCAAGCGTGCGGTTCGAGATAGGATTGATGCGTCACCTGCGTCGTGAAAGTATTCTCGACGATCACATCGGCCTGTTTGAAGCCCTCCTCGATATTTCCTTTGCCCCACTTGAGATAGGCAACAACATTGCTGACGCTTTCGAGCGGCACCGGCAGACCTTTGTAAGAAAGTAAATCGGGGTGCAGCACCGGCGCGTCGGGCTTTGCCGCCTCTACCGGGTCAAGCAGCGGCTCCAACTCTTCATATTCGACATCGATCAACTCCAGCGCCTGCTCCGCCGCGAGCTTCGTCTCCGCCGCGACCGCCGCCACCTTTTCGCCGATGAAGCGAACCACGCCATCCGCCAGCACCGGCGTATCGTAGATGCAGCGGCCGATGCGCAATCCGGTCACGTCCTGACCGGTAATCACCGCTTTCACCCCCGGCACTTGCCAAGCTTTGCTGGTGTCGATGCGTTTGATCCGTCCGTATGGAATCGGACTGCGCAAGCATCTGCCCCATAAAGAATCGGGTAACTGCAAATCCGCGCTGTAGAGCGCTTTACCCGTAACCTTAAGCACGCCCTCGACCCTGGGTGTAGGTTTGCCAACCACCTGCGTCATCTAGTTTCCTCCCAGCTGGTAAATCTAATGCGGAAGGCCGCATCGGTTACTCTTTTTTAAACCGGAACACGGCGCATTGTCCAGCGATTAATAAGCTAGTAAGGCGATGCTCGGCCGAAAGGAGAGCGAGCTCTCACTATATAAAGACCCCCTCCTTCTCGCCCTCCGCTAGGTGGCTGTGTCGCAATTAAAAAACCCGGTGCGTCATCTTGAACACAGCGAAGCATCTCGCATTCTCAGCGACTTGCGAAGACGAGATCCTTCGGCTGTTGCCTCAGGATGACATTACAATGAAACTCGAGGTGGGAACTAAACGGCTTGAACGATTTGAACTGTTTGAACGTTTTGAAACCCGTTGAACCTCGAACGCTTGAACTTTTGAACGAATTAAGTCATGCCCACACTCGGTGCGCGACCTTGGCGACCAATGCAAGTTTTCGCTTCATGTCATCCCAGGTAATCAGATTCCCTGACGCCGCGGAGGCAAAGCCGCACTGCGTGCTCAAGGCAAGGTTTTCCATCGGCACATATTTCGCCGCTTGCTCGATGCGCCGCACGAGCTCATCCTCGGATTCGTGCGTCGGCTCCTTGGTTGTGATCAGTCCGAGCACCACCGTCTTGCCCTTGGGCACGAAGCGCAACGGTTCGAAACCGCCGGCGCGGTCGCTGTCGAATTCCAGGAGATAACGATCCATCTTGAGCGAGCCGAAGGCTTTCTCAGCGATGAGCTCGTAACTGCCCTCGGCGCCCCAGGCGCTGCGCTTGTTGCCGCGGCAGAAATGGATGCCGACAACGACGTCGGGATTGCGTTTGATGCCCTGAATCATTGCGTTGTCGGCGGCGATGGCTGCGTCGAGTGCTTCATCCAGGTCAATGCCGCTTCGCTTCAACATTTCGCGCCGATTCTGGTCGAAAAAATTCGAGTACGACGGCGCGTCCAGTTGCACGTAAGACGCGCCTTCGTCGATCAGCGCCTGCACTTCCACCCGCATGATCGCCGCCACGTCCTGCAGCATATCGTGAACCGTCGGATAAAACGCGTCCGACACTCCGGGCCGATAGCGCATAATCGCGTGCTGCATCGCCGCCGGCGTGCAGACTTTGAACGGTCCCGGCGCATGCTGCTTCAAGAACGGCGCTTCGTTGGGCGTGAAACGCCCTTTCCTGCGCAACTTCCCGCCGACGATATACTGCAGGTTGCCTTCTTTCGATTCCTCGGCGAGTTGTTTTCCCTTGCCGCGCCATTCGAACTTCACCACCGGTTTCCCCGGCACGAGGCCGTCCATGGCTTTGGTGATGTCGGCGGTAAAAATATCGCGCCGATATTCGCCGTCGGTGAAGACTTGCACACCCGAGGCCTTCTGCATTTCCAAGGCCGTGAGGATCGACCGATCCTCGATCTCCCGTACTTGTTTCTCGTCCATACGCCCGTCACGCAGCGCCGCCCGTGCGTCCAACAGTTCCGCCGGACGCAAGAGACTACCGATGTTATCCGCCCGAAACCGTATCGTCATGGCTCGACTCCTTCGCTTGTCGGACGTTTTGAACGGCTTGAACGTTTTGAACGACTTGAACGATGCCGATCATCCCCACATTTGCCGCGCGGTCTCGACGACGACTTCCAGCTTTCTTTTCTGATCGTCTTCGCTGATGAGATTGCCCACCACGTCCGAGGCAAAGCCGCACTGCGGGCTGATCGCCAGCTGTTCCAGTGGAAGATATTTGCTCGCTCTATCGATGCGACTTTTGAGGTCGTCCACCGTTTCGAGCCCCGGAACTTTGGTGCTGACCAGCCCCAACACAACGACCTTTCCTTTCGGGACAAAACGCAGCGGTTCGAAAGTACCAGCGCGCGGACTGTCGTATTCAAGTAAGAACCGATCGTGTTGAAGGCCGCCGAAGAGCGCCTCCGCAATGGCGTCGTAGCTTCCCTCTCGGTGCCACATGCTGCGCTGATTGCCGCGGCACAAGTGAATGCCAAACGTGACATCGTCGAAGAGGCGTAAAACCTCATTATCCGCCTGGATCGAGCGCATGAGATTTTTCATCGGATCTTCGCCGCGTTCCCTCATTTCATCCAGCGACGGACCGTCAACATACGCGGTATAGCTCGGCGCATCGATTTGGACGTAGCGGCAGCCGGCGTCGATCAAGCTGCGAATCATCTCGCGCTCGATGCGCACCACGTCGGCCACGAAGTCCTCAGTGCTCCAGTACACCGATTTCGAATTCTGGTAATCGAAACGCTGGACGATACGATCTGGGCCGACGAGCGTTACTTTTGCGGGCTGTCGCGCCACGCCGCTGACAAACGAATATTCCTCCAGAGGAAGATTGCGCACGAGACGGAGCTTTTGCGACACCGGACGGCGCTGCAAGATCGCCGCGCCGTCGGCGACGTGATAAGGATCCCAACGTTGCAGCGGTTTCCCCTCGCGCGATAGGCTTTCCATGAATGAAAGATTGACCGCGCGCGCCTCGAAGCCGCTTACGGAAGCCGCGAAGCTGTCCTGAAAATTTAGACGGCGATATTCGCCGTCGGTGATCACGTCCAGCCCCACTTCCTCCTGCAGCCGCACCGCTTCGCGAATCGCCTCGTTCTCGATCCGGCGCAAATCATCATCGCTAATCTTTTTCTGCTCCCGCTCTGCGTACGCCTGTTTTAGGTGGTTGGGACGGAGCAGACTGCCGACTACGTCCGTCCGGATGCTTGCCAACTTGTCCAGTGCCTTTGGTTCCATAAAATTCCCTTTCACATGATTAGCGGGTGAATAACTCGTTGATCCCCTTGTCCGCGCCTTCTTTGCTCGCTTCCTTACGCGCTCGTTCAATCGTGTCGGCCGTGTCGCGCGCGAGCTGCGCCATGTCGATCGTCGTGAGCTTCCCCTCGCGCTTGAGAAAGCGTCCGTCGACAATCACCGCCTCGACGTTGGACGGCTGCGCCGCCTGCACAATCATATTCGTCGGGATCGTGAAGGGCAGCATGTTCACGTCGGTGGTACGCACAAGGATCAAGTCTGCGCGCTTGCCGGGCGTCAGCGAACCGACATGCTCTGCGAGCCCCAACGCACGCGCGCCGTCTAGGGTCGCCATTTCCAGCACGCGTTGCGCCGAGATACCGAACTCGCTTTTTTGCAGGCCGTTCTCGATGTTTTGTATGGCTTTCATGATCGCGAACATATCGGCATTGCCGCACAGGATCGTCGTGTCCACCGACAGGCTCACCGGCACTCCGGCGCGGAGAAAGGATCCTACAGGAGGAATGCCGAAACCGGTCCTGAGTTCGGTGTATGGACTCATGCTGACTGGAGTTTTAGTATCGGCGAGCAACTTGAGATCCTCGGGAGAATTGTTCGTCACGTGGACCAGCACAACGTCGGATCCGAGCAGCCCGGCCTTCGCCAGCGCCTGGATTCCCTGGCGCTTCATCACTCGCTCCATGCTCGTGCCCATGTGCGTAGTGATCGGTAGACTGTGCTCGCGGCCCGCGCGGCGCGATGCCGAGCGTCAACAGCTTATCCTTGGCATCGCTGAACCATTGCTTCTGCACACGCGCGACGTCGTCGAGCGGTAGCGTCGCGTCAGGCGGCGTCTTGCGCGAGTAACCGTAAGCGAAACGTGCGCGCGCGCCGACCTCTTTGTGTACTTTGATTTCCGCGTCGGCATATTCCGGCCCGAGCAGATTATGCGACCAGTTGGTGACCGTGGTGATGCCGGAAAAAATGGCTTCGGCGAGAGCCAGCCGCACACCTCTCGCGTTGTCTTCCGGCGAAAAGAACTGCCCTAGCAAGCGACTGATGTAAAAGTAACCGGTATTCTCGGTCGGACCTGCCATATTGCGCGCCACCGCGCCCCACATATGCCAGTGGGTTTCGATGAAGCCGGGCAGCGCGATCATGCTGTCAGCGCGAACGATCTCAGCTTTCGGCGCGGCAAGATTTTGACCGACGGCGACAATCACGCCGTCGCGCACGTGAATATCGCCGCCGCGAATCTCGCCGAGCTTGGGGTCCATCGTAAGAACGTGCGCGTTCTTCACGATGAACTCGCCACGTTCCGCAAGTTCTCCTGGAGATCCTCTCTCGGCAAGACTAGAGCTTGTCACCGTTCGTGCGGCACACCCGGCCAGAGCCATAGTCCCAAGCGCTGTCGCTGCGCTCAGGAAACCACGCCGGCTTATCTTGGGTCTGTTGCTCATAGGACAAATTCTAAATCTGCGGACCTCTCGCCTCTGCTTGCTGCTATAGTCAAAGGCAGTTGCTCCGACAAGCCGACAAATGGTAAACACTTTGTTGAACATCTCTAAACAATAATTTCGAGCCATGGATCGCTTTAAAACTATCGATAGCTTCGTCCGAGTGGCCACCGCGGGGAGCTTTTCCTCGGCGGCAAAGCAGCTTGGCATGTCGCGCGCGCTGGTGTCACTCCACGTCACCGACCTGGAAAAGCGCCTGGGCGTGCGCTTGCTCAATCGGACCACGCGCAGCTTGACGCTGACCGAGGCCGGAGCCAATTATTTGGAATACTGCCGACGCATGCTGGCGGAGATGAACGAGCAGGAAACTTCGATCACGCAACTGCAAAAGGAACCCCGCGGCTCATTGAAGATAGCGGCGCCGAAGTCTTTTGGCACGCTCTATCTTTCCGACGCGGTGGTGAGTTTTTCAGCCCGCTATCCCAATATTCAGCTGAGCTTGATCCTCGAAGACTATTCTTTTCGCGCCTACGATTTTGTCGAGCAAGGCCTCGACGTGGCCGTGCGATTGGGCGATTTACCCGACTCGACATTGGTCGCCCGAAAGATCGCGACGCTGCAGTGGATCGTATGCGCCTCACCGAAATACTTGGCGCACCACGGCGATCCGAAGACGCCGGCCGATCTCGGCAAACATACCTGTCTCGCGCACGTCAACCTCGATCCCAACGACCGCGCCTGGCGCCTCCACAGTTCCGACCATGTGATCTCAGTCAAAATCAGCGGCGCCTTTTCGTCCAACAGCGCGCTGGTGTTGCGCAAGGCCGCCCTCGCCGGACTGGGCATTGGTTATCTGCCGCTCTACTGCATCGAAGAAGATCTGAAGACCGGCGCTTTGCGCAAGGTCTTGACGAGTTATTCACCGCCGCAACGACCGATCTACGTGGTCTATCCGCCGGCGGCGCGAGTTCCCGAGCGGGTGCGCACCTTTGTCGACTTTCTCGCGGATTGGTTTAGAAATGCAGTTGCGGTGAAAGCGAAGCAGAACTCGGAAAAGAAAAATGTTCGCTCAAGGCGCAGCCGAGAGCCGGTTCAAGTAAGCGTAGAGAAAGCTTCGTCTTAGAATTGATCGGCTGATCGTCGCGGCAAAACAGATCTGTAATTTGTTGATTAGCTCTGTCTCAATGAAAACCATAGAGAGCCCGCGGGTTGTCTCCTAAGATCTTATCGATCGATGCGGCGAGGATCTTGCCGTCTGCTTTGAGTTTCCTCAGCGCGTTGATCTCTGACGCGGTATCGTTATGTCCGTAATCCGTTCCTATGACTAAATTGTCATCGCCCACGTGTTCTAGAATATAAGGCAGGTCATCGCTCGTCTGGCAGGCGACATAGATACGATTCTCCTTGAGGAGTTCCTTGTCGGACCAAGCCTTTCCTTGCCTGCGGGTGCCAATCTCCATGTGGTTCATCACGTAGGGAAGCCATTCGGCGCTGACCTCGACAAAAGCCCAGCGTAAGTCTGGAAATTTTTGCGGCAGCCGGGTGCCGATAAGACTGGCGAACAAATTAATCGGGCCGAACTTGAACTGGGCGAGGCTGGCGCCCCGGCCAAAGATGTCGAACATCTCCAAGTTTCCCTGCGAGGCGTGTACACAAATCGGCATGCCCAACCGGCTGGCCTCTTCATACAGCGGAAAAAAATATGGGTCGGTGGGAAGCTTGTCGCCTTCGACTCCCCGTATAAAAACACCGCAGGCGCCGTTGTTTTTGCCAAAATTCAATTCTTCGATCGCCTTGTCAATGTAGTGCAGCGGCGGAATCACGACCCAGCGCAGCCGGCCCTTGCCGGCTTTCCAAATATCCGCGAGCCAGCGGTTGTAACTTTTGCATAGAGCCGCGTCGACATGGGGTAATGGTGTGAGGGTCCTGAGAAATAGGCTCGGGTAAAGGACCTGGACGTCCACACCGAGCTCATCCATATGGGCGAGACGGGCTTCTAAATCCGCTGCCTCGCGTCTCTCTTTGGCAATGTCGAAACCGATGTTCCCGTCCTTCGAGAAAACCCGTCCGCCAATCATCCAGTACTCGCTGGCCCTCTGACCGGAAGGTTTCTGTGCCGGGTCTTTAAATACCATCACGCGGGGCCTCAAGGCCCTCTCGCTTTCGTCCATGTAGTCCCACGTTCGCTCCCACTCTACGACATGCGCGTCAGCATCGATCACCGCCATCGGTTCATTCCTTCTTTCTGATGAATTTACAACACCACTGTTAGGGCGGCGCGCACCGTGCTGTCAAGAGGGACTGCGCTGTGTGTTGCAACTATCACAATTTGGACGGCATCATGGTTTGTCTTAAAAGAAAGAGGGTGACGGGATGAAGAAACTTCGACACCCATCAAGGCGAGATCAACGTCGACGAAGATCGTGTAGCGCGTTCGGCATCGTCAGCGCCGTTTTCCTTTTCTTTGCAGCACAGGCCTCTGGTCTCGATACCATCTACATGGCCATCACTCCGGGGAAAAACTTTCAGCATGTCATTTATCCCATTGCCCAAGAGAAAGGTTACATGCGCGAAGAAGGCATTGACCTCAAAATGCTCGTGATCGCCGGTACTCCCAGCATCCAGGGACTGTTGGCCGGCAGCATCCAATTTACCGTCGCCGGCACTAGTGCACTCATCGCAGCCGCGAAAGGCGCCGCTCCTCTGAAGGTGGTTCTAGCCGCCAACGATAAAGTGCACCAGTGGCTATTGAGTAAACCTGAAATCACCAGCGTAAGGAACTTGAAGGGGAAACGTATCGCCACCGGGGGTGTGGCGTCTTCGGCCACATTCATGCTCAAGCAGATCCTCGTCAGGCAGGGCCTTGATCCCAACCGTGACGTAAACTACATCCATCAGTCGGGAGGAACTCAACTGGGAGCCCTATTATCAGGATCGGTGGACGCGATCATCCTGGGAGTCCAGCCGCGCTATATCGGCGTCAACGCAGGGATGAGAGAGCTGTTCTTTTTCGGCAACGAGGTGAAGAACTCCTGGGGGACGCTGGCGACGTCGCTGCGTTTCATTCGCCAGGAGCGGGACGCCACCATTGCCGCCAACGTGAAATTCTCCGGCGTGGATCGGACTCTGGCAGCGCGCATGTATGACGATCTGATCGGCACTTTCACGCGCAATGGGACGGTCGATGACGACACGCAAAAGAACGATCTCAGCATCATCCGTCAAATCGCCGACGTGTCGGAGCCCATTCCGATGGCTCGCGCCTACGACTTTAGCTTCGCTTATGACGCCGACAGGCAGCTTAACCAGGCCGGCTGGCATCCTTAATATGGAGCCGGCATCAAATTGCACTACGCTCGGAACGCAGACTTTGAACGGCCCGGGTGAGTGCTGCTTCAAAAACGCCGCTTCGTCCCTGAAGACGCCTGGCGTCTTTCGCCGCAATTTCGCACCGGCCACAGTTTCGCCGTTCGACCGGCGAAACTCGCTCGCCAGTTCGCGATTCGCTCACCATACCGACAAGGGTATTGGTAAATCAGCCATGAAGTTGTCGCGGCGGTATTCGCCGTCGGTGAAAACATCAACGCCGGCGGCTTTTTGCATTTCGAGCGCAATTAGAATCGAACGATCTTCGACCTCGCGAAGCCGCTCGATTATCTACCCTTTAATCCCTAGCTCCCGATTGACGGCGCGTTGCAGAGTAAAATCGAACACCTTCGACGGTGCCACAGTTTCAGTAAGTTTTAATGCCTGCGCTTCTTCAGCGAGAAACTCCTTGATCTCATCATCCGTCGGAATACCGGTAGGCGTAAACGCCGGCTTGCAGCGCCGATACCACTCGGTCGCCGTCGCTAGATCGCTCTTCCACATGCGCGCTAGGAGCTCGGTTGTTTCCTTCTCGTTCTCGTGAAAGAACCGCGCTGCCTTCGCTTTCACACGGAGCAGTCTTCTCAGCCAGTCGGGTTGCTCCTGAAAATTCTTCACTTGAACACCGATCCCTTGTTGGATGCTTGAAAACTTGTCGATGGAGCTTTCCAGGACATTCATTTTGAATTTATCGCGCGCCAGGAAAACATAGGGCGGCGTCAGGCCCGCGACTTGGATCGAGTTGCTCACCAACGCTTGGAGCTGCGAAGCTTCATCGCCCACTTGCACAAACGTCAGCTCTTTGTCCGAGTCGACGCCATGGAGCGCTAGCATCTTGCGCGCCGCGCTATGCTGGCTGCCATTGATGGTTGCGATGCCGAGCGCCTTTCCCTTAAGCTCTTTAGCGCTGCGAAATTCGGTCCTAGAGACCAACCAAAATATCGGCCGGCGTAAATCCACAGACACAACCCGCAACGGCACGCCGCGCATAATCCCGCGCACCGCACTGCCGACCGAACCGAGGGCGTCCAATTCGCCGGCTACACCCGCTGCAATCGCCGCATTCGCGCTCATTCGGATAAGCTGAGGCTCGAACCCTTCCTCGCGGAAGAAGCCCTTGTCGCGTGCGATGTAGAGTTCAATCGACGGCATGCCCGTGCTCGACATGCTGATGCTCAGCTTTTGCAGCGGCGCCTGCGCGCTGGCTAATCCCGCGCCGACTAGAATGGCACAAAACACTAGCAATCTACGCAGAACCGTCGTCATGGGTCGTAGTGTCGATCTTTATGTTGCTCGATTTTCATTGCTCCACTCCTCCTCCTCACGCTCGCGTGAGAGTAGTGAATTACCAACAATGATGTCAACTAAAACCAATCCAGATGGATAGCCGAAAAACCGCTTGACGCCTGGAATTGATTTTCCTATTTTCCAGCTAGCCCCAATGAAATTGTTTCGTCGGACAAAACTCTTTTTGCTTCTCGGTAGCGCACTGTGGCTGTTTTCGGCCCGCGGTTTCGCCGCCGACAATATCCGCATCGCTTTCTCGGCGATTTCACCCACTCAAGGCGTGCTGTGGGTCGCCGACGTGGGCGGATTTCTAAGCAAGAACGGTCTTAACGCGGAAATCATCTATACGCGCGCTGCTATAGAGACGCTGGTCGCCGGTGAAGTGCAGTTCGGTCAGATGACCGGTTCGCTCATGTTTTCCGCGAGGCTGCAGGGCGCCGATCCCGTGATGATCGCCGGCGTGCAAGATGTTCTCAATGATCGGCTCGTCGTCCGGCCGAACATCAATTCCGTGGAAAGTCTCAAAGGAAAACGGATTGCCGTATTCCGCTTTGGCTCGGCATCGCATATGCGTTTGCTCAACGTGCTGCCGCGATACGGGATGAGCGAGAGAGACGTCACTTTCCTTCAGGTCGGCGATGCTCCGGAGCGCTTGATCGCGATCAATAGCGGCTCGGTGGAAGCCACCCTGCTCTCGCCTCCGGAACATTTCGAAGCGGTTCGTTTGGGCATGAAAATCCTCCTCAATCTGCGCGACCTCAATGTTCCCTATCAGGGAAGCGGCCTAGTGACGACCCAGCGCCTGGTCGCGCGCAATCGCGACCTGGCCAGACGTTTCCTCAGAGCGTATGTGGAAGCGATCCACGCCGTGCGCACCAACCCGACGCTTTCCAAGCGAGCGTTCGCGAAGTACCGCCAAACCAAGGACGAGAAGCAGATCGAGGATGCCTATCAAACATTGCGCGAGATGGTGCCACAGAAGCCGTATCCGTCCATTGATGGCTTCAGGACCATCATTCAGGACGCCGCTGCACGGATCCCCGCCGCCAAGAACGCCAATCCGAGAGATTTTATGGACACCAGCTTGCTCGAAGAGCTCGATCGCTCGGGATACATCGATGCGCTGTACCGCTGAACGCATCCAAGTTGGAGTGATGGAGTCATGGAGTGTTGGAGTGATGGGGGGCTAGAGTTCCTAACCCAATACTCCCTTACCTCAATACGCCTGCACTCCATTCTTTAGACCGGAGGCCCCATGAAGCGAAGCACAGATCGGATTCTCGTCACCCATGCCGGCAGTCTGGCGCGACCGAAGGATCTGCTCGAAATGATGGACGCCAGATTGAGCGGCAGAAGTTATGACCAAGCCGCTTATGGCAAGCGGATTCGCAACGCGGTCGCCGATATGGTTCGCAATCAGGTGCAATGTGGTATCGACATTGTCACCGATGGCGAGCAGAGCAAGCCGAGCTTCAACGCTTATTTGATCGAGCGCCTCACCGGCTTCGAAGCGGTGGCAAGCTCGGAAGAACGAATCGCCGCGCGCATGAAGACAGATGAGGCGCGGGCGTTCCCGGAGTACTACGAAAAATATTTCGCCGAGCATATGTGTAGCGTCGGGCCGAATCTGCCGGTGGCGTGCACCGGCCCCATCACCTACAAAGGACAGGAAGCGGTGCGGACCGACATCGAAAACCTGAAAGCCGCTCTCAACGGCCTTGCGCCCGAAGAGGTTTTCATGCCGGCCATCGCCCCGGGCTTTTTCAGCAACCAATATTATCCAACGGACAAAGAGTTTCTGTATGCGTTGGCCGAAGCGCTGCGGGTGGAATATCAGGCGATCATCGATGCCGGCTTTCTTCTGCAAATCGATGATCCATCCCTGACCCGGCTTTATCGGACGGATCCGGCTCTAAGCGTCGCAGATCGAGCGCGAGACGCGGAAATTTACATCGAAGCGCTGAACCACGCGCTGCGCGGCATTGCGCCGGAAAAGATCCGCTATCACACCTGCTACGGCATCAATGAAGGCCCGCGCATCTTCGATATCGGGCTCAAGGACATCATTGGCCTCATGCTAAAGGTCAACGCCGAAGCAATTTCCTTTGAGAACGCGAACGCGCGTCATGAGCACGAGTGGCGCCTGTGGGAAGACATCAAGCTTCCGGCCGGCAAGATTCTGATCCCCGGAGTCATCACTCACTGCAGCAATATCGTCGAGCACCCCGAACTGGTCGCTGAGCGAATCTGCCGCTATGCCAAGCTCGTCGGACGCGAGAACGTGATCGGCGGGAGTGACTGCGGATTTTCGTCCCAGGCGACGTTTACTCCCGAGATTCACCCCACCGTGGTCTGGGCGAAGTTTCAGGCGATGGCGGAAGGCGCGAAGATCGCGACGAAACAGCTATGGTCGTGACCGGGAGCAAGAGCCAGCGCGCGCCGAGCTACAGATATCCTTAAAGGGGTTTCCTTAATGTTGTCACCGTCAAATGTTTTGAGCGGGGTCCGTCGGAGTTTCGCCTGGATTCCCGCTAGTAGCATGCGGGAATGACGGACTTGCGGGACTGCGAGTCGCAATGACGCGGCGACGCACGACAAACTAGCCCAACCATTACGACTCTCTCGCCTATCATTTGATTCCCAACTCGCGCAACACATCTTTCTGAAGACTGAAATCAACGATCTTCGACGGTGCCACCGGCTCGGGCAATTTGAGCACCTGCGCATCATTGGCGAGATGTTCTTTGATTTCGTCATCGGTCGGGATGCCCGTGCTGGTAAATGCCGGCTTAGACGCGCGGTAGGACTCCAAAGCCGCCTTGAAATCCACCTTATAAAGGCGCGCCAGGAACTCACTCCCTTCCCGCTCGTTCTCCAGATAAAAACGGTTTCCCTTCGCTCGCGCCCGAAGGATCTTTTTCACGAGATCGGGCTTTTCTTGCAGGAGTTTGAGAGACACGACAAGCCCACTGTCGATTCCGGCAAAACGTTCAAGAGCGCTGTCGAGAATATTCATTTTGAACTTGTCGCGCGCCACGGCTACCCAAGGCGGGCTAAGCGCCGTGATTTGAATTGAGTTGGTGACCAAGGCTTGCAGTTGCATTGTCTGATCATTGATTTGGATCGAGGTGATGTCTTTCTCCACATCCAATCCACCCGCCGCCAACATGCCTTTTGCTCGCAGATGTTGGCTGCCGCCGATCGTAGAAATACCCAGCACCTTCCCTTTTAACTCTTTAACCGAGCGGTATTCCGGCCGGACGACGAGCCAAAACAACGGCCGACGCAGAGTAACTACCACGACCCGCAAGGGTGCACCGCGCTGAATAGCCCGAATGGCGCTGCCTATGGCCGCTTGTCCGTCCAGTTCGCCGGCGATGTTAGCGGTAATCGCGATGTTGGAGCTCATCTGAATGAGCTGCGGCTCCAATCCCTCTTCGCGAAAATAACCCTTCTCTTTGCCCAGAAACAGATCTATGTAATTGACTCCGCTACTCGAGTAAGCGATGCGCACCTTTTGCAGCGGAATTTGCGGCCTCGCTGGCTCGCTCACGAGCACGAATACGGATGCGAACAACGCAAGAATTTGCAGCGAAATCATCTTCACGAGTTCCAGCCCGTTAATATTGGCCACGCCTATTCGGCTGATCGCAAATACCTCGAAGTATCGTGCATAAAAACTGCGCCATAACTATCTTGGATCATGGCACCATGTCCAGCCAAGTCTGGAGGGTTTTCTTTCGCTTGGCAGAAACAATCGATTTCGCTAGTATTCGTTTCAGATTCGCATTGCCTGGAACTTTAGATTGACTCATCTCGCCACCTGAAAGAGAGGAATCATCGTGTCTCGACACTATCATTACATCTCCGCTGACTCCCATTTGGAAATCGATTCGAAGCATTGGCTCGAGCGCGTGCCGAAGAAGTATCGCGACCTCGCCCCGCGTCTGGTGCGACAAGCCGACGACAGCGATGCCTGGATGATCGGCGACAAAATTAAGCGGCCAGCCGCAGCCGCTGATCTCTACGGCGGCAAGGGCAGAGATCAGTACCTTCCCTTCAACGGCCGATACGAGGGCACGCCGGGCACGGGTAGCGCCGAGCAGCGCGTCAGCGAGCAGGATAAGGATGGCATCGATGCCGAGGTGCTTTTCCCGTCGCAGCAAGGCGGACCAAAATTTTGGCGGCGCATCGAAGACGACGAGGCGTATAAAGCCGTCATGCGCGCATACAACAGCTGGCTCGTCGAAGATTATTGCGCGGTGAGCCCCGACCGTCTGATTGGCGTGGGGATTCTCCCGCTCGTGGAGAATATTTCGGACGTGATCACCGAGTTGAACTACTGCGCCGAAGCGGGTCTAAAGACCGTCTTGCTTCAAGGCTTTCCGAGCGGCCATTCGTTTCCATCGGATGAAGACGATCGATTTTGGGAGCGTGTCTTGGAGTTAGATATGCCGGTCAGCGTGCACGTCGATCTGGAGCGCGGCGCGCGCAAGGGTCCTCTGTTCAAATATCCCAAAGAATCTGACGAGCTTATGAAGAAACTTACCCATGATCTGGTCGAACAAGTCGGCCGCTTCGGTCCGGTGCGCGGCAACGGTTCGATCGCCGCCGTGCAGTGGGTTTTGTCGGGACTCTTCGATCGCTTCCCGACGTTGCGGATCTTTTTCGCGGAGAATCAAATCGGCTGGATTCCGTTTTTTTTGCAGGGGGCCGACGTTCGTTACGACCGTCACCATCACTGGGCAGACCGCTTGCTCGGACTAAAGCCGATGAAACGTCCGCCGAGCGAATACATTCGCGAATACATCTACTGGGGTTTCCAATTCGACCGGATCGGCGTCGAGCTGCGCCACAAGATCAACGTCGATCGTCTTATGTGGGGCTCCGATTTTCCCCATCAAGAATCCGATTGGCCCGAGTCCTTGCGCATCATAGACAAAAACTTCGCCGGTGTGCCGGAGGAGGAAAAACACAAGATGGCGTGCGGCAACGCCGTGGAATTTTTCCATCTGCAATCTTCGTGATTGACTCAATAAAACACTAATCCCAGAGAGCACAGAGGTCGGATAAATAAACTCGATTGACGGTGAATGTTGTCACCTTCATACGTTGGATCGAACTTTGTTAGCTCTGTGTTCGCCGTGCTTAGAGCTGTTCGCACAGGAGTTATCGATGGCAGAACCTACGGTTGTCTGTCCGCAGTGTAAAACCGAGATCAAACTGACCGAGTCTCTCGCCGCGCCTTTGCTTGAATCCGTCCGGCGCGATTACGAGCAGCGCTTGTCGCAAAAGGATGCCGACGTGACCCGACGCGAACAAGCGCTTGCCGATCGCGCGCAATCGTTGGAAAGAGCGAAAGCGACCCTCGACCAGCAAGTGGCGCAAAAACTTCAGCAGGAACGTGTGCGCATCGCCGCTGAGGAACAACAGAAAGCCAAGCTCGCTCTAGGCAATGATCTCGATCAAAAAGCGAAGGAAATCAACACCCTTCAAGAGGTTCTGAAACAAAGAGATATAAAACTCGGGGAGGCGCAAAAAGCCCAAGCCGAGTTGATTCGCAAAGAGCGCGAATTAAATGACGCCAAACGAGAATTAGATTTAACCGTTGAGAAGCGCGTGCAGGCGGATCTCGGCGCCGAACGGGACAAAGCCAAAAGGGAAGCTGAAGAAGAATTGAAACTCAAAGTGATGGAGAAAGATCAAACCATCACGGCCATGCAAAAACAGATCGAAGAATTGAAGCGGCGCGCCGAGCAAGGCTCGCAACAACTTCAAGGAGAAGTTCAGGAAATGGAGTTGGAAGCTCTGCTTGCCGCGAAATTTCCGCGCGACACGATCCAGCCGGTTCCCAAAGGCGAGTTCGGCGGCGACGTGCTCCAACGCGTCATCGGACCACTCAATCAAATTTGCGGCACCATTCTTTGGGAATGCAAACGGACCAAAAATTGGAGCGATGGCTGGTTGCCCAAGCTCCGGGAAGATCAGCGGGCGGCCAAAGCCGAAGTAGCGGTGATCATTAGCCAGGCCCTACCGAAGGAAGTCGAAGCGTTTGGCTTCATTGAAGGCGTCTGGATCGCCGACCCGAAAGTGACGCTGCCGGTCGCATTCTCTCTGCGTCAAACTTTGATTGAAGTCGCCACCGCGCGCCAGGCTTCAGAAGGCCAGCAAACCAAAATGGAAATGGTCTACGGGTACCTGACGGGGCCGCGTTTTCGCCAACGAGTTCAAGCGATTGTCGAAGCATTCTCATCCATGAAAGAAGATCTTGACCGGGAGAAAAAAACCATTAT
>WNFR01003264.1_pt1 | contig 20402 bp, 18 predicted proteins | sample 5400221 | NCBI WGS metagenome assembly WNFR01 (sample SAMN13153357, study PRJNA577476) | soil metagenome | isolation source: 40 cm soil under Madrone tree | place: USA:California | collected 2016-06-14 | reverse complement strand
CGCCGAATCCATCCGCGCGAAATGCCTGAGACCTGGACATGAACCCAGCCTCCGGACTCGTCGAGCACCTTGAATTCGTCCTCGGCATCCGCCTTAAAAAGTACGTCACCAGGTTCCATCGGCTTCGCGAAAATCGGCGTTCCGGTCTTGCGAACCGCGGCCAGATCGCCGGGGCGAGCCTGGTTACGCAAAATCTCTTCTAGATTGGCGGCTTGTTCGTTCAGCTGCTGGAGGCGTTTCTGCTGCGCAAGTTCTCGCGAGTTGGGTGGCGCCAGGGCGGTCCGCGAGTCTGGCTGTTCAGTCGGAAAGCCAAGGCCAAAAACCGAAGACTTTGCCGGCGGCGCCGACCCCGCCACGGCAGAAGCCGGATCTTTGGTTCGTGCATCCGGGGTTCGTACATCCGGGGAAGACGTTTTTGGCGCACTCGGATCTGCGACGTCCGCGGATTTTTGTTGCAGCGTTTCTTCCAGTCGCTCGACCAGATCGGTTTCGAGTCGTCCGTTGGAAGGCAGCACTCGATAGCCTGCCGGAGATGAGTTATCGCCGGCGTACCACGCGGTGACTTTGGCGCTCACGCGCAGCGCTGTCGCTCCGGCACCCGCCGGACTAATTTCCAGTTTGTATTGGTAATAAGCTCGCTGATATTTCTCGAGCGCGGAAGCGTCGGGGGCAACAAATCCATCAAGAATCGGCAGCCGGCCGGGCGAGTTCGCGTGCAGGCTGGCCAGCGCCTTGTCCAGTTCCGCGCGCGAGACCTGGAAGACATGTTCGGACGGACTGCTTTGACTGACCGCTAGCGCACCAGCGAGCAACACGAAAGCGCTCACTCTCAACAGTCGTTTCCGGCACGAACTTTGCGCGGAGATCATGGCAGGGGCTCCGCCTGGCTGCGATGCACCCATCCCTTATGTCCGTCGGTGGTCTCCACGCCGTACCAGTATTTGGTCAATACGACGACCAGCATCTCGGTCTGCGCGGGCAGCGACTGCAACGTTGCGGCGGTGCGATAAGGCGCGGCTTTCAGCGCTGCACCACCGGCCGCGGTGCGCATCTCGACGCGATGTTTTAGGTCTGTAATATGCTTTTCCAATTCATCGCCGGAGGAGACTGTCGGCGAAACTGTCCCGGGAACGTTTCCTCCCGCGGCGCCCTGGGTTGCTGCCGGGGGACGTTTCTCGGCCATGTCGTTGATGGCCTTGGCATCGGCCTGCATTTTCTCGAGCCGATCTTTGATGGCCTGGAATTCGCTCTGTTCCACCGTCCCGTCGGACTGGTGCTGCCGGCGGCGGTTCTTCTCCACGTACAGGGCGTCGATGTGGATCGCGGTTGTGCCGGGACCCGTGCCCTGCACAATGTAGCGGATGTAGATTGTTCCCAGGTCGGCCGTTTCCTTGAAATGCCGCGGCGCGAGCACGTTTTCGAGGACTTTGAAAAATACTTTGCCATCGTCCGGGACGTCTCCAAAGACTTTCACCGAACTGGCGGGCTTTGCGCCCTTAAGTTGCTTTTCTTTTTCGTACGAGTAGGTTCCGTACACGATCACCGGCCAGCAACAACAACTTAAGACAGTATGCGATTCGAGACGAGCGGGTGCTCAATCGGCGTTGCGATGCGGAAACCATTGGCGACGAACAAATCACTCCAAGTGTGTGCATACCTACTCTTGCTGAATACGAAAGTCAAGGTCAATCGCCGTTCGGAGTCTTCTCAATTGATTGATTTGATCGCTCCGCGATCTTCCGCAGCATTTCCTGGCGACCGTTGCGGTCAAGTCTCTAGATCATTTAACAATTTTTCATCAATTATTTCTTTTTTCGATGCGTAACATCGCAAATTCTAAAAGACTTCTTGACTGTGCATGGGAGGCCGAGTATAGTCCGGCCCCAAAGCTTGGGGTGAGAAAGCTGGCGCTTCTTGAGGAAACCTGGAGATTCCTCAGTGTCCGCCGTTGTGTCGCAAACTCGCGGCTACAAAGCACCGGGAATCCGTACCCGGTACGCTGATCCCATACCTACGCTCGATTCCATCCAAAATATTTTTGCTTGCAGAGAGGATCGTATGCACATGGCCTCCCGCTTTTGCGTGCGTCGTAAGCAGGCCCAACCGGTTATTCTCGTCGCCGGATTGCTGTTGTTCCTCGTCGTCTTGAGCAGCGCTCCCGGATACGCGATCCCGGCATTTGCCCGTAAGTATGGCTTGCCGTGTTCGGCGTGTCATGAGGCGTGGCCCAAACTGAACAGCTTCGGTCAGAACTTCAAGGACCAGGGCTATCAGCTCAACAACGATCGCGATTCGCCGATCTGGCTGAACCCATCGTATTGGCCAGTCGCCATGCGCATCACGCCGCACTGGCACTATGAAAGTCTTGGCCGTCAGTTGGTGGACTCGGGCGATGGTCAGGTCGAGCAAACCGTCAAGAGCTCGGGTTTCGATTTGACTGGCATCGACATCCTGACCGCGGGCACTCTGGCGAAGAACGTTTCCTTCCTGCTGGTTCCCTCAATCGACGCCGGGAGCGGCACGATCGGGTTCGAGTCGGCGAACGTTCGTTTCGACAACATCAAGGGCTCGCCGTGGCTCAACTTCAAGTTTGGAAAGTACGAACTGGATACGCCGCTGACCGAGAAGCGCATCATGACGCTCTCCAACAACGGTGGCTTCTATCAGCTTTGGCACTATGCGCCGAGCGGGGATATCAACGATTTCACGGTCGGAGAAAACCAACTCGGAGTCGAGATGATGGGGCACTCGCTCGACGATCACACCCGCTACGCTGCTTCTTTGATCAGTAGCACCAATGGCAACCTGGGTTTGCCGGGCGGCCGAAGTTATGACGGCTACTTGCACGTCAGCCAGGCATTCATGCTTGGCAAACTGGGATTGCAGCGGGTCGGCGCTTACGGGGTTACAGGTCTTCGTCCGACTTACTTCCTGACTCAGGATGGCGTGCCAATTCCTGGCACGGGGCGCGGTAATAAATCGTTCTATCGGGTCGGCGCTTACGGCAATCTGTACATCGGCAAGTTCGACCTCACCGGTGTCTACCAGCATGCAGCCGACAACGTCTTCCTGGCCAATGCCACGCCGGCCAATGGAGAGTTGCCCGAAGGAGCACAAGGCGCAACCTGGAATATCGGGACCTTCGAAGGACACTACGTCTACTCGCCCAAGCATTTCATTCTTGGCCGCTACGAACTGGTGCGCAATTCTCGCCAGCCGTTGAGCGGCTTACCAAACGATTTCGGCAACGTCGATGTTTTCACTGCGGGTTATCGTTTCTATCCGTTCATCAATAGCCGTGCCGGCTTCGCCTGGCACATAGAGTTCTCGACACTCAACATGATCAAAACAGCGGACAGCGGCGCCGATCAACGCAGCAACAGTTTCTTCACCGGCTTCGACTTCGCGTTCTAGGGAGAGCATGATGACAATCCAAAAGACTTGCCTCTGCATTTTGCTCATTGCCATGGCAGCTGTCGCGGCGCTCGCCCAAGGTTCGGGAATCAGTTCCGGCTATCCAACGCCGCGCAACGGCTTCAGCGTCACTGAACAGCGTGGACACGGCCTGTACTTGCGCTACTGCGTGTACTGTCACGGCGTCTATGGTGACGGTAATGGAGACAACGCGCAATTCATCGATCCGAAGCCGCGCGACTTCACTATCGCCACTTTCAAGTGCCGTTCAACTCCGACGGGAACGCTGCCGCTGGACTCGGATCTCGTCAACACCTTGGTGCGAGGCGTCGAAACCAGCAACATGCCGTCGTGGCGGCCGTTGAGCGACGAGAATCGGACGGATCTGATCGCTTACATCAAGACATTTTCTGAGCGCTGGAAGACCGAGAAACCGGGCGAGCCGATCAAGGTTCCGCCCGAGACGCCGGTTGACATCACCAGCATCCGTCGAGGCCACGATCTGTTCCAGAAGGTGGAGTGCTGGAAGTGTCATGGCCAGCAGGGTCACGGGGACGGCCCATCAGCTTCGACCCTCACCGACAGTAAGGATCAGCCCATTCATCCGTACAACTTTGCGTCGGCGGGAAATGATGCGCGTTTCAAGTGCGGCGTTACGAATGAGGATCTCTATCGGATTTTCATGACTGGACTGGATGGCACGCCCATGCCGTCGTTCGCGGATGTCATCCAACCCAACGATGCCTGGGACCTGGTCCACTATCTGCGGACGCTGCAGGTAAACCGTCGCAGCAAGGAGAATCAAGTTCTGAAGGCTGCGGGCGGTCCCGCTGCACTTAAGAGTGCGGCGGACAAGCAGTCGTCGAATCATTCCCCGGCTGAAGCCGGCGACAACAAGTCGTTTGGCGGCAGCCGTTAAAGATTTCAGAATCGAAAGGAAGTTACTCCAATGCGTACAAAGCGAATGCTGGTGGCTCTTTTTATGCTGCTCGCCGTTCCGAGCCTGATGTTTGCTGGAACCGTTAGCGGCAAAGTGACCTACACCGGCACGCCGGCCAGACAAAAACCGATCGACATGTCCAAGGAACCCAGCTGCGCCAAGCAGCATGCCACACCTGTGACTACCGAAACAGTTGTCACCGGTCCCAACAATGCGCTGGACAACGTGGTGGTGTATGTCTCGTCCGGAGCTCCAGACGACGGTCAGGTTCCGGCGCAAGCAGCTACCTACGAACAAAAAGGTTGCCAGTACATTCCGCACGTTCTGCCCATGCACGTCAATCAGGAACTTAAGATCCTCAATGACGACCAAACCTCGCATAACATTCACCCGCTGCCCAAGGTGAACCGCGAGTGGAATAAATCTCAGCCGCCGGGGACACCCCCCATTTCCGAGAAATACGACAAACCAGAATTCATCCCGGTGAAATGTAACGTACATCCCTGGATGCACGGCTACTTCGCGGTGCTCACGACGAATCACTACGACGTAAGCAAGGACGGCGGCGATTTTAAGTTGCCGAACCTGCCCCCCGGAAAGTACACGATCACTGCCTGGCATGAGTCCTATGGCACTCAAACTGCCGACGTCACCATCACGGGAAACGAAACCAAGGACGTGAAATTCACCTTCACGGCGAAGCCCTACTGACGGAACGCGGCGGAGGACGCAGATAAGCAATGGTGAGGAAAGGCTGCACTTTGCTCTGCAGTGGCGCGAATTATTGACGAGATAGTTCACCCATCGCACAGTGGCTACGCGCGAGAAAGATTGGCCAGCGCAGCACATCCCGGCTTGTCGTGCAGAATCTGACGGCGAGCGAGTTTGAGCGGCAAATCAGCTGCGGAAAGATAGGTATGGAGACTGCGATCGGAGTATTTGCTTCGCGTGACAACGCTGAGCGCGCGTTCAAGGAGTTACGGGAGCGAGGTGTGCCGGAAGACTCCATCATCTTCCTGACTCGGTCCGAAAGTGACGCCAAGACCATTGCGAAAGAATTCGGCGCATACGTGGGCGGCTTCGTGGGAGGCGCCGCTGGGATGACAACCGGCGTGGTGGCTGCGACGCTGCTCCTCCCGGGGATCGGGACAATATTTGCGCTAGGGTTCGGGGCCGCTGCACTGCTCGGGGCTGCGGGCGCAGGTGCGGGCGCCACCGTCAGTTCGGCGGCGGTACACGATGCAGACGCACCGCAACCGACAGCCGGTGAAAAATCCTCTGAGGACAACGCTTTTTTTCGGGAAGTCCTCAAGGAAGGGCGCTCCCTAATCGTGGTTCGGACTGAGTCAAAGGAACTCGCGACGTCAGCTTGCCAGGTTCTGGACCGGCTGGGAATTGGAATGACCGGATCGGCCCCCGTCAAGATGCAAACCGCCACTCGGCAGGTAGGTGGAGTAACCGTCGTCGACGTCACCGGAAGGATTACGATGGGAGAGGGAAATGTGATTCTTCGCGAAATTGTTCGGGATCTGGCGGAAAAAGGCAAGAAAGCAATCCTGCTGAACCTGGAAGAAGTTCACTACATGGACAGTTCCGGAGTCGGAGAATTGGTCAAAGCTCATACGACCATTCGGGGTCAGGGTGGTCAATTGAAACTCGCCAATTTAAACAAGCGGGTACAGGATTTGCTCGAGATGACGCGGCTGTCTGCGGTTTTCGACATTCAAAAAGATGAGGCTAGCGCGATCAAATCCTTTGGCGGTTCGCAGGTGGTGGCTTAGCGGATCACCAGTTATCACTTGTTGTTCCCAGACGTTTTGCGGTTCGTCCTCCAAAGGGGGCGAAGATTCACTGCTGAAACGGACTCATGAAACCGGAGTGTAAACCGGCTATGGCGAGGGCATTATGGCGAAATTTTTTGCGATCACCATCATCGTAATCGCGATAGCGTCCGCGATTCCCATCCTGCTTCACACCTGGGGGGCGCCGGAGGATATCTCCACTCATGGACACATGATCGATGAGCAAATGTCAGAAACCATGGTGGAGGCTGGAATCTCCTTTCTCGCCGCACAGTTGATATTGGCTCTTTTCATCTGGCAGTTCTCCAACCCTCGTCCGGATGCGAAGACCAAGAGTTTTCCGGGCGGCGCAAAGGCTTTGGTGATCGCTGCCTTACTGCTCGTGGGCGCAGAAGTCCTGGCCCTCGGAGTCTTCGGAGTAAAGGCTTGGGCCAACGTATATCTAACGCCGCCGTCAGCCAATGCAATGCCCATCCAGGTCCAAGCCGGACAGTTTGCTTTCTATTTTCGGTATCCCGGTCCTGATGGGAAGCTCGGCCCCATTCACCCCGAGCTCATTAATGAGGGGTCGCAGAATTTCTATGGTCTCGACCCCGAACATGATCCGGATTCCAGGGACGACGTCGTGACCGCCGAGATGGCTATCCCGGTGAATAAGGAAGTCCATCTGCTCATGCATGCGAAGGATGTTGGGCATTCTTTTTTTGTGCGGGAGTTACGGGTGCAACAGGATTTTGTTCCCGGGCTGGATGTTTCTCTGCACTTTACGGCTACCAAAGTCGGTAAGTACGAAATTGTCTGCACCCAGCTTTGTGGCCTGGGACATTACAACATGAAGGCATACCTCGAGGTCTTGTCTCAGCAGGACTTTGATGATTGGCTGAAGAAGCAACAGGGAATGCAGTAGTTCTTCGTGCTCCGCGCACGCGCGCGAGTAGATGAAGACATCTCTTTCGAGGTAACCAGATGCACGACATGTCGGCGCCCGCTGCACATCACCACGCTCCTCCGACCAGTTTCATCCGCAAGCACGTATTTAGCTTGGACCATAAGGTGATCGGCAAGCAGTATTATGCCCTGGCCCTGGTCGCCGCTCTTTGCGGAATGGTTCTTTCGTGGTTGATGCGCATCCACCTGGGTTGGACGAATGCGGCGATCCCCGGCCTGCAATTGCTCTCCAAGAATGGTGCTCCTGGCGGCGTGATGACGCCCGAGTACTACCTGCAATTGATGACCATGCATGGGACGATCATGGTCTTTTTCGTTCTGACAACCGCACCTTTCGCGGCCTTCGGCAATTTCTTCCTGCCCATTCAGGTGGGCGCCGAGGACATGCCTTTCCCCCGCTTCAACATGATGTCGTTCTGGGTTACATTCCTGGCATTTGTCGTCCTGTTGTCAGCATTCTTCGTCGGCGATGGACCCACCCTGGGTGGCTGGACTCAGTACGCGCCGCTCAATTCCGTGGGCTCGGCTGCGGGACCTGGCCAAGGTTGGGGGGTGGTCCTGTGGATGACTTCCATTGCGCTGTTTTGTGTTGGCCAGTTGCTGGGCGCATTGAACTTCATCACTACTACCCTTGATCTCCGGGTCAAAGGCATGAGCCTCATGCGTCTGCCACTCACGGCCTGGGCGTGGTTCATTACCTCGTGTATGGGGCTGACAGCGTTTTCCGTGTTAATGCCGGCATGCATCCTCGTCATTCTGGATCACGTGGCCGGAACCAGCTTTTTTGTCCCTTCGAATTTGGTGATTAATGACCAGGTGCTGCCGCACTCGGGCGGATCGACTCTGCTTTGGCAGCACCTGTTCTGGTTCTTCGGGCATCCCGAGGTCTACATCGCGATTATCCCCGGCATCGGCATCGTTTCCCACATTCTGATCACCAACATGCGCAAGCAGATGCTCAGCCAGCGGGTGCTTGTTGCCAGCATGGGAGCCCTTGCTGTCCTCAGCTACATGGTCTACGGCCATCACATGTTCGTCAGCGGAATGAACCCGGTCTCCTCGCTGGCATTCTCTTTCCCCACGCTGGTCATCACCATCCCAGCCACCATCATCGTGCTGATCCAGGTCTTCAGTCTGTATGGTTCCAAGCTGCGTATCAACTCCGCTTCTCTTTTTGCATTGGGTTTTATTTCGATGTTCGTCAGCGGCGGCGTGACGGGCTTCTTCCTGGCGCAGCCCTCGATCGACATCATGCTCCACGCGACCTACTTCGTTGTCGGCCATTTCCACATGGTGATGGGCGTTGCCGCCATGTTTGGCATTTTCGCGGCAACTTACTTCTGGTTCCCCAAGATGGCCGGACGAATGATGAATGAGACTCTGGGTAAGATTCATTTCTGGCTCAGCTTCGCGGGCACGTACTGCATCTTTATGCCCTTCCATTACCTGGGAATGGCCGGAAATATCCGCCGCTACTCGTCCTTTCCCGATGACTTTCTGCAGCCGCTGATCCCGGTGCATCGCTGGATCACTGTGGCTGCGCTAATTACGGGTGTGGCACAGTTGATTTTCCTCTACAACCTGATTCACAGCCGGTTCTGGGGCAAGCCTGCGCCGGATAATCCGTGGGAGGCCACTTCGCTGGAGTGGAGCACTGCGACGCCGCCTCCTTTCGATAATTTTGGCGGTAAGCATCCGGTCGTTTACCACGATCCTTATCAATATGGGGTGCAGAGTTCGGCGGGTGATTACGTTATGCAGACTTCGCCGGAGCAAGTTAAGACGGAGCGCGAGGAGAAGTAAGCCGCAAGCAGTAGAGAACTAACTGGAAACCGAGTCCGGGAGGGGCGACCGAGTCCTGATGCATGACGCAGGTGTAAAAAGGAAGTGTGGCAATTATGGCAACAACAATACCTGAACCGCCAAAAATCGATCCGCACCGTTCGCCGGACCAGAATCACTCCGGCAATGGCGGTTGGAGGAGCCTGGTTCCGAGAGATGGTGACCTGCATGTGGCGCTGGAATACTCGCCGCCGCCGTCTTCGACCGCCATATGGGTAGTGCTTTTCGCCATTACGATGATGTTTGCCGCGTTCACCAGCGCCTTCATCGTCCGCAAGGCATCGCAGGACTGGCACACATTCACGCTGCCGTCGATCCTCTACTTCAACACTCTTCTGCTCCTCGCCAGCAGCGCTACTCTCGAAGTCTCGCGTCGGCGCGTCGCCATCTTTATGGGCACCTTGAAGAGCCAGGTTGAGAGCCCGGCGCGCTGGCTCTACATAACCCTGTTTCTCGGCCTGCTCTTTGTGGCCGGCCAGTACGTCGCGTGGTCTCAGTTAAGAGCCGAGGGTCTATATCTAGCCACGAATCCAAGCAGTTCTTTTTTTTATTTGCTGACGGCCACACACGCACTGCACGTGCTGGGGGGGCTGGGCGGGCTAATCTATGTCATTCGCAAGCTGAGTAAATTGACCCTGCGGCGGAGCCAGTTAGTTGCCACCGCGCGTTATTGGCATTTCATGGGTATTCTTTGGCTGTATTTGCTCTTACTGCTTTGGATGAAACTCTAACTGATCCGATGGTCAGGAGACGGCCGTGAGCGAAGCGGATTTGACGATGGAAGCACACCCGACCGGCCTGACGGTAGGACCGGTATTTTCGATTCCTACCAAAAAGCTGGCGATGTGGCTGTTCATTATCGCCGACACCATGACATTTGCCGCGTGCCTGGTGGCCTATGGATTCGTGCGCAATGGGGCTTCCGACTGGCCCAGACCGTTCCACAGCATCACCAACGTCGCACTGATGACGTTCGTCCTTCTGACCAGCAGCTTGACCATGCTGCTCGGGCTGCGGGCAGCGAGAGCGGGGGACAAAGCCGGCGCCTTCCGTTGGATCATGATTACGGCGGTTGCTGGCGTTCTCTTCGCCTTGCTGCATGTTCGCGAATGGCTGGGGCTCATTCACGAGGGCATGACGCTCTTTAAAAACCCGTGGGGAACCGGACTGTTCGGGGCATCATTTTTCAGCATTACCGGCTTGCATCTCACGCACGTTACGTGTGGCGTGATCGCTCTAATCGTTGTGGGTGTGCGCTACAAGGGCGGACGCTACAATGCCGATGATATCGAGGTTTTGGGCCTTTACTGGCACTTCGTGGATCTGGTTTGGATGTTCGTCGTTCCATTCGTCTACCTTTTGAATCTCGCGCACTAGATCAAAAAGCTGGGAGCAAAAATGCCATGACAACTGCCGAGCGGAAGAGTGATGGAATCACGAAGGACCTGGTCGTCTACGTTTGCCTTTTGGCTTTGGCGGGCTTGCAATTCGTCATTGCCTATCAGCATATTGATGCATCGCAGATGTTCTTACGTATGTTTGTGGTCGCGATCGTCGAGGCTGGGCTGGCAGTGATGTTCTTTATGCATCTTTGGGCGGAGAAGCGGGGCTTTGTACTGTTTGTCCTTATCTTTACGGTTTTTGTTCTATTGGGGATGCAATTTGGCTGGACGGACAGCTTCCGGATGGTGACCGGCGCGCCGTTTTCAAAGTGACTCATCCATGAAAGCTGGACAGGGGATGTCAAGAGGAAGAAGAAGGGTGAGAGTCCGGAAACCACTCCTGACTATTGCTATTGCACTAGTTGGACTGCTAATGCTCGCGGCGCCTCTCCGGGCCTACTCCCAGAGCTGCTCGCTCTGCTACACGCAGGCGGCCTCCGCGGGCGCTCGCATGATTCAGGCATTGCGCAGTGGGATTCTCATTCTTATCGTCCCTCCCACGTCCATGTCAGTTGGCATGATTTTCATTGTTTATCGCAAACGCAATCAGTTCAGACGGGATGACCCACCTGACTCTGACCCCAGTTGGTAATGGCACAGGCACTCGCGAATTACAATGTTGCCCTGAACAGCGGCATCCTTGTACTGATTTTCCCTCCCATGGCAATCTGTATTGGCTTCACGGTGATGTCCTACAAGAAGCGCAACCATTTCCAGCAAAGCGAACGCGATCGAGAGTCCGACCTCGGGGGGGTAAGTGGTGAGGCGGCCGAGACGGAGGGTTGCGATTGATTGCGAACCTATCCATGCGGCTGCTACAGTCTAAAAACGTGACCTCCAGGCTGCGGAGCGTTGTCTCCCGACAAGCTAATTCCCGCTATACTCTCCCTCGTCTTCACCGGGAGGTAAATGCGAATGAGCCGCAATCATCACTCTGGAATCCTTCTGACCAGGATGTTGTTCGTTTTCCTTCTACTCGAAACCTTCGCCTTCACACAGCAATCCAGCCTCTCCTCTGAGAAACTAAACCAGATTCAGTACACCGTCCATAAATTCATGGCTGCGAACACTATTCCCGGTGTTTCGGTGGCCATCGTTGAGAATGGCCAGTACGAATGGTCGGGTGGGTTCGGCATGGCCGATCTCGAGAATTCTGTCCCGGCAACTTCACACACTCTCTACCGTTTAGCCTCGATCTCCAAGCCAATTACGGCTACGGCGGCCATGCTGCTGTGGCAGCGCGGCAAACTCGATCTCGACACAGGCGTCCAAAAGTATTGTCCCGCGTTTCCGCTGAAAGGGTCACCGATTACGACCCGCGAATCGCTTGCTCACCTGGCAGGGATTCGTCATTACAAAAGCGACTCCCAGGAAGATCCAGAGGTCGGCAATACTCGACATTTTGACAATCCCATCGAGGGCGGATTGAACTTCTTCAAGAATGATCCGCTGGTTGCCGATCCAGGCACCAAATTCAGCTACTCAACTCAGGGATTCACGGTCGCCGGATGTGCCATGGAGGGCGCTTCCGGCCAAAAATACGTAGATTTCGTTCGCGACAATGTCCTGCTTCCCGCCGGCATGACTCACACTCGTGTGGACGACCGCTTCGCCATCATCCCGTATCGCACCCGGTTCTACAGCAAACTGAAGTCAGGCGAGCTGGTGAATGCCGATTTTCTCGACTCCAGTTACAAGATTCCTGGAGGAGGCTGGCTCTCGTCCGCCGAGGACATGGCACGTTTCGAAGTTGCCCTTTTGAACGATCGGCTAGTGAGTCGCGCCACACGCGATGCGATGTGGACTTCGCAGAAAACATCCGACGGGAAGGAGACTGGCTATGCCCTCGGCTGGGGAACGGGCAAAGATCTCGGCGTGCTCGACGTCGGCCATGGCGGGGGCCAGCAAGGCACGAGCACCTTCATCAAGATGATTCCCGAGCGTCGTGCAGGAGTAGTTGTACTCATGAACATCGACGGCGCCGACTCGTCCGCCCTGGCAACGGATTTGATGAAGATCCTTCTCGGAACAGGCAGGTAATCACTCCTCGCCGTCATTTATGTACCGGGAGTCAAGTCCGCGAATCCAACGAAATAATTCCGCGTTGTACGGCGGCGGTGGCGGCCTCGGTTCGATCTTTCACATTCAGTTTCTCGAGCACGTGACTGACGTGCAGTTTGACCGTGACCTCGGCAATATTCAGCGAGGCAGCGATCGCCTTGTTGCCCAGTCCCTTCGCCACCATCCGGAGAACTTCCAGTTCGCGACTGGTGAGCGACCGGTGCTGCGTGCGCGCAGCCAAAAGCGGCGCCACTGCCGGGTCCACGTATCGTTTGCCGTCGCAGACATCGCGGATTGCTTGCAGCAGTTCCTCGCGCATCGCGCTCTTCAGGATGTAGCCGCGGGCTCCGGCTTGCAGGGAACGAAAGACTTCCTCTTCTCCGGAGTGAGTGGAAAGCATCAGAATACGCGCGTCCGGAAACCGCTGCACAAGCGCCATGGTGGTGTCGATTCCACCACAGCCGGGGAGGCGAACATCCATGATGACCAAGTTGGGCTGATGCTCACGGTACCCCGCCAGAGCCGTTTCCCCGTTCGCCGCTTCGGCTACCACCTCCATGTCGGGTTCGACGTTCAGGGAGGCGGAGAGGCCCATGCGGACCATGAAATGGTCATCAACGACCAGAATGCGTATGGGCTTTGAGTTCGGCATTGGAAATCGTTTGTTGTTCGGAGCCAATTTCTACCGTGATGCAGGTTCTGCGTCCGGCTGCGCTGTCCACCTGTAAGTGCGAACCGATGGCCTCAGCGCGCTCGCGCATGTCGAGCATTCCAAAGTGCCCGGCGGAGCTTGCCTGGTCCGGACTGAAACCTCGGCCGTCGTCGCTCACTTTCAGAATCACCTTGTCGGGACAGTACTGCAGTTCGACTTGCACTTGTGAGGCATCGCTGTGCTTGACGGCATTGGCGACTGCTTCCTGGCCGATGCGCAGAATATTCATTTCAATTTTGCCTGGAAGTCGAACCGGCGTTCCGCTGACTTTGACCTCAATCCTGACTCCGCCGCCGGGGGCCAGCGGACACACGATCTGACCCAATGCCGATGGCAGATCACCCTGCTCCAGCAAATCGCATCGCAGATCCCAGACCGACCGGCGAGCCTCAACCATGCTATGGCGGCTCATTTTACGAGCGGTGTCGAGTGCTCGAAATGCAACGGGTGGGGCCTGGCGGAAGCAATCGACCGCCAAATCCAGTTGCAGAGTGATGCCGGCCAACTCCTGTTCCAGAGTGTCGTGCAGTTCGCGAGCGATACGGTTGCGCTCTTCAAGAACGGCTCCATGTTGCAATTTTTCGCGGATGACGGCCATCTGCTCGCGCAGCTTCCGGCCGAGCAGCACCATACAGACCAGGACAAGGATCAAAACTCCGCCCATGATTCCAAGCAGCCAAAGTGCGCGGCGCAGGTTCCACCAAGGCGGCGCATGGAGGAGGGTGACATCCTGCGGCGATCGTAACAAGATGCGAAATGATTGGGGGACCGACCAGAGTCCGCCATTGCTCACAAGGCAGATTCCGGTAATTCGGAGCGTGCTGTTCACGCGGGTGGTGGGCACATTGTCCAGGGCGCTTTGCGGCTCCAACGTGGCTTCGAAGATCTGGTCGTCCTGCTGCAGGAGAAGATGCTGGCCATCGGGCTGGGTTTCAACCTGCAACAGATTTGCGTCTGTGACAACCAGTGCGGCATCGTACTGTTCCCAGGGTGCGGACAAGTTGAGCCTGACGGGATTGGGAATGATTCCCGGACCCACGCGGTGAAAGACTGCATCCTCAAGCACAGGCGAGGACGACCCGACAGCCGGGAATCCCGCCACTTCCACTACGTCACCCACGGCAAGTTTGGTGTCCTGTGAAGTCAGTACGCGAAGGCCCTGTGCATCCTCCTGGAGGAACAATGCCCGGCCGGGCTGCTGATAGGCAACAACGCCCTGCACCCGCACGCGGTGCTGGGGTCCTTTGGCAGGAGAAAACCGCATCAGGGACGAAAAGGGTACTTCTTTCGCCTGAGTCTCGATCTTGATCAAGCGGAGGTCGGGAACGTAAAAGAGCACGCCGATCAGTTGCCGATTGGTGTTGAAAAGGCTGCCACACACGCCCTCAATCAATACATCGCTGTCGATCCAGGAAGAAAAGTCCTGCTCTCGCGTGATTGGCACGCGAACATTGAAACGACCGCCTCCGGAGGCCACGGTCATTGCCAGAACGGTTTCATGCCAGGAGTTGCGATCGATGGAGACGGCTCGCACGATTCCGCGAACGCCGATCCATTGGCTGTCCTGTTGACCGCCGGCGAACTCGCTGAAGGGATAGATACGCGTAGGCGGCAGAGTCCCTTGGCCGACCACACGCACCTTCAGTTCCTTGATTACAGGCGCGAACTTTCCGGGACCGGTGATGCCCTCCAACTCGACCAAGTCCCCGAAGTGATGGGCAAATGTTGGGGACAAATTTCCCTCGACGTAAATGCCTGCGGTCGCGTCCTGGACGAAGAAATCAGGAGCAGGAACGTCGTCGGTGATGACTCCTCGGATCTGTACGGGATAACCCCGAGCCGCATCTTCCGGACTCAGTTGCCGGATTTGACTTGCGTGGGTGAGCAGGGGAAGAGGTTGCGTCGCGGGTTGTGACCAGCAGGCTAGACCGAACGTCAGGATAACAAGAAATTCCTGAAACAAATTTGACGGAACCGAGTGTCTCCCACGACTGCGCGTGCATTGCCGGATTGGAGACACTGGAGACACCTTGCTTCTTTGTGGTTCGGCATTCTGGTCGAAGCGCGAGGCTATCAGAATGCTCGCCGGATCGCCAGTCGAGGCTTCTGTCCTGCGATCTGCTATCTTACTACTGCCGTCCAGCGAGCGAGAGGCAATCTCAGTGGTCAAATTTGTCGCATAGAATCAGAGTTTCTCTTAAACTACTGCACGTGTCACATGTCTTGGCCGCAATCAATGTGAGTCTCTGCTGTTCCCGGACGGTTCGATTTCTAGTTTTGTGGATGACGACTCTCACTGTATTCGTTCCATTTAGCAGCACAGCACTTGAGCCTCAGTCATCCGCTCCCAGCCGGCAGACTGAAATATCTACAGGACCTCTGGCCAGGCCCGAGGCTCTTCCTGAACAGTCAGATCCTCTAGCTCAGGCAAAATCTGAGGCGAACCGGGGATCGCTGGAGAAGGCGCATCATGCGGTGCGCAGCTATCTGGCGGCCCATCCAGATTCAGCGGACGGGCACTTCTTGTTAGGACTCATTCTTTTCAAGCAAGGAAAACCAGCAGAGTCACTCTCTGAATACACGGAGGGAGCCAAGCGCCATGACCCAGGAGCCGCCGATTTGAAGATCGTCGCACTCGACTACGTGTTGCTGGGGGACTATGCGAAGGCGGACCATTGGCTGACGAAATCCGTGGAGGGGAATCCGAAAGACTCAGAAGGCTGGTACTACCTGGGACGCACCAAATACAACGAAAACCGCTTCGAAGAAGCGCTGGCCGCATTCAACGAGTGTTTGAAACTGGATCCGAAAAACGTGAAGGCGGAGGACAATCTTGGGCTCTCTCACCAGGCGCTGGGACAAACAGACAATGCCGTGACGGCGTTCCGGAATGCGATTGCGTGGCAGGCGCATTTGCTCAAGAAGAATTCAGGACCATTCATCAACATGGGAATTCTCTTACTTGAGCAGAACAAGGTCGAAGACGCGTTGCCTTATCTCTCCGAGGCGATGGAGATTTCTCCTGAAGAACCTCGCGCACACGAACAACTAGGCAAAGCCTACACCAGGCAGAATGATCTCGAGAAAGCACAGATCGAGTTGGAGAAAGCCGTTTCGCTCGCCCCGGACAATGCCGCGCTGCATTTCATGCTCGGGCAGTTGTATCGAAAACGAGGAATGAACGATAAAGCAAAAGTAGAACTGGATCGAGGCGCTGCATTGAAAGGATCCGGTGGACAATCGAAACAGGCTCCCCTCGATTGACGGCTAATTTTCTGAAATGCCTTTACCCTCGACGATTGTGAAGATTCGGTCGACTGCGGGGATCGATACCTCCTGCTTGGCTCCGCTCGGCCATTGAATTTCAAGCTTGTCGATCTTTCCCGCAGCACCCAGGCCGAAATGCATTCGCTGGTCGGAGCTGGAACCGTAGCTTCCGCCACTGAAAACATCCGCTCGCTGGCGAACAGTTCCCGTGGTCACAAACACCTTGCTGCCGATGGCGTCGCGCGGGCTCTTCGGGCCGCCAACCAGGCGCAGGGTAATCCAGTGGTTGTCATTCTTGACGACGTTCCGTAGCAGAGTGGGAGTGGAATCCACATTATTGATGACGACATCGATGTGGCCATCATTGAAGAGGTCGCCCAGGGCCGCTCCCCGAGCCGTCAGGATATCGGCGAGACCGCTGCCGGTGGCGGGTGGAACCTCGCGAAATTTATTGCCGTCTACATTGCGGAAAAGTTGTGGACGCTGCGCCCAGGTCGTACCCCAGTCCTGCTGGTCCACACCGGGATAGACGTGTCCGTTGGCGACGAAGATGTCGAGTAACCCGTCGTTATCGAAATCGAGGAAGCCGTCGCCCCAGGCGAGAAACGGAATGGTGCGGTCGGCGAGTCCGGCCTGGTAGGTGACCTCGCTGAAGTTTCCATCGCCGTCATTGCGATAGAGAGCGTTGTAGTCGTCGGAAAAAGCGGTGACGTAGAAGTCGACTTTGCCATCGCGGTTATAGTCTCCAACCGCAATGCCCATGGATGCTTGCTCGCGTCCGTCTTCGGTGAAGGCAAAGCCGGAGAGATAGCTGACATCGTCAAACGTGCCGTCGTGATGATTGTGGTAGAGATAGTTCGGCACAGAATCATTCGCTACAGCGAGATCGACCCAGCCGTCGTCGTCCACATCCACAAAAACTGCGGCGAAGCCGTAGTAGCCGTTCTGGTCTGAAACCTTGGCCTTCACGCTGACGTCGGTGAAAGTTCCGTCGCCATTGTTGTGAAAGAGATGGTCGGTCTCTCCCGGCAGACCACGCGGGCCGCACATTACGTCGATTCCCCGGAACTTGCAAAAGCCGGGAGGGATGTTTCCCTGGCCGGCGATCGGCGGATGATCGGGATCGAATTTCACGTAGCCCGGGACAAACAAGTCGAGCAGTCCATCGCGGTCGTAGTCACCCCAGGTTGGTCCAGCCGACCAGCCGACCAAGGCGACGCCCGCTTTCTCTGCAACATCGATAAATGTACCGTCGTGATTGTTGTGATAGAGGCGATTCTTCCCGTAATTCGCGACGTAGATATCGGGCCATCCATCATTGTCATAATCGCCGACCGCTACGCCAAAGCCCCAGCGCTCGTTAGCGAGCCCAGCCTTCGCAGTTACGTCGGTAAATGTGCCGTCGTGGTTGTTGTGGAAGAGCATCGCCCTTGGCGGCGGCTCTTTACCTTTCAGGGCTGGGATTGTCGAGCCATTCAACAGGTAGATATCGAGCCAGCCGTCATTGTCGTAATCGATTAATGCGACGCCCGAGCCGGGAGTCTCGATAATCGACTTTTTCTCCGCGGTTCCCGAGCGATGGCGAAACTTGTCGAGTCCAGCTTGCTTCGTGATGTCGGTGAAGACTACAGGAGCGCCATCGACGAATCCGCCGGCGGTGATGGGGCGGGATTGAGCATCTTTTTGCGCCGCATGCGCTACGCCGGTGGACACTCCTCCCATCGGCGCTTGCTGCGGCTTGGGCTTTTCGGGTATCGCCTCTTGGGCACGTCCAGCGAGAACGCAACAAAGCGTGACCAATAATGAGGACAGCAATGACTTGGCTCTTTGCATCATTTGCCTTTTTCGACGACCGCCGCGCTGGGCTCATCAACTTGCAGGATCTGATTTCCGTGGACGTCTTTTAGCTTCTGAGAAGTGCACTCCCTTGTCACTCGAGGACAAGTAGCTTCCGGCCATCGAGACGGTTGCGAATTGTGCGCCTTTTCCCGTCACGAGCTTCACTTCGGCGCCGATGCCATCGCGATTGCTCTTGTGTCCGACAAGTCGCAACGTCAGCCAATGATTCTGCGTAGGCGTCTCGTTGTGGAGAATATAGGCGGGGCCATCGTTGGTCGTAACTACTGCGTCTAGTCGTCCGTCGTTGTCGATGTCGCCGATTGCCATGCCACGAGCCGCCCAGGCTTGCTGGAACACTGCTCCAGAAACTGCGGATACGTCCACAAAACCTTGTCCCGTATTTCGCGCCAGCAGCATCGGCTCACGGTAGCGCAGGTTCGGGGAGGTGAGTTGGATGGTATCAAGATCGTGCCCCTGAGCGATGAGCAGATCTTTCCAGCCGTCATTGTCGTAGTCCAAGAATCGAACACCCCAACCGGAATGTGTTCGGGTAATCTGTCCGAGTCCTGAAGTGAGGGTTGCGTAGTTGAAGCTGCCATCGCCACTGTTTTCATACAACGCATACATCTGATTGGCGAGGTTGGTGACGACTACATCGGGTCGTCCATCGTTGTTATAGTCCGCAAAGTCGATTCCCATGCCGGCAAATGTGCGGCCGTCGCCGTCAACCGCGGCGTTGTTGATCAGGGCAACTTCTTCGAATGTTCCGTTGCCTTTGTTGTGATAGAGGAATTCGAGAGTGGAATCATTGGCAACAAAGATGTCAGTCAATCCGTCGCGGTCGTAGTCTGCGAACGCAATGCCCAATCCTTTGCCCGGTTTTGCCAGTCCAATTTTCTGGGACACTTCGGTGAAGTGTCCGTTGCCATCATTGTGATAGACGAGTGGCGCAATCGGTTTGAAATAATCCGGATGGCAATACGCTCGATAACCCTCCTTGTGCTCGCCACACCAAACGTCGTCGAAGTCCCACTCGAGATAGCGCAAGACAACCAGATCGAGCAAGCCGTCGCGTAAGCGGTTACGTAGAGATCTTCGTAGCCGTCGTTATCGTAGTCGCCTACCGCGACGCCCATTCCGTATCCCTTGCCTTGCAGGCCGGCTCGCTCGGTTATATCCTCGAACGTTCCGTCAGATTTTTGGTGGTAAAGCCGATTCCAGTATTCGGGTCCTGTCTTCTGTGGGATCGTCCCTTTAGGAGTTGGGTCGGCCAGCGGCGCGCCGTTGACGAGAAAGATGTCGAGGCGTCCGTCGTTGTCATAGTCGAACAGAGCAACTCCGGGGCCCATCGTTTCCAGAAGATATTTCTTCGACGTGCGGGATGGCATGTAACGGAAGTTGAGACCCTTGGCAGCGGTGACGTCGACGAATAGGCCGGGATTTGTCGCTCGCGGAGACGAGGGAGCGGCGGAACTCTCCTGGCCCGATGCAATATTCGGCAGTGTGAGCGCCAGGACGGAGATCGCAATTCGCAGGAATGTCTCCCGCAGACGGCTGTGCGAGGACTGGCTAGTTGGGACTGGGATCATGATCTGGCGGTTGCGCCACGCTCTCCTGCTGAACCTGGAACCTCTTCAGTCGTTTTTGCGAATTCTCAGCCTCCTGATCTTTGAGTTTCTGGAAGGTAGCCATCGCCTGTTGTGCCTCCGGCATGCGATGTAGATGCCGGTAGACAATTCCCAGCTGGAACCACGACTGCTGCAATACCTCAGGATCAGTCTCTGTTTTCGTGGCGAGTTGGAAGTGTTCGGCTGCGACAGTGTCGTTTCCAATCTGCATCTCAGCCCGCCCGAGATTGTAGTCGGCATGGCGGAGCCCGGGTTTCTGACGGAGCGCCGCCTCGATCAACTCCTTTGCCCTCGCGCCATCATTCCTCTCCACCGCGAGTACGCCCAGTTTGTATCGCGCCAGGATATTGTAAGGATCGATCTCCAGTTCCTGAAGAAACGCCGCCTCAGCCTCCTGCGGTTTCCCTGCATTGCGATATTCCGATCCGAGTTCTTCATGGAGTCCAGCCTGCCTCGGTACGAGCTTGATGGCAGCTTCGCATTCTGCAATGGCATCCACGTGCCGTT
>WNFR01002198.1_pt1 | contig 20402 bp, 21 predicted proteins | sample 5400221 | NCBI WGS metagenome assembly WNFR01 (sample SAMN13153357, study PRJNA577476) | soil metagenome | isolation source: 40 cm soil under Madrone tree | place: USA:California | collected 2016-06-14 | reverse complement strand
ATTCAAGGACCAGAGAATAAAGATTGTCGATTACGTGGAGGCTCAACCGACCGAACTCCTCTCGGCTGTGCGCGAACAACATCTCGAAGGAATTGTCGGCAAGAGGAAAGACAGCCTCTACCAACCGGGCAAACGAACAGGCGCGTGGATTAAATTCCGTGTCAATTGCGGGCAGGAACTCGTCATAGGCGGATACCTGCCGGGCACGCATGGCCTCGACTCCATCATCGTTGGATATTATAAAGGCGACGATCTGATTTACGTCGCTCGCGTGCGTAACGGATTTGTTCCGGCGAGTCGGCGTCACCTATTCGAAAAGCTGCGTCCGCTGGTAATTTCAGAGTGCCCGTTCATCAATTTGCCTGAGAAACATCGCTCACGCTGGGGCGAAGGTCTGACCGCTGACGACATGAAGAAATGTGTTTGGCTCCGGCCTGAACTGGTGGCGCAAATCGAATTTTTGGAGTGGACCGAGAGCGCTCATTTGAGGCATTCGAAATTCGTAGGGTTGCGGGAAGACAAGGACGCACGCAAGGTCATCAAAGAGCACAGGGGCGAGACCTAACATGGGGCTGCGCTGTTGTTAGGGGGAGTTGGCGGGAGCAACGCATCAACACGTTCTAGCAGCTTCGGAATACCGTCCGCCTTTGAAATGAAATCAACGCCGATGGCTTCGCACAGAGAATTAGGGAGCAGGTCAGTAGACGTAAATAGGATGATTGGTGTTTCCGGCAGATCATTCTTCAGGACCGCAGCCGCTTCTGCTCCGTTCAACCGAGGCATGGCAAGGTCGAGAAGTATCAAATCGGGTTGTGATGTCTTGGCCTTCCGGATAGCGTCTACGCCGTCAACAGCTTCGCACACTAGAAGTTCCGTGTGTCGGCCTTCGAGCAACATCCGAACCGACAGACGCATGGAGGCACTATCATCCGCAATAAGCACAATTTTACGCATGGAATAGGCTGATGCATATTCTTCCTCTGAGCAATACAGAATATTCTGTACTCCGATCCCAAAATCGTGCTCAGCATCAAGTTGCGGCGAGAAAATCTTGGGCAGGAGAGTCGTTATCGTCTCGCAGGTACCGAGCAGGCAATCGCACAGCCTAATTCCTTGCAATCGGTCGTCCGGACTTTCTCCGGTGATCCGGATGTTGTGGCACTGGCAGCAGCGTGATTTTTCTCACGGAGGGATGCCCGGCAGGAGCGGCAAATACGCTCGTGCCACGTGGCTGTCCCAACAGTTTTCGTGCTACTAGTCCTGTGATTCAGGGATGGCTTGACGATGCCGTTGTCACGAACTCCATGATCCAATCCAGTTGAGCGGCATAAACCATTCGGTTATGATTCGCGCAAGAGGGTAATTGGGAAGGAGATCTTCCCATGCCGGACCAAGCGCGATCCTTAGACTCCCTCATCGGGCTCGAGTTCTCCCACTACCGCATCGGCAAGAAGCTGGGCGGTGGCGGGATGGGTGTCGTATACGAGGCCGAAGACACCCGACTGCGCCGTGAAGTTGCTCTGAAATTCCTACCCGACAATCTGGCGAAAGATCCACACGCACTCGCGCGTTTTCAGAGAGAGGCGCAGGCAGCGTCGGCCTTGAACCATCCCAACATCTGCACGATCCACGAAATTGGCGAGGCCGATGGGCGAACTTTCATCACCATGGAATTGCTGGAGGGGCAGACCCTCCGGCACCGGATTGCTGGCAAGCCGCTGGAGATCGAGGCGGTGCTCGAACTGGGCATCCAGATCGCCGACGCGCTGGATGCAGCACATTCGAAGGGCATCGTCCACCGGGACATCAAGCCCGCGAACATCTTCGTGACGAATCGAGGTCAGGCGAAGATTCTCGACTTCGGGCTGGCGAAAGTCACCCCGAAGCCGGAGAGCGTTGCCATGAGCGCCTCGACCATCGAGTCCGAGGAACATCTGACGAGTCCCGGCAGTGCGCTGGGAACCGTGGCGTATATGTCGCCGGAGCAAGTGCGAGGCAAGGAACTCGATACTCGCACCGACCTGTTCTCGTTCGGTGCGGTTCTGTACGAGATGTGTACCGGAACGCTGCCGTTTCGGGGCGACACGACAGGCGCGATGTTTGATTCGATCTTGAATCGAGCGCCTGTCGCTCCTGTGCGGCTGAATCCCGACGTGCCGCTGCAATTGGAACAAGTCGTCAATAAGGCGCTGGAGAAGGATCGCGACATTCGCTGCCAGTCCGCCGCCGAGTTGAGGACCGATCTGAAGCGGCTGAAGCGGGACACGGAATCAAGCAGGGTCACGGCAGTGGGAGCCACGGTATCTCCAGTTGGTCGGAAGCGAAACCTCTGGCTTGGAGTCGGTGCCCTTCTCATTGCGTTGGCGGGAATTTCGTGGGGTGTCTATTACTGGCTTGCCCCAAGAGTTATGCCGTTCCAGAAAACGCAGATCACGCGACTAACGACCATCGGCAAGGTGAAAATAGCGGCCATCTCGCCGGATGGAAGATACGTGGCGTATGTCACGGATGAATCGAATGAAGTTTTTTCACACGGCAGGGAAACTCTTTGGGTGCGACAGGTCGGGACTGGTAGCGACGTACAGATTGTTCCTCCTGCCGACGTGGGTTATGGCGGGCTGATTTTCTCCCGTGACGGAGATTTCCTTTATGTTACGCAGTCGGAAAGCAAGGACAGTTTGCTTGGCGTCCTCTACAAAATACCCGTGCTGGGAGGAACCAAGAAAAGGCTGATCGTCGATGTGGCAATCTTCTTTTTTTTGGTTAATCCGGTGACGCTGTCGCCGGATGGGAAACGGGTGGCATTCCTCCGGGCCTCCAAAGCGAGGAACGAGACAGCACTGATGGTAGCGAACGAAGATGGCAGCGGAGAGAAGCAACTGGCCGTCCGCAAATCGCCAAACCGCTTCTTAGGCCCGGTTGCTTGGTCACCCAGCGGAAAGACCATTGCTGTGGTTGCTTCCAACACCGAAGCGGGTGTCCAGTATATGAGTCTGGTGGAAGTGCCCGTCCAAGGCGGGGCAGAGCGCCACCTAACCCCAAAGCGGTGGCCTTGGGTTACGGACTTAGCATGGGTTCCCGACGGCCGAGGGCTGGTCGCCGATACGCAAGCGCGGTCTGGTGGTCCAATTCAAATCGCGTACGTCTCGTATGCGAATGGGGATGTTCGCAGGATTACCAGCGATTTGAACTTCTACATGGGTGTCAGCGTAACTGCCGACTCCCGCGTTGTGGCAACGCTGCAATGGGAATCTTTGGGCGATGCTTGGGTCGCGCCCATGGCGGCATTGGACAGCGCCAAGCCCATCACATCGCACGGCAGTTTGAGCTATCCGACGTGGAGCCCGGACGGCAGGATTGTGTATTCTAGCGATGCAGATGGGAACATCTGGCTGATGGGGTCGGATGGAAGCAACCCGAAGCAGTTGACCTCGAACGCTGGAGGAAACTTCCTTTCTCGGGTTTCACCGGACGGCCATTACATTGTTTTTAGTTCAGACCGCGCGGGGAGTTTTCAGATTTGGAGGATGGACACCGACGGCAACAACCCCAAGCAATTGACCGACAGCCCGTTTGTAGATTTTGGCCCGGACTGTTCCCCGGACGGTAAATGGGTGGTTTACAGCAACAGCACATTCGGCATGGAGAAGGGAATCTGGAAGGTTCCCATGGAAGGCGGCAGCAATCCTGTTCGGCTTAGCGATGCAGAAGCACATCAACCGATTATCTCGCCCGACGGGAAAACGATCGCTTACTCCTACGAAGACCCTTCGGCAAATCCCCCGCAAGGAGTCGCAATCATGGCGTTCGAAGGTGGACCAGCGACGAAGCATTTCGACATTTCGTCGTCGATAGTGACGTGGTTTCGGTGGGAGACGGACGGTCGCTCGCTCCTCTACACCAAGAACGAGGGCGGTGTCGACAATATCTGGAGCCAGCCGATCGCGGGGGGGGACGCCGAAGCAGATCACCCATTTCAACAGCGAACTGATTTCAAGTTTCGACTTGTCACGAGACGGCAAACGGCTGGTTATGAGTCGTGGCATGCAAAAACAAGACGTGCTGCTGATCCGCGATCTCAGGTAGCACGGGTGAAGTGGGAGATCGACCGGCTACGACCCTTCTGGTTGGTCACCAAGAATCGCAGGTTTGCGCCAGTTTCGGTGTGTTCGGCTTTGTAGCAGACGCGGCGCTGATGAAACCAGCGACGGTCAGGGGAAATTGAGCGATTGGTGCTGCCACGAAGCAAGGCGAGATTCTAACGAGGCAGGAGATACTGTGGTCCGGATGCCGCCGGGACAGGAATTCCAAGGGGAGCACTAGGCTCCCCCTGACGATGGGGTTACAGAGTTTCCATGTCTTCCAGCGGATTGCGTTCGCCCAGTTCCGGCGGCTCTCCAGTGAGCAAGAGCTTCACCTCAGTCACCGACATCGGCTTGGCGACCCGCTGGCGAAGTTTCACGCCATCTTTGTAGGGCGCGATCAGTTCCTCGACTTGCTTTTCGAGGTTCAGCGTCTTATACGCTGGCGTGACGCGCTGCACCGCATACTCGTATCCAATTCCACTGGACCGCTTCCAGATTTTCCAGTCCGTTGAATAGAGCGACGCGCCCTCAGGCAGACTTTTCCGTATGGACGCCAACGCGGACCGAGAAAGAGTGACGTACCCCACCCGAAGTTCGGGATCATTGCCTTTTTTCAGCCCGCCGTCTTTCGTGGAAGCACCTGCATACTGAATGGCTAGAACGCCGATCACATCGCGGGCTTCGCCCAATTGCTTACAGCAATAGTCGCTCTTGGGTTGCAGGCAGGGGATAGTCTTGTTTCGTTCCTGCGAATAGTGCGTTTTCTCTTGAACCGCGGGCTTGAAAAACGCAACGGAAACGACGTTTTGCCCCTCGGGGCGAATGCGCAAGAAGCCGCCGGAGGAAAGTTTGTCGAGAGTGGATTCGTCGCTTAAATCCAGCAGGCCATCATCGTCCTTCGGCCGCTTGGCAGGCGGTGGAATTTTTACGGCTTGGTCGAAGTCTTCGGATTCCTCTGTGCAGGCGTTTTTACCGAGTACTTTTTCGAATGTGTCGAAGTCTACTTCTACTGCTTCTGGGGTTGCTAAGTTTTGTGTCATGAAGTTTCCTGAGTTTTAAATTTTAATTTTGCGGCCTATTTCCGACCACGATCTCTAATACTGGGTTTCTCGGGCCACACTCAGTTTTCGTCGAAAACTTTTTGATGTGCTCTGTTTCTGCCGGGGCGGAGCGGGGTCTTGCAACTGGGGTTCGCGGGAGAGGAACTGGTGCAAACAGTGGTTCTCCGATGTAGTTCAGAGCGGCTGGGCTGCTGCTTCCCACTCCTTAAAATCCGCATAGAGCAGGCACGTTGACCGGGGCAGAGTCAGAGGAATCTGAAATGCTCCGGCTGTTCGCCGAAGAGGGAGCGGAACTCATCGGCATGCTTGCGGCAAAGTCCGTTCCAACGGCCCTTCGCTCGAAGCTCGGCAATCGACTTCTTCCCGCATTGGCGGCGAGGGGCAATTGCTTTCCTGCATGTCTTGAGTTTCTTTTTCATCTGAAATCGTCTGACCACAGAACGAAACGCCGTTACTGGTAAACCGAAATCTCGCTAAGCCCGAGTCGCTGCATGATATGCGGGTACTTGGCGCAAAGCCTCCAGTAGTTTTTCCGGGCTCGCGCTGGCGGACAGCTACGATCAAACGGGTGCCATCGGGCAATTCTTTGCCACCTCAGCAGTTTTCTCTCGATCATTTTTTCTCGTATCTGCGGACGAGCGTTCATTTAACCTCCAAAAGCGCAGTTCCGATTTGGTGGGGAACAGCGATTCTTACAGTAATCTTGGATTTTTCTGAAGCCTCACGACGCAGCCTGCGTCTTACAACGCTGCGATTTTGGGCTCCAGAATAGGGCCGGGAAGTTCGGGAATTGTACTTCGATGTTCTTTGAAGTTCCTCGATTAGCGAGGCCGAGCAGAACAGCTTGCGCCCGAGCTTGCGGGCATCGCACAGGGGTTGCGGCGCACTTTCGCGCACCAAAAGCCGCTTCGAGTAGTCAGTTTCCTATATACCCAGTGCGCGCATTGGAATTTGAGGCAAATTTCTAACAACCATTCAGTGACTACTCTCATGACTACTGATGACTACTCGTAACTCATACATATATATAATATAAGGGTTTATCTTTGTTGCGCTGCGGATATGGGAAACTGACCACTGGACGCGATTTCAAGGGCACTTTTTCGATCAAAATCCAAAACCGTGCCTTGGCTGGAGTAGTCAAAAGTAGTCATTCAGGTTTCGATCCGATTTTGCCCCTGTTAGAGCGCCTTGCACAGCCGGACGAACGGAGTGGAATCGCCCTTCTTTGGTTTCCCATTCTCGTCGGTCGTCACCTCGGAAATTTTCTTGATGATGCCTTCTTCTTCCATCTGGCGGCGGACACGAGTCACAAGCCCCGCGTATTTCCGGTAGTAGGACTTGTGCTTCATTACGTCGGTGAAGTTCAGGAACTTGGGCCACGCTTCCTCCGCGTGCCCGATCTTGTCCGCACCCTTCGGCCATGTGCCGGATGCCTGCTGCTTCTGGTGCTGTTCGAGCAGCGCCGCGTAGCACGCCTCGAACGCCTCAGCTTCCTTAGTCTCCGCGAGTCCGGGCTTGAACACGCTGCGCAAGCGAAGCTGCCACTCGACGAATCTAAAGGCGGCGTACAAACACGGGGAAGTGATCTCCTTGTCGCCGTTCACGGTGGCGGTCACTAAGGCAATACGCAACGCCTGCTCGCCCATGCGACGGCGCGAAAGATCGTCTCCCTCCCACATATCCTTGGCATCCCAGCACCAAGACGGAACTTTCACATGCATCTCGCTGGAGAACACATGGGCCTTCCCGGCGAACGGACGGTATTTCACTGGCTGGGTGTCGTACGCGTAGAGGAAGCGGCTGTACATCCCGTAAGTGGTGCTGCTGCCGAAAGCCCGGCTGAAGTCGCTCGGGTCTTCCACCGGAATGTTGCCCAGTATGCTCAGTCTGCCGCTGCACGCGTCCAAGCCTTTCTTATCCGCCGCCCCCGCACGGTCCTTCGACCAGAGTTTGCAGATCATTGGGGCGAGCGTGGCGTTTGGCACCGCGCACTTGCCCAACACGGCGCGGAACTCGTCCTCGATCAAGAGAATCCGCTGTTCGTTCTGACCGATCAGCTTGCTCAATCCCCGGTCGCTCGACGGCGTGACATAGACTTTCGTGAGATCGGGAAGAAAAATGCTACCCTCCACCGCCTCGACGACCGCGGTCTTCGCCATTCCCACGGGAGCAATCATTCCGACATACAGATTCGAGCGCACATGGCCGTCCCGGTCATTGATGTCCAGTGCGGACGCCACCGCCAAGCATCCTGCGTATGCCCAGCCGAGCGGCATTTTCGTTCCCACCGCGATCTCGCCGAGCTTTCCGTACAGCGCACGGCAGTCGAAAGCCAACCCGACTCCGGGCTCCGCGCCGACAATCGCGTCGAGATCGTTTGGCTCCGGCAGCGGGGATGGACTCACTTTCTCCGCCTGCTCTGCCCATGCGGCGTCCATCGGATCGACAAACGGCTCCTGCTTTGCGGAAATAATTTCTTGGGCGGGAATTTCCGGCGTTTGCAATTCGGCGTCGATCTCGAACGCCGCGAGCGTCTGCCCGATCGTTTCTTGTAGCCAAATCTCGCCGTCATAATGTCCGAGCTTGTCGGGCTGCTGCATCAAGCGCATGAGGCAGCCCATACCGCCTTCCAGATGCCCGTTTGTCCGCCGCTCCGTGTTGCTGGGACAGCCCTGCGCATGGCACTTGAAGCCTATTTCCCCACCGTCCCACCAGAACGCCGTGCTGCGGTCGTTTTGTCCTTCATGCCTGTAGCCCGCAGCCGGACAAATGTCCAGTCCGTGCCACGCGCCGTTGATTTGCCGGACTTCGACCTTCAGCCAGCGGATCAAATTGTCGAAGTCGAATTTCAGGGAGACGGGATGCGCTCCCATTTCCTTCCCGGCATGTTTTTCGCTGATGCCTTTCGCTCGCAGGGCGTCCACGAGCCAATCGGGAATGGGCAATATCGGCGCATCGCTGAAGACAGTATAGGGATCACCTGTATCGGGATGGATCGACGGCGGCGCGATTACGTAGCGATTGTATACTCGCCAACTAAACCATTCGTGCTTGTGCAGCCCGCCTTTTTTTGTTTTAGAGCAAAGCGGATCGATACAGTAGTCGCCTAGACCGTCGCAGTTGCCCAGCGCAAGCGAATGCTCGGTCTGCCGGAAGACGAAGTGCGGCAGCTTTTTTCCGCCGCTCAGATGGGTGCGGGTCAAGGGCATGGGCTGGCCGTATTCTTTCGCCCATGTGCTTAGTGTCGGCTTCTGGTCGAACTCCAATATGCCGATGTCGCCGACGTTGATGTCCCGTCCAGCGATCGCAATTCCCGCGTCCGGCCATTTGAGGCTCCATGATTTCAGTTGCGGCAGATAGTTCGACGCGTCTTTGACGCCGTGCTCGGTGAGCGGCATCTTGCTGTTGGGGCGGATGGGGAATACCCACGCTCCCATGTCAACGTAATTTTTTGCGTCTTCGTAGAATCCCATAACCTTATCCTTTGCGATCTTTTTGCGTTCACGGGTGTTGAAGCCGATAACCCTGTTGAAAAAGATCGGGGTGGGGGGTTATGGTTACCCACCCCAGAATGTCTGGCGACATCCCAACACTAGACGGTTGGATATTCACAATTTTATTCACTTGCGCTCATTGTTGGACCTTCCTCGGTCTACTCTTCGGGCGACGAATTCCCCAACACCGCGCCATAATTGACAGTGCCGAAATTGGATACCCGGTGAACTTGCTGGCGTCCGTAAGCGTCATTCCAGCCTCAAGATACTTTCGGATTTCCTCCAGCGACTTTCTGATGGTTTTGATGCTTGCCATAAAATCTCCTCGTTCTTTAATACTGTCGAAGTCGAATCTTTATAAACTAACTGGCGATCTGGAAACTTTTCGTTCGATAACCTTCTTAAGTTTTTCTGCTGTCGGCCTCTCTTTACAGAGGGGCCGACATGAGACTGAGCAAACGGGAAATCGAGGAAAGATTGAAGGTTTTGTCTGACGAGTTGATCGACGCCGAACTGATGGACCTGCGAGAGAAATATTACGAACTGGTGGAAGAGCAAATCACTTTGCTCGCCGATCTTCATTACGGCAATTACGCTGCGGAGCCGCAATTCCCCGCATGTCACGTGTGTGGCCGCCGGAGCCGGAGCTTCCGGCAGTTGCACGAGGAGCGGGGAGACTCAGCGGTCTGCTGGATATTATGTCCGACTTGCATCTCCCCGATGTCCCGATCCCGAAAAATTTCCCAGTAGCACGGCATTGGAGCCACGCGTTGCCTCGACCTATTGCCGATCCCAAACTTCCTAGCGTCTGCGGCTAATAGTTCTTCCACATACATTCCGTCCTGCGTCCACCATTTTGGTGCGCAAAACGATGCACCTCTTGAGTCCAAAACGGTTCACCAAAGGCCCTGACATAAATCGGGTGCCTATACTCACACAGAAGCCACCAAAATTTTGCATACTTGAGCCAAATGATGAGTCGCTTGTGATCCAAATCACTCGCGCTGTAGGTGTCTAGGCTGGCTCCAATATACGGGGCGTCAATCACAGCAAAATCATTTGGCCCTAGGCATTCTAAAACTCTTTCGTAATCCCAATCTGTTACCCGTGGATGTACGGCGTGCATAATCCGATATGCTCCGCGCAAATTTCGAGCATAGGCAATTGCCTCCGGTCCGCCACCGGAAGTCCGAGCGCCTACTGCAAAAAAACCGCCTCCATTCCGCGTGAGATACGGTTCAAGTACTTTGGCCTCGTCGCTGTAAGTACCCCAGTAAAGCCGATGACATTGAGCTTTATAGAAATCATAGAAGCTGGATGTGGCCTCGCGATCGGGAACGATCACAGTGTTGCCGATTCTGGCGATCGCTGCGAAAAACCCGCTGGTACGGATGTCATTCAGCCACCAGTGTCGATAATTGAGCAGAGATGGTGCTGGCCAAAAAATATTTCCGAGCCCACAGAACACGTCGGCGAAAATGTGGCCGGTGGATGGCGCAAAGGAGCAGATTATCCGAGCCTGTCTTACTTTACCGCCCGGAAAAGGGAAGCCCGGAATATGAAAATCATTTTTCATTAAAAATGGCGGTACGTCAGACTGATCCGCTTGCCACTTACCTCAGATTTCCGGTCTTTTGGGATGCTGTGTTTCCACGTCTGATTCACAGCGTTGCTGAACAACACCAAACTGCCCGAGGCGAGTTCGATAACCCGTGACCCCGGCACTTTGGACAGCCCGTTGACCGTTATCGGTATCCCTTTGAGATTGGCTCCGGGAGGAGTCATCACCATGCGGCGCATGGCACCCAGTGAAATGCTGGCGATGTATAGCGGTTCCCGTTTCTCGTCATTAACAATTGTTGATTTGTCGTGGTGCGGCCCGATATAAGCTTCATGATCAACGAATTCATTGCAGGCGCATTGCGGAAAATCCACTCCGAAGTGTTGCTCCAGTTTTCGCTTCAAAGCCAGAGGCAGCGGCTCCCAGTCAATACTGGGTTTGGCAGTAGCGTTATAGCTGTAGGGCAGACCATAATCCACCGTACGTCGCCGGATCACATTAACTTTGGCATACATGGTAACGAGTTCTTCGGAAAAACTGAGCTTCTCGGCTTCAAGAAACAGTGGGCCGGGATCATCCAAAAACTGCGGATAATAGTGCAGTTCCAATCCCTCACCGAGTTTGATCTTTTCAAGCTGCATGAGCCTTCCCTTTCTCCTTCTTTAGTTTTGTCACCCGCTGCTGAACTGCTGGCGGCAGCACAGACGGCTGGCGTGTTCCCGCGGAGTCCGTTGAGAATTGATCACCTAAAATTGTCTCCTCCAAAAGTTCTGTTGGCTGTGTGAACTGTTCACTTAAGCTTTCCTGTTCACTGTTCACTGGTTCACTGCCCGGATTGATAGGCTCCGTATTGAGATCGCCCGCGTCCTTGAGAGAGGGCTGAGTGAACTGTTCACTTGCACTGTCATGTTCACTGTTCACTGGTTCACTCACATTGTCCGGTTCACTGGGCTCTCTCGGTAGCGGCGGCTCCGGGGCAGGCTTGGAGCCCGTGAGATGCACGAGTGCCGCCCTGAAGAGCGCGTTGAAATCCAGTCCTTCCGCGAACTCCATCGCGGAAACCGCGTCCTTCCTTGCGAACCCCTGCGAAACGAGTGCTGTGATGACATCGGCCCGTGGCCCGTCCGCTGGCTGAGTGAACTGTTCACTCACATTGTCATGTTCACTGTTCACTTGTTCACTGGACTCATCGGACTCACTGCTCATCCGCGCTTCACCGAGAGAGAGCGCAATCCGTGCGACCTCGGGGCGCAGCAGCGCCCGCCACGCTTCAACTGTTGCTTCCGGTACCAGCTTCCCGGTTTCGATTTCTTCGAGCGCGTCCATCATTTTCATCAATGCTTTCCGTGTCTTCCGCTGTGTCTTGGCAAGCTCTTTCGCATTAGTATCGGGCTTCGCCCAGAGGTCATCCGCAAGTTTCCGTTCTTCTTGGCGGTAGCAGCGAAAACACAGCCCATGCCCGGCGGTCTCGCGAGTTTCGCCGCAGTTCATACAACCTTTTATTGATCTCGCCATCTCAATATCTGACTTTCTTTACTCGTGCTATCTTTCCTTCCATGGCAATCGACCTCACCGACCCGAATCTTGCGGAACATCTGCTTGCTGACCGAACGGACAGAATCGCTTTAGAGGTTTTCGAAAGGTGGTACCTCTTTGCATTCGTCGGTGCGCCGAATTTCGGAAAGGTGTTTGGGTGGATTTTTTCCTCGCTCGCTCCTGTAGAGGCCATCCATCTTGCTTTCTCAGCCGCTCGTAAAGCGTTCATGATGGTTTCTAGTAAGTCCGCGCTTAAAGCAGGTCTTACACCAAAGCAAGCCGGGGCGCTGTCCGAAATACTTGGAGACATTAGCGATTCGCTTGCTCGGGGATATTCCCCGCGAAAAAGGGGCAGGCCTCCAGAATTGAAACGGAAAGCCGTGATTGCATTTGTGCTGAAGCACCACACGTCCTTGAAGTGGCCACAGATCGCTGACAGACTGTTTGTTGTCAATGGAGCATGCACGCGATGCAAGCTTCCGAAGCACGCCTACCTTGCTGGCTCCGTTGATGACCTCAAAACACCGTGCGTAAATATTCTTATGAATGAGTACAACCTCCTAAAAAGAGACCTTGGCAAGCAAAAAATCCCTCTACCGCGATCTGATCAGAAACCGAGAAAAGCGCGATAGCCCAAAAATTCCCCGAATTGTTCCAGTAACAAAAATCCCGTCTTTTTTTTGAATCCATCCGCACTCATTCGACTCACAAAAACAGGAGATTTGTTTGGCTAGACTGCCGCAGTAGGCAGGGATAAAAAAGTCTTTGTGGCGCTAAATCGGTAGCGTAGCGACGACGCCACAAGGAGAAACAAATGCGAGTTTTTGAGGTTCGTATCGAAGGCACAAGCCCCATCCTGTTCCACAATCCCGCAGGGATGGCGCGGTCAAGTGCCATCAAAAAGGATAAGGATTCCCGGACGATCCCCACGCCGGATGAGGAAGCAAAGGCAAGTTGCTATTGGCTGCCGGACGAAAGCTCGCTGATGTTCCCCGGCGACAACATCCAATCCGCCATGCTCAGGGTCGCCACAGTCTACAAGGTCAACAAGAAGGCGTTGACGCCATTCGTCGCCGGAAGCGTGATGATCGAGCCGGAGCACGTTCCGTTCAACACGAAAAGCTATGTCGTCGATACCCGCCGTGCCGTAGTGCAGCGTCAAGGCATCCTGCGCTCCCGTGCGAAGCTGCCAAAATGGAAGCTCGAATTTAAGCTGCTTGTCGAAGATGACTTCCCCACCCGTGAAGCGGGTGACCTTCTGCGAGGCATGCTCGAAGAGGCAGGACGCCGGGTCGGCATCGGCGACTTCCGACCGGAAAGGCGCGGACGCTTCGGAAAGTTCTCGGTCGTGAAGTTTGAGGAAACGACTTCGAGAGCAGCGTAAAAAAGTTTGTGGCGTGGCCCCGTGTGGCCCGGCCCGGCAAGCCGGGGTTCGGCAGGGCACGGCATGGCCCGGTGAGGCGAGGCGAGGTTTTAGTAAAAGAGCCGGGACACAAAGTGTTTTTCGCAAAAGTTTGGTCGGGTCAGGCATGGCTAGGCTTGGTCGGCTCGGCTAGGCTCGGCGGGGCGAGGTTTTAGTAAAGCGTTTTTTGCTTTTTTGGGGCATGAGCTTGGCATGGCATGGTTAGGCTGGGCATTGTCAGGCGAGGCAAGGCGAGGTTTTTCAAATTTTAATGAGGAGAAACAATGGCAGTGCAAGAAATTGAAGTAGGCAAACTGGTGCTGGAGTCCAAACTGTATCCCCGCTTGGACGTGTCGCCCGTTCATGTCGCCAATCTGGTGGATGCATTGCGGGCAGGCGAAACCTTTCCGCCTGTAGTCGCCGACGACCAACGATATATTTTGATCGACGGTGCGCATCGCTCGAAAGCATGGACTCAAGTGTACGGAGAGGAAGCCAAGATTCCCTGCGAGCTTGTCACCGCCGACGACACGGGAATTTTCCGCCTAGCCGTGGAGTACAACACAGGGCACGGACTTTCGCTGAGTCCATTTGAGCGCACCAAATGCCTTCTGCGCTTCGCCGAACTCGGCATCACGCGGGATGTCGCCCTGCGTGCATTGCGCATGAGCGCTGACAAAGCCGAACGCGTTCTCGAAGCCAAGACCGCCTATCGTGCGCTCCCCGGTGGCGGGAAGCAGCAGATCGCCATCAAAGGTTCGCTGCGCGACTTCCGGGGAGAGACCCTCACGAAGAAGCAGCAAGAAGTCAACGACAAGTGTGGCGGCATGCGCATGCACTATTATTTCGCCCAAGTGATCGACTTGGTTGAATCCGGTCTCTGCGACCGTGCGACGGGAAAGACCCTCGACAAGCTATACCAGCTTCGGGATGCGCTGAACGAGCGGCTGTCAAAGAGAAAGAAAAAGTCGGCATAAAAAGTTTGTGACATGGCGCGGCTGGTTATAGAAAGTCGGTAATTGACGTGGCAAGGCGGGTTTTTTGATGAAGAAGAAACAAATGGTCGACGACAAATTCTCATGGAGCCGGGTTCTTTAAGTACTCCGGCTCCATGTCAAAACAGTTTACCGATGGACACGGTCGGGCAAATTGAAATCTTTGGAAGTCGGATACGCATTGCGCTTCCGGCAGTCGGACATTAAATCTTAGAAGAGAAAAATGACTTACGCCGAAAACACCATGCAGACCCGTGAACGCGACGACGAACACATGATCTATGAGATGTTTAACCTGAGCCAGTACGAAGATGGCTCTGTTTTGGATTGCATCCCCATGCGTTCCTACACGGCAAAGCAAGTCGTGGACGGAGAATGCGACTCGCTTAAAACCGCGAAGAATATTATTGACGACTTGAAGCGCAACGCCCTTGCCGCCATCAAGCACGGCAACACAATGAATCTTGCTCCACGGGTCTAACGACTATGACGGCAAGCTTTTCATGGCGCCGGGTCTTCATCCGGGTCGTCGGGGCTGTGACGATCATCTTTTTGCCGCGCTATTTTTTCGGGAGTGAGCGATGACCGAAAAATTATTGACGCCACAAGAGGTCGCCTAAACTTTCTGACTCTTTGCTTCATCTAAGTCTTAGAAGCCCAGAACCCGACCGGGTACGAAGTGCCCCAGTAAGCATAAAGCCCGCGCCAGCGAGCGCGGCGTGACCCGTCAAGAAGTTACGGACAGCCAGCGAGTTCGGACGGTCGGGAATCCATACCATACCCCTTTGCACAGGGGCGGCGAAGGCTGCCCCGTGTCGAGTAATAATGTATCTACTGATCGCCTGCCTGACCGCGTTAGCATTCCGCCGCTAAGTCCCGCGAATCGGAAAGCGAACCCTTGTATGGGTAAACGTTCCGCTCAGTCGGGCACCGTCGTAAGGAAGGGTAATTACTGGCACATCCGATTTCTAGCAGATACACCCGAGGGACGAATACGCAAGTCCGTTCCTGTGGGTCGGTGCGATGAGATCACCAAGACTCAGGCACGCCGTCTCGGTGCTACGTATATCCACGAACTCGGTATCAACACCCCGCAACATCTTGCTCAGGCGCTCGCAGCACCGACGTTTGATGTCGCATTGCAAAAGTGGCGTGATGCATGTCTGGTCGGCTTCAAGCCCAGCGGCAAGCAGTCCGCCACGTATGTCGTGGGCAAACACGTCGAGCCGAAGTTCAAAGGCAAGCTGCTGGAGCAGGTGGACAAGCAAGCTGTTCAACTTTGGATAAACGCTCTCGAAGAATCAGGCTTGAAGCCCAAGACCGTAAGCAACGTCGTAAAGGTGCTGAAATCCATTTTGAACTGGAGCGATGTTGGCACGAGGGATTGGAAATTACGTATGCCGGAAATCAGCGACGAAGAACAACGTTGGTTCAAGGAAGAAGAAGTCGAGAAGCTTATCGAAGAAGCCCAAGGTCAGTACAAGCTTCTGTTCCGTCTTGCTTACGCCAGCGGCATGCGCTTTGGTGAATTAGCCGGATTGCATGTGACGGACTTTGATTTCAAAAACGGCACGGTCAGAGTTGAGCGTGGCACGTTCCGCAACATCTCAATTACGCCCAAGAGCCAAAGAGGCAGACGCACGATTTATCTCGACGCCCGAACGCTCGAAGCTGTGCAAACGTATCTCGATGGTCGTGCGTCAGGCAGAGTCTTTATGACCCGCACGGGCACTCCCTTGAAAAACGGTGATGTGAATCGTGATGTGCTTAAGCCGCTGTGCCGTCAGGTTGGAATACCTACGGGCACGATGCATGCATTCCGCCATGGACGTGTTTCCCGAATGCAGGATAATGGTGTGAACGAGAAAGTCATCCAGATGGAGATCGGGCACAGCAGCCTTCGGATGACGCAGAGATACACACATTTCAGCCCCAACTCCAGACGTGCCACGGCTGAAAAATTAGCGATTTGATTGTCCCAACATTGTCCCAACGGGCGTTGAAAGATATACTACTTACGGGCAAAAACTCTGGGCGTGTAGCTCAGCTGGGAGAGCACCTGCTTTGCAAGCAGGGGGTCACCGGTTCGATCCCGGTCACGTCCACCAAATCTTTCTGACTGCAAAAGACTTACTGCATTCGTCTGTGCCCCGATCTCTCATTTTTTCTCCCACTGTGCACGAACTGTGCAAAATAGGGCCGATTTGAGCCACTGTGCACAATCATCGGCAGTTCCAAGTCGCTGAAAGCAAGGAGCGCTTTTGACATTAGAATTGTTGGAGAGTGACCTCCTTGCTTAAAAAGCAGGCGTGCTCTTCCTACCAAGAATTTCAAGAAGTCCAACCTGTCCATTGATTCCAAAGGTGAAATTAGATCGAGCTAGATATGTCCAAAACGGTCGCCATATGTTCATCGAGGAAGGCGAATCCACAACCTCAACAGGAAATCTTACTGCTAGACGCTACTGGATGGTTCAAAGGCGAATCCAAGAGAAGATCCAGACAAAAGAGAAGACATGCGGCACTGGGACGCCACAGGAAAGTGGAGAGCGATGCAACAGCAACAGCAGGAGTATGCGCTTTGCGCCACAGTAGAGGGCTCCAGTTCTTTGCGAGCAAGAGCGGTCACCGGTTCGATCCCGATCACATCCACCAACCAATGCGAGGGCGCTTGGCGCGAGCACTACGGTGTTCGCTACTTGAAGGGATTCAAGACGGCCACGTCGAAGTGCGCGAAATCACGTTCGTTCCGAGTGGCCACGGTGAGGCCGTGAACGCGAGCTGTGGCGGCCATCATGGCGTCCTCGCCTAGGGTATCGGAGCGGCGGTGCATTAAGCGCGCATATTCGCGAAAACACGCCGCATCCATGCACAAAACCTGTGAAGTGCGTTCCAACTGTGCCGCCCAAGCCTCGATTTCGTTCGCCTTTACAGGGTCCTGTCGACGCGTGAGTTCCACACCCCTTTGAATTTCTCCGAACGTTACCGCCGAGAAGAAGCCTTGGCCCAATTCAAGATGTTGCAGCCAAGCGACGGCCACACCGTGCGGCTTGGGCTTGCGCAATTCGGACACCACGTTCGTGTCGATCAGGTAGCGGATCAATCGAACACCGGAGGCTTGCGCGATTTGACTGTGCTACGTTTGGGGAGTGGAATTTCGAATCGCGGACCTTCACCCAGAAGTACATCCTTCCAGGTCAAACGGTTTTCGTCTTTTAGCTTGTACCATTCGTCGATGGAAACGACAACCGCGGTATCGATTCCCCGACGGGTTACGACTTGTGGTCCCTTCTCGAGCGTGTCATCGATCAGTTCACTGAAACGCGCCTTCGCTTCCTGTAATTGCCATTTGGCCATAAACCACCCCTGGAATGTTATTGTATGGCTAGTCAGATGTCTAGTCAAGTCTACTTATGGCGACAGTTCCCGAAAAATTCAAGATCAGTACTGGTCTTCCGGCGTATCGATACGAGGTTCTGCGCTAAAACCCAGCGGCCATTCTGTCCCTGCTGATTGGAGCACGCTATCCAACCTCGCGGTATGGAACCGAGAAAAGGTGAGTTCTGGGCAAGTGGTCGGCAAACCGGAAGTGGCCCTCAGACACCCTCTACCAAGCGGTTTTGCGTGAGGCTCTGAGCGCAAAACTACTATTTTCCGCTCATTGAAAGGGCCGCTGCTAAACCCTCTCGTTTGGCCGCTTTCCGACACGCCGTTTGGCAAAGGTTTTCCGCTCACTTGTTCTCAAGTCGTTCCAGGACCGTTCCGTCGCCGACACCGAGATTTGCTGCAAGCTGGATACAATAGGTCATGGAAAATAACGTCCAGCTGACACCCTCACTGTTGACTGTGCACGGACTGTACACAATCGCATGTATTCATTGCATTGGGGAGCGAAAAGCAGATTCCCCAAATTGTTGAAAACATTGGAAACCAAAATAGTGGATGGAGCTAATAGAGAGGACTCCGGTTCTTTGTAAGCAGGGGGTCACCGGTTCGATCCCGGTCACGTCCACCAACTTTTTCTCTGATTGCAAAAGACTTAGCGGATTCATCTCTGCTCTCATCCCCACGTTTTGACCCCGACTATGCACGAACTCTGCACGAATGGGGTTATTGCGCCGTGACTGTGCACATTCGAGCCGCCATCAAAGCGTCAGCAGCTGCCAGGACAGGGCCCGCAGCAGAGCTAGAAGCTAATACGGCCAGAAAATTGGAAGCTGCGCGAGCCGATCCGCGGCGCCATGGCGCCTGGCGCACCGAACGATGGGTTTGCCGTGGCGGTCCAGAAAGGCAGCCCGTTGCCAGAGGAATCCGTTGCTTGAGTCGTGGTGTACTGGACGTTATCAATGTTGTTCTGCTGGAAGTTCGGATGGTTGAAGAGGTCGAAGGCTTCCACAAGAAGTTTCAGGTTTATGCGTTCATTGAGCTTGAACGTGCGCGCCACGTTGAAGTCGATCACTTCCTGGCCTGGACCGCGGAACCCGTTGAACGGCTCGTTGGGAACAACAGAAAAATTGAGGGATGAGGTGTCAAACACAGCCGTATACGGTCTTCCGCTGGCGAGAGTCACGACCGAGGCGAAAGTGAAGTTCTTAAGTGGATGCCAGGCGGGAGACCACGCGCCGTTCAGAACGAAGCGTTGCGGCTGGTCCAACTGCGACGGGCCACGTTGGTTGCGCTGATCGAATTGGTTGAAATAACCGGTGCCTGGTCGACCGTTTTGGAGACGGTGTAGGCAAGGCCGCCGGTGAATTGTGGTCCAGTATAGCGCCAGGACAGAAGCAGCGCGTGATAGATGGATTTGCCGGAGTTGTCGACTGCGTTGATGGCGCCGAAGTTGGGATCAAGAATGCCATCGATTGCCTCAAATTCGGGCACTACGTAGGAATTGCCGCTTGGCAGCGTGACCGTCGCCGTGGAAAAGTTTCCGCCGAAAGCCGGTTGCTGACTGGGCGGCACCAGGTTGAGATCCAGACCGAAATTGCCGTTGGCTTGACGCGTTACTCCATTGGAGTTGCCGAGGAGCGCAAGCCCATGGCTGTAAATGTACCCGACACTGGCGGCCATGTGACCGCCGAGCCCGCGCTCCACCTCGAGGTTTCCTTGGTGAAGGGATGACCTGGATGAGGCAGCCATCGCGGCAGGGAATCGCACTATTTTCAGTGCGCATGGAATTTGGGCGAAGCACACCGGTGTGGCGACGAGTTGTCCGAGGTCAAACAACGGCTTGCGTTCCGTTTGTTGGGTTGCAGCATTGATGTCGCTAACCGGAAGCGGTCGCGACCACTGGCTTGTAACCCCGAAGAGCGAAGTGAATCACGTATGCGTAACAAATCAGGGGGACAACAAATGCTTTCTGTATTGAACTTGTATCGGAGATATAGCCCATGAGAGCCGGAACAAGCGCGCCTCCGATGATTGACATGACCAGCAAGGCCGAGCCGACTTTTGTGTATACGCCGAGATCTTTTACACTCAGCGCGAAGATAGTGGGAAACATGATCGAATCAAAGAAGCCAAGCAGCACTAAGGCCCATACAGAAACTGCGCCGGATCCGGCGATCGCTGCCCAAGTGCACAGGAAAGCACAGACTGCGAAGAATCCCAACAACCTGGGAGGAGCGATTCGTTTCATCATCGCGGATCCAGCAAAACGACCAACCATGAAGCCGATCAAATGCCACTTTAAGAAATTGGCGGCTACTCTTTCAGGCGTACCAGGCAATAGATGTTGAGTAAAACGAATGACAAAGCTGGTCACGCCGACCTGTGCACCTACATAAAAAAACTGGGCGACGACACCCTTGACTAAATGTTTGTATCGCCAAATCTCCCAATGGTTCTGCGGGGCCTTTTCTCGCTCCGGCACCGTATCGCCGCTGCCATCGCGGATTTCTGGCAGGCGTGTGAAGTAAAGCAGGACAGCGACAAGTAAGAACAGAGAGGTGATTGCCAAATACGTGCCCCTGACGCGACTGGCTTCTAACGCCGAATAGGCGATGGATTGTTCCGGGGTCATAGCTACAAGTTGATCGGCAGAATGCTCAATGCCGGAAAGGATGAAAGCGCCACCAATAATTGGAGTCACAACAGCTCCGACCGCGTTAAAAGACTGTGCGAGATTCAGCCGCCGCTCAGATGATTCCGGCGGACCGAGAATGGTGACATACGGGTTGGCGGCAACTTCCAGCACTCCCTGACCGCAGGCCATCACAAACAACGCAAAGAGGAAGAACCAGTAAAACCTGATCGAAGCTGCAGGAATG
>WNFR01002197.1_pt1 | contig 20404 bp, 23 predicted proteins | sample 5400221 | NCBI WGS metagenome assembly WNFR01 (sample SAMN13153357, study PRJNA577476) | soil metagenome | isolation source: 40 cm soil under Madrone tree | place: USA:California | collected 2016-06-14 | reverse complement strand
CGAGGCGCTGCGCTGGATCCGGCGGGCTCGCTGCTGTACCGCTCTAATTTGTTGGGATCGGATCTGACCGTCACGAACTTCGGCGGGGGCAACACGTCGGCGAAATTGCGCGAGCGAGATCCGCTGACGGGTGATCTCGTCGACGTCCTCTATGTCAAAGGGTCGGGAGGAGACTTGGGTTCCATGACATTGGATGGCTTCTCAACGCTGTACCTGGACAAGCTCCTGAGGCTGCGGCGTCTCTATCGCGGCGTTGACTTTGAAGATGAGATGGTGGGCTACCTGCCGCACTGCACGTTCAATCTCAATCCGCGCGCTGCGTCGATCGATACGCCGCTGCACGCGTTGCTGCCTTTTGCGCATATCGATCATGTGCATCCGGACGCCATTATCGCGCTGGCGGCGTCCTCGAATGGCGAGAAAGCCACGGCTGAGATTTACGGTGAAAGCGTGGGTTGGATCGGCTGGAAGCGCCCGGGGTTCGATTTAGGAGTGCGACTCCAGGAATATATCAAGTCCCGGCCGCAACTTCGCGGGGTGATGCTGGCCGGTCACGGCATTATTTGTTGGGGAGATACATCGAAGCAGTGCTATGACAACACCCTCAATTTGATTGCGCGCGCCGCGGCATATCTCAATCAACGGCTCAAATCGGGGTCGGCTTTTGGAGGTCGGATCATCGAGTCGCGCGCGGCCGGTGAACGAGCGCAGGTCGCGGCCTCCCTCATGCCGCAACTGCGCGGGCTGATGGCCGGTAATGGGCAAAAAATCGGCCATTTCAATGACGATCCGGAGACACTCGAATTTGTGGGTTCGCGCGAGTTCGCGGCGTTGGCGGCGATGGGCACCTCCTGCCCGGATCATTTCCTGCGCACCAAGATTGCACCGTTGGCACTGGATCCGGGACGCATCGATGATCACGCGTATCTGGCCGCGGCTGTGAGCGACTATCGGCAGCGATATGCCGAATACTACGCGCGTTGCGCGGGACCTAAGGATCCGGCGATGCGCGATGCCAATCCGGTGGTTGTGTTGCTGCCCGGGGTCGGGCGCTTTGCATTTGCCGCGGACAAGACGACCGCGCGCCTCGCCGGCGAGTTCTACGGCAATGCCATCAACGTGATGCGTGGGGCGACGGCGATCGGCGCGTATGTCGGATTGGCCGAAACCGAGGCGTTCGCCATTGAATACTGGGCGCTGGAGGAGGCGAAACTGCAGCGCATGCCTACACGCAAGCCGCTGGCCGGAAGAATTGCCCTCATCACGGGCGGCGCCGGCGGGATCGGCTTGGCGGCCGCCCGGCGGCTGCTGTCGCAGGGTGCGTGTGTGATGCTTGCCGACCGTGATGCGGATGCACTCAGCCGCAGTGACGCAGAGTTGGCGAAAGCTTTCGGCCGCGATGTCGTGCGCTCGGCGGTTTGCGACGTCACGGACGAGGCCTTGGTGCAAGCGGCGTTCGATGCCTGCTCGCGGGAGTTCGGCGGGTTGGATATCCTGGTGGCGAATGCGGGGCTGGCGTCCGCGGCATCGATTGAGGAGACTACGGTGGCTCTTTGGCACAAGAACTACGATGTGCTGGCGCAGGGATACTTTCTCGCCGCGCGAGCGGCTTTTCCCCTCATGCGTGCCCAGGGACGTGGTTCGATAGTGTTCATTGGGTCGAAGAATGCGCTGGCGGCGACTCCGAATGCGTCGGCCTATGCGTCTGCCAAGGCTGCGTCGGTGCATCTGGCGCGTTGCCTGGCATTGGAAGGCGCCGAAGCGGGAATTCGGGTCAATGTGGTGAATCCCGATGCCGTGATTCGAGGCTCGCGGATTTGGGACGGCGAATGGCGTAAGGAACGCGCCGGCGCGTATGGAATTGATTCCGGGGACGAGCTGGAGGAGTTCTATCGAAAGCGATCGCTGCTCAAACAGAACGTGTTGCCGGAGGACATCGCCGAGGCGGTATATTTCCTGGCGTCCGACGCATCGGCGAAATCTACCGGCAATATCATCAATGTAGATGCGGGCAACGCGCAGGCATTCACCCGTTAAGGAGTAAGCCGTGACCAACCTCGAACTGCCTTTGGACATCGAGCTCATTGCGCGGCACAACGCCTCGCGCATCGATGCGCTTCGAGATGACTATGGCGCGCTCAGCCGCGCGCTGGAACGTCGCGGCATCGCCATCGACGCGATCAAGTCGCGCGCGGCGAGGCTTGAATTGGCGACGCCCAGTTGGGGCACCGGGGTGGGAGGAACTCGTTTCGCGCGCTTTCCGATGGCGGGCGAGCCCGCGAATCTGGAGGAAAAAATGGAGGACTGCGCGGTGATCCAAGAGCTGTGCCGGATCACGCCACGGGTATCGCTGCATTTCCCCTGGGACAAAATGACCGATCCGGTTGCGGTGCGTGAACGCGCGGAGAAACTCGGGATCGGATTCGATGCCGTCAATTCGAACACCTTTCAGGATCAGGCGAATCAATCTCTATCCTATCGCTACGGATCCCTGACGCACACCTCCACTGCGATTCGTGACCAGGCGGTTGCCCACAATATCGAGTGCATTCAGTTGGGCAAGGTATTGGGTTCAAAAGCGTTGACCGTCTGGGTGGGCGACGGCACCAACTTTCCGGGGCAGCAGCAACTGGGCGATTCCTTAGATCGCTACCTGGCGAGTGCCCGGCAGATTTATGCCGCGGTCCCCAATGATTGGCGCATGTTCATCGAGCACAAACTCTATGAACCGGCATTTTATTCGACGGTGGTATCGGATTGGGGCACGAGCATATTGATCGCGAAGGAGCTGGGACCGAAAGCCCAGTGTCTGGTCGACCTGGGGCACCATGCGCCGAATGTGAATATCGAGCAGATCGTCGCGCGGCTCCATGCATTCGGCAAGTTGGGCGGCTTTCATTTCAATGATTCAAAGTATGGCGACGATGATTTGGACTCCGGCTCGATCAATCCGCATCAATTGTTCCTGGTGTTCAACGAACTGGTCGTTGCCGAGCAAGACGGGCGCGCGCCCTTCAATCCCGCGTACATGATCGATCAGTCCCATAACATCACGGATCCGGTGGAAAGCCTGCTGTCCTCCGCCGAGGCTATTGGCGTGGCCTTCGTGAAGGCGTTGATGATCGATCGCGCGGTGCTGTCGGATTATCAGCGCTCAAATGATGTGCTGATGGCATTCCGGACCCTGCGCGACGCCTACGGCCTCGACGCCCGGCCCATCGTTGCCATGGCGCGCTATGAGGCCGGCGGCGCCATCGACCCCATTGCGGCCTTTCGCGAGAGCGGTTGGCGGGCCGCGAAGGCTGCGATTCGAAAGTCGACCAGCCGGGCGGCGGGGATCATCTGATGATGCACGCCGAAGATCGTGAGCGAACCATTTTGGCGATGCTTGAAAAGCGTGGATTCGTCTCATTCCGCGAGCTGGACAAGCGGCTAACCGCGAGCCCGGCGACGGTGCGTCGCGACCTCGAGCGCTTGGCGGGTGCGGGGCGGATCGTGAGGGTTCATGGCGGCGCGAAGATGCCTGAAGCGCCGACGGGCCTTACCGGCGTTCCTTTCCACGAAAATATAAAAAAGAACGGTGCGGCAAAAGCGGCTATTGGAAAGGCCGCGGCGCAGCTATGTAAACCCGGCGAGTCGATCATCATCGACGGCGGCTCGACGACGCTGCAAATGTGCCCTCATCTCGGCGACCTTGGGCTGCATGTCGTCACCAATTCTCTGCATATCGTATCGGCGCTGCTGACGCAGCCACAGACTCGCGTGTACCTCCCGGCGGGTGCCGTGTTTCGCGAACAAAACATCATTCTCTCGCCCTTCGAAGACGACGGCACCAGTCATTTTCACGCCTCCAAAATCTTTATCGGTGCCGCAAGTGTGGGGCGGCATGGCCTCATGCAAACCGATGTGATTCTATTGCAGGCTGAGCGGCGACTCATTGCTCGGGCGAGCAGTGTCGTGCTGATGGTCGATAGCAGTAAGTTCCATGCGCCGGCGGGACAGGTGGTCTGCGCGCTCGACGCGATTTCGACGGTGATCACGGATGATCGGATCACTGAAGAGGATGCGAGATTGGTCAAGCGGTCGGGACCCAAATTGATTGTGGTCAATACCCGCTAGTCGACCGCCAGTATTCATGGCTGCGTCGGTCAGATGGTGGCGCGCAACGAAGCGGAACTCATCCTGGAGGCGCTCGTGCAGCGAGTGGAACGGATCGAGTTGACCGGCGCGCCGCAGCGGCGGCTCAACAATACGCTGCGCGCGCTCGCGAGCCTGCCGCTGAAGGTTCAACCGGTGTGATTCACCCGGCCGATGGCGTCGCGGCATGACGCGCGAGGTGCACTTGTTGGCAACTTTTTGTTGCGCCGGCGTCACGGATTGAGCAAGAAATGAAACACCCGTCGTGCGCGGTTGGGTTAGAGAGCATTATCCAAAGGTCGGCCCTGCGAGGACCGAATGATCTATCGAGCCGCGCGACGGGGATGGACCGGACCTGCAGCGGCGGGCTGAAGCCAGGCTCCGCAATTTCGCAATATTTGCAACCTGCGGCCCGGGAAAGTCCGGTAGCTTGGAGTCAGTCCAACCTTGGATTGACCTCTGTGCACCCCAATCGAACGGTCGTTCGCCTGTTCAAGTCGATCCCGCGATGTGCGCCGAAGGAACCCTAAGGATCTGCGTTGTCGGCCAAGAGCTGGTTCATAGCGCCGTACTGCACGGCCGCCTCGAACATCTCGCTCATTGTGCCCGCAAGGAAGTCCGCCGCGAGGTGACGCGTGCGACCGAGCGCCGCCTGTGCGATCGCGGACCCCGCGCTCAGGCGTCGAACGCCGTGCTTCAGGAGCATCTGCATCGGCGGCAGATTGGGAACTGCCATGATGTTGAGGGGCATCGGCTTGATGGCCGCGGCGATTGCCTCCATGGCCGCTGTGTTTGCAAGGCCCGGAACAAACAGACCGTCACAGCCGGCTGCGCCGTAGCGCGAGGCCCTGTGAACGACCTCCTCGATGGCCGCTGCCCCGGAGGCGATGCCGCGTAGATAAACATCGGTGCGTGCGTTGATAAATAGGTCCACACCCAAATTCGCGGCGTTCTCTCGGATGGCCGCGATTTTCTTGCACATCAGATCGGGGGAGCCGGCCCCGTCCTCGATGTTGATGCCCACGGCACCGGCAGTCAGAACACGGGTGACGAGGCCTGCCACCGCCTGCGGGTCATCCGAATAGCCGGCTTCGATGTCAACCGTGAGCGGTACACGAATCACGCGGGCTATGTCGCAAGTGACGGCGATCAGTTGATCCTCCGGGAGTGCGTTTCCATCCGGATAACCGCGCGACCAAGCGAGCCCGGCACTGGTGGTTGCAATCGCCTTCGCACCCAAACTCTCAATCAAGCGCGCGGTGATGGCATCCCAGGCATTCGGCAACAGCAGTAACGCGGGACCCTGATGAAGAGTCCTAAAGACCCGGCCTTTGCAGGCCGCACCGGTTTCTTCAGTCATGATCTCATCTCCACATCCGTCCGCGTTTCGGGCAGGCATAGAAGACCATCTCGCGTTTACGGCCGCTGTCGAAATCTTTAGTGATTTCTAGCCCATTGGGCAGACTGTTTGAAGGCGGTCGGTGATCGGCCGTAGGCCTGTCGGAAGGCGGCGGCAAAATGGCTGTGACTGGAAAATCCCAGATCTGCCGCCAACCTGGATACATCGTCGTATTTCGCGATCAGGTGCAGGGCTCGCGCGAGGCGCAATCGGAGGTGATAGCGGTATAGCGGTATGCCTTCGGTCTGTTGAAACACTTGCGTCAGATAGACCGGCGAGCCGCGGATCTCCGTTCCGATTTCGGCCAGGCTCCAACGTCGGGAAAGATCGCTGGCCAGCAGGACCTTGACGCGATCGGCCAGGCGGCGACGCGAGCGAGTTGCTCCGGGCTCGCGCGATGTGCGTGGTCCCAGGCTACTCGACACCAATGCGAGCGCCAGGCCCTCTGCCTCCAATGGCGCGATGGCCCCGTTTTCCAGGCTATGGCGAAGCATCGCGACCAAAGCTTGCGCGCGATGATCGATACGCAGATGTTGGCGACGAAATCCTATGACTGCGCGACCATTCAAAAGAGACTTGGGCGCGAGTTCTCGCAGGAGGGGTTCCGACACGGCCAGCGACAGGCTTGCATCGCCTCCTGCCATCGGATGACTGACCTGATACCCCTCGTTAGAGTTAAAGAACAAAACCTGGTTGGCGTCGGCGACCGCCTGATCGTCCCCGACGTGCCGCAGGTAAAGTCCGCGATAGGGGAAAACAAGATGCGTGGTCGAGACGCATTCCTCCACGCTGCGATGACGGCAGGTGCCGCCGCATCGGACGTTCCGCAGCACAACGGTATCCGTATCCAACAGGTGTGTAACTTCATACTCGGATGGGGTGGACATACCGCAGTAACTATACCCGATGTGCTAACGCGCCTTCAGGCCGAGATTGCCCGTATGAAGGCGAAGGCGAAGCGAGTTCTGATAATAGGCAACCGTCTGATATTGCCCCACGATGATCGGCAATTCGATCAGCTGCCGTTCGTCGAGCCGCTTGGCTAGTGCGCTCCATGTTGCATCCGAAATCATCGAATCGCCATGCAGCTCATCGACTGCCCGCAAGATGGCGTTTTCATGCTCATCCAGACCTTCAGCGTCAGGGCCGTAGATCACGCGCGCAATGTCGCCGCTGGTGAGCCCAAACCGCTTGCCGACCAATACATGCTCGCCCCATTCATATGGGGCCTGACAGAGCCACGCAATCCGCAATACGGCGAGTTCGCGATCGCGTAACGACAAGGCGCCTCGAGCAAGAAGTTGGAGACCCACGGCCGTGTGAACCGCGAACAGTTCGGCATGGCGCAACATGGTTCGAACGATTTCCGGCAGTTGGGACAGGCTTGTCAATATCTCGGGCGATGATGCAGCGGCCTCCGGATCTTCCAGCACTTGTGTCCGCAATGGTTGCGTGCCTCCGCGATCGCCTTCGGCATTGGAATTGAGCACGCTATTGACACTCTCCATCTGCGCCAAAATCGCGAGCAAATCGCTCGAAAGCTCATTCAGCTCCATGGGTTGCAGCCGCGGGCCATCGCCCAGTATGTGCGCCTCACGTTCCTCGGCCTTGCGCCGGGCCGCCTCCGTCAGCGTGGCGCGTGCGTCCGCGCGTGCCTTGGTTTCTTCAGTCAGGATGTTTCTCTTTCAAAGCGGTGAAGGCCGAACACGGGAGCGGTTGGAACCGCCCCTGCGGTGGATGCGCGACTTTACTTCCTCATGCTTCTGGCCATGGCCAGCAGAGCATCGCGGCGCGGCATCGAAAGGAGCTTTTCGAAATTCGCCCGGTAATATTCGCTGCTGAAGAACACCGGGCCATTCTGGATGTTCTCCAAGGTGAGCCTTGCCACGTCGTCCGACGCCATGACGTTCCTCAATGTGGAAATATCGATGCCCTGCAGGCCTGCGGCTTCGGATTCGGTTGCGCCGGGGCAGAGTGTCAGCACGTCGATTCCTTCCGGCTGAAGCTCAGCCCAAAGGCCCTCGCCCAAGGCGTTCACCAGGGCCTTGGTCGCCGAATAGGCCGTTGAATAGGGGCAGCCCATCAGCGCTTCGACCGAGCTCGTGAGGATGATGCCGCCCTTCCCGCGCTTGCGCAGGCGCGGAATGAAACCGTGCGCCAATTGCATCGGCGTGTTGCAATTCACCATCAGCATGTCGGCCATCACTGTTGAATCACAGCTGGTATAGGCCCCCTTGAAGCCGAATCCGGCATTGCTTATCACGAGCCCGATATCAAGCGAGGAGGTGGCTTTCAAGATTTGTTGAGCCGCCGTGACGTCAGAAAGGTCGATTTCGCGAACCGTGACCTTAACTCCGCACTGTTTCTCCAGACGCGAAGCCAATTCGCTGAGGCGCTGCACCCGGCGCGCGACCAGTACCACGTCCAGGCCCTTCGCTGACAACAACTCGGCGAATGACTTGCCGATGCCGGATGATGCACCCGTAACAAGCGCTACGGGGCCATATCGTTCCTTGAATTCATTCTTGCTCATTGGCTTTCTAGTGCGTTTGTCGCGGAGGCGACGGCCCCGTACGCACGCCGCGCCGGGGCCGACTGATTGCAAGCGACGCCCGCGTCGAGCGTCCTGATGAAGGTATCCATCGCTTCCCCCATCGACAGATAGAAGTCGGCGAGGGCGATTGGGTGTGAGCAATCGGCCGCCTCGATAACCAGGCGGTCGACACTTTGCCGGTCTTTATTGCAGAGCTGCGATCGGTTAATGCACGGCCGCGTCAGCAGCTTTCTTGGCTTGATGCCGATGCGCATGCGCCTTGGCCTTGTGGATATGAGCCTTTGCCTTGTCGACCGACTTGTTCGGTTGTGAAGATCCCGCAGCCTTGAGGTTATCACCCGCCTCCTTTGCCGATTCCGCGGTCGCTTTCGCAGTCTCTTTAACGGCTGGCTCCACTTGCGCGTATACCGCTGCCGCGAAGGTGGTTGCCAGTACCGCCATCAATATTTTCTTTATAATCATGATTCCCCTAATTCCGTTAGATCCTGCCGGTTGTTCCAGCGGCTCATATAGTACGCCGGGGTGGCGGGGAAACGTCCCGGTGTTGAATATTTAATCTTGTTCGTATTGTCGTTGCTATTGTAAATTTTACAGCTGCCAAGCCGAGCGTGCGCCGCTAAGCCGCTGCAATTTCAATCCAAGTAGGGGCATGGTCGCTCGTCTTCTCCCAGCCACGCACGTGTCGGTCAACTCCTGCCCCTCGCAGGCGCCGGGTAATGAAGGGATTGAGGAGTAAGTGATCGATGCGCAAACCCGCGTCGCGTCCATACGCATTTCGGAAATAATCCCAGAAAGTATAGATGCGTTCGCCCGGATGAAGTGCTCGAACGGCGTCGGTCCAACCTTGCTCGAGCAGCCGATGATAGGCCGCCCGTGTCTCAGGCCGGAACAACGCGTCGTCCACCCATCGTTCGGGTTTGTAGACGTCTATGTCAGTGGGCATCACGTTGTAATCGCCGGCGAGAACAACCGGTGAATCTCGACCCACGAGCTGGGAGGCGTGGATGGCCAGACGCTCGAACCACCCCAGCTTGTAGTCAAACTTGGGTCCAGGCGCAGGATTGCCGTTGGGAAGATAAAGACACCCGACAACCAGAGCACCAATGCTCGCTTCTATGTAGCGGCTGTGGAGGTCATTGGGGTCGCCCGGCAGCCCTCGCCGCGTTTCGACCGGATCCTGTCCTCGTGCAAGGATGGCCACACCGTTATAGCTTTTTTGTCCGTGCCAAATTACGCCGTAGCCCGCTTCGCGGATCGCCTCTTCCGGAAATTTGTCCTGCGGTGCCTTTAGCTCCTGGAGACAGGCGATGTCGGGCTGCGTCTCACTCAACCAGCGCAACAAGACCGGAAGGCGGGCATTGACGCTATTCACATTGTAGGTGGCGATCCTCAACTCGTCGTCTCTGCATTGGTGAAATTGGAATTCATTTGAGGTCCCCGCCTCGAGAGCATATGGGACAACTATTGCTTTTGCCAGTCTCCACTATAACCCTGGTCGGTCGTCATCTTGACCCCGCGATGGCGGGCTCCGGTCGGCGATCAATGCGACAACCCAAGCTGCGAAGCCGCCGAGTGCGAGCCCACATCCGACCCATCCGGTGGAAGTCCAGCCAAATCCCGCCGCAATTGCCAGGCCGCCAAGCCAAGGACCGAGTGCGTTCGCAACATTAAAGGCGGAATGGTTGAGTGCCGCCGCAAGGCTTTGAGCCTCGCCGGCAACATCCATAAGTCGTGTTTGAAGAACCGTTGCCAATGCACCACAGAAGCCGATAGCCATCACGTCCAGAGTCACAGTCTCGAAACGTGCCGCTGCGAATGGGTAAAGCGCCAACGTCACAGCAGACCCTAACAACAGCAAGCCGGCCGTTCTCATCACGGCGCGGTCGGCAAAATAGGGAACGATAATGTTCCCCGCAGTCATACCGATACCGAAAGCGGCAAGCACCATCGGGACTATGTGCGCCGAAACGGCCGTCACCGCCATCAAAGTGGAAGCAAGATAGGTATAAACCGCGAAAACACCGCCAAATCCGATCGCGCCAATGGCGAGTGTCAGCCAGACCTGACCGTGCTTCAATGCATCCAGTTCGCGCCAAGGGCCTGCCCCCTTGTCCTGGCGCGCTTCGGGGCTAAACATTGCCACCAAAATCGTGGTAGCCAGCGCCAACGCCGCGACGACACCGAAACACCATCGCCAGCCAACGACTTGGCCCATCCAATTGGCGAGCGGCACACCCACAATGGTCGCTACAGTCAGACCGAGCAGGACGTGGCCGACAGCCCGGGCGCGTTGATCTCTGGGAACAACTGATGCTGCGACCAGCATTGCGATTCCAAAGTAAGCGCCGTGCGGCAGCCCGCTCAGAAACCGGAAACCCAGCATCCATCGATAGTTTGGCGCAACCGCGGACAGACCATTTCCGAGCGCATAGAGGCCCATCAGCGCGATAAGAAGCGTCCTGCGCGGCAACCGTGCCGCGAGCACCGCTATCAGCGGAGCTCCCACGACAACGCCAAGCGCGTAGGCGCTGATGACATTCCCCGCGACCGGCACACTGATCTGAAGGCCGTGCGCCAAGTAGGGCAAGAGACTCATGGTCGCGAATTCGGCCGTTCCAATCGTAAACCCTCCCAGCGCCAGCACCAGATGAACGACGCCGGGCCTGGACGTGGCTGCCGTGCTCACATCACTCCGACTGTGCAATATGTTGGAAATCTCGTTTTCAGCCATGTCTCGCCTGAGAGGATAGAGGGGGAAACGCCACTGCCGTTTCAAGAATCTGCCTCGAGGAAAAAATAACAGCGCCGCGCGCGGAATCAATGTCACCGCCGTTACCGTTGAAATATCTGCGGGCGATTACGAACATGTTGCGGTATCGGTCGAAAAGGACACCGTCGTGTTGCGCGCCTCCACCTTCGTGGCCTCCGCCTACATTGCCGTGCCCATCGTGCATCTCATCTCCTCTGAAATCGTGAATCTGATCGACTCGATTTGACGGCTCACGGCCATCGCCGCGGTTTGGTATTGTTCCCCTGTAGCCATGGTGAAGATCGAAACGACCGGGAAGCGCTCCGACGAAGGAGGCTCCCGGTCGGCCCGTGCAATCGCACCTAGTTGAGTTTCGCTTGCGTGGCGCGGGTCGCGCTGTCGGCTTGCGCCGCTGCGATCGCGGCGGCCACTTGCTTCTGTGCGCCGTCCGTTGCCGTCTTCACGCAAGAGAAATCGTCCGTGTCCGTGAAGTCAATGGGATCCGAAGTATCCACCTGTTCGCAGGCTTCCCTTGCCGTCGCAGTAACACGCCTCGCGAGCTCAGCTGTACCAGATGACGTCGCAAGGTCGAGATCGCCGTAGCTCACTGGGCGATCGACACTGAAACTCTCGGTCGGAATGCCGGAGTATGAGCGTTGAACCTCCGTCTCCTGCACCTTTCCAGCAGTGATTTCGGCGTCAGGCGCCTGGTCAATCTGCTGAGCACCAGCCGCCGCGCTTGCCGTCGCGAGCACTATAGCCAATGGGAATCCGAATCTAAACTTTGAACTAGTCATGTTGCTTCTCCTGTTATCCGGCGAGCGAGAGTGCCGCCAGGTCAGGAATAGTGTGAGATCCGAAAAATTCGCGTCAATTGCGGGCGCCGTGCTCGGCATTTCACCTGCAACGTGTGCGCTAATGCTGTGTCCCTCATAATAAACGTTGGTCCAGTTTCGTGATCGACGTGCACATTAGGCGCGATATTTTTTGGTGCTGCGCTATTGGCTCGATTAAATAGCACAATGTTCCCGCTCATCCTCCACGAACTCCGCAGGGCCCGCCGTCGGAAACGATACCAATCGATCCGCAAATGCTTGCCGCGCACCCAGCTTGAATTGCAGACGTAACAGACGCGGTGGATCCGGACATATGAGGGACATCTATCGCGTCCACGCTGTATTCATCCGTCCACTCATGAGCGCACATCTGATGTCACCCGCAACGCAGTCCCTGACCTCTGTCGTCGATGCGGAGTCCGAGGCGATTGCCAGAACTCAGCGGCGGCGCGTGGGTCGCGGATCCGCTTCTCTACGGTCTGTTGTGCCCAGGAGCGCCAAGGAGCCGCGAAACAAACATGTCCAATCACCTCGAGGAAGCTAAGATGTATATTGCCAGCCGCATCGCTCGATTTTCACGACTGATCTGGAATTCCCGGCTTTGCCTCAGTACCGTGCTCGGTATGATCACGCTGCCGCTGGCGGCCATGTCTGCTCCTGGTGGTGGCGGCTACACGAAAGAACAGGCACAAGTGGGCGCGCAGATATATAGCGGGACATGTTCGGTGTGCCATGGTTCGAGGCTCCAAGGCGGTGCCGCGCCGGCATTGACCGGAGCTGTATTTGCGCAGTCGCTCAAGACCACATACACCACTACGAGCGCATTATTTACGCTGATCTCAACGCAGATGCCGGTAAATAACCCGGGTTCTCTCAGCAAGAAGCAATACACGCAGGTGCTGGCGTTCATCCTTGCCAAGAATGGTTATCCCGCGGGGAGCACGCCCCTCGACGCGGCGCATCTGGATGAGGTCGCGCTGTTGCCGTATCCGGAGCAGGATGCGAAGAGAGCGCCGGACGCCGACTTGGAGATTGCGAACATCGGCAGCACTAACCGCCTCCTCGTCGGTGCTCCGCCCGACAGGGCTGGTGTCACGGTCAGCGACGCGATGATGGGTGCGGTGGACTCGCATCCCGCCGACTGGCTGCTACATGGACGCGATTATTCCAATCAGCGCTTTTCTCCGCTAAAGGATATCAACGCCAGCAATGTGTCGTCGCTCGTGCCCGTAGCGCTGGTGCAAACCGGTATCACCGGTAGTTTCGAGACGACGCCGATCGTGGTCAATGGAGTAATGTATGCGACCACGCCGGTGGTCGACAACAAAATGAAGATCCTCGCGATTCGCGCGAACAGCGGCGAGATCATTTGGGAATCGACCTATACATTAAGCGATTTCAAAATCTGCTGCGGTCCCGTCAATCGCGGCGTGGCTGCAGCGTATGGGAATGTCTATGTCGTGACGCTGGATGACCGCCTGATCGCGCTCGATGCCGCCAGCGGCGAGGTGCGTTGGAATGTTGGTGTGGCGGATCCAACGGTGGGTTACAGCGAAACGATGGCGCCGCAAGTGTATAAGGGCAAGATCATCGTCGGTAGTTCGGGCGGCGAGTGGCCGATCCGTGGATTCGTGGCCGCCTTCGACGCCACGACCGGCAAGGAAGCATGGCGCTGGCAGTCCACGGATCCGAAGTCGTTTGCAGGAGATGCCTGGCAGCGCGGGGGCGGGATGGTGTGGACGACTCCCGCCATCGATGCCGCGAGGGACTTGATCATCTTCTCGACCGGTAACCCCAATCCCGATTTGTACGGCGCCGGGCGCCAGGGGGACAACCTCTACACCGATTCGATTGTGGCCTTGCAGGCGAGCACCGGCAAATTGGCCTGGTTCTTCCAGGAGGTCCCACACGATGTCTGGGATTACGATGCGGTCAGCAATGTCGTCCTGTTCGATACCGTCGACCACGGCAAGACCGTGCCGGCCGCAGGCGAGGCGGGCAAGACGGGCTGGTTCTATATCGTGAACCGCAACACCGGCAAGTTGATCCGTCGATCCGATGCATTCGTCGATCAGTCGAAAAATATGTTTAGTCAACCGACCAAGGAGGGCGTGCAGATGCTGCCGGGCGCGAATGGCGGGGCGGAGTGGTCGCCGCCGGCGTACTCGCCATTGACGCATGCTGTGTATATCCTCGGCATGAACCAGCTGATGACCTTCACCACCGGCGAGGATCCGGGCTTCCAGCCGGGCACGATGCGCTTGGGCAGCGCATTCAGCAACGTGGAGAAGGACCCGCTGCAGAATGGCGTGTTTACCGCCATCAACGTGGACACGGGTAAGGTGGCTTGGCAATACAAGGCCAAACAGCCCCTGATCGGCGGCGCGCTAACGACAGCCGGCAACCTTGTCTTTATGGGCGAAGGCGATGGTTATTTCGACGCGTTCGATGCCACGAGCGGCGCGAAGTTGTGGAAGTTCAACCTTGGCGCCGGGGTAAACGCGCCACCCATTACGTATTCGGTAGATGGCGTGCAGTACGTCGCCGTCGCTGCTGGTGGTAACTTCCAGATGGGATTTCCGTACGGCGATACGATAGCGATCTTCAAGTTGGCAAAGTAGCGCCATGAGTCGAAAGGAGGGAAAACGCGTCCGACATTCTCCAAACAGTTCTGGCCTCGAAAGTGTCATCTGTAACCCGGGTCGCTGCCGCCGACATTGATCGGCAACAAGGAGCACCGACACTGGACCTCAGGTAACGCAACTGTACGCGCCGTCTCAATGTCGTTGCGAGGGCGAATGGGTAGTATGAATAAAGCCGTCGTCATCCTTTACGTTTCGTTGATCCTGCTGGCGGCCGCCGAGGCCGTCGCAGACGATCCGGTGATTGTCAGAATCTATAACGATGATGCTGAATCCATTGATCTCAGCGTCTACGACTTGAATGCCCAGCCCCCAGACGCGGCAATTGTCAATCAGAGGGTCAACGGTTTTGCTTGGATTCCCATCTCGGTGACTGCCGGCGCCGTGGGCAAGGGCCACGTGAAGTGGATCGCAAGAACCGTTGACCCCTCGTTTCACAGATGCGGATCTCAAGAAGTGCGCGGAGTGGCAAACGACTCCTTTGTGTACGTTTTTGCAGATTCCAGTTGCCGCTAGATCACGGTAAGCAACCAGGTCCGTTTTCTGCTTATTGCCAACATCCACCCACATCTGAAGGAGCATTAATGGCGACCCCAGCAACTACCTCCGCACCCTTGAGCCTACCGCCGCTTCCGTACGCGGAAAGCGCTCTAGAGCCCGTCATTTCCGCCAAGACGCTGAGCTTTCATCACGGCAAGCACCATCGAACGTACGTCGAGAACGCGAATAAATTGATCGCGGGCACCGAGCTTGCAGATCTGCCTCTCGACCAGATTGTGACCTTGACCGCGGGCATCGCCGGCCGCGCTGGTATCTTCAACAACGCCGCGCAAGCGTGGAATCACAACTTTTACTGGCATTGCCTCAGGCCCAAGGGGGGAGGCGAACCGCCCACGGCGCTACGGCACAAAATGGAGGCGGCATTCGGCAGCGTCGATGCCTGCAGGAAAGCGCTAGCCAACAGCGCCGTTTCCCAATTCGGAAGCGGCTGGGCGTGGCTCGTGTTGGAGGGTTCCAAGCTCAAGGTGGTCAAGAGCGCCAACGCCGATACTCCGCTAACGCAAGGCCTGAGGCCGTTGCTCACGATCGATGTTTGGGAACATGCGTACTATCTCGATTACCAGAACAAGCGCGCCGATCACGTCAACGCGCTGATCGACAAGCTCGTGAATTGGGAATTTGCGGCAGAGAACCTCGCGAGATTCGGGGATGATCGGTTATAGCCCGCGGCATCTCCGCGGGGGCGCACGATGTCTACTCTGAACACAAGGAAGAGAAAGGCTTGGTGCATCGTCGTTGCAGATGATCACGGGCCCGAATTTGTGCCGTCGACTACAGGCGCTGCGAAGATGTCGCCGGTGCAGTATTGCGGCTTTGGAGACCCCTCTACGTTGCTACAAAAGGCGATGCATCGTACGTTGAGAATTGCCCTTCCCTCTCAGATTGCGTGACGGTCAGGGAGGAAAACCGCGCGCGCTGGGAATCAGCCTTGTGGTTCCTTCGTTCCGAGCACCGTTTCGTGTCGGCACTGCCGGTGTCCCGGAAGGAGTAGCTACTCTCGGCATGGTTGAAATCGACGTACTGCAATTCCTGACCTTGCGGTCCGTTGGGGCTCAATAGCGTGGGGATTTATGGTTTCATGTTACGCCAGCCGTACCGTTATTGTTTCGATTCGGCGGGAGTCCATGTCGCGTCGGCGCGGTAGGTGGTCATCGCTCCTGCGATGTTCGCCGTGCTCGGGCCGAGATCTTTCTCCGACACGCCGCCGTCCTCAGTGACGATGAAACTCATCACTCCCGAGGAGCGGTACCGCGCGGGGTATGCGATGGCGGCAAATCGGCCATCTGAGCTCGCCATGATGCGGAAGTAGTAGCCGTGGAAGAGAATCGGTTTGCTCGCACCCTCCACGTCCGGGTGCAACGTCGTGACGAGTCGATCCGCTTCGCTGTCCGACCCCGGATGCGTTTTCGCCGTGATCAGCGTGTCGCACATTCCGATCGCCGTCACTTCGTTTTCGCCGATTCGCCGGAACCGGATCTCATCGGAGCCGGCTTTCGAATCGAATCGCCACACGCCATCGCGTGACACGAGAGGGATCGGAAAAGGCCAGTTTTCTGCGCCGATGTACAAGGTCGTGGTTCCGCCAGACTCGCGGACCCATCGGTGCATTTCCTGGTATTTTTGAACAAAACGTTCCCGTTCGAGGGTGTCCTCAGCCTTGTCATCGGAGCTGATGAGATTACTGCCCGCTCCGAGAATCTTCCCCACCGCCCGCTCGTCATGTTCCCGGACCGCGGATACGAGCGCGCGGCTCGCATCGTCGGGCGATGGGAAGGTCGTTTGGCCCGATGCCCCAGCCAGACACGGTTTGACCGACACCGCCAGGAACAGCGCGCTTGCCACCAGCGCGGCGCTTGCGGCTGCTTTGGGAAGGTGACGTTTTTCGAAACCACTTTTTGTATCGCGCATGATTTCAAACTCCTTTGATCGACTTGATAGTAACCCTGGCGCCATTTTCATCGGTGACCTCCTCCACCCCCGCCATGGAACCCCCCACCATGGGAACCCCCGCCGAAGCTTGTACTGCCCCGCGAGGAAAATCCCCTCGCGTCGCCTCCGTGATTGAAGCCGCTGAAAGCGCCGGAATGCATGCCGTAGGACGCGCCGCCATGAATGGCGCCGCCATCGCCGGCATGATCAAATGAGCTGCCATGAATGGATCCACCGGAACGATCGAATCCCGCGCGTCCGCCACCAAAGCCGCTCCGATTGCCGAACTCCCTGCTATGGGAGAAGTACGGGTGATCGCCGTGAATCAAGCCGTGTCCGTGCCAATCCGTTCCCCAGTGGTGCCATCCCCAACCGAAGCCGCCGAAGAGACCGATACCAATTCCCACACCGAACCCGATCCCCGGCCCGTCGAAGAAGAAGCCCGGAACCCCAATCCAACCCGGATAAAATGCGAGCGGATCACCGTAGACTTCCCACGGATCGTATTGCGGCACATACACGACCTGCGGATTTGCCGGTTCAATGACGATGTTATTTCCCTGGCTCGTGACGGATTCCTGAGGCGTGCTCTTCAAGTTCCCGGCCTGTTGCGCTCGCTGGCGCATCACCTGAACCGCGGCGAGGACATCCTGTTGTCCGCTCACGTACGCCTGCCCGAGCGACGAAGTCCAGGACAAATTTTTGTCCATCATGCCGAGCAGCCCCGGAAACTGCGTCAGAGCCTTGACGCCGGGATCCCAGGATTGGGCATCGACCGCTGTAGCGAGAGCATCTCCCTTCAGATCCGGATGTTGCTGCAGCCACCGGTCCGCCTCCACGATTTCCGTAGGATAGGTCGCGGCCGCCAGGATCTGCGCCACCAACGCATCTGGGTACAGTGCGATCGGTGCCACCAACTGATCCAGCTCTTGAGCTGACTGTTGCGGCAGCGAAGCGGATAGTGGCTCAGCCGGCGCCGGCGGTTGTGTTTCGGTTTGGGCGGCCTCGCTGGCACACCCTCCTTGCAGACACCCCAGCACAAACGAACTGGAGACCAGCAGCATCAATATTCGTCTCGACCGTTTCATCGTTGAACTCCTGCGTGGACAAAGCACGCCGTAGAGAGATTGCCGCCGGACTACGAGTGCGGTTGTCATTTTGACCCCGCAATGGTGGACGGTCGCGCGTGCCCGACGGACTCCGGCGCGTAGGTCCCGGCGCCCAGCGTGATCTGTTCGAGAGCGGGCAAGTCTCCGGTCGGAAACGGCTGCCCATCGCCGCTCGGCTGCACGCAGTCGCGGCTCGAGAGAAAGGCCATTACCGCTGCGTAGTCAGCGGGCGAAAGGTAACCCGGAGCGGTGAGCGGCGTAGTTTGCGTCACGACACTGAGCCACGTGCTGCGTCGCTGCACGCGCGAATTTTGATGGTTCATCTTCGTCATTTTCTACTCCTCACCCCGCCGACAAAAAGGCGGCCGCCACGGCGAAAAAAAGCGCCAGTGCGGCGGTGATGATCCATAGTGGATTCGGCCCGTAGTGGGCGGACGCGGATGCGCCCGCAATTGCGGTCCCACTATCGGTTGCGGGTGCCGGGGACGCCGGCGTTGCGGTCGGTTCGACAGACCGCGTCGACGGGCTAGACGGCAGCGGTAGCGTGAGTTTCATCGTCGAAAGTTTCATGCCTCATCTCCAATAAGCCCGGCGAGCGAAGTGCAGTCGGCGTCGGGAGTTGAGCTTCGGTGGGGGAGGTTGCGCATCGATTTCATATCTGGAGTTGGAAATTTCAGCCGTAATGCATCGTGCCGTGAATGCAGTGCCTACGGAGAAGTAGGCTCTTCTTGAGCCGCTGAGGCCGAACAGCGTGCCCATCGCGCCAGGAGGGATGGGGAGATAGTCAGATTGGTTCAAATACGGCACGCCGGCCGCGCCGAGCTCATAGGGATCATGCATGAGCCTTCGGAAGCCTTGGCGCGCAATTCAAACTGCTGAACTTGGATCTGTGCCCGAGATCACCGCGTCATCTGAGCCAGCGGCCGAAGAAGCTGAAAGTGCGGTCCCATGCCTGCTGCGACCAGACGGGGTCATACTGAGTGGCGGGGATGCGGCCCGGCCCGACAGCGGTCTCATTGGCGAAGGCATGGCGCGCGAGATAGCGGAAAAAATCGAAGGCCACGCCGGCTTCGCGGAGTCTTTCCTGTAGCAGATCGATGGTTGCGATGGGGAAGAACTCGTCCTGCGTGGCCCAATGCGCCTGCAGCGGCACGTGGATCTTGGCCGCGTCAATGTATTCCAGCGGCGGGCAGCCGTACCAGACCACGGCGGCGTCGATCTCGGGAGCGGCGCACGTCGCCAGCAGCGTCAGCGCACCCCCCATGCAGAAGCCGGTTACGCCGACCTTGCCGCCGCGGGTTTTCAGAAACTGCACGGCGCCCCGGACATCCTGCGAGGCCGCATCGCCGAAGTTCAGGTCCGACATCAGGTGATGCGCCTCTTCAGCCTCGACCGTCGATTTACCGCGGTAGAGGTCGGGCACGAGCGCGACGTAGCCCGCGCTTGCCAGACGGTCGGCGACACCGCGGATTTGATCGTTGACCCCCCACCACTCCTGGATGACGACGACTGCCGCAGCACCGGAAGGGTGCTCAGGCTCGGCGAGGTAGCCCTGAATGGTTTGCCCGTCGGGGCGCTTGAAGGTGACTGTCGTTGCCATTAGCAAACTCCAAGTTGTGAATGAAGAGCGATGTATGCTGTAAAAGTAAAGCGTAACCAGGCCTGGCGGCGCAGACAACCGCCCTGCGTTGCCGGGGTATACATTCGGTCGCCTCTCCGGTGCAGGTGTTGGCAGAATGCGGCTCACGGATTACGCACCGGTTTCCCGGCGTCGGTGCATCGTTTCGAATGAAACACGGCGGCGCCGGGACTTTATCGGATGGGTCACATCCGCAACAGACGCCCGGAGCCGTGACATGGTCGGGTGTCATCGGGAATCGACAGTGACACTCAGCTTTTTGTAAGGGCCGCGAGCCCGGCCTGGGCGATCTGCGCGTCATGCTCCTTGGTATCCGCGCTTACGCCGATAGCCCCGATCACTTCACCATCCACGATGACCGGGAGAGCGCCCTGCATCTCGATGAAACCACGCGCAGTCGTGGCTGCGATGCGACCATTGTTGATCGCATCCTCGAGATCCTGGCTCGGCTTCTTGAACAAGGCCGCCGTTCGAGCCTTGCCCGGCGCAAGCTCGACCCCGGCGAGTAGAGCGGCATGATCCATGCGCTCGATCAGGATGGGCCACCCTCCGTCATCGACCACGGCAATGACGCCGGCCCAATGATTGCGTGCTGCCTCCGCTTCGGCAGCGGCCACCATTTTACGCGCTGCGGCCAGGGTGATGACTTTCTTCTCGGCAAGCTGCGCCGACGCACTCCCGGCGGCGAGGGACACAAGTCCGAACGCGAGACTGAACATCAGGAATTTTGGCATCACATTCTCCTATTGATGGCGCCGGCGACCACGTCCGCTCCGCACGGCCGCCGTTCCGGCCTAGGGCCTTTCACACGTGTCATTCGTGGCTGTCCGCCGCTCCGTAGTAGACGGC
>WNFR01002194.1_pt1 | contig 20406 bp, 16 predicted proteins | sample 5400221 | NCBI WGS metagenome assembly WNFR01 (sample SAMN13153357, study PRJNA577476) | soil metagenome | isolation source: 40 cm soil under Madrone tree | place: USA:California | collected 2016-06-14 | reverse complement strand
CGACGTGCGGGTTCTGCGCGCGCCGTGCATGGGCGCGTGCGATCGGGCTCCAGTCGCGGCGGTCAGCCATGTGCAGGTGCCGCAGTCCTCGCCCGACAAGGTTGCGGCGGTCGTGGCCGCGGGCGGGCACGCCCATGCTTGTCGCGGCGGAAAAGGTTTTGCGGCCTATCGGGCTGAGGGCGGTTACGCGCTCTTAAAGTCGTGCCTCGCGGGCGCGCGCAGCCGCGACGACATCATCAAGGCGGTCAGCGACGCCGGCCTGCGCGGTCTCGGCGGCGCCGGTTTTCCGACCGGCCGCAAGTGGACCCTCGTGCGCGCCGAGCCCGCGCCGCGGCTCATGGCCGTCAATGCCGACGAAGGCGAGCCCGGCACCTTCAAGGACCGCCACTATCTCGAGCGCGATCCCCACCGTTTCATCGAGGGCATGCTGATCGCCGCCTGGGTGGTCGAGGCTGCCGAGGCGTACATCTATTTGCGCGACGAATACCCGGAAATCCGCCTGATGCTCGTCGACGAGCTTGCCAAAGTCGAGGCGGCAGGGCTCACCAAATACACCCGGCTGGAGCTTCGTCGCGGCGCCGGCGCCTATATCTGCGGCGAAGAATCCGCGATGATCGAATCGATCGAGGGTAAGCGCGGCCTGCCGCGCCATCGCCCGCCTTACGTTGCCCAGGTCGGCCTGTTCGGCCGGCCGACATTGGAGCAGAATGTCGAGACGCTGTTCTGGGTCCGCGATATCGTAGAAAAGGGCGCCGGCTGGTTCACCTCATACGGCCGGCGCGACCGCAAGGGGCTGCGCAGCTTCTCGGTGTCGGGCCGGGTCAAGGATCCGGGCGTGAAGCTGGCGCCTGCCGGCATCAGCGCACGCGAGCTGATCGAGGAATACTGCGGCGGCATGGCGGACGGACATACCTTCAAGGCCTATCTGCCCGGCGGCGCATCCGGTGGGATATTGCCCGCCAGCATGGCGGATTTGCCGCTCGATTTCGGCACTCTGGAGCCATATGGTTGTTTCGTCGGGTCGCATGCAGTTGTGATCCTGTCGGACCACGACGACATGAAGGCCGTGGCTCTCAACCTGATGAAGTTCTTCGAGGATGAGAGCTGCGGCCAGTGCACGCCCTGCCGCGCGGGGACCGAGAAGGCCGTGAAGCTGATGGCGGCCGGCCCGTGGAATGAGGCGCTGCTCGGCGAGTTGGCAACCGCTATGCGGGATGCATCGATTTGCGGACTTGGCCAGGCGGCGCCGAACCCGCTGGTGAGTGTGCTGAAATATTTTCCGGACGAGCTGAGGAAGCCGCTCGGAGGTTGGTAACGCAACGAAGCGTAGGATGGGTTGAGCGAAGCGAAACCCATCATCATGGCGGTGGGTTTCGCGGAGTTCATCATCGGGCCGGCCGGGAGGCCGGACCCGGTGGCTCAACCCACCCTACGGACTGCAATAGGGTGATGCGATGAGCAAGAGCGTGAAATTCACCCTCGATGGCCGCGAGGTCGAAGCCCGCGCAGATGAGACCATCTGGCAGGTGGCGAACCGGCACGGCACCGACATCCCGCATCTGTGCTACGCGCCCGAGCCCGGGTACCGTGCCGACGGCAATTGTCGCGCCTGCATGGTGGAGATCGAAGGCGAGCGGGTTCTGGCGGCAAGCTGCATCCGCAAGCCCGCAAACGGCATGAAGGTGATCACCGGCTCGGACCGCGCCAAGACCGCGCGCCAGATGGTTTTCGACCTTCTGATTTCCGATCAGCCGGACCGCGCCACCGCGGCGCACGATCCCTCCTCGAAATTCTGGTCATGGGCGGACCGCATGGGCGTGTCGGTCGGGCGCTTCCCCAAGCGCCATCACCCGCAGCCCGACCGCAGCCACACGGCGATGGCGGTCAATCTCGACGCCTGCATCCAGTGCAATCTGTGCGTCCGCGCCTGCCGCGAAGTGCAGGTCAACGACGTCATCGGCATGGCGGGTCGCGGCCACGCCGAAAAGATCGTGTTCGATTTCGACGATCCGATGGGGGGGAGCACCTGCGTCGCCTGCGGCGAATGCGTGCAGGCCTGCCCGACCGGCGCCCTGATGCCGGCAACGCTGGTCGGCAACGATAACGTTCGCAGCGCGTATCCGGATCGGAAAGTCGATTCTGTGTGCCCCTATTGCGGCGTCGGCTGCCAGCTCACCTACCACATCAAGGACGACAAGCTGCTCTACGTTACCGGCAAGGACGGCCCCGCCAATCACAACCGGCTATGCGTGAAAGGCCGGTTCGGGTTCGACTATGTCCACAATCCGGAGCGCCTCACCCAGCCGATGATCCGCCGAGATGGCGTTCCCAAGCACGTCGACGATACCGTCGATCCGCGCAATCCCTGGACCCATTTCCGGCCCGCAACCTGGGAGGAAGCGCTGGAGCGTGCCGCCGCGGGACTGAAGCATATCCGCGACCAGCACGGCGCCCGTGCGTTGGCGGGTTTCGGCTCCGCCAAAGGCTCGAACGAAGAGGCCTACCTGTTCCAGAAACTGGTGCGCACCGGCTTCGGCTCCAACAATGTCGATCACTGCACGCGGCTTTGCCACGCGTCGTCGGTCGCGGCCCTGATGGAAGGCATCGGCTCGGCGGCCGTGACGGCCACCTTCAACGAATGCCGGAACTCCGACGTCATCGTCGTGATCGGCGCCAATCCCACCGAAAATCACCCGGTCGCCGCCACCTTCTTCAAGCAGGCGGCCAAGCGGGGCGCCAAGCTCATCGTCATGGACCCGCGCGGCCAGGCGCTCAAGCGCCACGCCGCCCATATGCTGCAGTTCCGCAACGGCGCCGACGTCGCGATGCTCAACGCGCTCCTCAACGTGATCATCACCGAGCAGCTCTACGACCGGCAATATGTGCAGACCTTCACGGAGGGCTTCCCGCAGCTCGCCGAGCACATCCGGGATTTCACGCCCGAGCAGATGGCGCCGATTTGCGGCATCGATGCCGACACGCTGCGTACCGTCGCCCGCACTTACGCGCGCGCCGAGTCCGCCATCATCTTCTGGGGCATGGGGGTGTCGCAGCACACCCACGGCACCGACAACGCGCGCTGCCTGATCGCGCTATCGCTGATCTGCGGCCATGTGGGGCGGCCCGGCACGGGGCTGCATCCGCTGCGGGGCCAGAATAACGTCCAGGGCGCGTCGGACGCCGGCCTCATCCCGATGTTTTTCCCGGACTACAAGTCGGTGGAAGATCCCAATATCCGCGCCCGGTACGAGACCGCGTGGGGCACCACGCTCGATCCGAAGCGCGGCCTGACGGTGGTCGAGATCATGGACGCGGTCCATCGCGGCGAGATCAAGGGCATGTACATCATGGGCGAGAACCCGGCGATGTCCGACCCCGATCTCAATCACGCCCGCGAGGCGCTGGCGCACCTCGATCACCTGGTGGTCCAGGACCTGTTTCTGACCGAGACCGCCGCGTACGCCGACGTGATCCTGCCGGCTTCCGCGTGGCCCGAGAAGGACGGCACGGTCACGAACACCAATCGCCAGGTTCAGATGGGGCGGCGGGCGCTGCCGCTGCCGGGCGACGCCAAGGTCGATTGGTGGATCATCCAGGAGATCGCGCGCCGCATCGGGCTTGACTGGAACTACGCCCATCCGAGCGAGATCTACACGGAAATGGCGTCGCTGATGCCGTCGCTCGACAATATCTCCTGGGACCGCATTGCCCGCGAGGATGCCGCCACCTATCCGAGCGATGCGCCGGATCAGCCCGGCCACGATGTGGTTTTCGACAACGGTTTCCCGCGTCCGGGAGGATTCGGAAGGCTTGTAGCCGCGAAGCTGTCGCCGCCCAACGAAGTGCCCGATGCGGAATTCCCCATGGTGCTCACCACCGGGCGCCAGCTCGAGCACTGGCATACCGGCGCCATGACGCGCCGCGCGAGCGTGCTCGACACGCTGGAGCCCGCCGCGGTGGCGTCCCTGTCGCGCGGCGAGATCGCCCGCCTCGGCATCGCGCCGGGCGACATGGTGCGGGTGAGCACGCGGCGGGGGACGGTGGAGCTTGCGGTGCGCCAGGACGACGGGATTCCGGACGGCGTGGTGTTCATCCCGTTCGCCTTCGCGGAGGCGGCCGCCAACCTGCTCACCAATCCGGCGCTCGATCCGTTCGGAAAGATTCCGGAGTTCAAATATTGCGCCGCGCGGGTGGAGCGGGTGGAGGCACGGGAGGCGGCGGAGTAGAGGTCGAGCAGGGACACTTGCTTGTGGTGCCCGGCAGGCTTATCTTACTTCCGTCTTACTTTTTCCGGCGAGCGCAACTTCATGCCTTCGGCCCAAAAATTAACGGTCAGGCTCTCGACCAAGGGGCAGGTGATTCTGCCCAAATCGATCCGGCAGCTCCGGGGTTGGGACGCGGGCACTCGCCTTGTCGTCGAGGATACGGTGGATGGGGTGTTGCTTAAGGCGGCGCCGAGCTTCAAGCCCACCAGGTCGGACGAGGTGTTTGGTTCGCTGAAAGTCTCGGGGCCGCCAAAGACACTTGAAGAGATGGATGCCGGCGTCTTGGCTGAAGCAAGGCGTCGCTATGCTCGCGATTGATACGAATGTCATCGTTCGCTACCTCACCGGCGATCATCCGCAACAGTCGCGCAAGGCCAAGGCACTAATCGATTCAGAACAGGTCTTCGTCTGCACGACTGTTCTTCTCGAAACCGAGTGGGTGCTGCGTAGTGTCTATGGTTTCACGCCGGTCGAGGTCGCCACTGCGCTCAGCGACTTTGCCGGATTGCCGAGCGTGATCCTGGAAGACGGAGCGATGATCGCCAAAGCGCTCGGCTGGACGGCTCGCGGGATGGAATTCGCGGACGCCCTTCATCTTGCGAAAGCGCGAGGAAGCGAGGCATTTGTGAGCTTCGACCGTCAGTTGGCGAGAGCCGCCAAGAAGCTCAGTGATGTCGAGGTCCGCGCGCCCTAACATGATTTCCAAGTCGGATCGAACCTCACCGCCTTGCGTTTCCTCGTCGCTGCCGCCATGGTCGCGCCATGGATGACCGCACTCACTCGCCGTTCCCGGCGGCAAATCCCATCCCCTCCCGCTGCCTCTCCGGCGCCGTGCGCCAAGACTGGACCCGCTCTGAGGTACAGACCCTGTTCGACCTGCCGTTCCCTGACCTCATCTTTCACGCCCAGCGCATCCACCGGGAGCACTTCGATCCACGGGAGGTGCAGATCTCGACCCTGTTGTCGATCAAGACCGGCGGCTGCCCGGAGGACTGCGCCTATTGCCCGCAGAGCGCGCAACACGACACCGGCGTCAAGGCCGATAAATTGATGGATGTCGCGGCGGTGGTGGACGAGGCACGCGCCGCCAGGGCGGCGGGCGCGAGCCGGTTTTGCATGGGGGCCGCCTGGCGCTCGCCCAAGGACCGCGACCTCGACCAGGTCTGCGCCATGGTGGCGGGCGTGCGCGCCCTCGGCCTCGAAACCTGTGCGACGCTCGGCATGCTCACCGCGCCGCAGGCCGCGCGGCTCAGGAGCGCCGGCCTCGATTATTACAATCACAATCTCGACACCTCGCCCGAGTTCTACGGCGAGATCATTTCGACCCGCACTTACCAGGATCGGCTCGACACCCTTAGCCACGTGCGCGCCGCCGGCATTCACGTCTGCTGCGGCGGCATCGTCGGCATGGGCGAGGGGCGCCATGACCGCATCGGCATGATCGCGACGCTTGCGAGCCTCTCGGCGCATCCGGAGTCGGTGCCAATCAATCTGTTGGTCCGGGTCGAGGGGACCCCGCTCGCCAGCGGGACGACATTGGACCCGTTCGAGTTCGTGCGCACCATCGCGGTTGCCCGCATCGCCATGCCGGCATCGGTGGTGCGGCTTTCGGCGGGCCGCGAGGACATGAGCGAGGAAACCCAGGCACTGTGCTTCCTCGCCGGTGCGAACTCGATCTTCTATGGCCCGAAGCTTCTCACCACACCGAACCCTGAGCGCGGACGCGATCTGGAGCTGATGGAGAAGCTCGGCCTCGTGCCGATGCGGTGAGGCGCTGGGACCGCGGGCGTCCCGCCCGCTCTTCCCCCACCCTACCCTCCCCCGCAAGCGGGGGAGGGTAGGGTGGGGGCGGCGGGGACGCCCGCGGTCCAATGTCATTCGGGTGTGCCGTTGAACGCCACGGCGAGCATGTAACCGGCCCATACGGCGATGAGGCACAACACCACCGAAGCCGTGATATATGCGCTCCCGCGGAGCCAGGCGCCGTCCTGGAACAGCGACAGCGTCTGCAGGCTGAAGGCGGAAAATGTAGTGTAGCCGCCGCAGATGCCAGTCATCACGAAAAGCTTGGCATCGAGCGAAACGTCAAATCGTCCATGCGGACCCGTAATGGCGAAGAACAGGCCGATCACCAAGGAGCCGAGAATATTGATGAACAGCGTGCCCCACGGAAACGTGGCGCCGAACCACGCGGTGGCCACCATCGTGCACCAGTGACGGGCCATGCCGCCGAGGGCGCTGCCGATCGCGATCCAGAGATAAGTCATCTTCTGAAATTGCGGCTTTCGCCCGGCCTCGTCAGGCCGCCTTGCGGCTGGCGAGGAACTCGCCCATGCGATCGAGCGCCTTGAGGATGTTCTCGGTCGAGTTGGCATAGGAGAGCCGCACATAGCCCTCGCCGAGAATGCCGAAGTCCGGCCCCCCGATAATCGCAACACCTGCATCCTCCAGCAGGGACGACGCGAGCGACTTCGCCTTCCATCCGGTGCGCTTGATGTTCGGGAACGCGTAGAATGCCCCGTTGGGGGTGATGCAGGAAATGCCGGGCAGGCGGTTTAATCCCTCGACCACCACCTTCCGGCGCCGGTCGAACTCCGCCACCATGCGGTGGGTTTCATCCTGCGGGCCGGTGAGCGCCGCAAGTCCCGCATATTGGGCGGATGCGTTGACACAGGAATGCAAGTTGACGGCGAGCTTGCGGGCATAGTCGTAGAGCTTGCCGGGCCACACTGCGTAGCCGAGTCGCCAGCCCGTCATCGCATAAGTCTTCGACCAGCCGTTGAGCAGGACCAGGCGGTCGCGGATCGACGGGTAGGAGAGCAGGCAGACATGCTGCTCGCCGTCATAGACCATGTGGTCGTAGATCTCGTCGGACATCACGGCTACGTCGGGAAACCGTTCAAGGCCCGCCACAAGCTTGTCGACTTCGGTTTTCGGCGTCACGCCGCCGGTCGGATTGGCCGGCGAATTGACGATCAGAAGCCGGGTCTGCGGCGTGATCAGGCCCAATGTCTCTTCCGCCGAGAATGCGAATGCATTCTCCTCGCGGATCGGCACCGGGATCGGCCGCGCACCGGTGTATTCGATCATCGACCGATAGATCGGGAATCCCGGATCCGGATAGAGAATATCGGCGCCCGGCTCCCCGAACATGAGGATCGACATGAACATGGTCGGCTTGCCGCCCGGCATGATCATCACCGCATCGGGCGACACCGTCACGCCGAACCGCTTGTGCAGATCGGCTGCCACGGCCTCGCGGACCGCCACGATGCCGATCGCCGGCGTATAGCCGTGGTGGCCGTCGCGCAGCGCCTTTACGGCTGCTTCGACGATATGGTCCGGCGTGCGGAAGTCCGGCTGGCCGATGCCCAAATTGACGATGTCGCGGCCCTGAGCAGCAAGGTTCGTGGCGCGCGCCAGCACCGCGAAGGCGTTTTCCTCGCCGATTCGATCGAAGGCCGCGATGGTGCGAAGCATGGTTCGTCCCCATGGAAAATCGAAGTACGGCCGGACGGCCGCGACCCGAAGCTACCCAACGCCGGTTGGGCACCGGCACGCTAGAGCGGGATGACTTTTCTTCGAATCGTCATCCCGCTCTAGCTTATTGCTGGAGCATGATCTTTTCCGAAAACCGGGTACCACTTTTCGGGATCATGCTCTAGCGGCGCACTTCAACCGATCGTGAGGTGAAATGCAAATCCAAGTTATAAGGATATTGCGCGGGCGTATGTTGATTCCGCAGGCTCGCCCGGGGCAGCGTGCCGAGTTGGAAGAAGTTCCCGAACAACAGCAGCCGATAAGGGTAAAGCAATGTCGATATCCAGCATCCGCGCGGCATTCCGCAAGCTTCATGACAGCGGTTGCTTTGTCATCCCCAATCCATGGGACGTAGGCACCGCGCGCTATCTGCGCCATTGCGGCTTCAAAGCGCTGGCGACCACAAGCTCCGGCGCGGCGTTCAGCATGGGTCTTCCGGACACGGACGGCGCGGTGGCGCGCGATATGGCGCTCGCCCATATCCGCACCATCGTGGAAGCGACGGAGTTGCCGGTCAACGCCGATTTCGAATCCGGTTTTGCGCATGAACCCGAGACGGTCGCCGAAAACGTGCGGCTGTGCGTCGCAACGGGGGTGGCCGGGCTGTCGATCGAAGATGCGACCGGCGACAAGGCCAAGCCGCTGTATGACCTTGACGCGGCGATTGCCCGCATGCAGGCGGCGCGACGGGCGATCGATCAGTCCGGCGCCGACGTCATGCTGGTCGGACGGGCGGAGTGTTTTCTGGTCGGCCGGCCCGATCTCGACGAAACGATCGGGCGCCTCTGTGCCTATGCGTCGGCCGGCGCCGACTGTCTTTATGCGCCCGGCATTCGTTCGACCGAGCAGATCATGGCCATCGTCCAGGCGGTCGCCCCCAAGCCCGTGAATGTGCTGATGTCGGCCGCGACTGGTCTCACTGTCGCTGATCTCGCGGGCCTCGGCGTGCGCCGCATCAGCGTCGGCGGCGCGCTCGCACGCGTAGCCTGGGGTAGTTTCACGCGCGCCGCGAAAGAGATCGCGACGGAAGGCCGCTTCGATGCCTTCGCGAACGCCGTGCCGATGGCGGAGATCAACGGCTTTTTCCGCGACGACCTCAAGAGCCGCGCCGGCGATGCCAGACGCCCTAATACCGATGGCTGATCGGCAGTTCCTCGGCCGGGAACAGAGTGATCACCCGGCAGCCCTTGTCGGTGACCACGACCTCTTCCTCGATGCGGGCGGCCGAGTAGCCGTCAGTTGCCGGGCAATAGGTTTCCAGCGCGAACACCATGCCCTCCTTGATCTCGGTCGGGTGCGTCATCGAGATGACCCGGCTGATGATCGGCCGCTCGTGCAGGGCGAGCCCAAGGCCGTGGCCGAACTGCAGGCCGAACGCGCTCATTTCGTCCGGAAAGCCGAATTCCTCGGCCCGCGGCCACACGCTGCAGACGCGGTCGGTCGACACGCCCGGCTTGATCAGCTCAATCGCCTTATCGAGCCATTCGCGCGCCTTTTTGTAGGCGTCGTGCTGGACCGGCGTCGCACGGCCCACGTTGAAAGTACGGTAATAGCAGGTGCGATAGCCCATGAATGATTGCAGGATATCGAAGAAGGCCTGATCGCCCGGCCGCAGCATGCGGTCGGTGAAATTGTGCGGATGGGGATTACAGCGCTCGCCCGAGATCGCGTTGATGGCCTCCACATCGTCGGAGCCGTTCTGGTAGAGAAACTGGTTCACGTTGGCGACGATGTCGTTCTCGCGAACGCCGGGCTTCAACTGTTCGTAGACGAGATGATAGGCGCCGTCCACCATGGCTGCGGCGCGATTGAGGAGTGCGATCTCGTCGGCAGATTTGACCTCGCGCGCCTCCAGCATGACCTGCTGGCCATCCTGCACCTTGAGGCCTGCCCGTTCCAGTTCGAACATCATCGGCGGCTCGATGATATCGACCCCGATCGGCATGTCGGCGACGCCCGCCTCCCGGATCAGGGAAGCGATTTCTTCTGCATGGCGCTTCATCAGGCCGAAAGCGGGGTTGACGGTGCCGCGAAGGCCGATCAGCCCGGCCTTGCAGTTCTCCGGCGCGAGCCACGGTGTATAGAGCTTGTGGTGCACGGCCGCAGAGCCGAAATCCCACAGGATGGGCTCGCCGGTGCGGGTGAGCAGCGTCCAGCGCGAAAGCTTGTCGCGCTCCCATTCGCCGATCTTGGTCGAGGTGATGTAGCGGATGTTGTTGACGTCGAACACCAGGAGTGCGCCGAGGTCGGAGTTCTCGAGGGCCTGTTTGACGCGCGAGAGCCGGTAGCGGTGCAGGCGGCGGTAGTCGACCCGTTCCTCGAAGTCGACCCCCATGGTGCCCAGCGCCGGCAAGGCCCGGCCCCAATTGAACCGCGGATTGATGTCCTCGGCGCGGATTTCGCGCATTTTCTGTTCCATGGTCGTCTCCTATGTGCTCTCCAGCCCCGTCGGCACTTTCTTCTCCTCGCTCGCGAGCTTCATGCCGGCCGCGAGCGCCATGGTTTCCATCAAGGCGGCGAAATCCTTGGCGAGGTACGCGTCGGGATCAGCTTGCAGGGTTGCGGCGCCGAAATGCGCCTGCAGCATTTCCCGCGTGGCAGCCGTCACCGGCATCGGCACGTTCATTTCGCGGGCAAGCGCGAGGCCGAGGTCGAGATCCTTGCGCAACAGCTCCGGCGTGAAAGTCGTCGCCCAGTCGAGATTGACCAAGGCGGGCGACTTGTATGCGGTGAACATCGAGCCCATCACGCTGTTGTTGAGGAACGCCAGGAAGGCATGGCGAGGCACGCCCATCTTGTTGGTGAGGAGCGTGATCTCGATCAGATTTTCGATCACGACGCCGAGCAGGACATTGTGGGCGATCTTGCAGATGCGGGCGAGTTCGCCGTCCCCCACATAGGAAACGCCGCGCGGGGCAAACACCTTGATCATCGGTTCGACCACGCGAAATGCAGCCTCGGGGCCGGACGCCACCGCCGACAGCTTTCCGGCGTTGATGACCTTGGCGTTGCCGCTCACCGGGCAGCAGATGAACTCCGCGCCGCGTTCGCCAAGCCGCTTGCGGATGGCTGCCGACTCTTCGACCGCGATGGTCGAGCAGTCGACAAAGACCGGCGGCACCTTGTTGGCGGCGCCCACCCCGTTCGGACCGAAATAGACCTCTTCCAGATCCGTGCCGGTCGATACAATCGCGAACAACACATCGACGCCGGCGAGATCGCTCGGCTTGTCGACAATCTTGCCGCCGGACTTGGCCAGCGGCTCGGCCTTGGCGCGGGTGCGGTTCCAGATCGAAACGTCATAGCCGGCCTTCAGCAGCCGCTCGGCCATCGGAAAGCCCATGCGGCCCATGCCGATCCAGCCGATTTTCTGTGCCTTATCCGGCATGCCGTTTTCTCCTTCGAACTCACTCTGCGCGTCGCGCCTAAGCCGAACAAGGCGCCGCTGGCCGATTTCATCGCGGTTGCGTTATCACAGCCCCCGCACACGGGCAACGGCAGGAACGCTTGCACCCCCATGCGGACTCGGCCAAGGTCGCACGGGCCCTTGATTAATACGCGATGAGCCGCGATTTGTGATATGAAACGCCCGAAAGAGATGAGCGACCACATGTGCTCGCTTTGCTGGCGGAGTGAACCCGAGTGAACCCTGACGACATCATCGCTGCACTGCGCGCGCATGAGTCGGAGCTCCGCGCGGCCGGTGTTCGCAGTCTTTCGCTCGTCGGTTCTGCGGCACGAGGGACACAGCGGGCCGATTCTGACGTGGATGTTCTCGTGCGGCTGGTTCCGGAAGTCATAGGTTCAGGATTTGCCTATTTCGGCAGAGTTGACGCGCTCACACACCGCCTTGAAACAATTCTGAAGCGGCCGGTCGACGTCATTGTTGAGCCTATTCACAAGGAGCGCCTGCGCCGCGCGGTCTCCCGGGATCGCACAGTTGCCTTCTGACAACCCGCTCTTTCGTCTCGCTGATGTGCTTGAGAACATCGAGCGCATTCGGACCTATACGGAAAATTATACGTTCGATCGCTTTGTCAGCGACCCCAAATGCCAGGATGCTGTCGAACGCTGTCTATTGCGCATCTCCGAGGCCGCACGGAAGCTTCAAGGCGTTGCGGAGGTTCTGGCTCCGGATCAACCATGGTCAGATATTCGCGCTGTGGGAAGCGTGCTTCGTCATGACTACGACACCATCAATCCAAATGTCATATGGCACATCGTCGAGAACGATCTTGGACCATTGCGGCAAGCCGTGGAGAGAGCGATCGGCGTCCTTCGGGAAAAAGACGCAAAGCCTGAAAAGGCGTGACCCGCTCTTTCCCAAACATCGCATATCGCCCTTCAAACTTGTTGGAGACCTGAATGACCCAATCTGCCAGCAGCGTATTGAACAAAAGCCCGTCCGAAAGCGTGTGCTGGAATTTCAAGCTGCTTGCCCATCATGAATTGGCCGGCTTCGGGGGCATGGGCGAGGGCATGGCGATCCAGATCGCCAAGGACGGCCGGCGCATCATGTGGCTCGCCCATGAGAGCGCACCGAAGAACTTCACCGGCGTCGACGTCTCCGACCCGCGCAATCCGAAGCTCGTGGTGCAGACGGACCTGCCGGAAAGCTTCATGCGGTCGAATTCGCTGGAGCTCGCAGGCGACATCATGGCGGTCGCGTACCAGACCCAGAAAGTCGGCCAGAAGCCGGCCGGCTTCGAACTGTTCGACATTTCGGTGCCGGAAAAGCCGAAGTCGATCGCCTATGTTGATGCTTCCGGCCCAACCTCGCGGGGCGTCCACCAGCTCTGGTTCTGCGACGGCGAATATGTACATCTCGCGGCCGGGGCGCCGGACTTCACGCCGACCCATCCGCAGGACGACCAGTTCTATCGCATCTTTGACGTGCGCAACCTGTCAAAGCCCGCGGAAGTCGGGCGCTGGTGGCTGCCCGGAACCCGCGAGGGCGACGGCGTGCCGCCACCGGCGCGCCATCAGGCACCGCTGCTCGACCGCGGCTTTCGCGCCCACAACACCAACGTCTATCCGCAGCGGCCCGACCGCTGCTATCTCGGCTACATCGACGCCGGCATGTTCGTGCTGGACATCTCCGACAAGGCGCACCCGAAGCCGATCTGCCAGTGGGACAACTCGCCCCCGTATACGGGTTTCACCCATACGGTAGTGCCCATGTTCAATCGCAATCTCCTGATCGTGACGGACGAGTCGACCACCGACAATGCCTCGGACTGGCCGAAGCTCGTGTGGATTCTCGACGCCCGCGACGAAAGGCATCCGGTGCCGATCTCGACCTGCCCGATGCCGCCGGTTGACGCCTACAAGAGCCGCGGCGGCCGGTTTGGCGCCCACAACATCCACGAGAACACGCCATCACCCTATGCGTGGCAGTCGGAAGACATTGTCATCGGTACGTTCTTTAACGGCGGCCTGCGCGCCTACGACATCATTAATCCCTACCAGCCGCGCGAGGTCGCGACCTTCGTGCCGCCGGCGCCGGCGATGTCGCCGGCCGGCGCGATCCAGCTCAATGACTGCTTCGTCGACGAGCGCAAGATCGTCTACACGGTCGATCGCTTCAGTGGCGGGCTGTACATTCTGGAGATGGATTTTTAGGTGAAGGACACATAGCCCGGATGGAGCCACCGGTTCCGGCCTCCGGCCGGCCCGATGGTAAACTCCGTGTAATCCGAGTCGGCCGTGCCGCTGGCGAGGCTTATCCCGGATTACGCTGCACTCCATCCGGGCTAAGGATGCCACATTCTGGAGCTAATTTTTGCGCCGGCCGTACCCGCGACAAGCGGCTCCGGGTGCGATTTGTGTTCGTACTCGTCGTTCATAACGGCGAGTACACATGGGGGGAGCGACAGGATGCACGTAATAGCTTTGATCGCCTTGATTGCGCTCATCGTCGTCATCGTCGTGAACCTCGGATCACACCGTGTCGGCAACGCCGGCCGCGCTCCGTCCACCCCGGCGCCGCAACACGCAGCGTTCAAGAAACCTTGGGAGCACACCCTGGCGTTCATTTCCGGCGGCAAACTGTTCTACCAGGCGCCGGGACAGGAGCTCCGCGAGCTGCAGAGCCCCCATGTCCAGGCCGCGATGGAGCGCATGGAGCGGTCCCAACAGCTGCACGGCTGGAAGCAAGGCACGGCTTTCGCCAGGTCATTCACCGGTCGGAACCCGCGCGATGGCGCCGACCGAGTGCCGATCCAGGCGACGTCGGCGCAGTTCGCGGCGCACGACCGGGTGCTGTACTTCCTGAAGGACGACAGCTTCGGCGGTCTGTTCGAATACGACCTGAAGCAGGGCATCGAAAGGCGCCTGCTGCACAAGCAGAAACTGTCTCTGGAAGACCTCCGACTGCATCCCGACAGCCGCCAGTTGCTGTGCGCGCAGCATGCCAAGAATGGTACGGCGAACATCGTCATGATGGACGTCGACGGCGGCAATTATCGCGAGCTCACCGGCGGCGACACGGTCGACGCCGCCCCGGCTTGGGTTCCGGGCGAGCCGAATCTGGTTCTGTTCCAGTCGTCGGGCTTGGCGCGCAACCCCGACGGCTATGTCATCGCCCACGGTCCCACCTCGATCCAGATGGCCGCTACCGCTGCCGGGTCGCTCACGGTGGTGCTGGAAGACCCGCGTCTGGACTTCCTGCAGCCCCGCGTTGGCGCGAACGGTTTCCTGTACTTCATCCGCCGCCCCTACGAGGCGCCCCGCTACGGCGCCAAAAACATCCTGACCGATACGCTGATGTTCCCGTTCCGCCTGGTGCGGGCGCTGTTCCACTACCTCAACTTCTTCTCCCTGATGTACGCGCGCAAGCCCTTGATCACGGCCTCGGGACCGATGCTCCAAGCCGATCTCAAGGAGATCCTGGTCAAGGGTAAGCGCCTTGACGCGGAAGCGGCGCTGCGCAGCGGCGTCCGGCTCAATGGCGTGCCGTCGCTGGTGCCGGCGTCCTGGCAGCTCGTTTGCCGCAGCCCGCAGGGCGAGGAGCGGGTGCTTGCCTCGCATGTGGCGTCGTTCGACATCGCCGCCGACGGCACCATCTTGTTCTCCAATGGCTACGGCGTGTTTGCCCTGGATGGCGCCAATCCACCGCAGGTCCTGCTGAAGGACAAGCTGATTGCCGACGTGATTGTAGGGCTGCCGGCCGTCGCAGGTGCTGGCGACTCCCCCGGCGAGCCGGTGCCTGTAGAGCAATAACGGAACGGGAGTGTCGGGCATCGAAGCTTGAGCGCGGTGACGAAATCGCAAACGCCGGGGTTACTGGATGCTCCGCTTTCACCCGAAGTCGGCCTTGGCCGACTTCGGCAGCTATTAAGCGAGCGAAATCGGAAACATCCGATTTCGCGGAGCATGACAGGTGAGTGCGTAATTGGTCAGGCCCACATGCTTGAACTCTTCCCCTCCCCAACCGCCGGCCCATTCGGGCGCCGGCTCAAACGCGAACGCGGCGCCCGGGTGCCGGTCACCGTGGTGACGGGGTTCCTCGGCGCCGGAAAGACCACGCTGGTGCGCCATTTTCTCGGCCTTCCGGAGGGCGCCGGCACGGCGGTGATCGTCAACGAATTCGGCGCATCCGGCATCGACGATGCGTTGCTGCGCAGCTCGAGCGACAATGTTGCGCTCCTCGGCAACGGCTGCCTGTGCTGCAATGTCCGTTCCGATCTTGCGGTGACGCTGCGTCGCCTGATCGCGGACCGCGAGCGCGGCGTCGTCCCGCATTTCGGGCGCATCGTGATAGAGACCAGCGGGCTCGCCGATCCGTCGCCCATTCTCACCACGTTTGCGACCGACCGGGCGCTCGGCGGCGAATGTCATGTGGAGGCGGTCATCGCCGTGATCGCTGCCCCGAACGGCCTCCACACCATCGAGACCTTTGCGGAAGCGCGACGGCAGATCATCCTCGCCGACCGCATCGTCATCTCCAAGACCGACATCGCCGACGCGGACGCACCTGCGGTCCTGACCAGAGCTTTGCGCGAACTCAACCCGCGCGCCCGCATCATCGAAGCGGTTGCCGGCCGCCTTGATCCGCAATGGATTCTCGCCGAGGAGATCGGGGAGCGCGCCGCCGGCTTCATGGCGGATTGCGCGACTCACACGGACAATATCACGAGCTTCACGCTCGTCGAAGACGAACCGATCGCGTGGGAGGCCTTCGCCCGGACCATGGAGACATTGGTTGCGCTACGCGGGGCGGACCTCCTGCGCGTGAAAGGTTTCCTCAACGTCGCGGGCTGCACGGGGCCGGTGGTGGTTCAGTTCGTGCAGCACCTCGCTCATCCGCCGGTCGAGCTCGAGCGCTGGCCCGATGATGATCGCAGAAGTCGCGTTGTTTTCATTGCCAGGAATTTGAGTGAGCGGCAGGTGAAGGGATTGTTGGCCGCCGTGCGGGCGGTCCTTACTCGCGATCCCGCCCCGCGATCTCCGCCTGCCACGGCGCGACCCTCCGCTCGATGAGGCCGATCAGGCCGTTGAGGCCGATCGCCATGACCATGAGCATCACGATCGGCACGAACATGGTGGCGGTGTCGAAATTATTGGCCGAATTGATGATGATCGCGCCAAGCCCCGAGATGGTGGTGAAGAACTCGGCGATCACCATGGCGACCACCGCGCGGCCGACCGCGAGGCGAATGCCGGCCATGATGTAGGGCAGCGTTGCCGGCAGGATGATCCGGCGCAGGATGACGGTGTTCGGCGCGACGAATGACTTGCCGACTTCGATGAGGCTTTTCGGCACGGCGGTGACGCCGAGCCAGGTGTTGATGCAGATCGGGAACACCGACATCAGGAACACCACCGCTGCCTTCACCTTAAAGCCGAGGCCGAGCCACAGCACCAGGAGCGGCACCAGCGCCACCAGCGGCATCGCGTAGCCGGCTGTCACGTAAATGCCCAGCGCGGCCTCAGCGACGTGGTAGCGGCCGATGACGAGACCGAGCGGAATGCCGAACGCGATTGCGAGGCCGTAGCCTACCACGAAAGGCTGCAAACTCTCGATCGTCGCCGCCGCGAGCTTGCCGGACTGAGCCAGATCCCAGAACGCCTCGGCGATCGCGCTCGGATAGGAGCCGAACACCGGATTGATGTCGCGGCCGAACCATTCCCACAGCAGGGTCAGGATGGCCACCGAAGACAGCGTGACGATCCATCGCGGCACGCCGCGGCGGGTGCCGCCGACGTCCCGGTCTTCCGTCTCGATCTTGCTATCGACGATTTGCGTCATCGGCTGCTCGTCTTCGAATCTGCACGGTTCAATGAACGGTGTCCGGCGTGGCGTGCAGCGACTTCCAGACGTGATAACGAGTCTCGGCGAATTCCTTGGTGCCGCGCACCAGCCCGAGATCGCCGCGCGGTCGCGGCAGCGGCACCTGCAGGATTTCCTGGATGCGGCCGTCGCGCATGATCACGATGCGGTCGGCGATCAGCACCGCCTCGTCGAGATCGTGAGTGACGAACAGGATGGTCTTCTTGGTGCGCGTATGGATCTGCAGCAGTTCCTCCTGCATGGTCTCGCGGGTCTGGGCGTCCAGCGCCCCGAACGGCTCATCCATCAGCAGGACTTTCGGATCGATGGCGAGCGCCCGGGCGATGCCGACACGCTGCTGCATGCCGCCGGACAATTGATGCGGACGGCGGTTCTTCGACGTCCCGAGGCCCACGAGATCGAGGTATTTTTCGGCGGTCGAGCGCAACTCGGCCCCGCGCATGCCCTTCATTTCAAGCCCGAACATCACGTTCTGCATGGCGGTCAGCCACGGCAGCAGTTCGGCATGCTGGAACACCATGCCGCGATCATGGCCGCAGCCCTTGACCTCGCGGGCATCCACCGTCACGCGGCCGGAGGTGGCGAGCTCGAGGCCCATGGCAATCCGCAAGGCCGTGGTCTTGCCGCAGCCGGACGGGCCGATCAGGGAGACGATTTCGCCGTCCCGCACCGTGAAGCTGACGCGCGACAACGCCCGCACGGTCTGCGTTTCATTGCCGACCCGCAGGATGAAGCGCTTCGATACGTCGATGAGGCTGACCTCACCCATGGGTCACTGACCCCTCGCCAGCAGCGCGAGTGCCTCTTCCCTCACACTCCTGTCGATCATTTTCTCAATGTCGCCCGGTCGCGCCAGCGTGCCGCTGCTGACGAGCTGTTTCTGCATGAATTCGAGCTTGTCGAGCGGAAGCGGAAGTTCGGTTCCGATGACCCCGCTGCGCGCCGCCTCGTCGAACACGAAAGCCGGCCGCGGATCGTCGGGCTTGGCGCCGGTGATTTCGTGAGCAACCCGGATCGTCTCGTCGCGGTGGCTCATGGCGAAGCGCAGCGCTTCGATCTCGGCCGCAATGAATCGGACCGCGTCGTGGCGCCGCCCGACGAGCGATTTGCCGGTCATCTCCACGCAGACGCGGATGAAATCCGGCATCACCTCGGCCGCCGGCATGAGGTCGCGGATACCATCCTTGCCGGAAATCGGAACGTACTCGTTGGAGATGATGGCGCCGTCCACAACGCCGGCGATCAAGGCTTTGTAGCGGTCCGCATCCGACCCCATGGCGGCGAACCGGACTTGCCCGGCCGGAATGCCGGCTTTCTCGAACGCGGCCTTGGCAAAAATTTCCGGAAAGCTGCCGGGCGTGGACACTGCGACGGCCTTGCCTTTGAGGTCGGCCATGGAGGCGATGCCGGGACGCACATAGACGCCGTGAGGCGCCGCGAGCCAGTTGCAGCCGACGATTTTCACGTCCGCGCCGCGCGCGGCCGCCGCCATGGCGCCGCCGGCGCCGCCTTCATAGCTGTCGAGTTCGCCGGCCAGCAGCGCCTTGAGCGCGATGGTATCGTTCTTGAGCTGGACAAAGTCGAGCTTGAGGCCGAGCTTGCCGGCGAAGTCGCGCTTGCTTGCCATGTAAAGGATGCCGGCGTCGCTTTTGGCCTCGATGATGCCGTGGCGCCAGGTTTTGAGATCTTGCGCCGACGCGCCTCCGGCGAGGCCGGCCAGCATCGCCAACATTGCGGATAATCGCACCACCTTTGAGCGCTTGTCGTTTGCCATTTGTGCACTCCTATGGTTGGCTCCGCTCGTTCTTGCTGAGGCCATTTAACGGCCCCACGCGGGTCGGCACAAGGTCGGACCGCGGGCGTCCCGCCCGCCGGGCGCGCGAGACGCGCGCGGTCCCGGCGGCGTCGATGCCGGTTTTCATTCCGCGACGATTGGACTACCCTGTACACCGTGCCATCGGGAAGGAAACATCATGGCCCAGAAATTCACCCTCAACGTCAACGGCAAGGACCACATGGTCGATGCCGATCCAGACATGCCGCTGCTTTACGCGCTGCGTAACGACATCGGCCTCAACAATCCCCATTTCGGCTGCGGCCTGGCGCAATGCGGCGCCTGCACCGTCCATCTCGACGGCCAGGCGATCCGCTCCTGCGTGACCCCGGTTTCGGCAGTGGGCGGCGGCAAGGTGGTGACGCTCGCCGGCCTCGGCACGCCCGAGAAGCCGCATCCGCTGCAGACCGCCTATGTGGAAGAGCAGGTGCCACAGTGCGGCTACTGCATCAATGGCTGGATCATGACGGCCGCCGCCTTCCTGAACGAAAAGAAGAAGCCGACCGAAGCGGAGATCAAGGCCGCGCTCGAAGGCCTGAAATGCCGTTGCGGCACCCACATGGGTATCCTGCGCGCCGTCAAGCGCGCCGCCGAAATGATGGGTTGAGGGAGGACACCATGACGAAATTCGAAAAACCCGCCGCCTTCTCCCGCCGCGCCATGCTCAAGTCGGGCGGCGCGCTCGTCGTTTCGATCGGCATGCCGGTCAGCCTCGACACCGTGCTGGCCGTGAGCGAAGCTAATGCCCAGGGCGCCGGCCAATTTGCTGCGGCCCTCAAGCCGGCGCTCACCCCGGACCAGCTCTCGTCCTACATTGCGGTGAACGCCGACGGCACCGTCGCGGCCTTCTTCGGCAAGATGGACATGGGCCACGGCATTGCGGTTGCGATTGCCCAAATGGTGGCCGAGGAACTCGACGTTCCGTTCAAGGCCGTCAAGGTTTATCTGGCCGACACCGCCACCAGCGTGCATCAGGGTGGCGCGTCGGGTTCGACCGGCATCCAGTTGGGCGGCAAGCAGATGCGCATGGCCGCGGCCGAAGCGCGCCGCGTGCTGGTGGAAATGGCGGCCGAGAGGCTGTCCGTGCCGGCCGACCAGCTGACGGTGGTTGATGGCGTGGTCCGGTCGAAGACCGACGCGGCCAAGACGGCGTCCTATGCGCAACTGATCGGCGGGCGCTATTTCAACGTCCCGCTTGAGTGGAACAAGCAATACGGCAACACGCTCTATGCGCCCGGCAAGGCGCAGCCGAAGAAGCCGAGCGAATACAAGATCGTCGGCAAACCGATCAAGCGCGAGGACGTGGCTCCGAAGGTGTTCGCCCAGGAGGACTTCTGCACCGACGTCAAGCTGCCCGGCATGGTGCATGCCCGCATGCTGCGTCCCCCGGTTGCCGGCAGCGTGCCGGTGAAAGTGGACGAAAGCTCCATCAAGGACATCCCCGGCGCGCGCGCGGTGTGGCAGAACGGCTTCCT
>WNFR01002191.1_pt1 | contig 20415 bp, 21 predicted proteins | sample 5400221 | NCBI WGS metagenome assembly WNFR01 (sample SAMN13153357, study PRJNA577476) | soil metagenome | isolation source: 40 cm soil under Madrone tree | place: USA:California | collected 2016-06-14 | reverse complement strand
CCAAGGCGTCGCTTAATGAAATTGGGGAGGCATTTGGCGGACGCGATCACGGCACCGTCCTGCACGCCTGCAAACTGGTGAAGAAACGCATGGGCGAGCAGGACAATCTTCGCCAGACGATTTCCTTCATCGACAGCTCCTTGCAGAGGTAGCGGCGATTGACTTCAATCGCCCGGGCGGTTCGGGCGAACCGCCCCTTACTGATTTGTCGATCCTGGCCGTTACGACTTTACGGTTGCCGAACAAAATTGAAAGCCTTACATCTTAAGCGCTCCTTTCCATCATGAAATTCAATGTCACGAAAGAAAAGCTGCTTGAGGGCCTGCAACAGGTCCAAAACGTAGTAAGCACGCGCACGACTCTTCCAATCCTTTCCAATGTTTTGTTGCAGGCAAACGGCAACGAAGTTCATCTCACCACAACCGATCTCGACGTGGGTGTGCGGGGCAGTTTCGAAGCCGAGGTGGAAAAGGAGGGCGCGACCACGCTCCCGGCGCGTCGCCTTTTCAACATTATTCGTGAGCTGCCTTCCAGCGGAATTCAGTTCGATGTCGATGGAAAGAACGCCGCGTCCATCCGAAGCGGGCAAAGCTTTTTCAAGATTCTTGGGTTGCCCGAGGAAGAGTTTCCGCCCCTGCCGAAATTTGAGGACGCAAAGGTTGTGACGATTCGTCAAAAAGAACTGCGCGATGGCTTGCGCAAAACGTCGTATGCCATTTCTACGGACGAGACCCGTTACGTGCTCAATGGCGTCCTTTTCAGTTTCAAGGACAACAAACTCACCCTTGTGGCCACGGATGGACGCCGGCTCGCTATGCTCGACATCGAACTGGAATTCCCGCGCAGCCACGAAGCCGACATCATCGTCCCGACGAAAGCGGTCACGGAGTTACAGCGGCTGCTTACCGACGACGGCGACGTGAAAGTGAGCATGGGCAGCGGACAAATCGCGTTCGATCTCAATAAGACGCTGCTCGTCTCCAAGTTGATCGAAGGCAACTATCCAAATTACAAGCAGGTCATCCCATCGGAAGCAAAAGAGCGCGTCACGCTCGAGCGCGAAACGTTTCTGAATTCATTGCGGCGCGTTTCGTTGTTGGCGAGCGACAAATCGAACTCGATCAAACTGAATTTCAGCAAGAACAACATCGAGATCACGGCCAATACGCCGGAAGTCGGTGAAGCGAAGGAATCGCTTGCCGTCGTCTACAAGGGCCGTGATTTTTCCATCGCTTTTAATCCCGAGTTTCTTATGGCGCCGTTGCGTAACCTCGCGGAGGACGAAGTTTTTCTCGATCTCATTGACGAAATGAGCCCCGGTGTACTGAAAATCCAGACGCCGTTTCTTTACGTACTGATGCCGATGCGCATCAGCTCCTGACTTGTTTTCCTGGAAGGCAAGCTTCCAGCCTGTTGATTAGTGCATCGCGAACGGCCTCGAATCCGAGCGACGGCATATCCCCGGTTGGCGCCTGAATTACTTGCACCTTTTCATTCCTAGGCGCCCAAATCTCTGGATTGGTCGGACCGAAGAGCAAAATGCAATTTGCGCCCGCGGCGGCGGCAAGCTGCGAAATTCCGCTGTCGTGTCCAAGGAAAATCGCGTTTTCGAATAGCGCAGCGAGCACCGGCAACGGAATATTGCTAGCAAACTGAACGCGGTCGCTTTTCCAAATCATTCGAAGCTGATTCGTTCGATCTTCGTCTGCTTCGCCCGAAACAATGACCAGCGATCCCCGAAAATTATCCGAGCCAAGCAGGTAGTTGCCGATGTCGATCCAATTTTCGAGCGGCCAATTCTTCTTTTCACTTCCGCTGCCGGGATGAAGCACGACGACCGGCTTGGAAGATCCATCGAGCAGTTTTTTGAGTACGATCCGGTCTGTCTCCAACGGGAAGATTCTTGCGGCGAGATCATCAACTCGCAGACCTAATTCCTCCAGCGGCCGTGCGAGCTGGCTCGCAGCATGCTCGCGCTTCTCGATCTTCGCCGGGCCATGGATCAGATTTTTGACGCCGCACCGGTGAAGATTGCTCTCAAAGATTTCATCCGGATCGTAGAGATAGCTAATGACCAAATCAAAACTCGCAAAATAATTTGCCAACTCTGGAGGCAACTCGGAACTCTTCGCAAAAAAACTGGAGAGTGGTCCGTATTCGATCGAACGAACGGTTTGTGCGTAGAACCGATTTTCCACGAGGACAGCGATATGCTTGTAGCCGAGAATCTCAATGTGTGCGCGAGGATAGGCGTCACGCAGTGCCTTGAGCGCTGGCAAGGTGAGGATGAAATCGCCGATCGCGCCGCCGCGGACGACCAGAATGCGTTTCATATTGTTCTGTAGAGGCCGCTGTCCTAGCGGCAGCCTTTCAGCCCAGCCGCCGACGTGGCGGCCACTACATTTTAATATCGCGTAAACGCGAAACCGAGCATGGCCGCGCCGTATAGCAATGCCACGCCGTGCAGGAAACGCCAGCGGAAGGCGCTGCGCGCGCTCCAATTAATTTGATCGCGAAGCAAATACGGCATCGTGACCCAGAACAAGCCGGCGACGACAAGCAAGTAGGCGAACCCCGTTATGAGCAACCGGCTTGTTTCGTAGCGCAAAAACCCCGCGTCGAGCAGCGGTTCGACGGCAAGCAAGCAGAGAATTCCTAGCGCGCGCACAGCAAGAAATTCGTCGACGAAACGCAGCACGAGCAGGTAGCCAATCGGTAGCGCGATGAGGAGTGGCCGCCGGAAAGCTTGGAATTCCCCCATCTCGATCGTCGCGAGCAACCAAAACGTCCAGAGAAGAGAGATAGTCAGCAGAACAACTCCGGCAACATGAGAGCGCGGAAAGCGTTGCGCGAGATTGGCGAGGTCTGGTTTGAACAATCCGGGCAAACTGATCAAAATAAGGAACGCGCCCGCGATGATTCCCGCAGTTTGCAAGGACAGATGGTAAATCATGTTCGCCACGGCGAATCCGTCCTGTCGCGGACGTGATCGCCTTTGGATGCGCGTGAAGTTGGCAGGACTGGCGTGCCATACAAGCTGAATCCGTTCGCCTGCTGAATCTGTACTTCAAGAATTTCCCCGGCGAGTCGCTCATCGCTTTCAAACACGACAATCTTGTTCGTGCGCGTGCGGCCCATTAAGCGCGCCGGATTCGTTTTGCTCCGTCCCTCGCAAAGAACTTCCACATCGCGACCAACCAATCGCTCGTTCGCCCGTCGGGCTGATTCGTTCACCACCCGAAGCAAATCCTGGTTCCGCTCTTCTTTGACGGACTCCTCAATTTGCTCCGACATTTCGGCAGCCGGCGTGTCGCGTCGTGGTGAATACCGGAAAATGAACGCGTTATCGAACTGGATTTGTTCAACCAGATCGCGCGTTCGCCTATAATCGGTCTCGGTTTCGCCCGGGAAGCCAACAATGATGTCGGTCGTAATCGCGATGCTTTTGCGCGCCTGCCGGATTCGCCGGACAAGATCGACATATTTTTCCGCAGTGTAAGCGCGGTGCATCGCTTTGAGGATCTTGTTGGAACCGGATTGCAGCGGGAGGTGAACGTGCTCGACCAATTTGGGCAGGCGCGCAAATGCCTTGATCAAGTCGTCCCGGAATCCGATCGGATGAGGCGAAGTAAAGCGGAGCCGCTCCAGTCTGTCGATCCGGTGCACCGCTTCGAGCAATTGCACAAATGGACTTTTATTGTCGATCTTTGGAATTCCGTGCCGCCCGTACAAATTCACGATCTGCCCGAGCAGCGTTACTTCCTTCACTCCCCGAGCCACCAGGTCGCGCACTTCGCGCACGATCTCATCGATCGAACGGCTCCGCTCCGCTCCGCGCGTCTGCGGAACGATGCAAAAGGTGCAATGCATGTTGCATCCTTGCATGATTGAAACGAAAGCGGTCGCCTGCCGTGATGCGAGTTGCTGGTCGCGAATTGTCTCCTGCGAGCCGGGCTCTTCGGCGATATCGACGATCGAGAAACGTGGATCGTCCATTCTGCTGTGGCCAGGGTCGGCGACCCCGGCTACAACTGCGCGTTTCCGCGCCACGAATTCCTCCACGTAATCCGCGACACGATGAAATTTCTGTGTGCCGACCACCAGATCGACATGCGGCAAATTCTTTAGCAGAGACTCGCCACGCGCCTGCGCCATGCATCCAAGGAAACCGAATACAACGTGCGGCCGCTCTTTTGCAATGCGGCCGAGCATTCCCATTTTGCCGAGCGCCTTTTGGTCGGCCATGTCGCGCACGCTGCAAGTATTTAACAGCACAACATCGGCGTCCGTTTCCTTTGCGACTCGCTCGTAACCCCGCGCTATCAGCGAGTGCGCGACTTGGTCTGAGTCGCGTTCATTCATCTGGCAGCCGTAAGTTTTGATAAAAAATTTCGGCATGGACGGGCGAAAATAATACACGGCCGAGCGAACTGCGCCATTATCCACTTTTCATCTTGTCGATCTTTAGGATTTAATCGCGGCACAAATGAAAAATGAGCCTCCAGCGATCGGGATCATCGGTGGCAGCGGTTTGTACCAGATGGAAGAGCTGCGCGATGCGACCGAACACAAGATCGACACTCCATTTGGATCGCCATCGGACGTGCTCATCGGCGGCAAGGTGAGTGGCCGGCAGGTTTATTTCTTACCGCGACATGGGCGCGGTCACCGAATTCTCCCGCATGAATTAAATCACCGCGCCAATATTTACGCGCTGCGGTCGCTCAACGTCCGCTGGATTATTTCGGTGACGGCCGTGGGCAGTTTGCAGGAGAAATACGCGCCCCGAGATGTCTTGTTGCCGTCACAATTTTATGATCGCACGAGCCTGCGCACCGCTCACACGTTTTTCGGCAAGGGCATAGCCGCGCATATCGCCTTCGCTGAGCCAATCAGCACAACGCTGCGAAATCTTTTGGCCGAATCAGCGAAGTCTGCCGGCGTCACCGTTCACAATGGCGGCACTTACGTGAACATGGATGGCCCCGCGTTTTCTACGCGCGCGGAATCGGAACTGAATCGCCGGTACGGGTTCGACGTTATCGGGATGACCAATCTTCCGGAAGCGAAACTGGCTCGCGAAGCGGAGATCGCGCTCGCCACCATGGCCATGATCACCGATTACGATTGCTGGAAGGTGGAGGAGGAACCTGTCTCCGCGCAGATCGTCATCGGTCACCTGATGGCGAACGCGGAAACGGCCAAGAAGGTGCTCGTCGACGTAATTCCGCGCGTGCCGATGGAGCCAAACTGGGCTGAACATTCTGCTCTCGACTCAGCTCTCGTCACCGACCGCAAGCTTTGGCCGGAAGCTACTGTCGAGAAACTGAAACCGATTTTGGAGCGATTTCTGTAGGGGGACGCTGTTAGCGTCCCGTGAATCAATTCGGGAAGCCAACGGCTTCCCCTACAGAAACGCCGCCACGGTGGAGAAGCTGCGATCGATTTTGGGGCGATTTCACGCGGCAGTGACGGTAATATGGAATCTGGAGGCAGCGGCTGGATCGTGCGGCCTTGCATTCAACTCATATGAGACACTAGCCGTTTGATTGCCCGGCAGAGCGATCGGATTTGATCTTCTTCGTGTAACGCAGTCACAGTAACGCGCAATCGTGCGGATCCTTTGGCAACAGTTGGGTAACGGATCGCTGGAACGAAAAATCCTTCCATTTGCAGCGCCGACGCCAGGTCGATTGCGGCTTGCTCGTCGCCGACGATCCACGGAAATATCGCGCTGTTCGCAACGCCCGCTTTTTCATTCAGTTCATTGCGAGGGAGAAGGTCCTGCATCAGACCGACTCTTTCCCAAAGCAAGCGCCTGCGTTCTTCTCCTTCACTCGATCCGAGGAAATTAACTGCGGCTAGCGCCGCGGACACGATGCCTGGCGGCGGCGCTGTGGAATAAATGAAGGAGCGCGCTCGATTAATCAGCCATTCGATGAGACTGCGAGAACCGCAGATGTAGCCGCCACTTGCGCCCAGTGCCTTGCTTAACGTTCCCATCTGGACGTCGACATCTTCAATCAAGTTCTCCGCTGCGGCCAGTCCACGGCCATTTGGACCGATCACCCCGATAGCGTGGGCTTCATCGAGCAGTAAGAGCGCGCCGAATCGCCTTTTTAATTCAACTAATTCACGCAACGGCGCCCGATCACCGTCCATGGAAAAGACCGATTCGGTCAGAATAAGAATGCGCTTGCCTGCATGTTCGCGCCGCGCCCATTCGAGATGATTCTCCAGTTTGCGCAGATGATTATGGGGAAATACGCGAAGGATGGCGCCGCTCAATTGTGCGCCATCAATCAACGAAGCGTGGCAAATTTTGTCGAGCACAATGATGTCATTCTTAGAGACCAGTGCCGGGATTGTGCCGACCGCAGCAGCGTATCCACTGCTAAAAGAGAGCGCCGCTTCTGTTCCTTTCCACTTCGCTAGTGCAGCCTCCAAACGCAAATGTGGCGATTGCGTCCCGCTAACCAAGCGAGAGGCTCCGGCGCCGACCCCAAATTCTTTGATGGTGCCGATTGCTGCCTGGCGTAATCGAGAATCGCCCGCGAGCCCGAGATAATCGTTGGAGGAAAAATTGATCAGCCGGCGCCCGGCGATCTGGACCTCCGGTCCTTGCGCGCTGCTGATTTCGCGCAACCTGCGTTCCAGCGAACGCGCACGGAGTGCCTGCAATTGCTCCTGAAAAAGTTCGCGCATTTTATTTGGGCTCTCGCTAAGCGAAACATCGGGAGCACCTCCGGAGACGCCCGACTCCTAGTGCATGTGCTCGGCCGCTCCTGTGAGACTCGGTCGGCTCGGAGATCCATTATTATTTAAGCTCCAGAGACCCCAGGAAAGCAGGGCAGATGCGTCGCGCCACACCCCCGCTTTGCTGTCGCCGAGTACGACGACGATGATGTCGCGACCTGGCCGCGCACCGCTGCAAATCAAGCAATGCCCAGCAGCCTCCGTGTACCCGGTTTTCATACCGTTGCAGTAAGGAAGCCGTCTGAGAACCTTGTTTGTGTTTTCGAGCTCACGTGTCCGGCCATTGGCATAGCGAAAGACAAGCTGCGGAAGACAAACAATCGAGCGGATCGTCGAATTGGCGTACGCCACACGGGCGATAAGTGAAAGATCGCGCGCCGACGAGTATTGACCGGGCACGGGTAATCCGTTCGGATTAACGAAATGCGAATGAGTTGCCCCGAGTTCGCGCGCGCGCCTATTCATGACTTCCGCAAACGCTTCCACGCTGCCCGCATTATCACGCGCCAGACATCGCGCGACGTCGTTTGGGCTTTTCACGAGCAGTGCTCGGAGCAGATCGATTCGTTGATACGTGTCGCCGGGTTTAATATTTAGCTTCACCGGATCGGCCATGGTATCCACTGTTTGGACAGTAACAGGCTGATCCAAAAAACCGTGCTCGGCCACGATCAGAGCTGTAAGCAATTTTTGCGTGCTGGCAGCAGCGCGCACCTCATCTGCATTTTTTTCGTACAATATTTGGCCGTTATTCGCATCCACCACAATCACTGAAGCCGCGCCGGTCTTCGGTATGCCGTCGGGCGTGTACTCCGTCGGGGCTGGTGTTGATTCTGGTGTTTGCTTCGGCTTTGCATGCGTCCGGTGTGAGCGTGCCCGAGTCGATTTCGTCGACGCCGCTTTCTGAGCAGGACTAGGCGAGACATCGGCATCCTGTTTATCTTTTGCGGAAACCGCTTGCGCTTTCCGAATGGGCCCCGGCTTGATACCGCTTGGCCGGACCGCCTCATCTTCGGTATCCTGACCCCATGCAGTAAGCGCAAACGTCAATGCGCAGAGGAGCAAGATCCGATTGCGCAACAATTTCATGAGCCGGAAATTAGCGATACAATTTCGATTGGTGCAAGTCGCTCGGAACGCGCGCAAAACTTCGACCTATGATTTTGCCCCGCGCTCGATCAGTTCGATCTCGTAGCCTTCTGGCGCGTCGATGAAAGCAATTTTGCTACTGCCGGTTGAATGCGGCCCGTCTGACAATGGATGGCCTTTCGCGGCCGCCTCCTGCGCAAACTTTTCCAAGTCATCCACTTCGAATGCCAGATGCGTGAGGTCGGGACCAATCACGACCGGGCCGCTCTGGTCGAATTTGCAAATCTCGATCTCCTCGTCCCCTTCGGGCGCTTTTAGAAAAACCAGCTGCGAGCCGCGGCCTGAGGTATGGCGGCGAAGCTCCTTGAGTCCGAGCACGTCCTTATAAAACGACACCGTCTTCTCCAGATCGCGCACTCGATAGCGGGTGTGTAAGAGTTTTTTGATCATGCCGTATCTTATTGCCCCTGTACCGGATTAAATTCAAACTCAGGCTAATTTCTCAGGATGAAACTTGTAATTGCCGCGACTGGTGCGAGCGGAACGATTTATCTGCAAAGATTGCTCGAGCAGATCGATTCCCGCGCGCACGAGGTTCATCTCGTCATGAGCGCGCACGCGCAATTAGTTGCGAAGCAGGAGCTCGAGGATTTCAAGATTCCTCGGAGCGTCTCACAACATCCGGAAAATGATCTCAACGTCCCGTTCGTTAGCGGCTCGGCCCGCTTCGATGCAATGGTGATCGTTCCCTGCTCAATGGCCACTCTCGGGCGAATCGCCTCCGGCTCCAGCGACAGTGCCTTGTTGCGCGCCGCCGATGTCTTCTTGAAGGAACGCCGAAAATTAATTCTCGTTCCACGCGAGACGCCGTGGAATATAATTCACGCGCGCAACGCCGTGACTTTGCTCGAGGCGGGGGCGATTGTTCTGCCAGCCATTCCTTCTTTCTACAGCCGGCCAGATTCGGTCACCGCTGTCGTTGATACGGTAGTCTGGCGCATTCTCGATCAAATCGGATTACCCAACCCGAGCGCTTACCGCTGGCGCGATGATATGGCAAAACCTTCTCGTAAACCTTGAAGATCGAAGGTCGATCCGCGCGTTGGCTGATCGCGGTCGGATTTCGCCTGTTGCAGCTTTGGGTGCGCACGCTGCGTTATGAAATCGATGATCGCGCAGGCGTTATGGGAAAACCGACGGATCAAAATTACATCGGCGCTCTCTGGCATAATCGATTGTTGATTTTCCCGTTCGTACTGCGGCGTTTTTTTTCAAATCGTCGCGGGGCGGCTTTGATTAGCGCAAGTCGCGACGGAGAGCTGCTCGCTGATGCAATCACGCGCTTCGGGTTTGATGTCGTGCGCGGCTCCAGTTCGCGCTTGGGCGCGAGCGCAATCCTCCAGCTAACGGATGTGCTCGCATCGGGTCGCGACGTGGTCATCACACCGGATGGTCCGCGCGGTCCCGCCTACGAACTTGGTCCGGGCATCATTTTTCTTGCGCAAAAGTCCGGAGCGGCAGTTCTGCCTGTCAACATGGAATACTCGCGTTGTTGGCGGCTCAAGAGCTGGGATCGATTCATTCTGCCGCGCCCGTTCGCCAAAATTCGTGTGATCATTGGCCACCCGCATCGAGTTCGATCGACAAACACGGTTGATGACTTTGAAGCCGAGCGTTTGTGTTTGCAGGATGCCATGATGGCGCTGGTTGAACGACGCTGAGTCATCTAGGTTCGTCCCATGGCGAAAGTAATCGACGGGCGCGCAATCGCCGACAAAGTTTATGTCGGCCTTCGCAGCGAGATTGCACAGCTAAAATCGAGAGGCGTCACGCCCGGTCTTGCCGTCATTTTAGTGGGAGATAATGCGGCCTCTCGTGCATACGTCCGCTCAAAGGACAAGATGTGTCGCGAGCTTAGTCTTTATTCGGTGAAGCTCGAGCTGCCTGCATCGACAACGCACTCGGAATTACTCGCTCGCGTCGAAGAGCTGAATCGTGACCCCGCAATTCATGGGATTCTGGTGCAATCCCCGCCGCCCAAGCAGATCGATGAAGCAGCCATCGTGCGTTCACTCGATCCGCGCAAAGATGTGGACGGTTTTCATCCGGAGAACATTGCAAAACTCGCGCTCGGCGATCCGACCGGGCTCGTTCCATGCACCCCGCTTGGTGTGCAACGCCTGCTCATCGAAAGCAAGATCGAGATCAGCGGCGTGCACGTCGTCATTCTTGGGCGCAGCATGATCGTCGGCAAACCGCTCGCCCTTTTGCTTATGCAAAAAAACAAGAACGCAGACGCGACGGTCACCGCCGTGCATTCGCGTAGCCGGAATCTCGCAGAGATTACGCGCTCGGCTGACATTTTGATCGCGGCAATAGGCCAGGCGAATTTCGTGAAGGCCGAACATGTGCACGACGGCGCGGTCGTTGTCGATGTCGGTATTAATCGGCTGGAGGACGCGGCAACCGAACGCGGTTATCGCCTGGTCGGTGATGTCGCGTTTGATGAAGTGGCACGAAAAGCGAGCGCAATCACGCCGGTGCCAGGCGGCGTCGGGCCGATGACGATTGCGATGTTGATGTCGAACACGGTGAAAGCTTCTCGCGCAATCAATTCGGTCTGACGATTTTCGCGGTCAACAATCGCAAGATCGAGGGATCAATTCGTGCCGCATGAACGAAGAACGATCCGAGTCGCGGCGACAAGACAGAAGCGCGTGCCAGACGATTAATCCACAATCTACCCCGATACATTTCTGCGCACGTGCGAGCGAATTCACGCAAAGTTGATTGTCGATCTTCGCCTTGAATTATCTTGATGATTGCCTGCGCCGCCAGTTCGCCGGACCGAAGAGCATAATAGATTCCCTCGCCAGTAAACGGCTCCACCACGCGGGCGGCATCGCCGATAAACAACAAATTTTCGTGCGCCGGTGAAAGCGCGTCCCGAGTAAGCGGTGTGATGGTTCGCCAGGCGTGATTAGGCGAAACGCCAAATCGTTTCGTTGCCCACGCTTTGAGTTCCTCTATCTCGCGCGGCTTTGCGACGAGGCAAACGTTTAGCTCTTCGTCATTCACCGGCGCCAGCCCGGAATAACCCTTCGGGAGAAATTGCAGAACCGCCGAACTGCCAAAGTTGTCCGGCAGCGGCAAATGCGATTGCAACGCAATGCGCTCGCGTTCGGGTCGCGGCAATAAGTTGCAGAGGCGTGCTACAGTCGAGTTGCGGCCATCGGCGCCTACCAATGTTCGCGCGACAAAGCTTTCTCCGGTCGTCGTTTCAACCTTCCAACCGTGACTGTTCGTCAACGCTGTGACCGTCGTCTCTTCGTAAATGCTGGCGCCGAGCTCGCCAGCGCGCCTTAGCAAGAGATCGTCAAAAACGCTGCGTTTGACGGCGAACTCGCACTCATCGCCGGATGGGAGATCGACAATCACTTTTCGGCCGCCGACCGCGATAAACTCGACAAAATCAAGTTTCGCATGCGGGAGAGCACGGACATGCTGCGCGAGGTCGAGCCGGTCAAGCACGGGCCAGCACGACGGGTTCAGGCAATCGCCGCAAACTTTTTCGCGTGGAAATTTTTCGCGCTCAAGAACGAGCGTTCGCAACCCGGCGAGAGCGCAAAACGCCGCGCAGCTCGATCCGGCCGGGCCCCCACCGACGATTGCCACGTCAAATGTCTCCATTTCTGTTTCAGTCTCGAAGAGATGCAACCCGCATAAAGTCATTTCGGCGCTCGCAAATCGTGTTTATCTTGCCCGGATCTACGCGGCTGGCGCATATGACGCCCGATTCAGGAATAACTGTGAACACAAGCTAATGGGCTGGTCTCTCCCAATCTTTCGTGTTGCCGGAATTCAATTGCGGATTCATGTCACCTTCTTGCTGCTGATCGGCTGGCTTGCCTTTGGGTATTACGCCGAAGGTGGTTCGGCCGCCGCGGCTGCGCGGGTCGTTTTCATTCTGCTTCTCTTCGTGTGTGTGGTCCTGCACGAATTTGGACATGCCTTCGCGGCGAAAGCTTTTGGGATCAACACCCCGGACATCACGTTGCTTCCAATCGGTGGGGTCGCACGATTGGAACGGATGCCGGAGAAACCTATGCAGGAATTGGTGATCGCCTTGGCTGGGCCGATGGTGAACGTGGTGATCGCGCTCGGCTTGTTTGCTGCGGGCGGGTCGCGCGCTTTGCTTAATCCCTCAACGATCGAAGGGGGCGGTCTCATTGGGCAGTTGCTCACCATCAATATCCTGCTGCTCCTCTTCAATTTGCTACCCGCGTTTCCAATGGATGGCGGACGCGTCTTGCGCGCGCTACTTGCAACGCGACTGAGTTATGCGCGCGCCACGCAGGTCGCGGCCAACATCGGCCAGGGATTTGCATTCGTCTTCGGGTTCATTGGGCTGATTTGGAATCCATTCCTGATCTTCATCGCACTTTTCGTTTACATCGGCGCTTCCCAGGAAGCGGCGCTAGCGCAAATGAAAGATGTCTCGCGCCGGTTTCCAGTCTCGAGCGCGATGGTGCGCGAGTTCCACACCCTTCCGGAAAACGCAACCCTCCAAGAAGCGGTGGACGCTCTCCTCGCGACCTCTCAGCACGATTTCCCGATCGTTGATGAAACGGGAAGCGTGGCCGGTGTGCTTACGCGGCACGATCTGATTGCGGCTCTGCGCCGAGACGATCCACAGCTCCGCGTAAGCGACGTGATGCGGCGCGATATTCCCACGGTTACTACCGGGACACGTTTTGAAGAAGCATTCCGGATTATGCAGGAGTGCAATTGTCCTGCGGTACCCGTGCTCGACAGCATGAAGCGATTGGTCGGTTTGTTGACGCCGGAAAACGTGAGCGAACTGATGATGGTGCAGTCGGCATTGCCGCGCCGCCGCGTTTCGTAAAAGGTGGATCGGCCGCGCCGCGGGCGACGCTAAATTAATACAGCTTCGCCGCCATATTCTAACATCGAACAAGGGACTGCTCGACCACCCGCTGATTGTCGATCCTGCCGTGAAGCGTACATTGCTGCCCAACAATGGCATCATTGACGAAAGAGAAACCGGATCTGCAAAAAAGAGTGCACGAAGTGCCGCATAAACCCGGTGTCTACTTGATGCGCGATCGCTTTAATCGGGTTATTTATGTCGGCAAAGCGCGGGACCTGCGCAAACGCGTGAGCTCCTATTTTCTGCCATCGAAAGTGGCGCAGGCTGACCTGAAGACCCGTGCCATGCTCGATGCCGTTTGGGATTTCGAGACGCACACCGTGCGCAGCGAGGCGGAATCGCTCTTGCTCGAAGGCAAGCTGATCAAGGAATACCGGCCACGTTACAACGTCTCTTTTCGCGACGACAAACGCTTCCTTCTGGTAAAGATCGACCCCTTCGAGGAATGGCCGCGTTTCCGGCTGGCGCGATTTAAAAAGGACGATGGTGCCCGCTACTTCGGACCGTATGCGCATGCCGGTGCGCTCCGGCAGACGCTGAACTTTATGCGCAAGAAATTTGGCGTGCTCACCTTCGGACGCGGTTCGCCGACGGAGCGGGAATTGAAATCGTCAACGTATCAGGTGCCGATGCGTTTGAGCGAAATTAACGCCGAGCAATATCGCGAGCGTGTCGCACAGGGTTGTGAGTTTCTCGAGGGGCACTCGCGCGAGATGATCGCCGCGCTCGAAGAGGAGATGCGTAAGGCGGCGGAGAAAATGGATTTCGAAAAAGCGGCCGAGCTTCGCAACATGGTTGAAGATTTGCGCAGCACGACAAAGCCGACACGCCGTTTTACCCGCGGCAGTTTGCCGAGCACAATCGATCCAATGGCAGAGGTGCAGGCGCTGGCCGATGCCCTGCAACTTCCGCGTACGCCGCGCGTCATGGAATGCTTCGATATTTCGAATATTTCCACGACGCATGTCGTAGCGTCGATGGTCTGTTTCCGGAATGGCGTGCCGGACAAAGATAATTATCGGCGATATCGGGTCCGAACCGTTGAAGGACAGGATGATTTCGCCAGCATGGCCGAAGTCGTTAGGCGAAGATATTCGCGGGTCCTTCTTGAAGCTCGCGAGGCATATCCGGATCCGGCGGAATATTCACAAGAGAATGCATTGGAAATTGCGGAACGCCTTACCAATCCGCAATCCGCAATCCGCAACCTGCAATCGTACGTTCGTCTGCCCGACTTGATCATTGTCGATGGTGGAAAGGGGCAACTCTCCGCCGCTTGCCGCGAGTTGCAACGGCTCGGGCTGCATGATCTTCCGATTATCGGACTGGCAAAGGAACACGAGGAGATTTATCGCCCAGGGCGGGCGCTGCCCCTGCAATTGCCGCTTGATTCCGGTGCGTTACGCTTGCTCCAGCGCATCCGCGATGAAGCACATCGTTTCGCCAACGCCTATCATCAATTGCTCATGAAAAAGCGCATCGGCGAAAGCATTCTTGATGATTGCCCAGGTGTGAGTCAGAACCGGAAGAATCTGCTCTTACGAAAGTTTGGTTCCGTGAATCGTCTGCGCAAAGCGACGGTGGACGAAATTGCGTCCACGGAAGGGATTGGTCCCAGGCTGGCTGAAGAAGTGCATCGCTTCTTGCAGCGACATTGAATTACCGCAGATTTCGCAGATCAACGCGGATTAGCTGAGATGATGTTTGCCCAAATCTGTGAAAATCTGCGTAACTTGGGGTTTGCCATAGTTCTGTTTTTCACGCCGCTCGCCGCTTCTGCGCAGATCTTACAGCCATCGACTGTCCCAAGCGCAAGCCCGGCCGTGGAAGAAGAGACCATTGTCCCGACATTCGAAACGCAAAAGCTAGCACGCGCCTATATCCTCGATGTCCCGGCGCCGCGCGGGCAAATAACGGACCGGAACGGCGTGCCGCTCGCGCAAAATCGGCTCAGTTACAATCTCGCGATCAATTTTCCCACGCCGCTCGATTTTTCCGACGCGCAGGCGCTCAGCTTCGTCCGGGAAAAGATCGACAAGGCGGAAAAGTTAATCGGCCGCACGCTCAGGATCTCAGACGAAGCGATCCTGCGGAATTATCGTAACCGTGGGATTATGCCTTTTGAGATCGCGCAGAATCTCAGCCAGTCGGAGTACAAAGAGGTCAAAGACAATTTGCCAGCCGGAATAATCGTGCGGCCAGTTTATATGCGCACATATCCCAATGGCAGACTAGCTGGACAGATCGTCGGTTACACTGGAAAAACCGGACGCAACCCTGACGGTATCGTTGATAATCACGAAACGCTTTGGCCCGAAACCGAGGGACGCGAGGGACTTGAGCAAACGTTCAACGAAATGCTCGCTGGCAAGCACGGCGAGTACAAACTCACGTTCGACAAAGATGGCCGGAAAACTTCCGAGAAATTACTTACGCCGCCAGTGCCCGGTTACAACGTTGTCACCACGCTTGATCTTCACCTCCAGGAGCTGGCGGAACAAGCTCTGGAGGCAAAAGCCAAACGCGGCGCGATTGTGGTTGTCGATCCAAACAACGGAGACATTCTCGCGCTGGCGTCGTGGCCAACTTACGACCCGAACCTTTTCATTCCGTCGATCTCATCGGAAAAGTTTAAATCCTTGCAGGACGATCCAAATATTCCCCTCTTGCCACGCGCATTTCGGTCGTCTTATCCGCCGGGATCGACATTCAAAATCGTGGTAGGTATTGCAGCGCTCGAGAGCGGAGCTGTTCATCCCGGTGATCGATTCGAATGCGTGCCGGCAATCCAGATTGGCAATGTCACTTTTCACAACTGGAAAAAAGGCGATCGTGGTGCGCTGAATTTTGTTCAGGCGCTCACCGAATCGTGCGATACCTGGTTCTATCAGGCCGGAATCAAAACCGGCGGCGAAGCAATCATTGATTGGGCACTAAAGCTTGGGTTTGGGGCGAAATGCGGCATTCCGTTGCGCGGCGAGGCGGAAGGCCGCGTGCCAAACGATCAATACATGAAGGCAACGCACGGTCGCAGATTGCTGAATGGCGACATCGCAAACTTATCGATCGGTCAAGGCGACATGCAGGTTACCCCACTGCAAATGGCGCAAGCCATGGGAATCGTGGCGAACGGCGGCACATTTTATCAGGCGCGTCTCGTCCAACAGGTGCAGACATTCGATAACAAAATTGTTACTGGCTATTCCGTCCGTGCGAGAAAGACACTCGATCTCTCATCTGAGACACTGGAGCAATTGCACACGGGGGTGATAGACGTCGTCAATGGGCCGGGGGGCACCGCACATCAAGCAAGCCTCGATAACGTTGAAGTCGCCGGGAAAACCGGCACTGCGCAATGGGGACCGAAGAACAAAGAGCGCACGGCGGCGTGGTTCGCGGGATTTTTACCAGCCGATCAACCACGATTCGCGTTCGCTGCGCTCTACGAGGGCGACGTGGACAGCAAAGTGCATGGAGGGAGCGCCGCTGCGCCAATGATCGCCGATATTTTTAAGGAGATTTACAGAGGACAACAAGCGAACAGCACTGGGAAACGTCGCGCCCCCGAAGAAACAGAAGTGCGCCGGGCTGAGCCGGTGGAAGACGAGTCGGATTAGGTTTGCTGCCTTTGCCCGACTGGACTGAGGGCACGCGATATCGCTTCGCTGGGCGATCTCTACCTCCTGGACACCACCGAAAAGACCTCCGCACACGAAAAAGTGTTAGTATGGCTAAGTGCGAAGTTTGCGAAAACGAATATGACAAGTCGTTCGACCTAACCGTCGCCGGAAAGCGGCACACCTTCGATAGCTTCGAGTGCGCGATCCATGCGCTCGCACCGATTTGCCCTCACTGCCAGTGCCGGGTCATTGGCCATGGCGTCGAGCAGGAGGGCAAAATCTTCTGTTGCGTCCACTGTGCGCGCAGCGGAGGTAAGACGGACCTGAAAGACCGCGCCTGACCGCCGCGGGCTCGGGAAGCTTCAGCCGACGTTGTGCTTAAATTGGCTCGAAAGTTACTTTCGATGCCAGGCGATCGTCACGTTTTTGATCCGCTCCTTGCAGCTATCCTTGACCAACGTGAACGCGAGAGTGTTTGCGCTGGTCCGGCTAAACTTGTAGACACCAGGGCCCTTGCAGCCTTTCGCGGTTTTGCCACCCGTCTCCTGGATTGTGACAGTATCCCCGGCAATTGTTAGATTGCCCCGGATGTGACGTTTCGGATTGACGACATCGAAGGTGTTGTCGGCTTTGATCGTCCAGACTGCGCCAAGCGAGTTTGTCCACGTTCCAACCAGGGGCCCTGAACCGGCGGGCGCATAAGTAGCGCACGCACCCAATACGGCGAGCAAAGCGCCAGTGCAAATGATTCGGAAAGAAAGTTGTGTTTTCATACCGTCCATCGTGTCTGGTGGCAACTGAAGGTCAAGTCCACATTTATATCGAATCTTTTGCGTGTTTTACTCCGCTGAAGCCGCACGTAAATTTGTCGCAATGCTTGTTTCAGAAGAACAAATTCGCGAAGCACTAAAGTCGGTTAGATACCCCGGTTTTACCCGCGACATTGTTTCGTTTGGCTTGGTCAAGTCGATCAACATCGCCAATGGCGAAATAAAAGTGCAACTCGCGCTGGCGACCAACGATCCGAATGTTCCGGCAACGATTAAAAACGATGCCGAAAAGGTCCTGCGTGCGATAGATGGCGTTCGAGGCGCGAAAGTTTTGATCGACATCCACGCGCCACCGGCTGGGGCCGCGGCTGGTGTGGGCGCTACGCGAATTCCGGGAATCAAGCACGCCATTGCGGTGGCAAGCGGCAAGGGCGGTGTCGGTAAATCGACTGTTGCAGCAAATCTCGCGCTCGCGCTCGCGCAAACCAAGGCGCGTGTCGGCTTGTGTGACTGCGACATCTATGGCCCTAGCATTTCGCTCATGTTCGGCACGCGGGAACGGCCGATGGCAACGGAAGAAAACAAGATCGTTCCGATCGAGCAATACGGCTTGCGTTTGATGTCGATGGGATTTCTGCTCGACGATACCGCGCCCGCTATTTTGCGCGGACCGATGGTGACGCGCTACACCCAACAATTTCTGCAGCAAGTCGAATGGGGCGAACTCGATTATCTGGTACTCGATCTTCCGCCCGGCACCGGCGATATCCAGCTGACGATTGTGCAAACGGTCGCACTTTCCGGAGCGATTATTGTGACGACGCCGCAAGAGGTGGCCCTGATCGATGCGCGCAAAGCTGCGACGATGTTCGACAAGGTCAACGTACAGGTGCTTGGGCTGATTGAGAATATGAGTTACTTCGTCTCTCCATCCGACGGCAAGCGTTACGATATTTTTGGAAGCGGTGGCGGCGAACGCGAAGCGAAACGCCTGCGCGTGCCGTTGCTGGGTCAAATTCCGATTGATATTGCCACGCGCGAAGCGGGCGACCGCGGGATGCCGATTGTAGGCGAAGATCGGGAATCTCTTGTTACAGCCGAGTTTAAGAGAATCGCCGAAAATCTTCGCAAAACTTTGCCTTAGCGAGGCATCCGCATGCTTGAGCGCGAACGAGACTAAATAAATCGGCAGGGTGCCTCGTCGAATTCCGTGATTCGATGTGATTGACTGGCCCCGAATTTTATGAAAGAAAATCGCGAGATGCCATCTTCAGAAAAAGAGCGATCTCAATTCGTTAAAAATTCTGTTCTCTACAAGGAATTCCTCGCCGAGCGCGCGGAAATTTTGAAGCACAAGTGGATCGAGAGCGAGAAAGCCGGCAAAGACATCGGTTTCGAAAAGGCACTGCTCGATTGGATCGTGAAACATCGCTCCAACTGGCGCGAAAAACGGATGCGCGAAGCCAAAACCGAAGTAAAGTAATCAACTGATCCATAAGCGTGTCCTTTAAAGCGATCCCGTGAGGTTGCCAAGGAAACGAATGAAAAACGGAAAACAGAATTCATCTATCGGCGTCCTGATCATGGACGCGGAGGCAATTCGCCGAGCACTTCGGCGGATCGCACATGAAATAATCGAACGCAATCCGCGGCTCCCTGAAATCGTACTGGCAGGGATTCCTTCGCGTGGCGTTGAGATCGCTAGGCGTATCGCGGATTTTATCCGCGCGATTGAAAAGATCGATATCGAGACCGGAGCCATTGATGTGGCAATGCACCGCGACGACGTGGGTACGCGCGCAGAACTGCCTGTCGTGCGCGCGTCAAAACTGCCGGTGCCATTGGAAGAACGAACAGTCATCGTTGTCGATGATGTTCTCTTTACTGGACGCACCGTTCGCGCTGCCATGGACGCGATCAATTCATTTGGTCGACCGGCCCGGATCCAATTTGCGGCCCTGATTGATCGCGGGCATCGCGAACTCCCGATTCGCGCCGATTACGTTGGGAAGAATCTCCCGACTGCTGCGAATGAAAAAGTGCGGGTGCGCATCGGCAGCCCCGATGAGCCCGATGGTGTCTGGCTGATTAAACCGAAAAGCGCCGCATGAGAATCGTGGAATCGACGACAACATCGCTTTCAGACGACGCACAGGCTGCCGTGCGCTGGAACCGCAAAGATCTGCTCGGCTTGCGCGAATTGTCGGTCGACGAAATCAATTTCATTCTTGAGACCGCCGACGCATTCAAACAGGTCGGGACACGCGAAATTAAGAAAGTGCCGGCGTTGCGGGGAAAAACGCTGGTGAATTTTTTCGTCGAACCGAGCACGCGCACTCGGACATCGTTTGAGCTGGCCGCTTTTCGGTTGAGCGCGGACGTGATCAACATCTCGGCAACAGCGTCCAGCCTTACGAAAGGCGAAACACTCAAAGACACCGCGCGCAATCTGGAAGCCTTACACGCCGACATTCTTGTCTTGCGTCACAGTTCGGCTGGTGCGCCGCAGTTTTTGGCCAATCGATTGGAAGCTAGCGTCATCAATGCTGGCGACGGTGCACACGAGCATCCAACGCAGGCGCTTCTCGATCTCTATACGATCCGCGAAAAGAGAAGGAAAATCGCTGGGCTGCACGTGGCGATCATCGGCGATATTTTGTTCAGCCGCGTCGCGCGTTCGAACATTTTCGGTTTGGTCAAGCTTGGCGCCCGCGTCACCCTGGTCGGGCCGAGCACGCTGGTTCCGCGCGAGTTTGAGAAATTGGGTGTCCAAATTTCACACCAGATCGACAACGTGCTGCCGAGCGCCGATGTCGTGAATCTCCTTCGTGTCCAGCACGAGCGTCAGCGTAAGGAATATTTCCCCGGAACCGGCGAATACACTCGTTTTTTCGGCCTAACGAAAGAGCGCGCAAAACTTTTGAAACCGGATTGTCTGATTATGCACCCAGGCCCGATCAACCGCGGCGTCGAGATCGATAGCGACGTGGCCGATGGATTGCAGAGCGTCATTCTCGACCAAGTCACCAACGGCCTCGCTGTGCGGATGGCCGTTCTCTACCTCTGCGGGGGGATTACAACTACGTGAGCGCGACCATTATCCGTGACGGCCGTGTCATCGATCCTGCAAACAAACGCGATGAAGTTGTTGATCTTTTGATTGTCGACGGAAAAATCGCGCCGCTCTCTCAGCTCTCCGCGCTCAACTCTCAACCCGATGAGCTTGATG
>WNFR01004847.1_pt1 | contig 20416 bp, 19 predicted proteins | sample 5400221 | NCBI WGS metagenome assembly WNFR01 (sample SAMN13153357, study PRJNA577476) | soil metagenome | isolation source: 40 cm soil under Madrone tree | place: USA:California | collected 2016-06-14 | reverse complement strand
CGCGGACGCTCGACACGGCGAGAGTGAAGCACCTGGTCGAGCTCGGCTTGCGCGCCCAGCTGGTCTCGCAGAGCTTCCTCACCGGGCTGCTGCTCGTGCAGCTCGACTTCAACCCCGAGGTCCCCCCGACCTACATGCTGCCGCCGAACTCGCCATTGTTGGAGATTCCAACCGTTCCGACGAGCATGCAGCAGATCCAAGCCGCGGCACGCGACGTCATCCGAAAGCTCGAGGCGATCAATCTCGAGGGGCTGACGGACTCCGCCACAAGAGCCCTCGATTCGATCGACCGTGTGGCGCAATCGCCGGGCCTCCATCAGGCCCTCCAGACCCTGCCGGTGATGTTGTCGAATGTGAACGGGGCGGTGACGGACCTGCGCCCGCTGATCGCCCGCGCGAGAGGACCGTTCCTGGACAGCCTCGAAGGCACGTCCGCGAGTGCCAACGCGACGCTGAAGACCTTGCAGGTTCTGATCGCGCCCGATGGCCCGCTGGCGGTCGACCTCGCGACGGCGCTCCGGGAGATGGCGGGGGCGGCACACTCCGTGCGCTTGCTCGCGGACTCTCTCGACCGTAACCCGAGCGCGCTCGTGCGTGGAACCGAGGTGAAAGCAAAGTGACCAAGATGACGAGGTCCGCAAAGGTGCTGGTGGTCGCCTGCGTGATCGCGAGCGCATGCTCAGTGCTGGGCCCGATACCCGACCGCTCCCGCTTCTACACTCTGACTGCGTCGCCGCCGGCGAACGCCGACCGTGCCGAGGCGCCGGGCGGGACGATTCTCTACGGCCTCGGGCCCGTCGTCCTCGCCTCGTACCTCGACAGGAATCAGGTCGCGACGCGGGTGTCGCCGACGGAGGTCGCCTACTCGCAGTGGGATCGCTGGGCCGAGCCGCTCGGCGCGAACGTGTCCTCGGTGCTTCTCCAGAGCATCGGTGGCGAGCTCGGGAGGGACGACATCGTGCCGTATCCCTGGCTCGGCAGCGCGCGGGTCGACTATCAGATCGTGGTCCAGCTGCTGCGCTTCGAGAGCGACGCCACGGGAGAGGCCCATCTCCAGTCACGGTGGTCCATCAGGGACCTGGAGCGCAATCGCCAGCTGGTCGCGCGAGAGACGACCCTCACGCGGCCTGGACCACCGGGCGACACCGCCGCCAGCACGGCGGCATTGAGCGCCATGTTGACCGATCTGGGCCACGAGATCGCGACCGCGCTGCGTGCGCTGCCGTCGTCACCACCGGCAGGACCCCGTCGGAAGCGATCGGGAGAGTGACAGGCGAAGACAGACGCCTGCCAAGGAGGCACATCCAGATATAATCCTCGAGATTGCAAATCGCTGCCGTCGCGATCGTAGCCGACTTCCTCCAGTTGATCCTGCAGCCACCATTCGCCGCCCCCAAGGTCCGCAAACGGTAGTCGCACGTAACACTGGCTCTGGTTGGGGGCATAATTCACCGCCACCAGCAGCGGCTCGCCGTGGCGACCTTGCCAGGCGAAGGCCAGGAAACAATCCCAGGTCCAGTTGCCTTCCCAGGCCGGTATGCACTCGAGCAATTGCCACTGGCCGTTGCGAACGACCGGACGGCGCAGCACGGCAAGCAGCCGCTCGTAGAACTGCCCCAGCCTCGGCTCGATGGGTTCCTCTGGCCCTCGAACCAAGTGGGGCGAGATTCGTTTCCTGCGTCCCTCGAATTGACCCTGGTGAGAGCGAGGGCTGAGCGGGTAAGGCCTTCATTTCCGCACGTCACCTACCTGCTTTCCGCGGACGAAGGCCGCTGCCCTGCCAACCTCAAGCAACTGCTTCGCGTCGAGCAATCCGAACAGCTGGATCAGCTTCGCCACCAATCCTGTCCATCCCGTCTGGTGACTCGCACCGAGGCCCGCGCCCTTGTCCCCATGGAAGTACTCGTAGAACAGGATGTGGTCGCGCCAGTGCGGGTCGGCCTGGAATTTCTCCGTTCCCCCGTAGACAGGCCGCCGTCCCCGCGCATCCCGCAGGAATATCCCGGCAAGCCGGTCCGAGATCTCCTTGGCCACCTCGAAGAGGTTCATCATCCTGCCTGAACCGGTGGGGCATTCGATCTTGAAGTTATCGCCATGGTACAAGTAGAAGTTCAGGAGTGCCCGAATGAGGAGCGCGTTCACCGGCATCCAGACCGGCCCCCGCCAATTGGAGTTGCCGCCGAACATGCCGGTATTCGATTCGGCCGGCAGATAGTCCACCCGGTGCTCCTGACCGCTGGCGTGGAGGACGTACGGGTGCTGCTCGTGGAACTTGGAAAGCGAGCGGATGCCGTAGGGGCTCAGGAACTCGTTCTCGTCGAGCATCTTCGCGAGGATCCGGCGGAGCCGCTCCGGATTGAGCAACGCGATCATCCCCCGCTCGGCTACCCCGAGATGACCCGGGCCGGTAGGGTGCATGGTCGCCGAAAGTTCGGGCATCCGGCGCAGCCGTTCCTGGATGTGACCCAGCGCCTGCGGGACGCGTTCCCGCTGCCACTCCTCGATCACCGTGGTGGCGCACAGCGGGAGGAGGCCCACCATCGAGCGCACCTTGAGCCGCGTGGCGCTGCCGTCGGGGAGCCGCAGCAGGTCGTAGTAGAAGCCGTCCTCTTCGTCCCACATGCCGTCCGCCCCGGGCCGGTTCATCCCCGCGGCGATGTAGTAGAAGTGCTCCGCGAACTTGAAGACCATGGCCTCGTAGGTGCGGTCATGCGCAGCGAGCTCCACCGCGAGCTCCAACATGTTCTGGCTGAAGAGGGCCATCCACGCCGTGCCGTCCGCCTGCTCCAGGTGCCCGCCGGTGGGAAGCGGCGCGCTGCGGTCGAAGACGCCGATGTTGTCGAGGCCGAGGAAGCCTCCTTCGAAGACGTTCTTGCCGAAACGGTCCTTGCGGTTCACCCACCAGGTGAAGTTCAGCAGGAGCTTGTTGAAGGTCGACTTGAGAAAGTCCACGTCCACCTCGCCGCGCAGCGCCTGATCGGTGCGATAGAGGAACAGGGTCGCAGAGGCGTGGACCGGGGGGTTCACGTCGCTGAAGTTCCACTCGTAGGCAGGCATCTGACCGTTGGGGTGCTGGTAAGAGGCGCGAAGCATCATATCCATCTGGTCCTTGGCGAACTCGGGGTCCACGATCGAGAGCGGGAGCGTGTGGAACGCCAGGTCCCAGGCCGCATACCAGGGGTACTCCCACTTGTCGGGCATCGAGATGATGTCCTCGTTGAACATGTGGTACCACTCCGAGTTCCGGGCGGTACGATATCCGGTATGCAGAGGGTTGGAGAAGCGCTCGTCCAGCCAGTTGTCACCGTCGAAGAAGAAGAACTGCTTGCTCCAGAGCATGCCGGCGATGGCCTGGCGCATGACGTTGGCCGCGTCCGGGGAGACGGAAGGCGGGGTCACAGAGCGGTAGAACTCGTCCGCCTCCCGCAGCCGCACGGCCATGGTCTTGTCGAACTCCGCGCCGAAGCCGGATGGGGTGGTCTTGGTTTTCCCACTCTTGCCGGCAGCGGACTGGCCGGTCAGGCGCAGCCGCACGGTCGCCGACTGGCCGGGCGCAATCGTCACACGATAGTGCGCCGCGACCTTGGTGCCCTGCTTTTCCGGGTTCACGGCGGCCTGATTGCCCTGTACCACGCAGTCGTTGATGCCATCCTTGACGTACGGGCTCTCGTTCTTTTGCCCGGGGAAAAGCCGCTCGTGGTTCGTCGTGTTGTCGGTGAAGAGCAGCGGCACCTCGCCTTCGCAGGAAAGGACGAAGTCACCCACTACCGAATGGGTGGCCGCGACCGCGCTCGTGCCCGCCGCTGCCGCGATCTGCCTGAGGTTTGGTTTCTCGGCCGCTCTGTTGGATTCGGCAATCCACGTCGCCCAGTCGTTGCGGAACCACAACGTCGGCAAGAGGTGCAGTTCGGCCGGGTCCGGCCCCCGGTTGGCTGCCGTGATCCGCACGAGGATATCTTCCGGACCGGCTTTGGCGTACTCCACGAATACATCGAAGTAGCGGTCGTCATTGAAGACACCGGTGTCGAGCAATTCATACTCGAACTCGTTCCGGGAACGGCGGCGGTTCGTATCCACCAGGTCGGCGTAGGGATAGGCCGCCTGGGGGTACTTGTAGAGGTACTTCATGTACGAGTGGGTCGGCGTGCTGTCGAGGTAGAAGTAGTACTCCTTGACGTCCTCGCCGTGGTTGCCCTCGCTGTTGGTGAGCCCGAAGAGGCGCTCTTTGAGGATGGGATCCTTCCCGTTCCACAGGGCCAGCGCGAAGCACAGGTGCTGTTTGTCATCGGAAAGGCCGGCGATGCCGTCCTCGCCCCAGCGGTAGGCGCGCGAGCGCGCGTGATCGTGGGTGAAGAAATTCCAGGCATCGCCCTCTTTGCTGTAGTCCTCGCGGACCGTGCCCCACTGCCGCTCACTCAAGTATGGTCCCCATTTCTTCCACGGGATTCCCGCCTCGCGCGCCTCGTTCAACCGTTGTTGTTCCCTCACACCGATTGCTGGGTCCATGCCTTCTCTCCTCTCGAGCTGTCTGACCCTGCTACTTCGCCCCAGCGGGCGGCTTTCAACTTGGCCGATGGAGCCTGGCAATGACGGTCTCGGGGCGATCGCCGAAGGCGTCGTGCAGGCCTCGCTCCAGGATGACACTGCGCGTGGCCCGCCTGAGCTCGCCCGTCGTGGTCACGCTTCGCGTCAAAGGAGCGCGACCGCCCGATCCACGCGGACCGCGCGCACGGGACCGGCGCAGGCTGCGAGGATGAGGCAGATGGTGCCCAGCAACAGGAGCCGACCGGGAGCGTCCCCGTTGTCCTCGCGGCACTCATGCCGTGCGCCAGATAGCTCACGAGCATTCCGCTCGCGACTGAACTGCAGATAACGACGAAAGTCCGGCCGGTAGCTCATCTGGTATAATCGAACTCAGTAGTAGTAGTCGACCACGTGATCGCGCTTGCCCAAATACGCCAAAGTCTCGTTCGAACGGGCCCCTCACCCCCCTCAGTAAGGCGCGGCAGGCGAGCTCCACCCTGAGCCCGCGGGCGTCGATTGCTAGCCCGGCCCCACTCGGTTTCTCTGGGCTCGAGGCCCACGGGGCAACACGGGGTCACGGGCTCGCTCGTGGACGTGCAGTGGGACCGGTCAGCCATCATGTATGCCGCCATACCGGACGACCCACCGGGCAGACTCAGTTGTCGATGTTGGAGAGGTACTTCATTCGTCCGCAGACCCTCAGCGTGGAATCCCCGCAGGCGTATCGGCTGGCGACGCTCCCGCGCGCCATCACGTGGGATGACGTGCGCCGGATGCTGGAGGCGGTCGACCGCCGCGCGGCGAGCGAATCCCGACGCCACTCTGCTGCAGCCTTTCGATACGCGCGAAGGACAAGATCAAGTTCGTCATCAACGTTCCGCGCCTCAGTCGTTCTCCGTCCCGTGGATATCAACCCGACGAGTGGCACGAGCCGCCGTCGCGCCGAGGACCGGCCGTTTGCGGAAGGCGAATTTGGCGGCGAGAGCGCGGATGACGGCCGGATCCCGCCCGTAGACGTCGGGGAGGAACTGCACGCGTCCGTCGCGGCCCACCGCTGCCGTCCAGTACAGGATGAGGACGGGCAGCGGCTTCGGAAGGACGATGGTGCGCGTCTTCCCGGTTTCCGCCGCGTCGATGAGCGCCTGCGTCGTCCACGCGGGATCGTCGAGCGCGAGGGCGGCGAGTTCGAAGGGCTTCTGGACCCGCACGCAACCGTGGCTGAAGGTGCGGCTGGTCTCGTTGAAGTAGGTCTTCTGCGGCGTGTCGTGCAGGTACACGTGGTGCGGGTTCGGCAGGATCAGCTTCACGCGCCCGAGGGCGTTCTTCGGGCCGGCGGGCTGGACGACCTGGCCATTCACCATCACGTAGCCCTTGCGCTCGAGGTACCGCGGATCGCGGCGCATCCCCGGGATCACCTCCTTTCGCATGATGCCCGGGGGGACGGTCCAGGTCGGATTGAGGACGATGTAGCGCATGTCGGCGCGGAAGATCGGCGTCTTGCTGTACGGCTTGCCGACGACGACGGGCGACTCCCACGTCGGTCCGTCCGTACCCACCATGGCGACGGTGAAACCCGCCACGTTGACGAGCACGAAGCGGTCTGGAAGGTCGTGCATCACCCAGCGGCAGCGCTCCAGCGTCGCGCGGATCTGATCGATGCGTGCGGCGACGGGGACGTCGAGCGCACGGAGGGTGGCCGGGCCGACGGCACCGTCGGCCGGGAGGCCGTGCCGCTCCTGGAACGCCTTCACGCCTCTCTCCACCGCCTCGTCGTACCGGGACGACGGATCCGACGTGGCCGTGTCTGGCAGGTCGCCGCTCACGCCGAGGCGGCGGCGCAGCAGCGTCACGCGCGCGTCGTTTACGCCGCGCTTGAGCGGGCCGCCCGCGGGGATGGTGTTCCACCCGCCGGCGGCCGCGATGCGCCGGTACTCGGCGAGCGCGCCCTTGAGCCGCGTGTAGAACGGGTAGCGCGGCTTCAGCTCCTGCAGTGCCTGAGAGACGCGACTCTGCTCGATCGCCTGCTGGAGGACGGTCACCGGGTCTATGCCGCCGAGGTCGCTCTCCAGGTTCCAGTCCGCGTCGAGCGCCTCGGGGTCGACTTTGCCGAAGCGAAGGTGGTAGGCGAGCCGCACCGCCGCGTCCGTCAGTAGGAGGTCGAGCCGAGCCTGGGTCTCCTGCGTCGCCGGCGTCGTCGCGCGCAGCCGCTCGATGGCCGCGAGGTGATAGTCGGCGGGATCGAGGCCGTCGTCCGCACTCTCGCGGATGGCGCGGACGAGCTCGTCGACCACCGCCGGGCCGGTCCATGCCGGTCGGAAGCCACGGCGCTCGTAGAGCTCGGGCAACACGACGACGGACGCGAGCGGATCGCCCTCGATGATGACCTTCCCGCCGCTGTGCGTCGCCTCGACGGCCGCCGCGATCACCTGGTCCGGGCCGCCTTCGACGACCATCGAGGCAACCGCGGCGCGCGCCGTGCAGGCGCGGAGAAGCCAAAAGAGCGCGATCCATGTGCCTCCCCGGGAGAGCATTTCAAGCTCGCGGATCGCTCGCCGGTATTCCCGCGTGAGGTCCAGGCACCCAGGGATGGGCGCATGAGCATGAGCGGGGGACGGGAAGGTTGCCCGCCTGTGAGAACCGGCTCACGTGGCGACCTGGCTATTCGAGTCCCACGTCCTTGATCGCCTGATCGCAGCGCTTGCTGAGCTTGTCCCCTTGCTTCTTGAGAGCGTCGCCACCGCGCGCTCGAGACGCATCGCCGCATCGTAGAGCGCGTAGTCGCAGCGTGCAGAGAGTTTGTCCTCGAAGGCGTAGAGACAGGCAAGCAGGCGCCCCTCGCCCGGCGTCACCCCCTTGCAATACGATTCGAGCTCCGCCTTGCACCCCTCCTTCACTTGGCTGGTGAGCGAACCCTCACCCGCTGCCCCGGCGACCGATCCGAGCGCGCACACCGCGAGACCGGCGCCAAGCATCATGAGCGATCGCATGCAGACGTCCCTCCTTGGAGCTGTCAACGAAGCGTGCGCTCTTTAGCGCAGGGGCCTGCCGCCTGGCAAAGACCGCTCGAGATCGGTCTCATGCGATTTCAGGCGAGCTCACGCGAGCCCCGCCGCGGTCGTGCTTCCGGCCGCAAGGATGTGATAGCGAAGCGGGGTGGCCATTCGCCCGCAGCGGTACTGCCAGTCCGTTGTGCACGCTAGGGTGCCCTCGATGGCTTCTTCCGAGGTCCGCGCCTCGTGCTGAGTCCACGCGCCCAACAGAGCCTCTTCACGCTGCCCGCATTCCGTGGTCTCGGGGAGGCGGAGCGCCAGGGGATCGCGGGTCTGTTCCGGGAGATCGTGCTCGCCAAGGGTGAGACGCTCTACCAGGCCGGCGACGAGGCCGACGCGCTCTACCTGATCGTCTCGGGTGCCGTCGACGTCGTCGACGGCACGCAGGCCATCGCGCGGTACGGGCCGGGAGAGGTGTTCGGCGAGGCGGTCCTCGTCCCGGGCGAGCGGCGGGCCGTGACCACACGCGTCGCGCTCGACGCCGTGCTCCTCGTCCTGCCGCGGGGCTCGCTCGATCGCCTGCTCGAGCTCCAACCATCGCTCCACCAGCGAGTGTCCCTCCTCCTCGGCCGGCGGTTGAAGGTGGCGCTGCACGCCGTGGGCGGCCGGACCAAGCGACCGAGCGAGGTCGTTGTGCTCGAGGGCTGGACGTCGAGCGAGGATCGGCGGGCCTTCATCGAGGCGCTGGCCGGCGCGGTCGAGGGCGAGCTCGGCCGCGCCGTGTCGATCGTCACGGTGACGTCCCCTGCCCGTGCGCCGGCCGTGGCCGCGCGCCGGGATCGTCCCGACGTCGTCGTCCCCGGCGTGGTCCGGGAGGGTGGTGCGCTGCGCGAGCGACTCGCGGCGGAGCTGGCGGCGCGGACGGCGCAGGCGCCCGTCGTGCTCGTCGAGCTCGACGCCGATCTGGCCGGCGCGGAGCCCGACCTCGCCCACCTCGCCGATACCGTCTTGATCCGCATCGATGGTCGTCCACCGCCCGCTCGCGAGACCGGCTCGCGGCGCGTCGGCTTCGTCCACGACGGTCGGAGCGACTCCCGTCCCGCGCTGGCCGCGAACGAGGTCGTCTCCCTCCCGGTCGACGGGCCCGGGCGCTCCCGAGCCCTCGCCCGGCTCGCCCGCTACCTGACACGGCGGAGCGTCGGGATCGCGCTCGGCAGCGGCGCCGCCTGGGGGCTCGCGCACATCGGCGTCCTCGAGGTCCTCGAGCGCGAGCGGATCCCCGTCGATGTCATCGCCGGAGCTAGCATGGGAGCGATCATCGGCGCCCACTACGCGCTCGGGTTCCCGCCCGCGCGGCTGGAGGAGATGGCGACGAGCATCCGACACATCCCTGACCTCGTGCGCATCCTGCCGCGCTTGCTCTACCTCGCGGCCGACTTCAACCTGGCGCGCCCAGGGCTCTTCGCGGGCGAGCACTTCCAGCGCCTCCTCGAGTCGCTCGGCCCGATCAAAGGGCGCACGTTCGCCGACCTCGAGACTCCGTTCCGGGCGGTCGCCACGGACATCACGACCGGCGCGCGCGTCGAGGTCGCGGACGGTGACCTCAGCGACGCGATGCGCGCGAGCTTCTCGGCGCCGTGGATCTTCTCGCCGTTCCGGATCGGCGAGCACGTCCTGGTCGACGGCGGCATGAGCGATCCCGTCCCGGCGGAGACCGCGCGCAGCATGGGCGCGGATCTCGTGATCGGAGTGAACGTCGTGCCCCCGGTCTACCCCGAGGCCCAGAACCCGCTCGAGGCGGCACTGCGGATGGTAGCGCGGGCGAACCCGATCGCGGCCCGTGACGCTGCGCGCTTACCGAACAGCTTCGACGTCGTCGTACGCATCCTGCAGATCATGCAGTACGAGCTCGGCAACGACCGGGCGGGCGAGGCCGACGTCCTCGTCAAACCCGATTTGCGTGCGTTCTGGGTGCTCGAGTTCTGGAAGGCCGCGGCAATCATCGAGGAGGGGCGGCGCGCCGCCGAGGCAGCGCTGCCCACCATCCGGGAAAAGGTGGACGAGCTCCACGGGGAGGAACCATGACACGCCTCGCCCCGATCGCGCCGCTGCTCGCTCTCCTCGCGGTCGCACCCGCGCAGGGGCGAACGCTCGCGGGCATCGAGCAGCCCGACACGGTGGTGGTCGACGGCGCTACGCTCCGGCTGAACGGCATGGGACTGCGGGAGGCGACCCCGCTGCGCATCAAAGCGTACGTCGGTGCCCTCTACCTCGAGGAGCCTTCGAGCGATCCCGCGACCGTGATCGATTCGCGCCAGCGGAAGCGCGTCACGATGAAGTTCTTGCGCGACATCGACCGTCGCAACCTGACCTCCGGCTGGGCTGCGTCGCTGCGCAAGGCCGGCGGCAAGAGCATGGAGCACTCGATTTCCCAGTTCACGTCGCTCATCCTCGACGTGAAGAAGGGCGATACGATGTCGTTCACCTGGCGGCCCGGCGCTGGCCTCGAGGTCGCGATGGACAGCGAGGTCCGCGGGACGGTTCCTGGAGACGACTTCGCCCGGACGCTCTTCACCGTGTGGTTCGGTCCCGAGCCCGGCGATGAGAACCTGAAGCGCGGCATGCTCGGGAAGTGAGCCTCAGGCCCCTCCAGCGGCCCAGCGGGCAAAGTATCTGACACGTCGGTATCCTGAGTGGGACGGATGGTGGCGCGGATGAGCTCCGCACTTCGACGAGGCGTGATCAGCGGTCTCGCCACGACGGCCGCCATGGCGGGGATGCTGGCTGGCGGGTGCGCGGTAAATCCCGTGAGCGGGCGACCGGAGGTGTCGCTCGTGTCGGAGGCGCGCGAGCGCGAGCTCGGGGAGGAGGAGGCGCGCCGGGTGGCGGAGTCGATGGGGCTCCTGGACGACGCCGTCCTCGTCGCCTACGTGCGCGCCGTGGGCGAGCGTCTCGATCTCGCCTTCCACGTCAGCTTCCCGCGCGGTTGGAAGACCGCGAACACGCGCGCCATCGTCGGCGCGAGCGCCCCGGATGGGCGCGCGGTCGTGGGCCTCGAAGCGGTCGGCGAGGGAGCCGATCCCGAGTCCGCCCTCCATACCCTCGCGCGTGAGGCGAAGGTGGATCTCTCCCGCGGCGCGGAGCGGCTCACGATCGGCGGCCTGCCCGCCGTGCGGACACGCGTGCTGGCGCGCACCCGTGAGGGGAGTGTCGCGCTCGACCTCACATGGATCGCGTATCGCGTGACGCGGTATATCCTTCCCCGACATGCACTCCTACTCCGGCCGCGGACCGCAGAACCTCGGCTAGGCTCCGGCTGCACGGCTCCTCCGGTGCCTCGGTGACCATGGACCAGCTCCTCGGTTCCGTCTTCCAAGCCCAGTGGGTGGTCTTCGCGCTCCCGGCGGTCCTGCTGGTCGGCTTCGCGGAGCTCGGCTTTCGGCTCGGCCTGCGCCTGTACCTGGCGAAAGACACGGCCCGGAAGGGCGAGATAGGCGGCATCCAGGGCGCCCTGCTCGGCCTGCTCGGTCTGCTGCTCGGCTTCACCTTCGCGATGGCGGTCGGCCGCTACCAGGCCCGGCGCGACCTGGTGGTGAAGGAAGCGAACGCCATCGGCACGACCTTCCTGCGCGCCTCGCTGCTCCCGGAAGCGCACCGAGCGCCCGTCGAGGACCTGCTCCGCCGCTACGTGGAGGCGCGCCTCACGTTCCAGCCGCTGGCCGCTGACCCCGTGAAGCTCGCCGAGGGCCTGCGCGTGAGCGCGGACATCCAGCGTCAGCTCTGGCAGCACGCCGTGGCAGTCGCAAAGGAGATGCCGACGCCGATCGTCGCGACCTTCGTCATCACGCTCAACGAGACCATCGACGCCGAGGCCGAGCGTATCGCCGCCGGGCGCGACCGCATCCCCGGCACCGTCTGGCTCCTGCTCCTCACCGTCGCCTCGCTCGGGTGCATCACGAGCAGCTATATCGCGGGCGCGGACGGCGCGCGCTCGGTGTTCAGCAGCATCGTCTTCCCGTTGCTGGTGGCGGTGGTGATCATCCTGATCTTCGATCTCGCCGACCCGAGACGCGGCTTCATCCAGATCACCCAGGAGCCGCTCGTCGATCTCCAGCAAGCCATCCAAGCGCCCCAACGCTGAGCGCCCGGACGGCGGGCTCCCGAAGGAAGTCTTGCATGCCGCTCCGTTTCCATGCGAAGCACGATGCGGACCGAGGAAAGGTCGTGTGAGCAGCGAGCCGCTCCCGGGCACGACGATACGAGAACTCGGGCTGTCCGAGGGCCGTCCGAGCTTCGGCCATCTGCGGGGAATGGAGCGTCTCGTGTCCGTCGTGCAGGAGCTGTCGCAGATGGGGCAGTCCGTGGCGCAGCAGGACGAAGATTCCTACGAGTGCTACAACCGGGCAAAGACACAGAGCGGCGTCGATCCGGGTGCGCCGGAAACAAGGTGTCACTCACGAACGAGCTCCTGATCCGGCCGCGACGCCGCGCAGCGAGTCGAGCTGCCGGTGATGGCGCTCTCCCGCATCGAGGCTGCGCGCGGAGGGCCGCGGCGGGATCGTGAGACGCGTCGCCCGGACGGTGCTCGTCGCGCTCGCGGTCGCCGCGATGGCCGCGTGGGCTGCGCTCGCGATCGACTACTCGGACCTGCCCTCCGCCCGGCTCCGAACCACCCTCGCGATCGCGTTCGCGACGGGCACGGCCCTCGCCTTCGCGGTGCTGCCGCGCCGGTCTCGGACCCTGGTCGGGTTTCTCGTCGCCTTTGCCCTGGTGGTGGGCTGGTGGCTACACATCACGCCCTCGAACGACCGCGAGTGGCAGCCCGAGGTCTCGCGGCTCGCGTACGCCGATGTCGACGGCGAGCGCATCACGCTGCACAACATCCGGAACTTCGACTACCGTACCGAGACGGACTTCATCCCGCGCTGGTACGACGCCACCTTCGAGCTCCCCGATCTCCGGTCGGCCGATCTCATCGCCTGTTACTGGATGGGTGACGCGATCGCGCACGTCATGGTGAGCTTCGGCTTCGCGCATGACCGCTACGTCGCGGTGTCGATCGAGACGCGAAAGGAGCGCGGCGAGACATATTCCACCATCGCCGGCTTCTTCAAGCAGTACGAGCTGATCTATGTCGTCGGCGACGAGCGCGACCTGATCCGGGTGCGGACGAACTACCGTGAGCCGAAGGAGGACGTCTACGTCTATCGTGCGCAGGTGCCGCTCGAAAACGTGAGGCGGCTGTTCCTCGACTACGTGCGGAAGATGAACGAGCTCGAGGATCACCCGGTCTTCTACAACACGCTCACCACGAACTGCACGACGAACATCCTTTTTCACACACGCGTGAACCCCGGATCGCCGCCGCTCAGCTGGAAGGTGCTGTTGAGTGGCTACGTCCCGCAGTACGCGTACGAGCTCGGCCGGCTCGACACGAGCGTGCCGTTCGAAGAGCTGCGCCGGCGCTCGCGCGTGAACGAACGCGCGCAGGCGGCGGACCGAGCGGCCGACTTCTCGAGACGGATTCGCGACGGACTACCGGGGATGACGCCGTGAGCAGGGACGCGGACGATTCGGGGTGCAGCCCGAGGCCGGTAACCCGAGCAGCACGACAAGGGGCGAGCAGGACCGAGGCCGTCGCCACCGTTCGAGTGCGCAGGCCGCACGTCCGCGGCATCAGGGTCCTCGCGTCAGCATCGTGTCCCGTCGCTCGGCGAGCCGTGCGATGCGGGCACGGAGGCGGTTCGCGTCGAAGCCGAGCGTCTCGCAGATATTGAGGAACGAGAAGAACCAGTCCCGGTCATCGGAACGCATCCAGGCCGCGCCTCTCCGCTGGAGGGCCCCGCGGCGCGTGGTGGAGGGCGCGCGCTCCTGCAGGACGAGATTGATCGCGTCGCTCAGGATCGCGAGCATGAGGCGCTTCGCCGGCTGAAGGCCTCCTCGCTCGGCCGCACACCACTGCGCCGGCAGCACCGGCTCCAGATCGGCGGGCAGGAAAGCCGGCGGGCGCCCGGCTCGTCGTGACGCGCCTACCGTCGGACGCGTCGGCTTTACCGCTTCGCAGATTGCTCGCCGCGAGCGCCACGCCACGTGCGCGTCCCCCCTAGTTCGTTACGCGGGTCGCCGAATCAGGGTGCTCATCGTGTCTTCTCTTCCGAACCGGAGATCGGCTCATGCGAGCGCGTGAGTGCACCGACCGTGCCGGCCAATCGAGCGCGGTCGCCTGGCTCGGACACGATCGCGGCCGCGCCGTTTCGACACGCGGGTCGGAAGGAGCCGATCGCGCCGCCGCGGGAGACGGCCGCGGCTCTACTCTTTCGGGGGGATCGTGCGGTAAGGTGCCCGGGCTTCGGGGCCCGGCCTTCGGGGCCCGGCCCGGCACCGGGATCGCAGCAGGAGAGTGCGATGAAGCTCGCCGTCAAGCTGAGTAGCGCGCTGGTCCTCGGCATCGTCGCCGTCATGAGCGTCTACGCCGCGGTGCAGATCTCGAACGAGGTCATGCTCTCCGAGGCCGACGCCCAGCGCGCGCGGCGAAACGGCCTTGCCTGGCTCGGCGCCATCGAGTCGGTGTGGGCGCGTGAAGGCGAACCCCGGGCCCGCGAGCTGATCGAGCTTTCCGCCCGCCGCTCAGGGACCGCGGAGGGCTTCCTCCGCGTCGTCGGGCTCGCGGCCGACGCACCCGATCGCCCGGCCCTCTCCCCCGAGGCGGCGGAGCGCCTGCTCTCGTATTCCTGGCCCGGGAACGTGCGGGAGCTGCAGAACGCGATCGAGCGTGCCGTCGCGCTCGCGCAGTACGACCAGGTGATGGTCGACGATCTGCCCGAAAAGATCCGCGCCTACCGGCCGTCGCACGTCCTGATCGCCGCCGACGATCCGTCGGAGCTCGTCCCGCTCGAGGTGGCGGAGCGCCGCTACATCCTCCGCGTGCTGGAGAGCGTGGGCGGGAACAAGACGCTCGCGGCCCGCGTGCTCGGGATCGGGCGAAAGACGCTCTATCGGAAGCTCGAGCAGTACGGGGCCGCCGGCGGGTAGACGGGGCGGTCGGCCCGCACATGCCCGCACCGCTGGTGCTCCTGCTCCATCCGGTGGGTGAGCGCCTGCCGTACGGCGCGGACGTCGAGCCCGAGCGCGTCGCAGACCCGGACGAAGGAGCATGGCCAGTCGGCGTCGTCGCGCGCGAGCCAGTCCGACGTCTCTTCGAACACTCGTCTCCGACGCGATCCATTCACTCCCGGACCTTTCGTCAATATATCGATCGCGTCGGTCAGCAGCGCGAGCATGAGCCGCTTCTCGCCCGGCCACCACGCCTCGCTCGCGGGCCGGTGGAACTGCGACGGCACCATGATCTCGATCGAGTCCTCGATCGGCGGGCGCCCGGCCCGCCGGCGTGGGGAATCGGTCCGTCCCACCGGCGGCGGGGCCGCTTCGACCGGAGCGTCCGCCGAGCATGTCGTCTGGCTCATCTTCGTCCTGCCTGTGTGCCGGGGTGGAATCGGTGCAAGTGACGTTCCGCGGCGAGACGAACGCGCGGGGGCCGTGATGCACTCGGTCCCCCTCGTGTCGCACTGACCTGCGGGTCGAAACGACACGCCCACGAGGAGCTCTCGGGACTCCAACCCTCCCGCCGGTGAGGAGCGCGGCGGCGGCACCGGATGTGCTTCGAGAGCGGGGCGCCGTGGACGCCGCGTCACGAGTTGCGAGCCAACCGATGCAAGCCACCAGATTACGTCCTGCCTGCGAGTCTCGTCTCGCCCTTCCACACCGCGCGTCCACGGCGCCTCCGTTGGCACTGCGTTCCGCGATCGGCCTCGTGGTCTGGATCTGTGCGGCCGGCGCGGCGTTGTTGGCGGTCGCGGTCATCGTGATCCTGCAGGACCTGCTCGAGTGAGCGAGCCGCGCGACCAGGAGGCCCGCGCAGGCGGCCGATCGTCCCGTGGCACGGGGCGGGTCGTGATCTGCTGCGGCTGCTCCAGCGCCGCCCGTCCGCCTGACGGGCGGGCGGGACACGGCCGTTTCGAGGGTGGACCACCCCCCCCGTTTCGGCGCGAGCTGGCAAGACGCGGCACGGTTGGAACGGCAAAAGGGGGGAGGAAGCAGCCCTCAACACCGAGGACTGGAGCCACCTCGAGAAGTCCGTGATCGCGGAGTGGGCACACTCATCAGAGCGCGCCTCGTCCGCTCGCGACGTCGCGCAGCGCGTCGAGCAAACCATCAGCGCGCGGCTCGCTGGCGGCAGAGGCGCCGCGAGTATCGATCTCGTCGCCGAGAGGATGGCGACGAGTGTCCGGACCCTCCAGCGACGGCTCCGCGCCGCAGGCCTGAGCTACTCGGGGGTCGTCCAGCGGGCCCGGCGCGCAGCCGCCCAGCAGATGCTGAAGGACCGGGGAGCGGGAATCGGTGAAGTCGCCCGTGCGCTCGGATACTCCGATCCAGCGCACTTCACCCGTGCGTTCCAACGCTGGACGGGCTCCACGCCGCGCGATTTCCGCGCCCGATCGGCCGGCGTCGACAAGCAACGTCGCCGCCGCAACCCTTGAGCCGAGGCGCGTCCCGGCCGGTCCTAGCGTGATATGGCAAGATCGTGGATCGCGCGGCACGGATATATCCAGGCTGCTCGCGACGATGTGAGCCGTGCGAGCGATGCTCACGCCGCCGGCGTGCCGGCCTCCTGGCTCGACCAGGGCGAGGTGGCGGTGACGGGGCTCCGCACCCGCCACGGCGCGCTCGATTTCCGGCTGGCGCGCGACGGTGGCCGCACGCTCGTCGCGTCGATCGGGGGCGCCGTCGCCGTCCCCCCGGGCGGGATCGAGTTCCGGCCCGCCGCTCGACGGCCCGCTCGCGTCGGTCGAGGTGAGCGGGCGCGCCGCCGCCTCGTTCGGCGCGGAGAGCGCGACCATCCGCGAAGCCCCCGCCCGGGTCGCGCTGCGCTTCTGATCGGCGTCAGTCCGCCATCGCGGTCAGCGCGCCTGCCAGGTGGACTCGAGCACGCGCTGCCAGAGCTCGCCACGCGGATCGAGCCGGCGCCGGGCAGCCACGGCGACCGGTATCGGGACGTGCGTGAAGCGCTGGTTCCACACGCCGACCAGCATGTCGGTGCGGCCTGCCATGCCGGCGTGGACGGCGTGCTGCCCGAGCGCAAGGCAGAGCTGCGCGTCGAAGGAGTTCGTCGGCAGGCTGCGGATCATGTAGCTTGGGTCGATGTAGCGGACGACGCCGTCGATCCGTTTGGCGCCGAAATGGGCGACGATCCGGTCGCGAAGGAAGGTGCCGATGTCCTTCAACTTGACGTTGCCCGAGGGATCGCGCGCGGGGGTCCCGCCGTCCGCCATCAGCTCCTGGCCCGCCCCCTCGGCCACGACCACCAGGGCGTGATGCTTCGCCGCAAGCCGCGCCTCGAGCGAGGCGAGGAAGCCGTCGGCACCCTGCAGGACGAAGGGGACCTCCGGCACCAGGCAGAAGTTCACGTCGCCGCTCGCGAGCGTGGCGTGGGCGGCGATGAAGCCGGAGTGCCGGCCCATCAGCTTCACCAGGCCGACGCCATTCCACGCGCCGCGGGCCTCCTCGTGCGCCGCGGCGATCGCCGCCCGGGCGGCGTCCACCGCGGTATCGAAGCCGAAGCTCCGCCACGTCCACTGGAGGTCGTTGTCGATCGTCTTCGGCACACCGACGACGCCGATCGACAGCCCGCGGCGGGCGATCTCGCCGGCGAGCGCCGACGCCCCCCGGAGCCCGCCGTCGCCCCCGATCACGAAGAGGAGCTTCACGTCGAGGCGGACCAGGGTATCGACCATCCGCCCGACGTCCTGCGGTCCGCGCGACGAGCCGAGCGCCGTGCCGCCCCGTTCGTGGAGGTGCTCGACCGCGTCCGGGAGGAGCACCCAGGGCTCGTGCATCTCCGGGTGGGCGAGCCCGTCGTAGCCGTAGCGAAACCCGTAGATGCGGCGGACGCGGTACGCGTGTGCGAGACGCAGCACGATGGCGCGCACGACGTTGTTGAGCCCCGGGCATAGCCCGCCGCAGGTGAGGATGCCGCAGGTGAGCGCCTCATGCTCGAAGAAGATGCGGGCCCGCGGGCCGGCGGGCTCGAACGAGGACGGAGGGTCGCCCATGCCACCGAGCTCGACCGCGTCGGAGCAGAGCAACACGCGCCGCATCTCGTCAACGAACGGCTCGTGAGCGTGAGGCGCCGCGAGGGGCGAGACGTAACGGCACTCGCCGAGCGTCTTCACGACGAGCTCGGCCGCCGTCGGCCAGCGGGTGGAGTCGTGGACGGCGACATCGAGCGTCAAGAGCTCACCTCCTCCAGGCCCGACGTCGCCGCCTCGACGACGGAGCGCGACGGATCAGTCGAGCGCGATGACAAGTTCGTTGTCCTCCGGGACGACGCGGTCGGCGATCGGCGTCATCGAGACCGGGACGCCGCCCGCCCGGTACGGATTGTCGAGCCTCGTGAAGGGTAGAGCGGTGCCGTTGAGGGTGACGGCCACCGGCCCCACGCCCCTGCCGGCGCACCGGTAGAGCACGCCGACGCGCCGCCCCGCGAGCTCGACGTCGGCCCGGAGCCCGTCGAGCTCGGGCGGGATGGCCGGGTCGATGGTCAGCGTGGCGCGCGCGCGGCGCAGGCCGAGGAAGCACTCGTGGATCAGGCGGACGGCGATGCCGGCCCCGCTCGAGTAGACGCGCCGGCCGCCCTCGAAGGCGACGCGACCGGTTCGCACGTCGTCGTAGCGCGCCTGCGCCACGTAGCGGTCGAGGAACGCCGCGTCGCTGCTCGACCGGTGCGCTCCGCGGCGTCACCCCTTCCATCTTCGTCCTCGAGCACCGCTCAGTAGCCGGCGGGCGGGTTCACCATGCTGTACGAGACCTCTCCGCCGCTGTAGGCGCGAATGTACCAGGCGGATCCACACTGGTAGTACGTGGTGCCGCCAACGACCACCGTCGTCGGCGTGCAGGAGAGGGTCCAGTACGGCGGGGTCGCGACCGCAGCGCCCGCTGCTGCCCCGACCGCGGCCCCCGCGGCGACGGCCGCCGCCGTGCCGGGGTAGTACCCGTGCTCGTCGTAGTGATCGTCGGCGTAGTCCTGCCAGTCCTCGCGACGGTTCGTGGCGTACGCCTGATGGTCCTCACGCGCGGCGGCGCGCTGCTCCTGCCGCTGTTCCTGGCGGCCGGCATCGGGGGGACCGAGCCGCCCGAAGCGTTCGTTCTGTCGTTGCGCGAGCGCCTCGCGGTCGACCTGTCCGCCGCCGGCGGTACCGCCGCCGCCGAGGCCGCCGCTCGGCTGCCCGCCGCCGATGCTCCCGCTCGCCGCCGCCCCCTGCGCACTGAAGCCGCCCCGCCCCGCTCCACCGGCAGGACGGCCCTGGCCGAACGACCCCCCTGCCGCCATCCCCCTGCCGTTGAATCCCCCCGCACCGCCGCGTCCGGCGGCGCCACGCCCTCCGCCGCCCCTGCCGCCGCGCGCACCAGCGCTCCCGACCGCAGCCGCGACCACGATCGCCAGGGCCCAGAGCGCCACCCGAGGGCTCGCCCCGATCATTGCCGCTTCTCCCCGCTGGGCTGGTGCCCGGTCGGCGCCAGGATGGGTATCTGCTCCGCGCCGGCCGCCGGGGTGAAGGTGAACAACGAGTCGGGCGCTTCGGGCGCGAGGTTCCAGCCGCTGAAATCGGCCGCGAACTGTGGCATGCCCTCGGCCAGGCGATAGGTGATCACGATCCGCTGCGGCAGCGGATCGCCGTCGCGCCGGATCCAGAGTTGCACGTCCGCGGTGTCCCCGCGGAAGGCGACGTGGTCGGTCGCCACTCCGCCGACCTTCTCTTCCCCCACCAGGCGTGCCGTGGGGAGGACTTTCTTCAGCTCGTCCCGTAGATCGGCCGCGAAGAGCTCACGGAGCGGCAGGCGCATGTTGAGGTCTTGGGTGAAATAGGCGAGCGCCGCATCGACGGATCCCGGCTTGGGGACCGTCGCGTAGACCTTCTCGTCGAGATCGAAGGCCGTCAGCTGCGTGCCATCGAAGAGCAGCCCGCGACGAGCCCCGTCGCGCCGCGTGACGTCGACGCGCGCCCGGTCGGGACGGCGCAAGGTCAACTCCCGCCGCTCGCCGAACTCGATCTTCTGGCCCGACGCCTGGACGACGTCGTAGGCGCAGTCGACGGCCACGCCGAGACTCCGCGCCTTCGCGAGGAAGCTCGCCATCGCCTCGATGCGGGCCGCGGCGCGGTCGTCGTCGCTCACGGCGACCGGCGGCAGCACCAGCCCGATCAGCATGCCCGCAATGACCGCCCCCCACCGTCGCCGCACCCTCGCCCGTCGAATGTCTCGCATGATCTTTCCCTCCACGAGGCTGCGGTCCGTCGCCCGTCACCGGTCCTCGCTCGCGCCGCTCCCTCAGCCAGCCAGCCGCAGCGAGCCGACCGCATCGCGCAGGATGGACGCGCTCCTCCGCAGGGACTCGTGCTCCATTTCGTCCAGCGCCGGCGCGATCGTCGCGAGGGCGCCGCTGCCGGAGACCAGGTGGGGCAGGGCGAACGTGACGCCCGCGAACTCCGGCACGCTCTCGATGCGGCAGGAGACGGTGAGGATCGCCCGCTGGTCGTGCAGGATCACATCGACGAGCCGCGCCACCGCGCTGCCGATCCCATAGTAGGTCGCCCCCTTGCCGGCGATGATGGTGGCGTACTGGATGCTGGATCGGGCGTGGCCGGCGTCGTTCGGAGGCGCGACGCCCGGCAAGCTCGGCTTGCCCCGAGCGATCTACTTCAGCTTCGTCACCATCGCGACGCTCGGCTACGGCGACGTGGTACCGATCAGTGAGCCGGCACGCGGGCTCGCGATCGTCGAGGGTGTGAGTGGGCAGATGTACCTCGCCGTGCTAGTGGCGCGGCTGGTCAGTCTCTACTCTCAGC
>WNFR01002190.1_pt1 | contig 20416 bp, 20 predicted proteins | sample 5400221 | NCBI WGS metagenome assembly WNFR01 (sample SAMN13153357, study PRJNA577476) | soil metagenome | isolation source: 40 cm soil under Madrone tree | place: USA:California | collected 2016-06-14 | reverse complement strand
GTGTTCGATGTGTTGTATTCGGACGTTGCTCCACGAATAGCAATAGAAAGACTTATGACCAGGCCATTAAGGGATGAGTAATTCCATCGACTGCTGTCGGTGGGTTTTGAAAAGTTCAGAAATAAACCCAGGTTTCTAAGAAGAAGTGAAGATGGCAAACATTAAGATCAAAGATATCAAAGAAGACAAGGTGCTGGTTTCCAACAGATCCGCGTACCACGAATATCATATTTCCGATAAATACGAAGCCGGACTGGCGCTGACGGGAACCGAGGTGAAGAGTGTTTTGGGAGGGCGCGTGCAGCTGAAGGATTCGTATGTGACAATCCGCGAGGGCGAGGCGTGGTTGTTAAACGCACACATTTCGCCGTATTCTCACGGTAACCGCAATAATCACGATCCCTTGCGGACGCGCAAATTATTGCTGCACAAGCGCGAGATTGAGAAGTTGGAGCAGGCGTCAACAACACAGGGAATGACAATTGTGCCCACGAAAATCTATATGAAGAATGGGCGCGCAAAACTCGAGGTGGGTGTGGCGAAAGGCAAAAAGCTATATGACAAACGCGAGACCGAGATGCGTCGCACCATCGATCGAGAAACTCGAGCTCAACTCAAAGAGCGTAACAACGGCCAATAAACCAAAGGAGAGGATAGACTCAAAATGGACGTGAAGGGAACTACGGGGCGTTATCAGGAAACGGGTACTCAGGCGCTTGCAATAGCTGTTTTCAAAGACGAGAAGGCCGACGAAGGCTTTTTGAAAGAGTTGGATGGCGCAACTGGCGGGCTTGTAAAGTCGGTGATTGATTCCGGAGAATTGAAGGGTAAAGAGGGCGAAACGGCATATTTGCTGATTGGTGGAAGGCCCGATGGACCCGGACGCGTGCTGCTGGTTGGTGTTGGAGATCGCGCCGATTACGAGATTGCGAGTGTCTCTCAGTTTGCAGGATCAGCTGTGCGATCCCTACGCGCGCGAAATCTAAAGTCGGTGGCATTGGTGCCGAGATCAGATGCCCCGGCGGGAGCAGTAGCTTCCGCGGCGGTCCAGGGCGCGATAATAAGCACATTCGACCCCGACAAATATCGAACTGTAGATAAGGAAGAACGCACTGTCGACCAATTGGTTGTAGTTATTGAGGGCGCCGATGAGAATTTGGTGAAATCCGGTTGCGAATCCGGAAGGATCATTGGCGAAAGTGTGAATTTTACGCGTGATCTTGCCAATGAGCCGGGCGTGTACATGACTCCAACGGATTTAGCCGAAAGGGCGCGTGAGATTGCAAACGAATTCGGACTGAGCGTCGATGTGCTCGACGAAGCTCGGATGGAACAAGAGGGAATGGGCGCTCTGTTGGGCGTTTCGCGCGGTTCAGATGAACCGGCAAAGATGATTGTGTTGAAATACACGCCGCGCGAGACAACGGAGGGTTCGGAAGTTGGACTGCTGGCCCTGGTTGGAAAGGGCTTGACCTTTGACTCCGGCGGTATTTCGATAAAGCCCGCCGAAAACATGGAACTGATGAAATACGACATGACGGGCGGCGCGACAGTCCTCGGCGTTATGCGAGCGATCGCACAATTGAAGCCCTCGATATCAGTCCTGGGCGTCGTGCCGTCTTCGGAGAATATGCCATCGGGAAAGGCCGTAAAACCTGGCGACATTTTGAAATCGATGGCCGGCAAAACGATCGAGGTAATCAATACTGATGCCGAAGGAAGGTTGATCCTTGCAGACGCAATCACATACGCAAAGAAACTGGGTGCGACAACAGTAATCGATATGGCAACGTTGACCGGTGCAGTGTCGATTGCGCTGGGTGACGTGAACACAGCGGTTCTTGGGACTGAACAGGCTTTAATTGACGAGATAATAGCGGCGGGCAAGGATGTAGGAGAGAAGTTTTGGCAACTGCCGCTCGACAAGGATTACACGAAGCAGATCAAGTCAGACATTGCCGATCTGAAAAATACCGGTGGGAGAAAAGCCGGGACGATTACGGCAGCGGCCTTTTTGAAAGAATTCGCGGATGGGATTTCCTGGGCACATCTGGATATTGCGGGTACGGCGTGGGGCGATGAGCAAAAGCCATTTCGTTCAAAGGGACCGACAGGTGTTGCTGTCAGGAGTCTGATTAATCTTGCGGTAAAGCGAAGTGAAAAGACCAGAGGTGGGAATTGAAACGAGTCCGCTCCGCTTGGGGATGAGTTGTGATTGGCTGAAGAAGTGACGACAAGCGGAGTTTTGGCAGCGATTTACTGATAAAGGAACGGCGGGATGACATGCTCCTGGCCGACACAGGTCAAAGGCTGATTTGCTGTCAAGAAATTTGCCTGTATCTACAGTAAATGCGAGGGACGGATGCTGAAAAGTCACTCCGTCCTTTTGCTTTCAGTCTCCAAAAAAATGCTAAGTGTCTGAAATCGTGGACAAGGTTGTGAACGAATGTAGACACGAATTCAAACTTGCTCCTAAGAATCAGTGGTTTACTTGACGTTTTTCTTTCAGGCCCGGATGGCACGATGCGTGCATTGTATTGCACCAGAGTCGTAGAGCGTTTTCAATGAATAGTCCTCGCCCCCCTCGGTGGTCGTCCGAGGCTAGCACAAAACGCTCCCGGACTCGAAACTCCTCACTGTGGTTGGGTCTCGAAACAACCCCCCACGTTTGTGCCTCGTCCCGAAACGGACGGGGCACTTTTTTTGAATGATGTGGTATCATTTATAGTTAGGGCGACCCTTCCTGCCCAGCTTTGCAGTAGTTTGCGGGCGTCCCATCGTTAGCTTTGTTCCGGAGCTTCAAAAGCGCGGTGGTTGATTACTATAAAATACTTGGTCTCAAGAAAGATGCGACGGCTGTCGAAATAAAGTCGGCCTATCGCAAACTCGCGCGCGAACGTCATCCCGATTTAAATTGCGGCTCGGAAAAAGCAGGTGAAGAATTCGCCTTAATTTCGCAGGCCTACCGGATTCTCAGCGATTCGCAGGAACGAGAACGTTACGACCTGCGTTTTGAGAAGCGAGGCGCGGATTCTGTCTTTGGGACGTCGAATCCGCATGCTTATCGAATGCGGAAATTTGCGATGCAGGCAAAGTGGGACCGCGCGGTGGATATGTGCCTCGAGGCCGAGCGCCGGGAGACATTCGAACGCACGCAAGCGGTATTTACGACAGTCAGCCTTTTCCTCTCGACGTTTATTGTTGCGGTCTTTAAGCCAAGTCTGTGGAAGAGCTTTGATGGTTATGCGGGTCGAGCGATTCTTCTGACTCTGTTTCTGATTGGCGTTTGGCACCTGGCAACGCGGCTTCGAAATTATTTTGATCTTTATACATACCAACCGAAACGACTTTTGGAGTCGATTATAAAAGACGCCGATGAAGAGACTAAGCCATTTACGCGTTCGACCGCCTGGGCTTTTCTGGTATTGGGTTCGGCATTGTGCTTGATAGCAGGGCTTTATCTGGGCGTTTATACCCATTACATGATCGAGGATCTGGCGGTATTTTCCGATCCCAGGGCACATTTTGACTTATTCTTTTACCCTCCGATAGCGGTCCTGATCGTCGACACAATGCACTCTGTGGCAAACAAGATTGATTAATGACGGAAAATAGTACTCGAATAGGGGTTCTTTCAGATACTCATGGACGGCTGGACGAGGCTGTGCTCGAAAAATTTCAGGGGGTCTACCGAATCATTCATGCCGGCGATGTCGGGGATGAGAAGATATTGTGGGACCTGGAAGCAATCGCGCCGGTTATTGCTGTAAAGGGGAATAACGATAGCGAGCTGCTGATGGCGCCAAAAGAGAGGCTTGCGGTGATTGGGGATGTCAACTTGTTTGTCGTCCACGAGTTTGCAAAAGCGGAGGATCTGACCGGTTTACAACAGAAGCTGATTGAGGAGCGGATGCTGGACGTTGTGATCTTTGGTCATAGCCACAAGCCATACCAGGGCAAGTGGCGGGGTACGCTGTTATTCAATCCGGGAAGTGCAGGCCCAAAGAGATTCAACTTGCCACGTTCGATCGGGTTTTTAGAAATCGAGGCGGGTGAGGTGCGAGCGGAAGTGATCGAGTTGAACGCGGAACCGCGTTGGGTTTAGAGCATCGGTGAAGCGGGAAATCCAGAAGAGTCGGTTAAAGAAAAATCGGGAAAGAAAAGCAGGCGCCATAGGCGTTTCCGTTTTGTGGTCTCTTGCCGCGGTTCCGATCCTTGTAGTATATTCGGGGTCGATCCGGTTTTTTTCCGGCGTCAAGGGGGCCATTGACAGAAATGGTTTGAAAATGGCAGTTCATTTTTGATTAATGAATAGTTACTTATTAGTGGCTGAAAAATTAATTTACATCACAATTCAAAGCTTTATCCGCCGACGGCCTTCCGAACGTCGCACCAAGAGTCTTGAGTGAAGACTCGCGTCAAAAATGGCTGTCGCCCCTTTCAAGATAAGGAGCAAGGTGATGGCCAAAAGAAATACAGAAAGACAACGTCTCGCGCTGAAACTTGATTCTCTGAACGATTCGGAGGTCGGTGAAGTGTTGGATTATATCTCCATCATGGAAACGATGAACCGGCCGTCGAAGGCCACCGGGCTTTGGGAAGACGATCTCGTGTCATTACTTTCAGAAGCTACCGAAAACAAACGCGCTCGCCAGGCATTCGAATGGGAAGCGGTTCGGAGAAGAGCTGAACGCCGTGCCATTCAATGGCAGAGGCGAGTCTAAGCTGGATGAAACTTTCCTACGGGATTGCAAAAGTTGGTAGCACGAGAATTCCGCGTTTTATCTTCGCGGCTGGCGTGGCCTGTCTATGCATGTGTTTTTGTGCAATTGGCAATGGACAGGCAGGGGACAGTACTGCGTCGATCTCTCCACTCCAGAAGGAGTTGGAGATACAGCGTTCTCGACTGAAGTCGGATGATAGAGAAGTGCGTCGTGACGCGGTGCTTGTCTTAGGCCGGATGAAAAAGGTCGAGAGTTCGCGTCTGGCTGTGACTGCGCTGAATGATGTCGATGCGAGTGTCAGGGCCAGCGCTACGCATGCGATTCTTTCCCTCCCAGCGGACGAAGCGGCAAGAGCCCTAATACCATTGCTTGGGGATAAGAGCGAATTCGTAAGGCAGGAGACTGCTTACGCACTCGGCCGAACCCGGAGCAAAGAGGCTACGGCTGCATTAGTCGATAGTCTGAAATTCGATAAGGTCGCTGGAGTTCGCGCGGCAGCGGCATTGTCATTGGGCCTGATTGGAGATCGGTCCGCAACTGATGCTCTTCTCACTGTTGTAAGCGGAAAATCCCAAAGCGATGGGAAGAGAAATCGAAAAGCCGAACAGAACGATTTTGTATTGCGGTCAAGTGTGCGATCACTCGGGATGATTCGTGATCCTAAAGCTGTTTCAGAGTTGGAAACGATCCTGGGCAATCAAATGGCTGCGGGCGATGTTCGGCGCGAAGCTGCAATTGCGCTGGGGGAGATAATGGATAAGAGCGCATTGCAATCATTGACGGCGGTTCTGACAACGGCTGACCCATATCTTGCCAAAGCTGCGCGGGACGCGATAAAGCGGATTGAAAAGCAGTAAGGAAGTTGGAACAAACAGAAAAGGCAGCCTGCCAAGGCTGCCTTTTCTGTTTGTCTTTATGAGTACTAGTTTTATTTCTGTAAGAGTACTAGTTAATTATCGCCTATTGAGACTCGGAATCCCCGCGGCTGTGGCCCTTTTTAGCTGCTTTTGTTTGAGGGATCGGCATTGCCGCACTGTCAGACTTGGTATTTGTTTCCTCTTCGACGGGGGAATCTTCAACCGAATCGTGTATTAGCGCTCCACCGGAGCGTTTGGAAAACCTTAATTTTCCGGCGTTGTTCATGTCAACATAAACAAGATCTCCGAGTCCGACCTGATCCGTTGCCACCAGGTTTGATAACGGGTACACCAGAAAACGTTCGATTGCTCGCTTTAAGTGACGAGCACCGTACTTCAGGTCGATACCTTCCTGGAGCAACATGTCTTTTGCAGCGTCTGAACACTGAAAAACGAACTTGGATCCAGCCGAAGCCATAATCCGCTCCTGAACAGCCTGGAGTTCCAATTCAAGAATCTTCCGAAGGTGATGTTCTTTCAGCGACCGAAAAACCACGACCTTATCAATTCGATTCATGAATTCCGGCGAAAACTTACGGCGCGCCGCTTCAACGGCGGTACGGTAAATCTTCTGATCAACGTCGGAGTCGTTGGGATTCTTCGTACCCTTGCCAGGAGCAAAGCCGATTCCGCCAGAGATCAATTCGGACATTTCCCTGGCGCCCAGGTTCGACGTCATGATCACCATTGTCTTGGAAAAGTCAACGCGCCGGTTATCACCAAGCGTCAGTGTGGCCTTATCAAGAATGCCAAGAAGTAATTGCCAAAGTGCGTCAGACGCCTTTTCAATCTCATCAAACAAAACGAGTGACAGCTTGTTGTCTTCAGAACTGAAGCGGTCAAGGTTTTCCTGAGTCAACATCGGCGACGTTTCGCGATGGCCAAGGTATCCTGGAGGGGAACCAATCAGCTTTGCGATCTCGTGCGAATGCTGAAACTCGGCACAGTCGATTTTGACGACGGCGTGCGGGTCACCGAACAGGACCTCGGCCGCAGCTTCGATTACTCTGGTCTTTCCGGATCCTGTCGGTCCCAGGAAGAGCATCGTGCCAACCGGCCTGGATGGGGCGTTCATTCCCGCAAGAAATATTTGATAAAGTCCGCTCACACGTCGAACGGCTCGTTCCTGTCCGACGATCCGATTTGAGAGCTTCTCTTCGAATTCCTGAGCACGCGGACTCTTTAAATCCGGGTCAAGAACTACGGTTTCGAATAATTGTTCAATTTTTTCCATCTTTGCAACCATTGCCGTCCTCCCATGGCGACCAGCCCTTAAAATGCAGTACAACGATCTGAAATGAGCGTTGCAAGCATCCTCTGAACCCCAAAAACCGGTCAAAAAGCTGGGCTTTCTGCTGCGACAACCCATTTTGTCGCCCTCACCAATCCCTCACCATGCAAAGATCGGGCCGTACTATTTTTGATGCACTTTTTGTAAATGCAGTTTACTTCGAATCTTGACGTGAAGGAGCGTAAAGCTCCAAGTTAAGACGCAATATATACGATTATTGGTTTTAGCGAAACTCCAAAAGTGCACTTTGAGACGATTTTTTCACAAAAAAGTGTTACTTGATGGAAATTCTTTAGGTTGACGACAAATTGACAGGATGTGTCATAAACTTCCTGCCAGAACTTGTCTTGTAAAGAAAACGGCGGAAAGAAAGTCATTGAGTTCCACGTTTTGAGTGTGCCCTCTCGCCGAAAACGGGTGGAATTAAGAGTTTTTGGTGTTTGGAATAAAGAAAAAGGCACGGCGAGGCCCAAAGTTTGGCCCGGCCGTGCCCAACATTGTTGGGTTTGAATCCACGTTATCAATCGTAATACTCAAGCCCGAGGTGGGTAATAAGGTCTTCACCACGAAGGTGTCGAAGAGTGTTTTTCAGTTTCATCAACTGTATAAAAACATCGTGTTCCGGGTATAGGCCCGGGGCTGTTTGCGGCGATTTGAAGTAAAACGACAGCCATTCCTGTACGCCCTTCATTCCAACGCGTTGAGCGAGATCCATGAAGAGAGCAAGGTCAAGGACAATCGGTGCGGCAAGAATGGAATCCCGGCAAAGGAAATCTATCTTAATCTGCATCTTGTAGCCCAACCATCCAAAAATATCTATGTTGTCCCAACCCTCTTTATTGTCGCCACGAGGAGGATAGTAGTTGATGCGAACGACGTGAGAGAAGTCTTTGTACAACTCGGGGTAAACATCAGGCTGGAGAATGTGTTCGAGTACAGAGAGTTTGCTTTCCTCTTTGGTCTTGAAGCTCTCGGGATCGTCCAGTACCTCGCCATCGCGATTACCCAGGATGTTCGTTGAATACCAGCCATGCAATCCAAGCATACGAGCTTTAAGACCCGGGGCGAGAATTGTCTTCATCAGGGTTTGACCAGTTTTAAAGTCTTTTCCGCCGATCGGTACATTGTGCTCGTTGGCTAACTGCAGGATCGCCGGGAGGTCAACCGTCAAATTAGGAGCGCCGTTTGCGAACGGCACGCCTGATTTGATGGCTGCATACGCGTAAATCATCGATGGCGCGATCGCTTTGTGATTATCACGCATCGCCTGTTCAAACGACTTAATCGTTTTGTGGACTGGATGAAGTTTTAAGAACACTTCGGTGGACGCTGCCCAAACCATGACCAGACGCGCGCATCTATTCTTTCGTTTAAATTCGGCGATATCGGCAATCAGCTGTTCGGCAAGCTCAAATTTGTTCTTTCCTTCTTTAACGTTGTCGCCGCTAAGCCGTTTTACGTATGACTGATCGAAGACTGCGCTCATGGGTTTTATTTTCTGGAGCGCCGGTTTGATCTGGGTAAGCAAGTCCTTTTCAAGCACTCCGGCATGCATGGCAGCTTCGTATGCTGAGTCAGGGAAAATATCCCATGCGCCAAAGACCAGATCGTCGAGCCCTGCCAGGGGCACAAATTCCTTGATTAACGGCACACGATTTTCGGTGCGTTTGCCGAGTCGAATTGCGCCCATTTGGGTCAAACTGCCGACAGGTTGGGCAAGGCCCTTTCGAATGGCCTCGACACCTGCAATAAATGTCGTGCTGACAGCTCCCAGACCAACCAGCAGTACTCCCAGTTTTCCTTTTGCGGGTGCGATTTCCGCACCTTTATCTATCGCCATAAGCTCTCCTTCAGAGTTAAAACGCCATGGTACCTGTTAAAAAGAATCGACTCTTAGTGAATCTTGCGCAAAATCATCGATTAGTTGCGGATTGAGAGCCGCGGCGGGTAACAGGTAACGGGAATGAGAACAGTCAGACAAGTGCTTTACGAAATGCGGTCGGTGAGAGGCCAGTGGCATCGCGAAAGGCTTTGGTGAAATGGCTGGAGCTGGTGTAGCCGACGCGAGTTGCGATTTCCGTTACGGAGAGATCGGATTCGGAGAGCAAAACCTGGGCGCGCGAAGCTCGAAGACCGGCAAGATAGGCATGCGGACTTGTTCCCATGACCTTTTTGAACAGGCGCGAAAAATGGAAAGCGGAAAGGTAAGCTGCCGCGGCCAGCTCGCTTAAAGGCAGATCCCGGTCAAGGTGGGCCTCCATCAACTCGACCGCGCGGCGAACGCGTCGATCAACAATGCCGACGCGTGAGAGTTCGAGCTGGTCCGACATTCGAATAACTGAGTAGTTTCGGACCAGATATATCGTCAGTTGTTCGATAAGAGCTCCTATTAACGCCTCTTTCCCCGCGTGTTCAAACGAAATCTCATCCGCCAGGTCGCGCATGATCCTCTCGACCCGAGGGTTGCCGCAATCCTGTTCAATCCGAAAGCTTACAATTTTCCCGGAACCAAGCAGCCGGATCCGAACAGCGGCATCGATCAGATACGAGGGGCTGATCGAGATTTTTAAACCGGTACCGTGTTTACCGCCGATGGAGGCAGATCGGTTCGGGTCGAATAGCAGGAGGCATCCGGGTCCAAGGAGCGAATTCCTTTCGTTAAAACGCGCCTGGACATTGCCCTCAAGCAAATAGAAAAGTGTGTAATCAGAATGTGGAGTTATTTTCCACTCGGGGGCAGTGGCGCTATGGAGCCGAATGTTGAATTGGCTTGAAACGTAGATACGATCCATGGAAACCTGAGGTTAGATGTTAGATGCTGGATGTTGGTAACAAAAACTTTTTCCGGTACGCCCCATAATCTACAGAGCATTGCGTGATTCAACTAGTTTTGCCGGGTTATTGGTTATCAAGGCAACGATTCCAAGGTCGAGCGCGCGCTGGATCCAGCGCGGTTTATCGACGGTCCAGACTATGGTTTCAAGGCCCTCGTTCAATGCTCTTTGCACTCTTGATGCGGTAACGAGTGAATGATGTAGGGCGACCTGATTGGCCTTTGATTCGAGGGCTAATGAAACGATGCGTTTTGCAGACAATATATCGAGAGAGAGTTGCGGCTCGAAGAGAGCAGCGGTTTTGATCGAGTTATCAAGTTGCTTGATGCGCAGGATAGCTTCCAGATCGAAACACTCCACAATGACGTTATCGCGAATGGAGAATTCGTCTATCAAGTCGACCACGGCGGAGACCAGGGGAGTGATTTCCCCCACTGAGCACTTTAATTCCACGTATAGCAGAGCACGAGATTGTCGAAAAAGCTCGAAGACGGTCCGCAAAGTTGGCAATTGCGCTGTTGCGTTTTCAGGCGCGGCCAACGCAGGGAATTTAAGATTGAACCATGTACCGACATCAACTTGTGCCAGTTGATCCGATGACAATTCAGATATTCGCTCAGTGCGGCCAGCAGTTCGTTTCAGATCTGCATCGTGAATAATAACCGGTACCCCATCTCGTGCCAGTCTGACATCGAATTCCACTCCGTCTGCGCCAGAGTATAAAGCACGTTCAAATGCGGGAATCGTGTTTTCGGGTTTGAAGGCAGAGGCTCCGCGATGGCCGATAATAAGCGGATGTTGCATAACGCAAAGAATCGACTCAAAAACACTTAACTTCGATAAACACTGAAATCCAGTTCCTGAAAAATCGTATCTCTATTTTCAATTTCTTCGAGTTTTTCAAGGTCGATCGAACCGGATTCAATACCATCGGCCAGATGGTTGAAACGTCGAATATGAGATCTAAAGCGCCGCGCAGCATACTCGACAGTGGTTCCCTGAAATATCTGAAACGCCCAATCGCTCGATTCAGCAAGGAGCAGTTCTCGCGCCGCCTGATTCAAAGCCCTGTGCGTCAACGGATCAGGAGACGTGAAGCGGTTTGCCAGATCAGTCATACGCTCTTCCGCGGCCTGCTGATGTGGGTACATCCATGCATTAAGTTCGTTGAGCCAAACCTTGAAATACCCGTCTTCGCCCCACGACGATTCGGAAGGTATCTGAGACTGGATGGGAATATCCAGATCGAGAAAATCACCGGGCGAAATTGCAACGACCTCATCCTGGTCCCAGTGCAGTTTACGAAAAACGAAATCGAGGAACTGGGGGCCTTCGTACCACCAGTGGCCGTATAACTCTGCATCGTATGGCGAAACCACAAGCGGCGGCCTGCCAAACAATGCGTTTAAGCTTCGGGCCTGTTCGATTCGTTTATATACGAAATCGCCGGCATCATCGGCAGCGCGTTCACGCGCTGCATTAGGGTTGTAAGGGAGTTTTTCATTCTGCGGAACGTCGCGGCCCGTAATACGAAAATACTTTATTCCCAGATGTCTGCGTTCGCCATTCCCATGTAAATGCGGCAAAAGATACTCCAGCGGAGCATCCCACCCAATGTCGCGGTAAAATTCACGATAGTTTGGGTGGCCAGGATATCCGACGATAGAACTCCATACTTGCTGGCTGGTCTCAAGGTCACGGGCGAAGACGGCAACACCATTTGGACAGCGAACGGCTGAGTAAACACCATACCGGGGCCTTGGGTCACCGTAAAGAATTCCATGCGCATCGGAGATGAAATATCCGATTCCATTTTCCGCAAGAAAAGATTCGACTCCCGGCTCGTAAGCGCACTCGGGAAGCCAAATCCCCCTGGGTTGGCGGCCGAAGTGCTTCCAGTAGTTGGCGACAGCAACGCGAATTTGCGCACGTTTGGCTTCCGAGGTGGAAATGAGCGGAAGGAAGCCATGAGTGGCTCCGCAAGTAATAATCTCGAGCACACCTTCGTCCTGGAGACTTCGAAACGCACTCACCAGATTCCGATTGTAGCGATGTTCCCAAAGTTCCCGAGCCGAACTAAGGCTTTCGAGATACATATTTGCAACGGGAGCAAATTCGTGGGCCTCGCGCCGGGTGCGATCAACTTCTTTTTCAGCCAGAGCAATAAGCTTTTCGAGATGCTGTGTATATCGTTCCTGGAGGAGCGGATCCACCAGCATTTCGCAAAGAGGAGGCGATACATTCATCGCGAGGCGAGGAGCAGCACCCGCTTCATGCAGGTTTTGAAGGATAAAGATAAGTGGGAGGTAAACTTCGGTGATTGCTTCGTAAAGCCAATCCTCTTCCAAAAACTCCGGGTACTCAGGGTGGCGCACGAACGGAAGGTGCGCATGTAGGACGAGGCTGAAGTATCCTGTTGGCACAGAAGTTATGTTTCTTTTCCGGCTCGGGATGTCAGAGCTTTAAACTGCCCACTGTCATACTGGGCATCCACATACGAATCGGTGGAGACGGAAGATTTACTTCGCTCGCTCCGACAACCGCGTGAACTGCTCCCTTTGGTTGCACGTGATGCGGAACGGCGGAAGTCTCGATACGAAGCAAAGAGCGGAGCAGAGCAAGAATATGTTCCTGGCTCAAATCGGCTCTTTGACTTAACAGCGTCAGCAGCCACTCCCGAAGGGAATCGGAAAGCTCGTCAAGGACGAGTCGAATATCTTCACCCATTGCCATTGCCGCGAGAATGCCGCGCAGTTCAGCCTGTTCACCGCTGGTCAAATCAGGCACATCCACGTTTCCGAGCTGGGAAGCCAGGAGTCTCGTCGATCTAAATTTCGTTGCCTCGTCTGCTGCTTCGAGGGAAACTTCCAGAGCATCCGCGAGAAAGCCGGCCTGTTCCAAAATGCGCGCAAACTCGTCGGAAGAAGTACTGAATTCCGGTGAACCGTCCCTGCGAGGCGAAACGCTGCCACGGGGTGTGCGGACCTCATTTGAGGAAAGCAGACGAAGAAACATGCCACCCTGTGCAAAAAAGCCGACCTCAGCGCGATAGGTCCGATCCGGTAAGCAGGCGAACCAATAGTTCCGCGAAAACGGAGCTTCGTGAATACTCGCGGTGTTGGAATTGACATCGACAAGTCGGACTATCAGTGAATAGTCTGCGGATCGCGAGCCCAAACTCAAACGCAGGGACTCGAACGGATCACGGGAAAATTCCCAGTATGCAAAGATTCGTCGCGGGGATTGAACAAGCAAACGAATCCGATCCTGAAAATAATCGTTAGGAAGCGGCTGATCAACGCCGAGCGCTTCAAGTTTGTCGACCACCTCGGAACTGGTAGCGGTTTTAGCGCTTGAGAGTCCGGAACTGCCGATAGCCAGAAACGGCATAGTTTTCACCCTTTGAGGGAGGCGCGAAACAGCAAACGCCGACCTTGTTTCATCGAAAAGCGGAGAGAAGTACAGCGGACAAGTATTACGGGATAGGAGATAGTCTGTCAACCAACTCAAAGGAGATGGCGCCGGCTGAAGCAAAGAATCAGAGGAACCGGGAGGTTTTTGCCGGCAGGTCTTTGGTAATGCTCTACGATTCGGAACTGCTCGTCCAACTCGTCATTGATTTTCGATTTTTGGCGGGTTGTCAGGGGAAGAACGACTCTTAAGTTTAATATCAACACTTCCAAGGTCGTTCTTTATATGGGCTCTAACGGGCACATGGCGTTTATCATCAGTGAACCAGATCGAGATGGCGCCTTTGCCTCGTATGAGTCCGCTCTCACCGAACAGCCCGGGTTCAACTCTGACGGTTTGAACATTGCCGACAACCGTTTTCATCCGTTTTCTTTCGAAAACTCGAACCGGCACGTTTACCAGTCGACCAGCCTCTGCCACTTTAACCTCAAATGTGTAGCCGGGTTGCAAATCCTGTGTACGAATATAATAAATTGCAGACGCAAGGTTCTGAACCGAGCCTGGCACGGGAATGGTGACTACACGCGGACTGGCCTGGGGATCGTTGGGGTTCCGTTCGGTCCATGTCAACGTCTTCTTTTCGGGGTCGACAACGGTCTCGCTGGCGCGTTTCCTTTTACCCTGTTCGTCAAGCCTGTTGTCAGCAAGGAGGGAATTGGAGAATGCATCCACTTTTGTCTCAAGAAGTTGGCGAAAACTGACGCCAAAAAGTTTAAGAAGCAGCCCTTTTGAAACGACCTCGGATTTATAGCTGATGATTGCCGGCGATTCGGCATCTCCGCCTTTTACCTCCGCAACGAAACGCAACTCCGCGATGTCTACTCCACGCAGCAGCGCTTTGGAAAACTCGCCTTCGTAAGCCAATTGCTCGGTTCGGCCAAACGGCGTCGAAGGTTCTCTAAGGTCAACGCCTCGCTCGAAAAGGGGCGAGGCCGCCGTAACAACCGTAAACAAAAGTACGAAAACTAAGAAGAGACGAATAATCCCCGGCATAGAATTGCTATCTGAAAAATGAAATCAGAGCGAGCAGGCACCAGGCCAAAACGAGTCCTGCGGCAGCCTGATATTCACGGTATCGAAAATACAGGCTTGGATCGAACTTAGTACCTTCGGTTTTCTGGTCCTTATAACGTTTCAGACGAGGGAAAAAAAGCGGAACGTCATTGGCATATCGTGTGTAATCCTCGCCAAACAGCTGGACCATTGTCGAGGCTTCGACGCGCATCACCGGTAAATAGATGCCAAGAAACAGAGCGGCAAAAAGCAGACCCAGCCACGGACGTCCGGACGAAATGGTAAAGCCAAGTCCCAGAATGAAACTTCCAAGATAAAGCGGGTTGCGGGTATAGGCGTAAGGACCACTGGTTGCCAGCGCATCGTTCTTTCGAATGTGGCCGGCCGACCATGCTCTGACGGCGAGACCTATAATCGCAATACCGCCGCCGATAAAAAGCGCGACCAGCCTGGGACGCGCAAAATAGAAAAAAACGGCGCCACAAGCAAATCCAAGGGGCACCCTCCAACGCTGTACCCACGTTCCACCTCTACGTGCCAAATGAAATCAGAGCTCCTTTGCGTTTTTCAGTTTTCGAGAGCCGGTCCCCAACGGCGGCGGCAACCTTGTCCACACCGATTTCCATGCAAATCCAGTTTGAACAGGTTCTGCGGTGACAGTTCTCGCGACAACCAATGTCTTCACGTTCAACACAGATATCGGCCGTCCTGGGGCTACCATTGCGCCACCACTCGGTGGGGCCAAAGAGACCGACGACCGGAGTGCCTGCAGCGACCGCAAGATGGGTGGGACCTGTGTCGCCACCAACGTAAACGTCCGCGCGGCGAGCAAGAGCGACAAAACCTTTAAGTGAAATTGAAACTGCCCTTGCCTTGCCGGAACGAGAAGCCTTAATCACTCGTGTTGCGAGTTCGAGCTCGCCTGGTCCATAAGTGACAAGTGAACTCATGCGAAGATTCGTCCAAAGCTCGTCGGCCAGAGTTCCGAACCGTTCCGCGGACCAGTTTTTGGTGACCCACCCTCCTCCGGGGTTCAAGATCGCAAACGGGCGACCGGGTTCCCCGATGACCTGGGCCGCCTCGCGGTCGAAAACCGGCCCAATTGCAATCGGGAATTCAAACTCACTAACTGACTGAGGGATTGGAATATTCAGCGCACCTTCGGCGAGAGCAAGGTTTTTTCTAATCACATGGAGACCAGGCGTTACCTTTATCGCATTGTTAATGAGAATTCTGGAAGCAGGTTCGCGCAGGTGGTTCCGAGAAAATCCAAAGACTTGTTTTGCACCGGAAATGCGGGCCAGGCTGGCAGATTTCAAAAGGCCCTGAAAATCAATCGCGACATCGAAGGAAGAGGCGCGTAACCGACGAAACTGCTCGCGCGGTGCCAGCAGCGTCTCCCCAGACGTCGGCCAGCGCCTCAAAGCCTTCGTGTCGACTTCGATGAGACGATCCAGAAAGTGGTTGTCTTGCAGAATGGCCGAAGACCGTTTTTCGACTGCCCACGAAATCTCCGCCGTCGGAAGAGCATGTCGGATCGCCGCAAGCGCCGGCAAAGTGTGGACGATATCGCCGATACTGCTTAACTTGACGATAAGGATTCGCATAACCTGCTAACTAATCGACTGACGCTAACTTTTCTTATCATTCGCTGGCAAGCCGTTTTACCATCTCGGTAGTCGAATGGTCTTTAGGATCACCAACGATAGCGACCCTGCCGCCGAAAGAGAGTACCACGTCTCGTTCAGGCACACTTTCTTCGGTATAGTCGGTTCCCTTAGCATGAACGTCAGGTCGAATGGCGAGTAAAAGAGCTTCGACGGTCGGTTCCTGAAAAATCGAAACCGCATCGACGCAACGAAGCGCTGCGATGATTTCCGCCCTTTCTCGTTCTCCGACGAAGGGCCTTCCATCGCCTTTCTGGATTTTCACCTGTTCGTCTGAGTTGACACCGACGACAAGGATATCACCTAAATTCCGGGCCGCCTCGAGGTACCTAATGTGACCAACATGAAGGATGTCAAAGCATCCATTGGCAAACACGACCCGTGCGCCGTTTCTTTTCGCGATCGCGACGCGGGCGATAAGGCGATTGCGGTCGAGTATTCTCGAAATTGCCTTGCCCTTATCGCTGTCGTCTTTGGTATACATCCAGCCAATAATAGCTGAACCGCGTAGTGGGGAGAAATGGGGACGCGTACTAATCACGCTCGCCCCAGCGAAGGACTGACGAAAGAATTTCCTGCCGGCTGGTCGAAGCAGTTCCACGTTTCATTACGACAATACCTCCGGCGTGATTGGCAAGACGTGCAGAATCAGCAAAAGAAGCAGCAGAAGCAAGCGCGAGTGTGTAGGTTGCAATAACCGTGTCGCCGGCGCCGGTTACATCAACGGGCTCGCGGGCGCCAACGGAGGGAATCTCAAGTGGAGGGGCGCCTTCTTCAAGCAGCAACATCCCGTGGCTTCCGCGCGTAATGAGCAGCGATTTGTAATCCAGTTCCCGGCGCAACACCTCGCCGGCTTCTGCGAGTACCTGCGGAGAATCGAAATCGTGACCGAGCAGCTGTTCAACCTCTTCTTCATTCGGTGTGGCCGAAGTGAACGACTTGAGCTCGGCAAGTCGGCGTCGAGAATCTACGATCACCGGTATACCGCGTTCGGTTGCAATGCTGCGGATAGTGTCTGCGACGCGGCCGTCCACGACGCCATAGTTATAATCGGAGATGATTACAGCATCGGCCGACCTGACCTGTTCGGCGACCCTGGCGACTAATTCTTCGCGAACCCAATCGTCACTCAGCGGTTCACTCTCGTAATCGACGCGTAAAACCTGTTGACGGGTCGAGTGCATTTGACCCGCGAGGACTCTGACTTTAGTGGTCGTACGGAACGTTGGGTGCCTGATGACATTCGTGCAATCAACCTCGGATCGCGAAAGACTCTGAACAAGGGCTTCTCCCGCTTCGTCGTTTCCGACAACACCAACAAGTACCGGTTGCGAGTCCAAAGCAGCGATGTTGACTGCACAGTTGGCAGCCCCGCCGGGTGTCGTTTCAGTTTTTTCATAGCGAAGAATCAGAACCGGAGCCTCTCGCGAGACGCGGGAAATGCCGCCGTAAAGAAACTGATCGGCGACAAGGTCGCCGACAACGAGAATCCTGTGTTGGGGAAAGCGGCGAACGATCGACGTTAAACGGTCCTGTTCGGCTGATCTGTCCTGGGTCAAGAAATTAAGCCTCTGATGAATTAATGATGTTCTGGACTGCTTCCAGCAAATTTGCAGCAACAAGGTCGGGCTGGGTCTCCCAGGCAGAGCGCTGGAATTCCCATTCGCCGAGCCCGTATCCGCTTAGGACGAAACATGCTTTTACCCCAGCATTCCGCGCCAGTTGAATGTCGCTATAGCGATCGCCAATCATCCAGCTATTTGCAAGGTCGATGTCAAATTCGTGTGCAGCGCGATGTATCAATCCCGGCTTTGGCTTACGACAGTCGCAATCATTCCTAAAGGGAGGTTGTCCCACGGAAGGATGATGCGCGCAGTAATAGATGCGATCCAAATGCGCACCGCCCGCAGCAAGTTCATCGGAAAGAATCGCATGAACTTGTCCAATCACGTCCTCGGAAAAATAGCCTCGTGCCACACCTGCCTGATTGGTAACAAGAAAGGCCAACCATCCTGCCCGGTTCAGTTCTGACACAGCCTGGGCTGACCAGGGGAAAACTTTGTATCGAGAAGGGTGGTTAACGTAGCCCACCTCTTCCGAGATCGTGCCGTCGCGGTCCATAAAGACCGCTTTGCGACTCATGAATAGACCTCTTTCGAGGAAGTTCTTAGATGCCGGATTTCAGATGTTTGAAGAGTCATGCGCTTGTTCTTATGGTACCCACATTTCCCAGCAATCGCGGTTATGGTGCGAAAATAGCTTAGCGTAATCAAATTCGTAGGACTCACTTGCGATTCATAATTTCCAGAACCTTCTCGTAAATCGCAACAGGGTCGATGGCCGTCATGCACCGATGGTCAATCGGGCAATCCCGGAGCATGCAAGGCGCACAGTCGGGCGGATCTCGCACAACCACAGCAAGGTCTGAAAAAGGCCGCGTAGTCGCCGGATCAGTTGGACCGAATATAACGACCGTCGGACGATCGAGTGCTGCTGCAATGTGCGCGGGCCCGGTGTCGTTTGTAACTACGGCATCTGAAACGCCAAGCACCGCGACAGCATCAGCGAGAGAGGTCTTTCCTGTCAACATGACACTGGGTTCAGTCATTAATGCGGCAACTTCCTGCGAGACATCGAGCTCGTCAGGTGCGCCAATTAAAAGGATATTAGCGCTCAGCCTCTGAGAAAGAAGATCCCCAAGTTTTGCATATCGGGCCGCGGGCCAGCGTTTTGCTCGACTATTGGTCGAACCAGGCACAAGCGCTATGTTGGGAACGCCTGAGGCAGCACCCTCTTTCAAGAGAGTCTGTCGCGCCGTTTCAAGTCGATCCATAGCAAGGTTTAGTGAAATACTGGGCTGGTGGTCAGGAACGGAGGTTGTTCCGGAAAGTTTCTGTTCCAGTTCGGCTGCGATATTCAGGTAATAGAAAACCTCATGCCGGTTCTTTCTCCAGATTGGAACGGTTAACGGCGAAGTTAAAAGAAATCCACGCCCATCAGTGGCGTAACCGATCCTGTGAGGAACGCCCGCAAGGCGTGCGATCAGGGCTGCCTGAAACGCGTTCTGGAACAAAATTGCGAGCTCGAATCGCTTTGAACGCCACTCGGATACCTGTCGCGAAATGCTGACCGCACGGTTACCGGGAGTGTCGACCGACATAATCTCGTCAACGAAATCTGCGCCGGCAAATATACCCTGTGACCACGATCGGGTTGCGAGCGTGATTTTTGCGTTTGGAAGAATGCGGCGGATTTCGCGTAACGCAGGGATGGTCATGATGGCGTCACCAACCCAATTCGTCCCCCGTACTATTACGCGTTCAATGTTTTCGGGCTTTAGACGGGTGCGGTTCACAAAAGACTCTTTAGCCCTTCCTCGTTGTCAATCTGTGGTTTCCAGGCGAGTTCGCGAGTGATCCGTGTGAGATCGGAGATGTAATTTCTGGGCTGTGGCATCGGAAGGGGATCGGCGTCGTCGATGATTGGCTGTTTTTCGATGGTCCGGCCCACTGTTTCGACAATGTCGCGTAAACTGGCGGAATTGGCACGACCCCCGCCGATGTTATATAACGCGTGGACCTGCGATGAATCGATAAATGCCTTGCAGGCTCTGGAAAAATCATCAACGTGAAGCAGGTCCCGAACGGGCTCGCCAAGCCCCGGAAGCCGCAGGGGCCATGCACGCTTTACGGATTCGACGTAATGATTTACAAACCCGGGTTCGTTGTGATCCGACGGTCTTGCATAAACCGTTGACATACGGAATATACAAGATCTTATGTTCCTGCTATTTGCATAATATTCGACATAGCGTTCACCGATCAGCTTTGACCATTCGAGCGGAGACTGGTGTTCGTATTCGGTGGAGCAGGTTTCGGGTACTTCGTCCCAGTCATCGGCATGCGCTCCGTAAACATCCCTGGTCGACGCATATATCAGGACGGAGCCAGCACTCATATGCCGGACGACATTTGCGGTACCTTGTGCGTTGGTTTGAAAAGTGGATTCGGCTGCTACGTCGCTCTTGTCCAAATATGCGGCCATGTGGATTACGACGTCATAATCAGCAAGTATACGAGCATCCAGCGGGTTCAGAACGTCAAGATTGGAGCGGCGGGAAAAATCGTCGGCGTTGAAAAACGCACGCACGTGCGAGCCGAGATATCCGCTGCCACCGGTAACGATTATTTTCATAGTAGGGGTCAAAGTTCCGGGACTTGTCCAGACGCACGAATTCGAAGGTGGTCCAGATCCTCGTCGCTTCCTATTGCAAAGATGATGTCTCCGGGTTCAAAGACAAAGTCACCTGTTGGATTAAAGACCGCTTCACCGTTTGGCCGTTGAATACTGACAACCACGACATTCAGACCAGTCTTAAGGTGGGTGACGCTCAACTTTTGTCCAGCCAGGTCCGAAGAGTCGTCTATTACCACATGGCGGGCCTGCAGATCGAGTTCACCTGTAGAAACAGAGTCGAGCAGGTCGTCAATTGCCGGAT
>WNFR01002189.1_pt1 | contig 20419 bp, 16 predicted proteins | sample 5400221 | NCBI WGS metagenome assembly WNFR01 (sample SAMN13153357, study PRJNA577476) | soil metagenome | isolation source: 40 cm soil under Madrone tree | place: USA:California | collected 2016-06-14 | reverse complement strand
TCCCAACGAGATCACTCTCGCAGGTCCGGTTCGCGTTCGCTGCCTTGGCCGCGTACAGCGCACGGAATCCCGCGATGAAACGTCTGTCGGAGTGGTAGCCGCCATCGAACGCTACGAATTTCTGCGCGGCGACGAAGAAAAGTAGTCGGTTTCTCTAATCGATTTGGCGGTTTTACATTGCCGCCACAGTTTTCTTGCTCGCTCACTGCGGAGGCGGGCAGGATAAAGCCGGGGTGCCTTGGCCCCTCAGCGAAGCGCCCCGGCATTTTCTTCTAGTTTCCAATCGTCTCCACCCGCACATTTCCTGTCTCAAACCTCCTTCCATCCTCACGATCCCGACTGACGATGTTACATTTGCGCCGCCTGACCTTTAGGGCAGGAGACATTTCCCAACCAGTCGGCGATTATGAGCACTGCATCGAAAGTTGTGCCGGTCTGCCAAACCGGCTCCAAAAAGATAGGGGAAAGCTTATGCCGGAAGTGCCGGCGCAAGAATTATTGTCGCTTGCAAAAAACTCAACCGGAAACCAAACCGAACGGATGGCCACACCGGAAGAGCTGTATGCGCTCAAACGTATTGCAGAAGTTGAGAGCGCTCTGGCGGAGCTTGCCAAAGCGGAGGATTCGTCTCGAGAAGCCAGCACTGTAGCAACGGAGATTCCCGAATACGTTGCGTTGCCTGAGCTGGAACATTCTGCGAGCGCAATCACTGAGGCTGTCGCCGCGATTCCCGCCAGCGCCGATACCAAAAGTCCGTCCGTAAACAAATCGTCCGGCAAACTGGATCTGCGCGAAGGAGAACTGGCAACAGCCGAACCTGAAGAAGCCAAGCTTGCATCCGAAGCGATTGTGAATCCAGATACCACGACCATCCCTGCCGCAGAGAACTCTGGAGGCATGGTTGGCAGTTGGATACTGGAATTCGCTGCGATTCTTGATCAGCATCGCATCTGGGTGGAATCGGGCGGCGAAGCCGGTACCAAGGCGGATTTGTGCGGAGCGAATCTCGAGAATGCCGACCTCACCGGCGTAAATCTGCAGGGCGCGTTTTTGCAGCGCGCCAATCTGCGCGGCGCCGATCTCTCCATGGCCAATCTGCGCCACGCCTCGCTGGTGCAGGCCGACCTTTGCAATGCAAATCTACTGGGAGCAGAATTGCGCGGCGCAAATCTGATGGGCGCAACCTTATATGGTGCGGAGGGTCTGTGGCTCGGTCGTCTGGGCGGCGCGAATCTGTACGACGCCATGCTGCCGGAAACGATTTCTTCCATTGATGGATCAAAAGCCGTCTGGGAAGCCACGCGCAGCGCACGCTGGTTTTATTTTCTGATGCTGACAATCTGCTCGCTGTTCGTCCTATGCGTTGCTACCACCGGCGACCCGCGCCTGATTCTGAACGGCCAGACAATTCCCATAGCTCGTCTGGGGAATATTTTGCCCATCAACTCCTTTTATCTGATCGCGCCGATATTTCTCGTTGTCCTCTTCGTTCGATTCCAATTTCTCCTGCTACGCGTTTGGAGCAGCATGGCCGCGTTGCCCGCGGTGTTCCCTGATGGCCAAACGGTCGAGCAAGGCGGTCCATGGTATTTAATGGGACTTGTGCGCCGCCATTTCCGTTGGCTGCGAGAAACCAAGACGCCGGTGTCCTGGCTTGAAAACGCCATCGCAACTTTGCTTGCCTACTGGGCGGTGCCAGCGACGATTGCAGCCCTCTGGATGCGCTATCTCGTGCGCCAGGACATGCGCGGCACTTCCTTGCATGTTGTGTTTTTCGTGCTTAGCGTCAGCGTGGCCACCGGTCTGCCTTCCGTGGTCAGCCGCGTGATTCGCAGCGGCGAAGTTCGCCATACCAGCCCGCGCAGCGTGGCCCGCCTGGCGTTTTTAACTTTGCGAGCGCCGATTGCCTTCGGCTTGGTTTTGTTTCTGCTTTCCTGTGGCGTGATTCTCGGCGTTCCCGCGGATTCAGATGCTTCGCGAAAATATTTCAGCGCCAGCCCCAGAAGATGGGCGGCTGAGGCGTTTCGGCTTGTGGGTTATCGGCCGTATGCGGACTTGATCGAAGCGACGCTGGTTCCGGTGCACGCACACAGCGCAGCCTCGTCCTACGCAAACGCGTCCTCGACCAATGCACCATTGGCGAGCGCGCCGTTGACGAGCGCAAACGATACGCCGGGCGAAGGCTTGGGCGCCAAGCTAAATGAAAACAGTTTGCGTTATGCCAGAGGTTATCGCGCCGTGCTGGGCGGTGCTCGGTTGTGGCGCGCGGATCTCGATGGCGCATATCTGACCGAAGCCGATTTACACAACGCCAATCTGCGCGAGGCGCATTTGCGCGACGCAGTGCTTGACCACGCGCGCGCGGATCACGCCTTGCTCATCTCGGCCGATGGTACCAGCGCCAATCTCACTGGCGCCGATTTGCGCGGAAGCGACATGACCTACGCCGTCTTTGAGAATGCCAGTTTTGCTGGAGCGAAACTTGGCGGTGCGTCGCTCTACGGTGCGAATTTAAAGCATACCAACTGGCTGCGCGCCGATCTCACCCGCAGCGACATGCGCGACACCCTTATGCAGGAAGCGGGATTATCTTTGGCGAATCTTGAATTGACGGATTTCTCGGGAGCCAAACTGGCGGGAGCACAGTTCGGCGGTGCGCAATTTAAAGGAACGATCCTTCTGGGTGCAGACCTGCGCAACACCGACTTGCGCGGCGCCGTGTTCCCCGGCGCAGTTTTGCGCGACGCGCCAATCGACGGCTCTCAGCTTGACGGCGCTGATTTCCGCGGCGCTCTCGGCCTGACCGCCGCGCAGGTTTGCTCTTCCCGCGGCTGGAGCACCGCGCAATTCGATGCCGACGTGCTGCAATCCGTGCAGATTCTCTGCGGCGCGAAGTAGTCGTGAGAATCAGCGCATACTGTTCCAGAATCGCCCGACCACCCTGCTAGCAAGAATGACGCCTTGGATCTCCTGCTTGGTACGTAAAATTGTGCTGCACACGAATGCGTGCAGCACACCAATCTGTGCAGCACGGTAATGTGCGTAGTACTACTTTTCGGGCTAGCATCATCGCTCAAGCAGTAGGCGAACATAACCCTAAAACTCGATCGAGCCGTGCTTCGCGAAGTGCGTATCCTAGCGGCAGAAAAAGATACGTCCATCAGCGCTCTTCTGACCGTGCACTGCAGGAAATCGCGAGAAACCGCGGCGCTTACGAGCGCGCCAAGAATCGCGTTATCGCCAGAATGCGCAAGGGTACGACCTGGGGTTCACGCCCCAGGCCCGTGACCAACTCCATGAACGATAGGTTCTTTGTCGACACAAGCATCCTGGTGTATGCCTACGATCACTCCGCGGGTCCCAAACACGCCATCACAGTCGCTTTGCTGAACGAAGCTTTGCAATCGGGCGCTGCGATCTTCAATACGCCAGTACTTCAGGAGCTAGTGATTTGCCTCACGCCCAAGGTCGCACGCCCGCTGGCGAACAAGGAAATCCGCAAAATTGTTGCGGAACTACTCGACGAGTGGGAAGTCTTCGTAAACAACACTGAATCGGTGTTGCGTTGGCTCGCGATCGAAGAGCGATATAAACTTCGTTTTGGGATGCGTTGATCCTGCATGCGGCGCAAGAGTCCGCCGCGCAGACTCTGTACACCGAAGATCTAAATCATGGACAGATGTACGGCGCCGTGCGGGTGGTCACCGATCAAACTGTGACAACCAGTAGCGGACAAGAACTCAGCTTGTAACAAGCAGTCCATGCTATTGCTCTTCACCAAACAATTTGATATCCGCCGGCCCTTCGCTGAGCGGCGTAACCGTTCGCCCTTGCACCAATTCGCGAATCTGCTCGACGATGTCGGGATTCGCAAGCGTAGTGATGTCCCCGGTATGCATGCGGTTTGAAATCGCGGCCAGCACCCGCCGCATGATCTTTCCCGAACGCGTCTTCGGCATGTCCGGCACCACGTGAATCCTTTTTGGCCGCGCAATTTTGCCGATCATTGTTTCGATTGTCTGCGTAACTTTGTCGATGATCTGCTTATTGGTCTTCAGCCCGGGCTTAATAGAAATATAGACTTCCGGCACGCGCCCTTTAATTTCATCGACCACCGGGACGACCGCGGCCTCCGCGATCTCCGGCACCGTCAAACATGCCGATTCAATTTCCTTGGTGCCAAGTCGATGCCCGGCAACATTGATCACGTCATCCACACGTCCCAGAATGCGGTAATAACCGTCTGCCGAAATCATCGCCCCATCGCCTGCAAAATAGGGCCAATCCCGCCAGTCTGTGCTCTGCGGATTCTTGCAATATTTTGCGTAGTACTGTTTCGTGAATCGCTCCGGGTCGCCCCAAATCGTTTGCATAATTCCCGGCCAAGGGTTGCGGATGCAGATATTCCCCGCGGCATTTTGTCCGGGCTTCACTTCTCTTCCGTTCTCATCCCAGATCACGGGATAAATGCCGAGCACTGCTGGCCCGGCGCTTCCCGGCTTCATCGGATCAAGCGCGGGCTTCGTGCTGCAAAGAAATCCGCCAGTCTCGGTCTGCCACCAGGTATCCACAATCGCGACGTTGCCTTTTCCAACCGCGTCGTAATACCAGCGCCACACTTCCGGCTCAATCGGCTCACCCACCGTCGTCATGTGCTTGAATTTGTAGTTGTACTTGGCCGGCTCGTCGGGCCCAGCCTTGCGTAGCATACGAATTGCTGTCGGCGAAGTATGAAAAATGTTGACGTCCAGCCGTTCCGCGATGCGCCACGGCCTCCCAGCGTCTGGGAATTGCGGCACACCCTCATAAAGAACGCTGGTCGCAGCCAGTGCGAGCGGCCCATACACAATGTAGGAATGTCCGGTGATCCAGCCAATGTCCGCCATGCACCAGTAAACGTCACCCGGATGGATGTCCTGGTAATACTTCGACGTTCCCGTCACATATGCCAGGTAGCCGCCAGTGCGGTGCTGGCAGCCTTTCGGCTTGCCAGTCGTTCCGCTGGTGTACATCAAAAACAGCGGCGCCTCGGAATCAAGCGATACCGGCTCGACCGTTTTCCCCGTATAATTTTTCAAAACTTCATCCACAAAAAAATCCCGTCCGATCACCATCGGCGCTTCCGAAGAAGTTTTTCCCGCGTAGCGCCGCCACACCAGCACTTTATCGATTTCCTGGCCTTCTTTTTTCGCTATTTCGATCGCAATGTCCGCATTGCCTTTATGGTCGATCCATTTTCCGTTGCGCCAGTAGCCATCGGCATAAATCAAAACCCGGCTGCCCGAATCCGCTGCCCGCGTTCCGCAAGCCTCGCCGCTGAATCCGCCGAAGACCACCGAATGCACCACGCCGAGCCGTGCGCACGCCAGCATGGTAATCGGCAGCTCTGGAATCATTGGCATGTGAATCGTCACGCGATCGCCAGCCTTCAATCCCGCGAAATCGCGCAACATCGCCGCAGTTTCATTCACACGTACATACAACTCGCGATAAGTGAGAACTTGGGGCGACTCCCGTTCCGGCTCCGCGACAAAGATGAACGCCGCTTTGTTCTTGTGCTTGGCCAGATGCCGATCCACGCAGTTGTAGCAAACATTCAGCTTCCCGCCGACAAACCATTTCCAGAACGGCGGATGCTCCGTATCAAGCGTCGTATGCCAGTAGCTGTCCCAGTCAAGTAGCTCCGCGTAGTGACGGAAACAATCCGGAAATTTTTCTTCCCGGAACGCGTCGACAAAAGCGGGATCAACCAGATTTGCCTGCGCAATGAAACTTGCCGGCGGCCGCAGTGAATCCTCTTCCTTCCAATGCACCGCAATCTGCGCTTCGTTTGTTTTCTGCTCGGGTGCTGATTTGGCCGGGGCCGTGTTGATTACACGCGGTTTTGCGTTCAACTTCTTCGATTTGTTCGGACGAGATTTAGCCACGGCGGACGTTTTCCTTTCCCTGATTGTGTATAGCGTCTGGCCTTCCGGCCGCCGCGTCTTTCATTCGTAGTGGCTGACCTTCAGGTCGGTGCTTTTTCTGCGATCTAGCGAATTTTCCGCATTAAGTGCAGCTGCGATCCGCGTCCTCGAAGCCGCAGGCCCGTCAAAAATAATGCTACTGCGGAGTGAACCGAGTCAATCGCTCGTGGCAGGTCGGGGTTTCGGGCTGCCCACTTCGTCCCAGATGCGCGTTCCATGCGTCTCTTTGAGGACTAGGCTCCCAACAACGAACGTAATGCTGGCGATAATCATGGGGTAGTAGAGGCCAGCATACATATTCCCGGTTGCCGCGCAGGACGAGAGTCCGATGAGCGGCACGAGTCCTCCAAACACGCCATTTCCAATGTGGTATGGAAGAGACAACGAAGTGTAGCGTATCTTCGCGGGGAATGCCTCCACGAGGTACGCGGCGATCGGCCCATAAACCATGCAAACGTAAATCACCTGGATAAATACAAGCAGCACCAGCATTGGGACATTCGGCGACGGTGCTTCTTTTGCCGGTATTTGAGCTCCGGAATCATTTACGGTCATGGCCGTAAGGTTGATCTGCCCAGTAACCTTATTTTTTGAGGACACCACGCCCATAACGTTGTTGCCCGCCGCTTGCTGCATCGCCTTATAAATCGGAATATATGTCACGACGGCCAGCAGACATCCAGCCATGATGATCCATTTGCGTCCGATCCTATCGGAAAGTGCTCCAAACACGGTGAAGAACGGCATGGCGAACAGCATCGCCAACGCCACCACGATACTTGCCGTCTTGGTGTTGATCTTTAGGACCGTCTGCATATAGAAAAGAGCGTAGAACTGGCCCGTGTACCACACAACACCTTGGCCGGCCGTCGCCCCAAACAGAGAAATAAGAACGCGCTTCAAGTTGTCCCATTTGGTGAAAGCGTCCGTGAGCGGCTGGGTGGACGTCATTCCAGCCGTTTTAATCTTCGCGAAAATCGGCGACTCCTTCATTTTCAGCCGGATGTACAGGGAGACGCTGACCAGAATGATCGACGCCAAGAAGGGAATTCGCCATCCCCAATCGCCGAATGCGTCCTTGCTCATCACTTGCTGCGTCACCAGGATCACGACAAGAGAGACGAAGAACCCGAGCGTCGCAGTGATCTGGATAAAACTGGTGTAGAAACCGCGCTTGCGGTCGGGAACGTGTTCCGCCACGTATACGGTAGCGCCACCATACTCACCACCTAGCGCCAGACCTTGTAGCACGCGAATTACAAGCAGCGTGATAGGCGCAAACCAGCCTGCAGTCTTGAATGTCGGAAGGAAGCCGATTAGAGCCGTAGCGCCACCCATGATAGAAAGCGTGACCAGAAACGCATACTTTCGGCCAACCAAGTCGCCGATACGCCCGAAGAAAAGCGCGCCGAAAGGCCGCACCAGAAACCCGACCGCGAAAGTCGATAGATAAGCGACCAGCGCAATCGTGTCATTCCCGGAAGGGTAGAATTTCGGAGAAAGAACAACTGCCAAACTCCCAAAAATATAAAAGTCGTACCATTCGATCATCGTCCCGACGGCCGAGGCAAGGATGATCCGCCACAGTCCTTGCTCGCTGCTACCGTCCATCGCAATCTCTGCCGTGCGGCTTGCCATGCTTCCTCCTGGAATAGGACGCCGCGATCCGGGCAAACAACGCCCCGCCGGCACTCCTATAGCTAACGAAGAAAAAGTCCTACAGTAATCCGCGCCAGTCGCTTCCTGAGTGTCCCCTGTGACGCCTGCCACATGGGAAAATAACCGATGCGGCAGACTCCTCAGAAGAAGAAAAGCTCTCTGGTGGCCGTGTTCATATCGTGTAAGGGCCGCGATGTCAAGAACTTCGCGGCGTGCCTGTCAGGGAAGGAAGGTTTTACCTTCTGATTCATTGAAACAGCAATTCTTAAGACTCAATCGCAGCCAGAATCCATCCCGCTGCTGCGGAGGTGTCAAAGTAGCACGCTCTGGCAAAGCACCTGTTTAACGTTGCACGCGACTCCTCAGCGGAATCGTCGGTAAGGAAAAAGGGGGGAGCCTTTCGGCCTCTTCCTGGTGCCGTATGGGGGTCAATTTGGATTCAGTTTTACCTCACCCGGATAGGAGCATCACTCTTCGAACAAGCACATCGAGGGCGCGCGAAAGTACCAGCCCGTTTTATTTTTCCCGGGACGTGCGATTCGCCTTGTCTCCTGTAGAGACCCCTCACCACGGTCCGCGACAAGGTGTCACCTTTTCGCGTCTAACAATTTTTTCTTCTCTCCGAAATGGAATACGCGCTACACTTGTTAATTAAGGAATGTCGCACCGTTCCTCATCCCCAGAAAAGAAAGAATCTTCGCAGTCATCGCCGCGCACAGCCAAGGCGGCTGCTCGTTCTATTTCCAAATCCTCGTCCATGAACTCGTACCTGCTGCAACTCGGCGAAAACATTCGTTCCGTCCGTGCCCGCCGTGGCATGACCATTCATCAGCTTGCTCGCGCCTCGGCACTCTCCGCGCGCTTCCTTGCCACCGTCGAACGCGGCCGCGGCAATATTTCCGTGGGCCGCCTGAACAGTCTAGCCCGCGCGCTGCAAGTTCCCATCGAAAGTCTTGCTGCCGATGCCCAGCCCTCTTCGCCCGCGTACGATCAGTCCACGGCATTTCTCAAGAAGCTCCCCCCGGGCCAGTTGCGAGATGCCCACAAATTGCTTCTGGAAAAATTCGGTGGTGTTGACTCCACATCGCGTCTTTCGCGCATCGCTCTGATCGGCCTTCGCGGTGCTGGCAAATCCACTCTCGGCAGTCTGCTGGGGCAGCGTCTCGGCGTTCCTTTCATCGAACTTGATAAGCAAATCGAGCGCGCCTGCGGCGTGACCCTGACCATCATCTTCGATCTCTATGGCCCCAGCGGTTACCGCCGCATGGAGCGCCAAGCCCTCGAATCCATTCTCGCCAAGCACCCTCGATTCGTACTCGCCACCGGCGGCAGCATCGTTTCCGACCCCGCCATCTATAATCTTCTCCTCAGCGAGTGCTTCACTATTTGGCTGCGCGCCAAGCCCGAAGAACACATGGCCCGCGTTCTAGCCCAGGGCGACCGCCGCCCCATGGCCCACAACCGCCAGGCCATGCGGGACCTCCGCCGCATCCTCTGGAGCCGCGAAGCCCTGTACCGCCAGGCAGATACGGTCCTAGAAACAACTGGCCAGACGGTGAAGGACAGCTTGCAAGCCCTCCTCCGCCTGGCAAAACCCTTCGCCTTGAAATAGTCACCATGGAATGACCGGCTCCGATTCGCAGGCGTGGGTTATGCTGCGAATCGGAAGATCTGCAGTACAGAGCCACAAGCGAAAGGAGCCGGTCAATGAAGAGAGTAAAGTTTGTCGGTTTGCATGTCCATGCAGAGACGATTGCGGTAGCGGAGCAGAACGGGGAGGTGAGGTCGCTCGGGGTCATTCCGAATCGCTTAAAGTGAATTGGTTCTAAAGTCAGAAGCGCAAAGGAGGCAGCGTGGGAAGTGGTCGAGGGGTACACGGAAACGAGAATCCTCGAAAGTTCCATGCGGTAGATCTTCGGACCGAACCCGCGCCTATAGTCCGCTCCCGACGGATCAGATTATGCGGTTTCGACCCGCGAATATCAGAGTGATCAACCGTCGCGAAAACCACCTTGACCACAACCTGCGCTGCCTCTCAGGGGGAAAGAAGGAAGAAGAAAACAGTTGCTCGTAGTTGACGGGTCATTCCATATCAGGAACTATAGTTCCTATTCCAAAGCACTCTCACAAGCGATCCACGCAGCCGCTGCGTCCTTTCCGATTCTGGAGCGGCCGCCTTCCGCGGCGGGCACCCTTGGAGTGCGGAAACCTAGCTCCCGCTTTCACGACTTAAGCCCAAGGCGTCCGTCGGCCTTCGCCACAAAATAGGAACTATAGTTCCTATTTCAAATTCTCCGCGGGACTATACTTTAGTTGTCCGCGGCAGCAGTCCGGACGCTTCTATTCCCGAGGTTTTTTGCGATGGAAAACGCTGTTACCAGAGAACTGGTTTTCTTCAACGCGCAAGGCCGAGAATTTCGTCATTGGAATCTGAAAGTCGACGGCCGCGTCGCGACACTAGCCATGAACGTGGACGAAGATGGCGGCCTGCGCCCAGGCTATAAGCTCAAATTAAATTCTTACGACCTCGGCGTGGACATTGAGCTTTACAACGCGCTGCAACGAATCCGATTCGAGCATCCTGAGGTCGCCTGCGTAATCATCACCAGCGCCAAAGACAGAATGTTTTGCGCTGGCGCAAACATTTACATGCTGGCCAGCTCGTCGCACGCCTGGAAAGTGAATTTTTGCAAATTTACAAACGAAACGCGAAATGGCATGGAAGATTCCAGCCGCAATGACGGCTTGAAATTTCTCGCTGCGCTGAACGGCACAACCGCCGGCGGCGGTTACGAACTAGCTTTGGCGTGCGATTTAATTTTGCTCATCGATGACCGCTCTAGTGCCGTGAGCTTGCCGGAAACTCCGCTGCTCGGCGTGCTGCCGGGTACCGGCGGTCTCACGCGAGTGGTGGATAAACGCAAAGTCCGCCGTGATCTCGCTGACATGTTTTGCACCAATCCAGATGGAGTAAAAGGCGATCGAGCAAAAGCGTGGGGCCTGGTCGACGAAATCGTAGCTCCGGCAAATTTTGCCAAAGTCGTACAGGATCGGGCTGCGAAGCTGGTTGCGTCCTCCACTCGCCCAGCAGCGGTGAAGGGAATTGAATTGCGGCCGCTCTCGCGAAGGGTTGATGACGCCGGATATCACTACTCGCAAGTGGACGTAGTGTTTGATCGCGATGCCCGCACGGCAGCGATTATGGTTCGCGGGCCGCAAGGCCCGCAACCGGAAACGATCGATGCAATTCACGCTGCCGGGGATTCCTGGTGGCCGCTGGCCACGGCGCGCGAACTGGACGACGCCATACTCATGTTGCGCGCCAACGAGGCCGAACTTGGCCTGTTACTTTTGCGGACCGAGGGCGAGATTGCCCCACTCCTCCAAGTGGATGTTTTCCTGGCAAATTCGTGCGAAGACTGGCTGGTGCGCGAAACGGTTGCTTTGCTGCGCAGGACTTTCGCGCGCCTCGATGTTTCCTCGCGCAGCATGTTCGCCGTTATTGAGCGGGGTTCGTGCTTCGCGGGCACGCTCTTCGAGCTTGCTCTGGCAGCGGATCGTTCGTACATGCTGGCGTTACCGGACGAAGAATCCAATACGACCGGCGGGAAAAATGCCGCGCCAAGAATTGCGCTCAGCGCCGTAAACTTCGGAATTTTTCCGATGGTGAATGGGCGGAGCAGATTGGAAACACGATTCCGCGGCGATCTGCAAAAACTGGCGAAGTTAAAAGTGAAAGCGGGTGAGGAACTTCTCGCTGAGGACGCAATCGATCTTGGGATGGTAACAGTAGCGCCTGACGACCTGGATTGGGAAGACGAAATCCGCCTGGCAATCGAAGAACGCACCAGTCTTTCGCCCGACGCGCTCACCGGAATGGAAGCGAGCTTACGTTTTCCTGGTGCGGAAACTACCGACACAAAAATTTTTGGTCGACTCTCGGCTTGGCAAAATTGGATCTTTATCCGGCCCAATGCCACCGGTGAGCAGGGAGCATTGAAACTTTTTGGCAAAGGATCGAAAGCGAAATTCGATCGGGAGCGTGTGTAATGGAATCCAATTATCAGGACCGCATTCCGAACAACGTGGGCCTGGGCGCGAATCGTACGTTGCAACGCGCACTGGAACACTGGCAGCCGGAATTTTTGAACTGGTGGCACGGACTCGGGCCCAGCGATTTCAATGCATCCAGCGTTTATCTGCGCACTGCGATCAGCGTGGACACCAAAGGCTGGGCCACTTTCGATTACGTCAAAATGCCGGATTATCGCTGGGGAATTTTTCTGGCGCAGGAAGAAGATGACCGTCGCGTCGGATTCGGCGACCACTTCGGCCAGCCGGTCTGGCAGCAGGTGCCTGGCGAGCATCGCTCCACGCTGCGCCGCCTGATCGTTACGCAGGGCGACACGGAACCCGCCTCCGTCGAGCAGCAGCGTTTGCTTGGCCACACGGCGCCCTCGCTTTACGATCTGCGAAATCTTTTTCAAGTGAACGTCGAGGAAGGACGTCATCTGTGGGCCATGGTCTATCTCCTCCATGCATACTTTGGTCGAGATGGCCGTGAGGAAGCGGAAGAATTGCTGGAGCGCCACTCCGGAGACACCGACAAGCCGCGCATCCTGAGCACGTTCAACGAGCCGATCAGCGATTGGCTGAGTTTTTACATGTTCACGTATTTCACAGACCGCGACGGGAAGTTTCAGTTGAAGTCGCTGGCGGAATCGAGTTTCGATCCGCTTTCGCGCACCTGCAAATTCATGCTGACCGAAGAAGCCCATCACATGTTCGTGGGCGATACCGGAATTGGCCGCGTCATTAAGCGCACCATCGAAGTGATGAAAGAATTGGGAACCGACGATCCTGTAGCTCTACGTAAGGCTGGCGTGATTGACCTTCCTACAATTCAGAAATATCTGAATTTCTGGTTCAGTTCGTCGCTCGATTTATTCGGCGGAGATTCTTCCTCGAATGCCGCATCCTATTTCGCAAATGGCTTGAAGGGCCGGCCCGACGAAATCAAATACGAAGATCACATCGAAGCTGAATCGAGCTTCACGCTTGAATTGCCCGATGGAAAAGGCGGCGTGCGCGAAGAACGAATCCCGCTGCGCAACGCGGTGAATGAAGTGGTACGCGAGGCCTACGTGCACGATTGCGAAAAGGGCCTGGCGCGCTGGAATCGCCATCTGGAAGAAGCGGGCTATCCGCAGCGCATGACACTGCCGAGCACGCGCTTCCGGCGCTCAGTGGGAAGCTGGGCAAACATTCCGACCAATCCCGAAGGCAAGCCCGTCGCAATGGAAGAATTCCACGCGCGCCAGGACGAATGGCTACCGACGCCGAATGATCGGGCCTATGTGCACAGCGTCATGAAAGGCGTCTTCGAGCGCGGCAAAATGGCCGGTTGGATCGCGCCCCCCGAACGCGGCATCAACACGCAACCCATCAACTTCGAATACGTCAAGTTCCACTGAGAGACTCGATGAAAGCGGCAAGCAGCGACGGACCGGAGAAGATAGCGCAAGTGATTTCAACCCGCCTTACTGCGTTGTGGGATGCCTGGAGAAGCAAAGACTCGTCCGCCCAGAGTGCAATCCTCGTTGATCAATACAGCGCGGTTTATGCTGATAGTACTCTGCATACAGGCACGCCAACTGCTTATTAAATTGCCGCTGCAGCAATCCTCAGCTGCAAACTTTACACTCTGCGAGTTATCGAGATCGTGAAGGAGGTTGCCCTCGTCACCTACATCGCCGAAGTTAAAATTCCCGGCGACCATACTGGCAAAACGCAATTCGCGGTCAGCGAGATCTGGATCATGCATCGCGGCGAATGGATGTGCCGCTATTACCAAGCCGCGCTAACGAAATAGCTTTCCGGATCAGTGCCAGATCTCGGGCTCTGGTGCGTGCTATGCTCGCTTGAGCTCTGCTCTTCGAACACATTTATGGGCTCCGAGGAAAAACTGAAAGAAGCGCTGAAGCGGTATTGGGGATACGACGCATTTCGACCCAAGCAGGAAGAGATTGTGCGCAACATTCTCGACGGGCGGGATGTGTGCGTCGTGATGCCAACTGGCGGCGGGAAGTCTCTGTGCTATCAACTGCCGGCTGTTTTGCAGCAGGGACAAACTGCAATTGTTGTTTCGCCGCTGATCGCTCTCATGCAGGATCAGGTTGCACAGCTGGAGCAGATGGGAATTTCGGCAGCGGTATTGAATAGCAGCCAATCATGGAATGCACAACGCGATACGCAACGCCGTGCGGAAGCCGGCGAATTCCGATTGCTGTATCTTTCGCCGGAACGACTGGCGAAACAGGAAATGCTGGCATTGCTGGCAAAGGTGCCGGTTTCTTTTTTTGCGATTGACGAAGCACATTGCATTTCCGAATGGGGCCACGAATTTCGTCCCGACTATCGGCAAATGAAGGTTCTACGCAAAGAATTTCCGCAAAAACCGATCGCCGCGTTTACCGCCAGCGCGACCCAACAGGTCCGACACGACATTATCGCGCAGCTAAAGTTGAAAGATCCGGGCAAGTTCATTGCGAGTTTTCACCGAAAAAATCTGAACTATCAGGTCGTTTTATGCGACTCGAAGACGCAGAGCGCGAAGCTTCTGGCGATTCTGAAAAAGCACGCTGGCTGCGCAGCGATAGTTTATTCGCCGACGATCAAGAGAGTAGGCGAAACCGTAGCGATGCTGCGGGAAAATAAAATTGCCGCCATCGGCTATCACGCGGATATGGACAGCGCGGAGCGGAAGAAAAACCAGGAACGCTGGATGGCGGACGAAGTGAGCGTGCTGGTGGGAACTGTGGCTTTTGGACTGGGCATCAACAAAAGCGCGGTGCGCACGGTGGTACATCTGTCGCTTCCGAAATCGATTGAACAGTATTACCAGGAAGCGGGGCGAGCTGGGCGTGATGGTAAGTCTTCCGATTGCTTCTTACTCTGGCAGAAGAAGGATGCAGGTCTGCTTGCCTACTTCATTGAACAAATTTCTGATTCTGCAGAGAAAAGACGTTCCTGGGAGAGGTATCACGAGGTCCGCGGGTTTGCCGAATCGCGGGAATGCCGCCATAGAATTATCTGCAATCATTTTGGCGAAAAGGTGGCGTGGAAAAATTGCCAGGCATGCGACGTATGTCTCCCTCCGGTCGAAGGGAAAGTTGAACACGCGGAACGCGCCGGGCGTGTCGCGTCAAAAATGAAACAGGATAAGGGCGTCGCAATTACGACATCCCTGGAAGTCGATACGGCGCTTCTGGCTGCACTGAAAAAATGGAGGCATGAAAGATCTAGAGCTGATAAAGTGCCGGCGTTCCTGATTTTGCACGATTCCACACTGGAGCACCTTTGTTTACGGAAGCCGGCCTCGCTGCCGCAGCTCCGTGGTGTTCCAGGCATCGGCGAAACCAAACTCGAACGTTACGGGAAAGAGATTCTGGAACTTTTGCGTGGACGATAGCTTTTTCACTCCGCAAGGAAAGCTTGCGCAGATAGCCGTCCGTGCAGTATCCTTTTTGAAATGAACATTAACTTCCGGACGAGCTCGACGAGGCGCGGATGTTGTCCGTGCTGCTGTTGCGTGCCGTCTGGCGAGGGAATGCTGACGATTTAAATCTCACGTTCAGCTTCGAGGGAAGTTCCACCCACCGCCAGCAGTTACCGGGCGGTGTTTTTGTTTTTGGTCGGTTCCACGAAGGCGCGGTCGCCAAGTGGTAAGGCAAAGGTCTGTAAAACCTGCCTGAATCAGAGGCTCCATGCGGTTTCAATAGTTTACGAGGACTTAAATAGGGTTGGGTATAACTTGGCTACACGATCTTCATTTTGGTGGCGATGCCGAAGTGGTCGAGGCGCTGGTCTGCAAAACCAGTCTTAGCGGGTTCGAGTCCCGCCGCTACCTCCAACTCCATTGGTCTTGCGCCGCTGAGCCTGGAGCAGGGCATGGAAGAAACACTGACGGTGCATCGCCTGGGAGAACGCTTGCGCCGTAGCCTGGCGACAACCAACCCTATCGAGTCCTGCCCCTCCACCGTCGAGCGTGTGGCGGGCAATCGTCAAACGTTGGCACAGCGGCGATCAGCTGCTGCGCTGGACCGCCACCGCTTGCTGGAAGCCGAAAGAAAATTCCGCAGGGTCCAAGGGTTCCGCGAACTGGAAAACCTACATCACAAACTGAATCCGTCGTTGACTCAGTACGTGATAGTATCCGCGCAACTTCCGGAAAGATTCGCGTGAGCAACAACAAGGTCGGTGAACGTGTGCTCGCAAAGCCGTCAGATGAGGGTCTGGTACAGGCCGAAATCAAAGCTATCATCAACACGACGGAAGGCGTTCCGTTTGCAAGTTTAGTTTTGGAGAAGAGATCGCCCGGATTTACCTTTGGCAGGTTGTCGAGAAGCTGCGGTAAAATTCCCCAATGAGATCATCTGTGCGCTGGCTGCTATTTGAATACAAGGGCCTCGAACTTGTCATCTTGTCGAAACCGTTCAAGACCAAGAAGTTGGCGGAGAAGGCGCGTCAAAAATATCCCGACCGCGTCCGACGGAAGATCGGGATCGGCGTGGTTCGGGTCTAGGCTGGCGATCGCAAAACTATCTTGGCGAAAGTTGTTGAGAAGTTACGACAATGACTGCCTGTTATCCGTGGGGGCGTAAAACCTCGCCCTTCAGAGTGGGGATATAAGCCCCGTTAACTGTTAAAGTGGCGTCTTTTGCTGCTCGATGTACGCCTTGAGGATGCCCATCAGAGCACCACCACAACTGGCGGCAAAATACGACGGCGACCACAGAACGCCTTTGCAATAGCGACGCCTCAGGTGGCGCGAAGCTACGCGCCGCCGCTTCTGCCATGCACCACGCAGGGTCGTGCTCGGTGATGGCGCACTTTGGATTTGGAATATCGCCAAGGATCAGTTTCCGGATGCCACCCAGATTGTTGACTGCTATCATGCCAAACAACGCTTGAGGGAATTCCTAGCCGGAACTGCGAGGCGTGCCACACCTCGATTGGTCATCAGGGCAGCTCTGGCATTAAATATTTGTAGGTTCTAGCGTGCCCACGGTCGATCAGGTTTCTCTGAGCGCTTCCGGGATAAAACCTTGGGACGATCTTGGCGCGTGAATGCTCTGTCAAACATAATTTCGAGCAAGTCATTCCGGTTACATGTACCCTGCCGGACAGAGAAACGACAAGACGACGACGCGTAGAATAGAGGCGCGAGATGACAATGGAAAGGGAAGTCGAGAGCGAACACCTGGAGCGCCTGTGTCAGGCCGTATCGCCTAACGATGAGCCGTGCGATTATCCGGCGTCTGTGCACTGCGCCAAGTGCGGCAGGTGGTTCTGCGATGCTCATGCCGAGGACGACGAGTGGCATCCGTGCATGCTGCCGCCTGGTGAGGAGGGCGGTGAAGCGTAAGGGCTCTTCGCCTGCCTGAATTTTGCCCGCCGCGATTTCATCGAGGCTTCTGCGTCACTCTACTCGCTGTTGTTCTCGCGTATGTAGAAATTCCGTCATTCTTTTTCGTTTTGCGAGCTATTCCCAGGCCGCGCTCTCACCGGTTACGTCCGAACGGTCCGTGGACTAACTCCGGAGGACCTGTGCACCGAACCAAGCTGCTTGTCGGACTACTTGCAATCTCTTTTATGGGTTTGTCGGCTGGCTTCGCTTCCGCGCAACTGCCAAATATCACAAATGATCTTAGCTCGTCGCCGAAGGTTTCTTCATCGGCGATCTCATAGTCCTTGGCCAACGGGTCTTATGCAAGATTCCGTAACTACCGGAACCATTAGTTTTTCCGACGGAAGCGCCGGTAATTTCAAAATCGAAACCAAAGCATCGTTTGTTCGACAGCAACTGGATCTTGTTGTGAGGGGCGGCCAGGGATACGTTCAGATTAACGGTACTCGCGTAACGTTGCGAACGCGAATGATGCGTCTGCTGGTTATTACGGCCGATCGAGTTCGATTTCGTTCTGGTAAGACCAGTCAATGGTCGGGTCGAGCGAGGGATCGATGGGAGTGCCGTTCTGGTTTTCGCCGTCCTTGCCCTTAGCGAGTTTTTTCTGTGCACGGCGTGCGGCCTTTTCACGTGCCTTTTCCTGCCGCTTCATTTCTTTCTGGCGCTTCTGGAATGTAATCGACATGGGTGTCTCCTTGAAGTTAGGTTGACGCCGGTGCTGCTCCTGAACGAAATCCCTAGATAGAGCTCTCGACGAAAATCCGGAAGCGGCGTGAACGTGACGGATGACGCAACTTCCTTAAAGCTTTTGCTTCAATCTGGCGAATGCGTTCGCGAGTTACGTCGAACACCTGGCCGACTTCCTCGAGCGTGTGTTCGCTGCCATCGTCCAACCCAAAACGCATTTTGATGATTCGTTCCTCGCGCGGAGTCAAGGTGCGCAACATCGATGCCATTTGTTCTTTCAAGTTCAGGTGAATCGCCGCGTCGGATGGAGACACCACACCCTTGTCCTCGACCAGGTCGCCGAGATGCGTTTCTTCATCCTCGCCAATCGGCGTCTCGAAGGAAACCGGCTGCTGCGCAATCTTTTTTGTTTTGCGCACAGAGTCCACGGAGACATCCATGCGCTTGGCGATTTCTTCCGAAGTCGGTTCGCGGCCAAGTTCCTGCACCAATTGCGCGCTGGTGCGCACCTGCTTGTTGATGGTTTCGATCATGTGCACCGGAACGCGAATAGTGCGGGCCTGGTCCGCGATGGCCCGGGTGATAGCCTGGCGAATCCACCATGTCGCGTACGTGGAAAATTTATACCCGCGGCGCCATTCGAACTTGTCAGCTCCGCGCATGAGGCCGATATTGCCTTCTTGAATCAGGTCCAGAAATTGCAAGCCGCGGTTGGTATATTTTTTTGCGATAGAAACGACCAGGCGCAGGTTGGCTTCGGTCAATTCTTTTTTAGCTTGTTCCGCATCCGCTTCACCGCGCATGATGATGGTCAGCGCACGCTTCAAATTGGTGGCAGAGGCTTTGCCGTAGTCTTCGATTTCGCGAATTTGCACGCGGCACAAGCGTAATTTCTTACGCGCTTCCGCAGCAGCTTCGCCACGCGAGGCATTGGCGCGCCGTTCCAGGCGCGCGGATTCACGTTCGAGAGCCTGAAGGCGTTCCACGGTGTGGCGCACCAGATCGATCAGGCGTTTGCGCTCGCGCTCCTTGAAGTGGATGGAGCGCACCAGATGGGACATGGCAATGCGGGTCCGGCCCAAATGGCGCTTGGCGCGAAAATAAGCGCGCTTGTTGGAAGCCGCCGTATTTTCCAGCTTGACTGCCTGCTTCAGGGCCAAATCGTAAAATTTCGCAATCTTATCGATCAATTGCAACGTTTGCCGGGTCTTGCTCTCAATTTTTTCCGGCGTCAAGTCTTCGTCGTCGAAGTGAATGATTTCCTTGATGGGACGGATGCTGTTGCGCAATTCGTCGGCCACGGCGATCAAAGCTTTCAATACGATTGGAGAGCGCGAAATGGTTTTGAGCACCAGTAACTGGCCACGTTCCATGCGTTTGGCGATGGAAACTTCGCGTTCGCGCGTAAGCAGGGGAACGACCCCCATTTCCCGCAAATAAGTTCGTACCGGGTCGCTGGTCTTGTCCAGCAGGCCGGGCTTGCGTTCGAAGTCGGCTTCTTCGCCTGGAGCCGGCTCATGGGGAATTTCGATTTCAGTGGTGTCTGAAACTTCTACCGCAGTGTGGGCGAGTTTGGCAGCGGAAACATCTTCGTAGATTTCGATGCCGTCGGTTTCCAGACTGGCGAAAAGATTATCCAGCTCTTCGGTCGAATGTTCCTCGGCCGAGAGCACGCCATTCACTTCATCCGTAAGCAGATAGCCCCGTTCCTTACCGACGGTGATAAGGTTACGGATGTGGTCGTTTTTTTCCTGGGTCACGAGCACGAAGGTTTCTCCCGGTCAAGCCACTGCCTGAACTGTACTAATCTTCTTTAGATGCACAACTGCACTGAAACACGACCGTAGTTCGCCGCCTGGATGATGCGGAAATTGATGTACGAATTGCAGCCGTGGCTGAGAGTGCGCCCCGCTGCTGTTGGTAGTCTGGATGACGGCTACCATTGTATCACTACATTGCCCGGTCTGAACGCCGTTCCGGCGTAGGCGCGCAATAAAACTGCGCGAATGTGGAAAACTCTCCACGAACAAACCGCCTTTCGATGTCGGCAAGCGAAAAGCCAGGGCGAAGATCACCCCGGCCATTCGGTCCGGAAGGCTTTAGCCTTCGAGTTGTACCTGCAGGACTTCCCCCGGCAGGCAGATCAGGCTGGGCTTGGGTATGTTGGATGGCCGATCGTGTGCTGCCCGGGCGTGAGAAGAGCGGTCTGCGGTTGGCCGGGCTTGTTCTTTCGATTGCGGCTGAGTGTGCGTGCCATCGGCCCGGAGCCGTTCCATTTTGATACCGAGGGCGCGTTCGAGCTGGAAAAGGTCGGTGCGTTGGTCCTTGACGAAAAGCGTCGAGGCCACGCCACTACCACCTGCGCGGCCGGTACGGCCAACACGGTGAATGAAGTTTTCCGCCACTTCGGGTAGATCGTAGTTGATGACGTGGACGATGTCCTGTACGTGAATTCCGCGGGACGCGAGGTCGGTTGCCACCAGAACGCGGAAGCGGCCGCGTTGAAAGCCTTCGAGCGCGGCGGTGCGCTGGGATTGCGAGCGATCACCGTGAATCATGGCGGCGTTGATGCCATCGCGGTTGAGGCTCTTGGTAATGCGTTCGGTGCCACGCTTGGTACGGGAAAAGACCAGGCAGC